>Ga0172371_10002903_pt1 | contig 26902 bp, 38 predicted proteins | sample Lak12m_FD_114543 | JGI IMG/M metagenome (GOLD analysis project Ga0172371, IMG submission 114543) | Freshwater microbial communities from Kabuno Bay, South-Kivu, Congo - kab_022012_12m | ecosystem: Environmental > Aquatic > Freshwater > Lake | place: Democratic Republic of the Congo: South-Kivu... | reverse complement strand
TTTGCTTCGTATTCCCCTGTTTCTTCTATTTTTGCGTTGAATGCTTTTTTGAATCTTACAATTGTTTCTTTTTTTTGTTTTTGTATTTCTTTTTTATCAACTAGAATTTTTTGTATTCCCCCATTAAATTGTATTTCTTTACCGTAATTTTCCGCAGTTCCATCAATCATATTTGTTACTTCAAGTTGTATGGGTTCTGTAAATAAAGGATATTCATTTTTTTCTCCTAAGAATAATTTGTTAGCAGCAGCAAACATGTCTGTGGTTATTTTTACTTCTTTCAAACTCAATCCACAGTCAAGAATAACTTTTCTTATTGCCTGCGGAGTGAATCCTCTTCGTCTGAATGCTTTTATTGTTGCCATTCTTGGATCGTCATATCTTTCTACTCCTAATTGATCCATTATTAGTTTCATTTTGCTTTTTGATAAAGTCATATCACCTAACTTTGATATTTTTCCGTGATAGTAACAGTGTGGAAATTCCCACCCGAATAAATCAAATAAGAATTTTTGTTTGTCCCCGTTTGTTAGGTGTTCTTGTCCACGTATAATTAAATTTACGCTCATATCATGATCATCAACTGCACTTGCAAGATTGTATGATGGCCAAACATGTTTGTCGCGTGCTTTAGGATTAGGATGTTCTACAATATCAACTACTTTTGCTATCCACCAGTCTCTTTCACTTGGATCTGGATTGTTAAGATCTGTTTTCATTCTTACAACTGCTTGTCCTTCTTTTATTTCGTGTGCAAGCATTTTTTTCCATTCATTAACTTGAATCTTTTTATCTCTGTTTCTACAGGGGCATTCTTTTTTGTCCCAGATTAATTTTCTCCAAGTTTCACTTTCACAAGAACACACATAAGCATTTTTCCCTTCGAGAAGTTTTTCAATTATTTCATAATATCTTTCAAGTCTATCACTTGCTTTTGCTGTTTCATCAAATTTTACGCCTAACCAGTTATAATCCGAAATAAAATCTTTCTCAATTCCTGCAACGGGTTTTTTTACTTTTGGATCAGTGTCATCAAATCTTAAAATAAATTTTCCACCATACTTTTTTACATATTCATCAGTAAGTACACTTGGTCTTGCGTGCCCAAAGTGCATTACTCCGTTAGGGTTTGGTGCCACTCTTGTTATAATTTTCATTCCAGTTTTAAACCATTCAAGTTCTGGAAGAGTTTTTTCTTTTTCTACATGTTTTAATTCCCACCCTTCTGCTTCAAAAGTTTTGTATTCTTTTTCTAAATCAGTTTTACTTAAAGAATTAACACTTACAACAACTTTTGCAACAGCAGGAGCAATTTTTCCTAAATCAGTTTCTGGAAATAGTGCTTTTACTTTTCCCACAACGGCTCCAGCTTGGGCTTTTCCATCATGCTCAAACGCATTTTTTACAGCATATTTTCTTGCAGTAAGTAATTCAGTTTCCATGAAAGAATTAGTTATTGGTTAGGTTTAATAAATAATTTTTTGGATTTTATAATCAAAAGTTGAGTGATTATAAAAAATAGCTTGGTTTAGTATTTTTTTCCTTTTTCCCAGTAGCAGTCAAAGTAATGAGTTAGTGCTCCAACCATTGGTTGGTGTTCGTTCATTATTGTGAAGTGGTATTCGGGTTTTTCTTTTTTAAAGTCTGAGATTGCAAATACTACTTTTTTGTTATCAATAATAAATGCATTAAGTCCGTGATTTAGGTGTTTTACTTCAGCTAAATCTTTAAGTTTTTTTGTAGGATAAGAATTTAACAATTTTATTGTAACGTCTTTGTCTTTTGCTCTTTTTAGTGCTTCCTGTATTATATTGTGATCGTCAGTTATTTCTGTTAGTCCTTGTATTGTTTTGTTTGCTTTTAATAATTCTTGTCCAAGAATTCTCTCGAAGTCTTGTTTGTTTTTTACTTTCATTACTTTTTCTCCAATTTCTTCTTTTTCTGTACCTAAAATTAATGTATCTTTTAGCTCAAAGGCTTCTTTTTCTAAAAGATTTAATTGACTTTTTTTCACTGTTATTAGAGAGTCTATTGCTTTTTGTGGTTCTATTGCGCGGTAAAGTTTTGGTCTTCCATTTATTTCAATTATAAGATTTTTTTGAATTAATTTTTCAAGAACATCATATACTCTTGTTTTTGGTACTTGTGCTGTTCGAGAAATAGCTGGGGCTTCTGCTTCTCTTAGTTTAAAGAGTGTTCCAAGGGTTTTTGCTTCGTATTCAGTTAGACCTAATTTTCCAAGTAAATCATATGCTTCAAAATTAGTCATCTAAACCGCCAAACCCAAAATCTACCTGTTAGTGCAATTACTACTAATATATTGCACAAAGAAGTATTTAAATTTACTATTTCCAGTTAAAAACTCAATTACTGAGCTTTTCAAAGGAGATAGTATCAGATTTAATCATTCTCTTCTTCTTGGTCTTCTACGATTAGAATTATCTCTGCGTCTATTACTGCTATCAAACTTTTTTCTTGATTTGTCTTCTGTGCTTTTTTCTATAGCTTGTTCGAAGTCTTCAATTTTTGCAGTGAATGCGTCTCTTGATATTTCGTTTCGTGCTACTAGTGTTTCTCTTGCAATTAAGTATAATATTAGTGCAATTGCTTTTCGTCCTTTGTTGTTTACAGGTATTGCAAGGTCAACTTTTGCTAAAGGATTGTCAGTTCCAACAAGTGCTATTGATGGAATGTTTATTTCGTAAGCTTCTTTTAGTGCTTGAAAGTCAGTCATTGGGTCGCATACGATTATTACTTTTGGTTCTTGGAAGTTTCTTGCTAGTGGATTTGTCAGAGTTCCTGGAATAAATCTTCCAACATAAGCTTTTGCCCCTATTAGTGCAGCAAGTTTTTTTGATCCTTGATTTCCGTAAAGTTTTCTGCATACAATAGCAATATCTTTTCCTTCGTATTTTGCTAGCATTTTTGCTACCATTCTTATTCTTTTGTCTATTGTTTCAATATTAAATACCATTAATCCGTCTTTTCTTTTTTTGAAGACATATCTTCGCATTTCTCCAGTTTTGAATTTTGTTCCAATATGTATTCCACTTTTCAAGTAAGTTTCTATATCTATTAGAAGGTCTTTGCCTTTGTAGAATTCTGTTTCTGAATCATCAAAATTTTCTCTTGCATCAGTTCTTTCTCTTATTTCATTTTCTACAGCCATTTTATTCATCCCTCTATTTAGTGTATTTGATAACATCATCAATCATATCTATACTTGTTAGCAGTACTTTTCTGCAACAATATTTTTTTACGTGGAGATCATCAAGAACTTTTCCAGCATTTTCTCCTTTTTCAACTCGTTCTTTGAATTCTTGGTATAAACCAGCAACTGGTTTTCCACAAGAAAAACACCGGATTGGAACTATCATTTTCTCTCCTCCATTTCTCCATTTTGTCGATTTTATCTTTTACTGTGTTGTTTTTTCTTTCTTGCCTTTCTTCCAAGTGGCTTTTTAGATTCAACTTTTCTTACATCATCAACAAGCATTGATCTGTCGTATGCTAAAAATAAATCTTTGCATTTTTTTCCTTTTATTTTTACTAGTGCTTTTGCTATGCATGATCGTACTGCCATTGCTTGGCTCATAAATCCTGAACCAGTAACGTTTACATCAATATCATATTCTTTTACATCAGTTCCTGCAAGTAAAACAGGTTCCATTATTAAGTCTTTTACGTAACCTTTTGCATAAGCATCAATACTTATGTGGTTTATTTTTACTCTGCCACTACCTTTTTTTACTGTAGCTCTTGCAATAGCTGTTTTCTTTTTAGCTTTCAAAACATTTCCTTTTTTTGTGCTCATTTTTTCATCCTCTAAAATTTATCTTAATCATTAACTTTCATTAACAAATATTACTTACCATCGTCCACCTAGTATTTTTGCTATTTCACCTAAAGTCATACGATTGTGTCTTTCGTTGCATTTTACATCTTCAAAAGTAACAATATCTTCTTTTGGCATTAAATCAGGAACTGTATTGTATACAGTAACTAATTTTAGTAATCTTTCAGTTGTTCTTGGTTTGTTTGGTAACATTCCTCTTATTGTTCTTCTTAGCATTTTGCTTGGAATTCTTGAGTATTTGGGACCATAATGTGGGTTACCCAGTACTCTTGCAGTTGTTCTTGCTTCAAATTTTTCAAGTATTGATTCTTTATTACCAACCATTATTGCGTGTTCTGCGTTTAGAACAACTACTTTTTCACCTTTAATAGCGGCTTTTGCAACTTTACTTGCAACTCTTCCAACAACTGCGTTTTTTGCATCTACAATCATGTCAATCAACTCTAAAAATTATCCAATAATTACTAATTCGTTTGTTTTAACTTTTTCTGCATTTTCTGCAAAATCAATTAAGTAAACAAATTTTCCTTTTTCTTCTATTTTTGCTTTTGCTTCACTTGAGGCATTTACTGCAACTACAGTAACTTTTTCTTCAAGTATTCCTCTTGCAAGTACTTTTCCTGGAACAATTAATGTTTTTCCTTTGAATTGTTTTGCAAGTTTGTTTATTTCGTCAAGATTTACTTCTTTTTTTGTCCTGCTTCTTTTAGCCATTCTTTCTGCTAAATCAGCCCAGATTGCTTTTTTTGTTTTTCTTGCAACTTTTTCCAAACTCGCAATGAGTTTAACTGTTTCTAATTTTTTTGCCATATTTTTCAACTCTTTTTAATTTTCTTAAACTTAATCTCAAACTTTTCCTTTTTCTTTCTCTAATTTACCTATTCTATCTTTTCCTTTTTCTAATGCATGTCTTTTTCCTTTTAAGGAAAAAGAAATGCAGGGGAACGGATTTGAACCGTTGAATGTACCCCGCACACCGACTACGCCTCGGTGGTACGCGAGCCCATCTTCGCTTTGCTCGATGAGCTTACTAAACTTAATTCATGCAGGGGAACGGATTTGAACCGTTGAAGGCACTAAGCCACAGGATAACTCAAAAATTCGGCCTCTTTTCTTTTACCGAATGTTTTCTTTTCTCGCAGAGAAAAGAAAAAATTCCTTAAGTCCTGCCCCTTTGACCGCTCGGGAACCCCTGCAAAAACCAATCTCACCCAACCGGCATACTTTCGCGCTTTGTTAGGCGTTTTTGCTTTTAGCCAGATGGCTTCCTTTAGCACAACACCCCTTTTAGAAGTGTTTTTTTACAAATTATTTAAATTTATAAATTTAATTTATAATTTTTTTAATTCTTCTTCTAATTTTTCTAATTTATCGCTTATTTCTTTTACTGCAGAATCCATTACTTCTACTGCACTTAATTGTCCTATTAAATCTAGTGTTAAAACAAATTCATCATCAGTGTAATTTACTTTTACACCGTACTTTGACATTACATCCACTAACACATTTTGTGTTTTTATATTGTAGGGGTCCAGTAAAAATAATTTTCCTGCTTTTAGTTCTACTGTTCCTTCAGGTAATTTTTCTATTAATTCTTTTGCTGTTTTTGAGTTTGATTTTTCATTATCAATAAATGGAACTTCGTTGTAAGATATTATTGCTGGTTGGAATTTTGCGTGCATTGCCCCTGATTCCATTAGTGCTGTCATTTCAAGTTTTAATTTTTGTCCTTTTCCAAGTTTTGTTATATAAATTTTTTTGTCAGCTATTTCAATTTTTGGGTCAGTACATTTTATTTCTTTTGATGTTACTATTCCTGGCCCTTCTTTTTCAAGTATTAATTTTACTTTGTCCCCTTTTTTGTATGTTTTTAGATCGGTTTTTATTGGTAATAATCCTAATCTGTTTGCTAGCATTTCGTCAAATATTATTCCGTCATTTTCATAAAATGATACGTCTTCTACTGCTAAGCATGGTACATCTACCATTACGGCTCTTCTTAGAGTGTTCATGAATACCGCATCAGTGTCTTTTATTAAGTATTTAAGAACTGACCCTTCTTCATAAACTTTTTTTACATCCATAAAAAAACCTCTTTTATTTAGTTCTTAACTTTTCCTCTGAATTTCTTTTTCTTTCTGCATCCGTCGTGTGGATGTGGTGTTACATTTTCTATTGAAATAATTCTTAATCCGTTTCTTGTAATTGAACGTATTGCTGCTTCGGCTCCAGGTCCTGCTGATGGACTTCTGTTTCCACCGTGTCCTCTTACTTTTACATAAACTTCTCTTATTCCTTTTTCTCTTGCTGCATTTGCAATATTTTCAGCTAATTTCATTGCAACATATGGAGAACCTTCTTTGTGTTGTGCTTTTGTTTCCATTCCGCCTGTGCTTTTTGCAATTGTTTCAGCACCTGTCATGTCTGTTAGCATTAACATAGTGTTGTTGTGTGTAGCGTAAACGTGAACTATTCCTCTTTGATCAGCCATTTTTAATCACCTATTGTTTCTCCGCTTTATTATCGTCAGCATTTTCTGTTGGTTTTGCTTCATCAAAAGCTTCTTTTAGTTCTTTCTTTTCTTCAGTTTTTTGTCTCGTTATTTTTTGTTTTTTTGGTACAACAATCATTTCGTGTTTGAAGTAGTTTATTTTTCCTTCTTCATCTTCAGAAACAATATAACTTGGTTTGTCTACTTTTTTTCCATCAATCGCAATGTGTCCGTGTACAATGAATTGTCTTGCTTGTTTTGAGGTATTTGCTAGTCCTTTTCTCCAAACAACTGTTTGTAGTCTTCTTTCAAGAAGAGCTTCAGAAGTTAATGTTAACACATCTTCAAGAGTTGGACTTCCTCTTAGTATCCCTATTTTTTTCAAAGCATTAAGAAGTTCTTTTTCTCTTTTTATTCTTTGTTCTAAAGGAAGTGCAAGTAATTTTCTTGCGTTTGCTCTTTTTCCTCTGATTGTAGATTCTGCTCGGTATAATTCTCTAGTATTTTTTAAGCCATACTCTTTCTTAGAAGTTCTTTCTTTTTCGATTCTTTCTTTTTGGAAAGATTTTCTAGGCGTTTGGTATGCCTTTCTTCGTTTTTTTGGATCTCCCATTCATATCACTCTTTTTCATCATTCTCTAAAAATTATTTTTTTGCTGCTGGTTTTGCGCCTGCAGCTGATTTTGCTGGTGCTGCTGGTTTTCCTGCATCTTTCTTTGATACTCCAACAGTCCCCCCTTTTCCTCTGTGTCTTGATTTTGTCTTTTGTCCTCTAACTGTTAAGCCACTCATGTGTCTTAATCCTTTGTATGACTTCATTTCAGCCATTCTTTCAATATCTTTTTTAAATGCAAATGCAAGTTCGTTCATTATCATGTGCTTATCTTGACCTGTTTCAATGTCTTTTCTTCTATTCATTGCCCAAATTGGCACACCGTGTTTTTCTGGGTTTACAATTAAGTCTTCAAGTTTTGCTATTTCTTCTGTTGTTAATTCTCCAAGTCTTTTTGATCTATTTGTGTTTGTTTCTCTTCTAAATTTACTTGATAATACTTCTCCGATTCTTGGACCTATTCCTTTTAGTCCTTGTATTGCGTATTCAACTTTTTTTGTTCCATCTAAATCTTTTCCCGCTACTCTTACAATATAATTTATTTCAGCCATTTCAATCACAACCTTACTTTAATGCTTTCACTACTGCTTCGTGTGAAGCTTCTTTTGAAATATTAACTTTTTCATTTAACGGAAAAAGGTGTAAAACATTACATTCTCTTCTTTTTACTTTGTTTCCATCAACAAGAACTCTTCCTTCTTTTATTTGAGTAAGTACAACAACTTTTCTTCCTGCTTCTCGTCCTTTTGTTTTTATGCAGATTTGTCCTATTTCCATTCCATTCACCTGTTTTGTAAATATCATTTTTTTATTCTATTCTTTTTATTGCTTGTTTTACGTATTTTTTATATTTTTCATCAACTTGGTCAAGAGTTTTTATTCCTGCTGCTACTTTTCCAAGTTCAATAAATACTTCTTCTCTTGCTTTTCCACTTAATATTCCACCAAATGGTGCGCTTGGTCTTCTTTGGGTTCTGTTTTCTTTTGAAACAACACCTTTTTGTTCTCTTGATGTTCCTAAAAGTTTTGTTTTACATATTGCGCAAGTTTTTCTTTTTCCTTTTGCTTTTTGGAAAACTTTTTTTGTTCCTGAAGCTGTTTTTCTGTGTTTAAAACTTCTTCCTCTGTCTTTTGGTTTTGTCATACAAATCACATTTTTCCATTTAATTTTTATAAAATTTAATTCATATCATTTTCTAAAATTTATCTTTCCTTTTAATTTTGTGTCATAAATTTTTTCAAATAAATTCATTAATAATGAACATCCCATATAGTAGAAGAAATACATTTTGAAAAATCCTGTTTGTGCTGATAATCCTGTAGGAACCCAACTAAAAGGATTTAACATATTAAATCCGTTAAAAGTTGGAAGCACAATGAATGATTCAAGTGTTTTTCCACCAAATAAATAACTCAATATTGCAAATGCTACTAAAAATACTGGCATTGTAACCCACATCAACTTCATACTTGAGTTGAGCATTTTTGAGTTAAGTTCCAACATTTCTGTTTGCAACTTTTCGAGTTCTCTTTTTTTCTGTTCACCTTCTCCGCTTTTTGAAAGATCATTCATCTTTTTTTGATACTCTTTCATTTTTTCTTTGTTGTAATCCATTTCTCTTTTGTTGATGAATTTTCTTTGTAAAATTTTTGATATCAAAGCAAGTAATGCACATGCAATTAACATTCCAAATGCATCGCTAATCACTTCGATAATAAACACCTTTTTTTATGCTCACCAATAACTATTATCTTAAAAACAACCTTTAAAAATGCTTGCCCTATGCTTCCTTTTTTTGTTTACTTTCCACCCATTTTTGCAAGTAAAGGTGCTAATGCATCCGCTTGGCTTTTTGCTATTTCTTCGTAGAATCTATAAATTATTCCTACTGTTAATAATATTCCTGTTCCGCTTGATAGTCCAGCTAGAACTAAATCTCCAAATCCTGCTAGTAGTGCAACAAATATTGATCCAAGTATTGTGATTGGAGGAATGTATCTTTCAAGTACTTTTTCTATTACTCTTTTGTCTCTTCTAAACCCAGGTATTTGCATTCCACTTCTTTCAAGTTGTGCTGCAACAGCTTCAGTACTCTGGTTACCCATTTGTACCCAGAACCATCCGAATACAATACATGCGATTACAAGTAAGAGCATGAATATTACTGTTTGGAAAATTGCATTTAGTGTTAGTGCAGTAATTCCTTGTTCAATAAGTCCGCCAAGGATACTTCCGCTTCCTGTTCTTACATTGTCAAATAATATTGTGTTTCCAATGCTTGGCATCATTGTTGCCCAAGCAACCATTCTTAATATGTCTCCAAGTATTGGTATTCCTTTTGCGACCATGGCCCATAATTGGAAGTTCATGAATAATGCCATTGCTAAAATTACAGGCATATTACTTACGTATAAGAATTTTACAGGGTATCTTCCACCCATTCCGCTTTGTCCAAATGTTATTGGAATGTTTACGTGCATTCCTTCAGCGAAAACAACTATTAAAAATATTATTATTACTCCAAGTATTGGTAGTAGTAAGAAAAAATTTCCTACTTCAACAAAAAGAAATTGCCAAGCTATTCCTCCTTGTATGATTCCTTGCACTGATTGTATTTGCGGTCTGAAAATGTTTTGTAGTATTTCAGCACTAACACCTGCTGCAATGAATAAACTTATTCCTGAACCTATTCCGTGTTTTGAAACTATCTCATCTAAATATAATAATACTAAAGATCCGAATGCTATTTGTGCAACAACTATCCAAAGCATTGGGTTTGTTAAAATATTTCCGCCAACAGTCATTAGCATTCCACTTGCAACGTAAATAAATCCTTCAACAAAGCATAGTAGTACTGATAGTATTTTTTGTAAGGATTGAAATTTTGATCTTCCGGCAGGGTCGTGTAAATCAATGTTAAGTATTTGTGCTCCCATGAAGAGTTGTAAGAATATTGAAGCCATTACAATAGGCCCTATTCCTGCAGTAATTAATGTACCAATATTACTTGCAAGTACAGTTTGAATGAATGCGAATTGTTCAGCTTCAGCAGTCATTCCAATAAGAGTAATATTTCCAAGAATGAAGAAAATTATTACAGCGATGATTGTCCATAACATTTTTTGTTTGAATGGAACTTCTTTTTCGGGTTTTTTAACTTCGGGCAAGTATTGAGACAATCCAACTAAAAAATCAGTTATACCCAACACATCACCATTTTTTATTTTTTCATTTTTATTTCTTTTTTATTAAATATTATTTTTATTTATTGTTTAAAACCTTTCCGCCCCGTTTTATCGTCGCCGATTATTGTTCGTCTTTTTCTTCGAATTCAAGTTCTGCTTCTTCGATTGAAGATATTGCTTCTTCAACTTCTTTTTCAAATCCTTCTTTTTTGTATTCGAAAGATCCACCAGCAGCAACGATTTTCTTTATTGCTCCGATTGATGCATTTATTTTTAGAACAATTTCTTTTTCAGTATTTCCTTGGCTTAATATTTTTCCGTAACCAGATTTTTTGTCAACAATGTATTTGTCTCCTTCTTTTGTTACTTTTCCTTTTGTAACTAAAGAGTCAAGTATTTTGTTAAATGCACCAAGAGTTATTTCTCTTAATTTTTCTTGTTTTTTAAGTCTATACTTTTTCATTTTTAGTGGATTGTAAGTAGCAATTTTGTGTTTTCTATGACCTGCTGCTCCTCTTCCTCCGCGTGAACCTGCCCCTCTTCTATTTTTTGTATTTCCAGCACCCATTGTTCTTTGTCCGCGTAATTTGTTCTTTTTTCTTCTTTTTCTATCAGTCATAAATTTCACCACTTTTATTTCACAAATTTTTCAAAAACAATTTTTTCCCTTAAATTAATATTTTAACATTTTTAGTACTAAATCATTCATTTTTTCTTTTCTGTCTCCAAATGCTCCACCCATATTGAAGTGTTTTTTTACTCCTTTTCTTTCGTATCCGCCAGCAGGAGGGTTCATTCTAAAACAATTAACTATCCCTGCTTGGTTTGCAGTTTTTCCTGCTTTTAATTCAGCAAGTGTTTTTTTGTAATCAAATTCTCCTTCTACAGCTTCTCCTTTTTTTTCAAGAAGTTTTGCTAAAACATCATCATTTAATTTTCCAAAAGTAAGCATGCTTTCTGCTTCTTTGAACATTCTTCTTACTTGTTCAGTTTCAGGCCAAATACTTAAGTTATTTGCTCTCTTTAAATTCAACATTTCAAGTGTTTTTCTTACATTAGGCGCAACGCTTACTGTTCCTCTTATTCTTACTACTGCATACATACATTTTCACTCTCAATTTTTTAAAAATCCAAATTTTTTAAAAATTAATTATTTAATTTTCTTTCAAGATCTTTTGACATTTTCATTTCTGAAGCTTTTATTAAAGCGTCAAGTGCGGCTCGTACGAAGTTTAGTTTTATTGATGTTCTTCCTTTTCCTTTACTCCATACATTTTTTATTCCTGCTAAAACAAATACACTTCTAATATTTTTTCCAACAGCAAGTCCGGTTCCTTTTGGTGCTGGCATTACGCTTACTCTTACACTTCCTGCTTTTCCAACAACTTTCATTGGTACTGAGTGTTTATCATCAGTTGGTTGTTCTTCCCAAGATCCGCTTCCTCTATAAATTCTTACTAAGTTTAATCTTGCAACTCTTTTTGCTTTTTCTATTGCAGGGAATCTGTCAGTGTCTTTTGCTGTTCCAAGTCCAATAAATCCGTTTTTGTTTCCTGATAATACTACTGCTCTGTAACTGAATTTTCTTCCAGCTGTTGTTACTCTTGTTGTTTTTGCAACATCAAGTACTTCATCTTCAAGCCTTGTAAGTGTATCAACTATTCCTGCTTCCATTATTTTGTATCCTTTATCAAATATTTCATCAAGGGTAGTAATTTTTCCTTCTTTAACCATTCTTCCAAGATCTGTTTTTGGTGTCCAGTTAGCTAGGTTTCTTTCTCTTTCAGCAATTTCTCTTGAGATCTGTGCGAATTCATCATCGCCTTTTCCTTCTTTTGTTGCTTCTTCAGATCTTCTTCTAGTGTTTGTTCTATTCATGCTTTCACCTTAGCTATTTCTGCTTTTGCACTTTCAAAAGCTTTGTTTATTTCTCCAGGAGTAACTTTTGCAGCTACGTATCCTGAGAAAGAAGTGTTAGCTTTTTCACCAAGTTTTTTTGCATAATCATCAAGTGTTTTTCCGCTTATTCTTTCTTCGCTTGGAACAGCTTCACTAGATAGTGGAACTTTTACTCCAGCATCATTTATTCCTTTTGCGCATGCGAAAACTACACTACCTTTTGTAGCGGTTTTTCTTCCCATGTCAAGTACTCCTTTAGTTATTTTTGAAGAAATTCTTTTTCCAATTAAATATCCAACTAAGTATGCTGAGGGTGTGTTGTTTGTTCCATAAAACCCGTATTGTTTCAAATCATTAGAGTCAGCACTTGCAATTGTTTTGTCTCCTTTTAGTCCAAATTCAACTGCTTGAACAAGGATTCTTTTATTTGTTTTTCTTACAACGAATCTAACTTTTTTTGAAGTTACTAAGTGTAATCTTTTCTGGTAATCAGTTTTTCCTTCTGCTCTTCTTTTGAATTTTGTTTCGAATGTACTTTTGTGAGCCATTTACTTCCTGCCCCCTTCAACGTAATCTTTTACATAGTTCTTTCCTTTGAAAAAACCACCTTTTATTTTGTTATAAATATTACTATATCCTGCTTCTTCAACAGCTTTTGGATTAGTTTTTTTAAGTTCTTTAAGAATCGCTCTTTGTGATCTTACTTTATGCATCCATGATTGTTTTTTTTGCACTCTTATAACTTTTGTTCCTCTCTTTTTTCCTTTTCCTCTTCGTCTTCCTTTTTGTCTTTGTAAAGTTGCCATTCTTGTTCTTCCTTTACTTTGTTGTACTGATTTTCTTTTTTTAATAATTCTTTCAGCAATAAGTCCTCTTATATCATCTTTTGTCATCGCTTCTTCAACTTTTTTAAGTCCGGTAGGATCTAGGTAGATTCGGTTTACCCCAACTTTTAGTACTACACTTGCTAATTCTTTTGCTTTTGTTAAATCCATAAAATTCCCTTCCGTACTTTTAACCATTTTTTAATTCAAAACCCAAATTCCTTTTTCGTTTGCTTTTGTTACTATCTCGTTTCTTTTTCTTTTTCCTATTGTTGCAGATAATCTTGCTGCTGCAAATTTAGGATCAACTTTTTCTAAGTCTTTAACATTATTAACTAAAACTTCTTTGTATCCTGAAGGGTGTATATCTCTTAATACAGCTTCTCTTCTATAACCAATTTTAGGTCTTCTTCCATGATTAAGTCCTCTGTCAAGATCAATTCCGTGGGGTTTTCTCCATTTATCCCATTTTGCTATTGATTTTCTTCTAATATTTTTTTTACCAAATCTTCCTCTAAATACTGGAGTGTGTGTTTTTCCTTGTAATGATTTTTGTGTTTCTAGAACTTCTTTTGATTTTTTTGGTTTTTTCTTTTCAACGTATTGTATAAATTTTTTCTTTATTTCTTTTTTTGCTTGAACCTTAGTATCTTTCTTTTCAGTAGTTTTAGTTTCAGCTTTTGCTTCATTTTTAGTTTCAGCTTTAACTTCTTTCACGTTTTCTTTTGCAACATCTTTTGCAGAAGTTTTCTTTTTTGTTTCTTTTTCAGTCATAAAATTCACCATATCAAAATAATTATTCTCTTCCACGCAGTACTTCTACAATTTTTCCTTCAGGTTTTTCATGGATATTTTCTATCCCAGTAATATAAACACCATCTTGGTATCTTCTTATATCTTTGTCTTTTATTCTAACCATTTGTTCTACACTTGATGCTGTTTGTGTTACATTGTCTTTGTTGTATCCAGTAACTGTAATATCCGCACCTTTGTTTTCAATTTTTACTCCTTCTCTTATAGTTGCTTTTCTTGGGAATTTTTCTCCAAGATAATTTTTTACTAAAAATATATCTTTGTCAACTTGCGTAGTTATTGGAAAATGTGAGTAAACAATTTTCATGTGAACTTTGTAACCATATAATGCCCCTTCAACCATGTTTTTTATATTTGCAATAGCAGTTTTAACAACACTCATTGTTTTTCTTGTATTTGGTTTTCCCACTAATACTATTTTGTTGTCTTTTGCTTGAATTTCAACTCTGTAATTAGCAAATTCTTTTTTAATTTCTGCTTTAGAAGTTTTTATTGTAAGAAATTTACCATTAAAAGAAGCATTAGCTTCACTTGGTAACTTCAATGTATAAACTATTTCTCCAATTCCAGCCATAAAAATCAACATCCATTATAATTAAACTTTTTGCATTAATACATAAATGCTATTAATCTTCCCCCAAGTTTTTGCTGTTTAGCTTGAGTGTGTGTCATTATTCCTTTTGATGTTGACACAACAATTAATCCAACATCTCTTGCAGGTAAATATCTTTTTTCATATTTTTCAAATTCATCTTTTTTAACAGCATATCTTGGCTTTATTGCTTTGATAGTGTTTATTTTTCCACTTAGTTTTATTGTATATGAAATAATACCTTTATTTTCGTGTCTTTCATATTCTTCAATGTAACCATTTTCTTTTGCAACTTTTAAGACACTTCCAAGGAAATTTGATGCAGGCATTATGCTACATTCTTTTTTAGCCGCAAGCTCCGCGTTCCTTATCAAAGTCAATCCGTTCAACACTGGATCTGTTATCATATTTTTTCACCTGCTAAATTTAATCCAACTTTTCAAAACCTAATTTTGGCGCGTTGTCCTTAAAACATCGTCTGCAAATATTTAATTTGTATTTTCTTACAAACCCTTTTCTTGCTCCGCAAATTTTGCATTTTCTATCTTTTTTCTTCATCTTTATACTTATTACATTTTTTTGATTTTTGTCTTTAACTATAACTGCCCCTTTTCCTGCATTCATATTACTTCAACTCCAAGGCTTTTAACATATCCAACAGCTTCTTCTTTTGATACTCTTTGTTTTTTTCCAACTTTTGAACTTTTTATTTTTCTTAATTTAACTCTGTATCCTTTTTTTCTTAGTGATACTAAAACATCAAAACCCATTATCCCAATCTTTGGGTCATATCTTACCCCTTGAACACCAATATGTTCTTTTACTCCAAAACCAAAATTTCCCTCTTTATCAAAACTTTTTTCAGCTATCTTGTTTTCTTTTGCAAATATTGCTTTCTTAAAAAAAGCCATTGCATCATTTCCTCTTAGAGTAAGTTTTAATCCAATTTCTTCATCAGGTCTTAGTCCCCAATCAGGAATTCTAACTTTACATTTTGTTTTAACTCCACTTTTTCCTGCAACTGTTTGCATTACTGTAATTGCTCTTTTCATTTGTTCAGGAGCACTTCCCACACCCATGTTTATTACAACTTTATCTATTGTTACTTCATTCATTGCAGTCATAAAAATACCTTCTTTACTTTAAGTCCCCAATTGCTGGCTTGTCTTTTCCAATAACATACATATTTTGAGGAATTGTTTCAAAGTCCCCTGTTTCATTTTTTAACTTTACAAGTTTTGTTCTTCTTATTGTTCCAACAATAAGGTCAGTTACTGTTGCTGTTTCTGAGCAGTGTTCTCCTTTTGTTATGTAAACAGTTGCTCCTTTTTGCATTGGTAATACTTCTTGTATTTTTCCATCAGGAACACTAATTTTTAGTGAATCCCCAACTTTTGCTTCATTTGTAAAATAAACTCTACTATCATCAGTAGTTATTTGAACTCCTTTTGAAGTTGCTTTTTTGTATTCCACTCTTACAATTTTTTCATTACTTTTATTTTCTAGATTTTTTAAAATAAATCTTCCTTTTTTGTCAAGCATTACTCTAAAAAATAATTTTTGTCCTGCAATTTCTATTGCATCAAATAATCCTACCCCAAATTGTGTTTCTTTTTTTACAATACCATTAACTTTTACTTCGCCTGCACAAAGTATTGCTTTTGCTTCTTTCATTGTTTTTGCAAGCATACTAATATCTCTAAGAACAATCCCTAATGCAACTGATTTGTCTCTTTTATGAGCGCCGGGCTGTGTGTGTACTGTCCATACTTTTTCTTTTCTTTTTATGTTAACTGCTTTAGGAGCAACAAGTGCTTTTGTTTTTTTGTTTCCGCCTTTCTTACCCATATTTTCACCTCACAACCTTTTTTTATCTGATTTATCAAGATCAACTATCATTACTTTTGAAGGATCTATTGCTACTTCAAATTCTTCTCCGTTAGATTTTTTCCTAATTAATTTTTCAACATAAATTCTGTGTGTTTGTGTGTTTACTCTTAGAACTTTTCCGTCTTTTCCTTTGAATTCGCCTCTCATTACTTTTACAATATCATTTTTTCTTATTGGTAATGATCTTTTCTTTAATTCTGTTGATAATTTTTCGCTTAAATGAGCACCCATTGCTTTTACAGCTTTGTGTTTAGCCATTGTTCCTCTTATTTTTCTAACTTTTTGAGGTTTTTTTGTTTCCATAAAATCAATTCCTTTTCATTATTTATTAAATTTAAACTACTGCACTTGAAAGTCCCATTACTTTTGGAAATCTTTCTCCAACTTCTTTTGCGCAGCATCCTTTCATTTCTGAAGCTTTTGGTAAACCTTCTTCATCAACTAAAACAACTGCATTATCTTCAAAAGTAACTCTCATTCCGTTTGGTCTTCGGTATTCTTGTCTTGTTCTTATTACTACTGCTCTTTCTATTTTTCCTCTCATTTCAGGTTTTCCTTTTTTTATAACAACATTAACTAAGCTTCCAATACCAGCTTTTGGGTTACCTTTTTTTCGGTTCTTATAGCCGAATACTGAAATAATATCAACTTCTTTTGCACCTGAATTGTCAGCGCAAGTAACTATACTGTGAAGAGTCAATGCTCCAGTATTATTAACACTCATTGGTCTCATTGCTTTTCACCTGCTTTTTTTATTATTTCCATAACTACAAAGTTTTTTGTTTTTGAGATTCTTCTTGTTTCTCCAACTCGTACAATATCTCCTTCTTTTGCGTTTATTGCTGAAGGATTATGCACATGTAATTTTGATTTTATTTTTTTGTATCTTTCGTATTTTGGTAAATATTGTATTAATTCTCTTTCAACTGTAACTGTTTTGTTTGCTTTTGCTGAAGTTACTTTTCCGTCAAATATATTTCCTCTTATTGCGTAAACAACGTCTTTTTCATTGTTTTGTGCTGCAACAGCTGCTTTATTTTTTGTTTCTTTTACTTTCTTTTCTTTTACAGCTTTTTTTTCCATCTCAATTCACCTTACAAAAATCATCTATAATTTTTTACTCTATCTTCCGGTCTTTTTAGGATTTCTTTTCCTTTTACCATTACTTTTTCTTCTCCAAGCGTAAACTCAAATTCACATTCTTTTTTTGGAACAATTTTTTTTCCTTCTTTTGTCCCTAAAACAAATGTGTTTTGCGTTTCTTCAAGCACAATTCCAGTTATTCCTTTTTTCTGGGGGTCGAAACTTTCAGTTACTTTAACTTCTAAACCATTCATTTCGTGGCCTATCAAGTTTTTCGCTAAAATTTCATAGTGCTTTGACTTAATCATCTCCCATCATCTTATGCATCAATTAAACTTTCTTTGTAACCTTTTTTAATCAAAAATTCTTTAACTCGTTCTCTGTGTTTTCCTTGCAGTTCAATTGTTTTTCCGTCAATTGTTCCCCCGCAGGCAAACTTTTGTTTCATTTCTTTTCCTAATTCTTTTATCTCCTTTTCATCTTCAATTCCGGTTACAAGAGTAATTATTTTTGAAAATTTTCTTTTAATCACGTCAACCCTTATTTTTTGTTGTTCTTTGGTTATGTTTGTGATATCAAACAAATCCTTTGGCAGGCCGCTGATTTTGTCAATTTCTTGCATTACTCTTTAACCTCCTTCTGTGTCATAATTGTAAGCATTTTTGATATATCTCTTCGTAAACTTCTAATTTTTCCAGGATTTTCACTTCTTGTTCCTGAAGCTACTGTTGAGCATTCTTTTGCAAGTTCTTGTTTTGTTTCTATGAGTTTTGCTTCTATTTCAGCTTTTCCCATTTTTGCTATTTCTTTTGCTTTCATAAATATCCCTTTTTAATAAATTTATTTTTTTTCTTCCATTTTTTGTTCTACAACTTTGTGTAATTTTTCTTTTGCTTTATCATCAATTTCTACTGTTTCTTCAACTTTTGTTGACTTTTCTTCAACTTCTTTTTTTATTGCTTCAGTAGATTTAACTTCTTCTTTTGCAGCAGCTTTTTCTACTTGTTCTTTTAACTCTGCTTTTATTTTTTTCATATCATTTACAACTTTTTCAACATCAACTTTATCAGGGAAAACAACTTTTGGGTGTATTATTCTTAGTCTTATTCCTATTGCACCAGCTTTTGGGTATGCTGCTTCTTTTGCAAAGTCAACCATTTTAGCTTGGTAACCAATTTTTTTCATGTATCCAAATGCAATTCTTTGTTTTCTTTTTCTTCCACCTTTTCCAGATAATTTTCCTTTTACTACAAGTTCTATTCCTTGTGCTCCCGCATCAACTGCGTCTTTAATTAATCTATAAGCTATACTTCTCCATGAGAATCCTCTTTCAATCATTTGTGCCATTTTTTTTGCTTGTATTTTCGCGTTTAGTCTTTGATCTCTTACTTCTTGTATTTCTATTTGTGGATTATCAATTTTGTATTTTTGTGATATAACTTCTGTTAATTGTTTTATTGTTGAACCGCTTTTTCCTATTGCTAGTCCTGGCTTTGCTACGTAAAGAACAATTCTTGTTACAAGAGGAGTTTTTATGATTTCAACTTTATCAAATCCAGCTCTGTCTAGTTTTTCTTCAAGGTAGTTTTCCATTTCCATCTTGTTTATGTTTTTCTGGATGAATGTTCTTTCAATCATAATCTCAAGCCCGCCTTTTTCTCCTTTACTTTTGCTCCATTACTATTACTTCAATGTGTGTTGCATTTTGTCTTCTTGATTTTCCAGATATTTTACCTTTGGATTGGTAACTGTATCTGTTTATTCCCATTGAAGCAAATGCTGTTAGTATTATTAATTTTTCAGCATCAAGCCCTTTGAAGTCAGCATTGTTTTTTGCTAAATTTAATAATGAAATGAATGCTCTGCATGTCATTTCAGGGTATCTTCCTGATTTAACTCCTTCTTTTGAGTCTCCTTTTCGGTGTGCTACTTTTTTGTGGTATTTCTTTAAAGGTAAGTATTCTTCGTGTGTTTCTATTCTTGCAAGCCATGCAAGTGCTTTTTCTACAGGAAGTCCTTTTATTTGGTTACATATTTCTGTAGAGTATTTTAGTGAAATATTGGAGTTAGTAATAATTGCTTTAGCAGTCTTACTTGGTTTTCCAACTTCCGCTTGGTAACTTCTTTTTGCCATAAAATCAACTCATTTCCTTTTTTCCCATTTTTTAATTTTTTAATTATCTTGCGGTTATAGCAGTTGATGATTTTGTTGATCCGATTCCTGCTTTTCCGTGTATTAATTTCTTTCTTGTAATTGCAAATTCACCTAAATAATGACCTAACATTTTGTTTGTGATTTCAACATTTTCAAATGAATTTCCTTTGTGTATTGATAATTTTGCTCCAACTAGTGCTGGGATAATAACTAAATCTCTTTTGTGTGTTCTTACTGGTTTTGATTTTGGATTCTTTTTTGCAGCTTCAACTTTTTTTAAGAATTTTTTGTCATATCCTTTCATTAATGATCTTCTTGGTCTTGATTTGCAAAGTTTTGCAAACTCTTCCAAGCTCATAGCTTGTAATTCTTCTAGAGTTTTTCCTCTGTAATTAAATTTTTTTGCGTTTGTGTTTTCTTCCATAATCTCACTTCAAACCATTTTTCTTAATATTTTTTTAATAAAAATAAATACCGAAAAAATTTCTTTTTTCGGAATAATATTCAAGGATTTTATCCTTTCTTCACCCGTCCAGTTCTTGATGATGAAATTGCACCAACTTTTCTTCCCGGAGGAGCATTTCTTGATGTACTCTTTGATTTTCCAGCGTGATGACTTGCTCCACCAAATGGATGATCAGTAGCATTCATCTTTACTCCTCTTACACGAGGGTACATTTTTCTCTTTGCTTTCATTGCAAAGAAGTTTGTTCCAGCTTTAACCATTGGTTTATCTTGTCTTCCACCGCAAGAAACATTTCCAATTGTTGCTCTAACATCTAAAGGTAAATTCATCATTGTTCCTGATGGCATTTTTATTGTTGCTACTTTTTTGTCTTTTGCAATTAATAAAGCGTAACTTCCTGAGGATCTTATTAATTTTCCACCATCGTTAACGATTCTTTCAATATTAAAAATTGGGCACCCTTCTGGAAGTGCACTAAGTTCTGCAACATTTCCTACAGATACACTAGCTCCACTACCTTGTTGTACTTTTTGTCCAATGTACATTCCTTCTGCAGCTACAACATTTTGTTTTACGCCATCAGCGAAAGTTATTTCTGCCATTATTGCGTTTCTTCCGTTTTCTTTTACAAAGTTTGTTACTTCCCCGAAAAGTAAATCAGGAGTTTTTAATAAATATAATGAATCTATTCCATTATGTTTTGCTTTGAATATATGCGAACCTTTTCCGCTTCTTTGTGAAATTATTCTTTTTCCCATATTCTCAAATCCAAAAATTTAAACATCCATTTATTTACAATATCTTTAATTTTGTTGCTAAGTCTCCAGCTTTAAATTCTTTTTTTAATTTTATTATTGCTTTTTTTCTTCCTTTCATATCTCTTATAATGTTAATTTTATCAACCTTTACACCGTAAGCTTCTTCTACAACTTTTTTTACTTGTTTTTTATCAGCATTATTTGCTACAACAAAAGATATTTTGTTTTCTGATTCAATCAAGTTTACTGATTTTTCAGTAACAAGAGGGTAAAGTACTACTTCAAGATCTGCAAGTGTTGCGTTTGTTTTTATTGATGTTGTCTCTTTTGTAGGAGTTTTTGTGCTCTTTTTTGTTTCTTTAACTTCATTTTTGCTCTCTGCTTCTTCAGCAGTTTTTTGCATCTTGTCAGTCTTTGTCATTTTTACCATAAAAATCAACCATTCAATTTTTTGTTAATCATTTTTTTACTGAAGCTTTTTTTGTTTTTACTTCTTTTTTTTCTTTAACTGTACTTGTTTTTACTTCTTTTATGCTTTGAGCTTTTGCTTCTTTTGCAACTTGAGTTTTTTGTGAACTTGCAATTTTTTCTTTCCCAAGTTCTTCTATTGCGCTTTTTGTGTAAACAACAAGTCTTCCTGCTTCTGCTCCAGGTGCTACAAGTTCAACGTTTAATGAATTTACTGTAACTGAATCTACTCCAGGAATGTTTCTTACTGCTTTAAGTATCGGAGAATTTTTTCCCACAACAACTAATACACTTTTCTTTTCTTTCCAAACTCTTCCTCTTGCTTTTCCTCTTCCTGCTCTTTTTCTTACTTTATCTTTAGCGTTTTGAATATCATTTATTACTCCAAGATTTTTGAATACATCAATAGCTTCTTGAGTTTTTTTAACATTTTCAAATCCGTCTTCAACAATTATTGGTAATTCTTTTTCTACAATGAATCTTTTTGCAACTAATTCTTTGTTTGTTGTTGCAGCAATAGCACTTTCTAGCGCTAATCTTTTTTCTTTTTTATTTATTCCTTCAACTATTGTTTCCCATGATTTTAATGGGTGTGCAGCTCTTCCACCTACAACGTGTGGAACAAACGCTGTTCGCCCATAAAGTAAGTATCGTCTATTTGTAAGTCTTGGTAAACGTGCATTTTCAGTGTTAATTATTCTGTGTGGGGCTGGCACTCCTCTGTATCCTCTATATCTTGCTGTGTTCTTTTTTCCTGCTCTTGGGTCAGTTCCTTTTGGTTGTTTTTGTGTTGTTTGTATTGCAAGTACTGCTCTTTGTATTAATTCAGGTTTGTATGTTGTTTGAAAAACACTTGGAAGTTCTATGCTTCCTTTGTTTGAACCATCCATCCCCAAAACATTTGCTTTTGCCATAAATATCAATCCATCATTGTCCTAAATTTAGTGTTTTACAATCATATCTACTGCTTCAAGTTGCACTCCTGCTTTTTTATCAGGTCTTAGTGTTTTTCTTAGTGCTACGCATCTTTTTATTGCTCCAGGCACTGAACCAAATATTAGCGCGTATTTTCCTTTAACTAATCCAAATCCAGTAAATCCGTTGCTTGGATTAACGTCTTGAGTTTTGTCAGAAATTTTTATAAGTTTTTTATTGTATTCAGTTCTATTTTGGTAACCCATTTGTCCTGGTCTTGCTACTGTAAACATTACTGTATTAGGGTGCCATGGCCCAATTGATCCAACTACTCTTACTCTTTTGTTTTTTGGTCTTAAACTTCTTACATTCATTCTTTTAACTGGCCCTTGTATTCCTTTTCCGTGTGTTACTGCTCTAACATCTAAAAAGTCTTTTTCTTGGAATACTTCGTCAAATGCTATTTCTTTTCCAAGTTTTTCTTTACCATAAGCAAATTGTTCTTCTTTTGTTCCACCGATGTTTATTTCTACAATATCAGGTGTTTTTTTAATATCAATAAGTTTTGGTTGTGTGTGAACAAGCAATGTGAAGTATTGTATTTTCCCCATTTCTTTTTCAAAATCTTCTATAGTATAAGCATCATCTTTTTCTTTATTTTTTTCTTCAGCATTTTTTCCATCTTTCTTTTTTTGTGATGGTTTTTTGAAATTATTCATTTTTCTTGATAATTCTCTATCAGTGTTCTCTGCGATAACATCACTTAGTACATTAACCCCGATTTGGTCTTTAACGTAAGCTCTTAGTGCGAACACTTTTAATGGAGGGCATGCAACTACTGTTGCCGGCACAATTACTTCTTGTCCAAATGTTGGACTTGCTTTGTGAATATTTTTTCCTTGTGCTTGAACCATTCCCACTTTATAACATAAAAATGAAAGAGCTTTGTTTTCTGTTCCTTTTGCTTTTAAGCTAGGAGTTTCTTTTTCTGCTCTTACTCTAGGATAATAAGCCATTGATCCTCTTCTTGGAGCGTTAAATTCAGACATAAAATCACGTTTTTTTAATTTTTTTATTTCAAATTTTTTCTAAAATCACTCATTAATTTTTGAGCGAAACACTTGACTAGATGTCAAAAAACCAGAAAACTTTCCCCTAAAGGAAATTGTTCGGGTATTTATATTCCAAAAACTCACCAACTTTCGGAACACAGTGTACTCAACATAATAACTAATTTTTCCAACACAAGGTTTAAAAAGGTGCTTTCGAGGCACTTCTTTTTTCCCTTACATTAAGAAATTTTGGAGAAAATTGCTTTGAGCAATTTCTCCCACACTAATTGTTAAATTAAAGCGACATTTAATCTTGCCACTCTTGTTTTTTTTCAGGTTTGTTTGTTATTGAGGATATTATTCCAACTACTAGAAGAACAACTACTATTAGGAGTAGTATTAATCCTAAGTTGTATATTCCCCCACTAAGTAAGAACATTCCTGAAAATGTTTCTCCACCAATATTAAATTCTTGTTTTATTTCGCCATTTTCTGAACGAAAAGTTATTGTTCCTCTTCCGCTTGAGGTGTTGTTAGTTTTGCTTATTTCACTTACAATCGTATTTTTTCCAGGAGTGATTACTACTTCTTTGTTGCTTGAGAAATATCCTTGAGGTAAATCAAAATTTAGTACTCCTCTAAATATTTTTGTTGTGGGGTTATTTATTTCAGTAATTATTGTTGCTTTGTTTTCATCTTCACTAAAATCAATATTCATGCTTAGTGAAGCTAGTTCCCCTCTTGCTTTGTTTGTAATTGTTATTCTTTTTGAGTTAAAATTGCACCCTTCAACAACAGATCTTAGCACAATTTCACCACTATACCCTAATAAGGATACGCTTAGTTCTCTTGATATAGCACTATTTGCTGGAAGTGATATTAATGTAGGAGTTACATCAATGTTGCTTTCAACATAAATGTCAGCTCTTTTACTTGTCCCATTAGTTATTGTGAATGGGATTGTTCCAAAGTTTTCAATCGCAATACTTTCAGAAACATTTATTGAGAAATCATTGCATGATGAAAGGTTTATTGTGCTTGCTTGGTTATCAATTACACTTACTGTGAAAGTTTTCTTTTGTATATTTTCAAATGTACATGTTTTTCCGTCACTAAACATTCCTTTTACTTTGATTGTATTTTCGTATGTTCTTGAACTAAAAACGTTTGGTGCACTTCCTTTTAGTACTATATCAGCTATTTCACCAGGGTGAGCATATTTTTCATTATAATAGTTATATAATTGAACCCCATTATTTGTTACACTTACATCAGTTATTTGGAATCTTTTTGTAGAATCATTTTCAAGGTAAAACACTTGTGTTGTTTCTTGGTTTTCGTTTATACTAAAATTGTGAACATTTATTTCTAAGTCTTCACAGTCAGTTTTTCTCACATATTCTGTTGAATCTGTTGTTGAAACATTTTTTACTTGAATATCAAATGTTTTTCTCCCAATTTGTGTTTCTGTACAAGATCTGCTTCCCAATTTTCCGTTTAATGCAAAAGTACCTGTTGTTCTTGAATCATATGAAACATAATTTCCAAGTAATCTTACTTCTACTTGAACGGAACTATTTTTTGGAACAACATCAGAATAATACAAATCAGTATCTGCCACCAATGAAGAATTACTATAATATGTTCTTAGTCCTTCAATTGTAAAATCAGTGTTTGTTGTGTTTCTTACTCTAAATGTTTTTGTTGTTGTATTTCCTTCATTTATTACAAAGTCATATGCTGTAAGTTCTATTCCCGAACAATTACCACTTTGCATTGTAGCATAAGCTTCAACCACATCAAGAGTATTTCCTAAAGAGTCTTTTATTGTTGCAACAACTTTGTATTCACTATAACTATCACTTGCTCTGAATTCATTATCCCAAGTAAATGTGAAACTGTTTTCGTTAAGAGTAGCATTTTTTGTTGTTGTAGAATCAAATTGCACCCAAGACCCATTTATTTGTCTTCTATAAATAAGTGCGCTTGCTCTCACTTCGCTTGGACAATTAGTACCCAAGACTTCATCAATATCAAAACTTGTTCTTATATCAATGTATGAATTATTCAATGCAGTTATATCTTCAGCATAGCTGTCAGTATCATTTCTTAGTTCCACTCTAGTATTGCTTATATCAATGTTACAAGCAGCATTTACTGTTGCTAAAAGTACAAAAAATATTATTCCCAAAAATACTAACTTTAGAAATCTTTGTGCCATTAAACACTCACCATATATATTCCCCCACCCAAAGTATATAAATGTATCCTTTTGTAACGGGAATTAGTTAATTGTGTTTTTGGGTGTAATACCTTTAATTTAAAGAAATTGAAGGGAAAAGACCCTTCAAAAAAGATTTTTGAAAATTAGTTCATTTCATCATATAATGCAACAAGGACATATGAAGATACAATAACCCCGATTGCAGCAAATATTTGAGCCGGTATTAATAAAGTCAAATAAATTGGATCAAATGCTGTTGATGTCCCACCAAAGATGGAACTCACAATACCTACCCCCATTCCATAAAACATTGCAGGCATACTTACAGTAAAGCTAATACTTGAAATAATTATTCCAACCACTAGCATTACTAAAAATATCATTAACACATTCCCTTTAGTCATATCCCAGGACATTTTTAGAGTTTCAAATATTCCTTTTCCACTAGCAACAAAAGCTACTGTTGAAACCATAAGTCGGTAGCTATTGTAAATTATTATTACAAAATAAGCTAAAGCCAAAATTACACTCAAAACTAAAAACAATGCTCCAATTATCCCCAAGATAAAGTTAGTACTTGCGAAAATAACTAATACCCCCCCGAGGATAAACAATATTAGAGAAACTATCCCCACAGCAAGGTACTTTAATTCATAAATACAAAATACTGCCGCAAGTGATTCAATCAATGAGTAAAATAAGAATTTTACAAATCTCCCAAAATCTAGTGGTGCTGGTTTGTATTTTTTTTGAGTAAGTGCAGCTGAAATTATTTTGTATTGAATAAAAAATACAATAATTGTGGTAATTATTCCAATAATAAAAGCAACTATAAACAACCCACCAATATTAAAAATATCTTCAAAAGTTGGTTCTTTGGATACTAATGATCCTGGGAAAAGTCCTTGTACCATTAAGGGTAAAATAAAACTAAAAGCAATTAGTATAACGGAAAGAATTACCCCAAATTTTAAAGTAGTTTTATTAGAAAACCATTCAAACAAACCAAACTTTAGTACTTTCCCAAAATCCATTTAACAAACACACCTAAAAATAAAACTAATACAAATTATTTTTTCTTTTTTGTCCCCAGTCTTTTGTTTTTTACCACAATAAAATAAATTATTGCCCCAATAAGCCCTGTTAGAAGCAAAACTAAAATCCAAATAGCTTTTTCAGTATTATCTTTAAAATCAGAAACTATTACATCAATAAGCATCCAAAACCAAAGAATTGTTCCTGCTAAAAAAATCAATACAATAATCAAAAAGATAATCATAAAGCCTATCCAAAATAAGCCAGCAAAACCAACTAAAGGATCCATACTATAACTACATTAACCCGATATTTAAAGCTTTATTAGCTAGAATTTTAAGAAAAAAATTGTGAAAAATAGAAACGTGAACCTCCCCACACTAAAGTGTGGGGCTTCTGTATAATGCGCGTTTAGTACGCGCTTAGTTGTGTTTGATGTATATCTTCTTGTTCTCGCATATATTTTTTTGTTTGTTCTAAATCTATTGAGCCAACGCTTCTATAAAATTTACCTGGACTCCAATAGTGTCCTTCCCAATATCTTTTTCTCAAATTAGGATGTTTTCTAAACATCTCGTATGA
>Ga0172371_10002902_pt1 | contig 26919 bp, 15 predicted proteins | sample Lak12m_FD_114543 | JGI IMG/M metagenome (GOLD analysis project Ga0172371, IMG submission 114543) | Freshwater microbial communities from Kabuno Bay, South-Kivu, Congo - kab_022012_12m | ecosystem: Environmental > Aquatic > Freshwater > Lake | place: Democratic Republic of the Congo: South-Kivu... | reverse complement strand
GTGGGCTACCGGCAGGACACGCCGCGCGACCGCTTTGCGGTCTTTGCCGGGCGGAAGCTCGTGGTGAGCGGCGAGCGTGCCTACCTGGCCACCGGCACCCGGCTCATGGCGCTGGACCGCAACACCTATCCGGCGGCGAGCCGAAAGCTCGATTCGCTCCGCGCCCAGAAGGCGAATCTCCCGATCCGCAGGCCCGCCCCGGGCAAGCTCGCCGAACAACTGGCCCAACTGACCAAGGACATTGAAGCGGCCGACCGGGCGCTCAAGGCCGCCATCGTGTGGGACGTGCCGTGCGAATTGAGCGACGCCCTCATCCTCGCCGCCGACGTGCTGGTGGCCGGCGGACCTGGCCGGGTTGTCGCCTTCGATGCCGCCTCGGGCAAGTCGCTCTGGCAGACGGCCGTGGAGGGCTCGGCCAAGGGGCTCGCCGTCGCCTCCGGACGGCTCCTGGCGAGCACCGACCAAGGGGTGATCTATTGCTTCGGGCCGCAAGGCTCGACCGACGCCGGCACGATCGTCGAGCCGGCCGACGACGGCGCACCGGCCAACGCGGTCCACTCCAAGATGTTTGCTGATGCCGCGGAAACGATCCTCCAGCAAGCCGGCGTCCGCCGCGGCTACTGCCTCGTGCTCGGCTGCAAGACCGGCCAGCTCGCCGTGGAACTGGCGCGGAGAACCGACTTGATGGTCTACGCCGTGTCGCCCGACGAGGCCGACGTGGCCGCCGCGCGCAAGACCGTTGACGCGGCCGGACTCTACGGCGTGCGGGTCTGCGTGGATTATTGCCCTGCCGAGCCCTTCCCTTACTCCGATTACTTCGCCAATCTGATCGTTTCCGAATCGGCGATGCTCGACGGCACGCTGGCCGCCTCGCCCGACGAGGTCGCGCGCATGCTCAAGCCCCTCGGGGGCCTCGCGGTCCTGGGCCAGCCGGCCGACCAGCCGGCTGGCGTCAAGCCGCTCGATGCAGCCGCCCTCCGCCACTGGCTCGACCGGGTCAAGCTGCCGGGCGGGAAGCTGCTCGAAGAGCGCGGCCATTGGCTAGTGCTCCGGCGCGGCCCGCTGCCGGGCGCCGGAAGCTGGACCCACGAGTACGCCGAGCCCGGAAACACGGCATGCAGCGACGACCAGCTCGCGCGCGGCCCGCTCGGGGTGCTCTGGTTCGGCAATCCCGGGCCCGGGCAGATGCTGAGCCGGCACGAGCGGGCAGCGTCGCCCTTGTCGATCGACGGGCGCCTCTTCGTCCAAGGCGACAACGTGCTCATGGCCTACGACGCCTACAACGGCGTCAAGTTCTGGGAGAGGGAACTCCGCGGCGCCGTGCGGGTCAACGCCTCCCACGACGGCAGCAACCTGGCCCTCTGCCACAAGCGATTGTTCGTGGCAATCGCCGACAAGTGCCTCGGGCTGGATCCGGCCACCGGGAAAACGCAAATCACCTACGCGATGCCGCCGGCATCGGACCGGAGACCGCAGCGATGGGGCTACCTGGCCTACGCCGACAAGACCCTCTACGGAAGCCGCGGCGTCAAGCCCGCGTCGAGCGAGTGCGTGTTCGCCCTCGACACCGAGTCGGGGAAGCCCCGCTGGACCTACGAAGGAAGGCAGATCCAGCACAACACGATCGCCCTGAGCGAAGGGCGGCTGTTCCTTATCGACGGAAACGTCACCGCCGCCGAGCGGCAGGAAGCCCTCGCCGAGGCGCCGCAGGCGGATCGCGCCGTGGCCGACGTCCGGGTGGTCGTCGCCCTGGATGCCCATACGGGGCGGACATTCTGGAAAAAGCCGATCAACCTGGCCTTCTGCGGCGGCGCCAACCTGGCGGTCATGGCCAGCCGCGGCGCGGTGGTGATCTTCGGCGTGTATCTCGACGGCCACTACTGGCAGAAATTCTTCGCCGGCGAGTTCGCCTCCCGGCGCGTCACCGTGCTGGCCGCCGCCGACGGCAAGCTCTTGTGGTCGAAGCCCGTGGGCTACCGGGTGAGGCCGATCGTCGTCGGCGACACGCTGCACGCCGAGCCCTGGGCGTTCGATCTGGCCACGGGGGAGCCGCGTGTGCGGGTCCATCCGGTCACTGGGAAGACCGAGCGGTGGCAGTTCGCCCGGCCCGGCCACCACTGCGGATGCCCCAACGCCGCGCCCCATTGCCTCTTCTTCCGCTCCATGTGCCTGGGATACTACGACCTGGTCAGCGATTTTGGCACGATGCACTTCGGCGCCCAGCGGCCCGGTTGCTGGATCAACTTCCTCCCCGCTGCCGGCCTGCTCCTCTTCCCCGAGGCGAGCACCGGGTGCATGTGCCCGTTCCCGAACATGTGTACCGTGGTCTTCAAGCCCGGGGTGAAGCAAAAGGGCTGGGGATACTTCAGCTCCCCGGGCCCCATGACGCCCGTCGAGCGCCTGGCGATCAACCTCGGCGCCGCCGGCGACCGGCGCGACGCCGCGGGCAAGCTCTGGCTCGGCTATCCCCGGCCGGGCGGATCGCTCGTCCTCCCGCTCAAGCTTGATACGGCCTTCGTTTCCGGCGGATCGTTCGTCGCTCACAGCGCGGCGTACACCCCGATCGCCGGGACCGAGGAGCCGTGGCTCTTTACGTCGGCGGCCCGCGGGCTGACGCGGTGCGCCATGCCGCTGCTGGGCGCCGGCGACGGCCTCTCCGTGTACCGCGTGCGCCTGGCGTTCGCCGATCCCGACAACGACCGGCCCGGCGCCCGCGTGTTCGACGTGAAGCTCCAGGGCAAGACCGTTTTCAAGGGCCTTGATATCGCCGCCGCGGCCGGCGGTCGCGACAAGGCGGTCTTCCGCGAGTTCGGCGGCATCGAGGTCGCCGACAAGCTGGTGATCGAGTTGGTGTCCAGCAGCCGCAAGCCGGCGCCGGGGCAAGTCCCCATCCTTCAGGCCGTGGAAGTGATCCGGGAGAAAGTGCTCAAGCTCGGCTGCACGGTGCCGAGCTTCCTCTTGAGCACGTTGGAGCCGAAGCAGTCGGCATCGGTTGAAATCGCCAACCTCCGCGACGCCAAGTTCGAGGGGACGGCCGAGTTCTCCGTGCCCGAGGGATTCCAAGTGACGCCCAAGCAGTCGCCGGTGAGTCTGGCCGCCGGAGCGCGGACGAGCGTCCCGCTGGAGCTGGCCGTGGCGAACGACGTCCCAGCGGGCAAGTATCCGCTGCGACTGCGCCTGCTCCGCCCCGACGGGACCGTGGAGCTCGAAGGCTCCGGCGCCATCGAGCACCTCGGACGCCGTGCCCGTATGGTCGTCAAAGCCGTGGAAGACGCTCACGTGCAGAAGCGCTATCCGCAGATGAACCGGGGTTCGGCACGGGTGCTCCTGGTCGACGGCGGAAACGCCGCCATGGGCGACCTCGACCACGCCGTGGCGTATCTCAAGTTTCGTTTCACGATCCCGGGCAAGGTGCTCGGCGTGCGTTTCCGCATCCGCAACGCGGGCAACCCGAGCGGCGACGCCGGCCGGCTCTGCGTCGTCTCCGCCCCCTGGAGCGAGACCGCGATCACCTACAAGAACCGCCCAACCTCCGGGCCCGAGGTGGCAGCGCTGGGAAGCATGGCCGAGAACGAGCTGATCGAGCGACCGCTCACGATCGACCTGCAAGGCAAGCGGGAGCTAAGCCTGGCGATCGACCCGACCAGCACCGACGGCGTCGACTTCCTCTCCCGCGAAAGCGGCTCGCCGCCCGAACTGGTCATCGACTACGAGCCGGAACGCTGATCGCCTGCAAGGATCGCCTAAGAGTACAGCGCTACCTCGGCAGTCGCAAAAGGGGACTGGCTCCGTCGCCTCGATCACGGTGCCCCTCCTACTTCGCTTTCCGGCGACGGTGACAGTCCCCTTTTGCGATGGACCCGGGGTGGCTGCGGAAAAATGGGACTGCCACCGTGGCGGTAGCGTTTCGTCTTACGCCACAACGGTTTGGGCCACGGAGCCAGTCCCCTTTTTCCGCGAACCTAGCGCTGTAGTGCCAACCGACCCTATCCGTCAAGGCGTTTCGGCGGTGGAAGCTCAACAGGCCGACGAGGACGAGGCCGACGACGTGGATCATCTGATCGTGGACCGCCGTGGGGAACGTGGCATCGGTCGTAGCGATTGACAGGCACGAAGCCCGCGGCATAAGCTGGCGGCGGGCCTTGGGTGCCACGTGATCTTTCCCGGGGACACTCCCGCGACTTCCATCAAGGATTCCTGCCATGAGATTTGCCCAGTCGGTTTCAAATCGCTTCTTCCTCGCTCTTGGCCTCTCGATGCTTGCGGCCCCTGCTGGTTGGGCCGCCGAAGCCGCGAAGGAGCCGGCTGGCGCCGCGGCCCCTCCGGAGACCCCGGCCCAGAAGGCGGAGCGGATGAAATGGTGGGTCGAAGCCAGGTTCGGAATGTTCATCCACTGGGGGCCGGTAAGCCTCAAGGGGACGGAGATCGGCTGGTCCAGGGGCCGGGAGGTCCCGATCCCGGTTTACGACAACCTCTACAAGCAGTTCAACCCGGTGAAGTTCGATGCCCGGGAGTACGTCGCCCTGGCCAAGGAAACGGGGATGAAGTATCTCACCTTGACCACGAAGCACCACGACGGCTTCTCGATGTTCGCCACGAAGCTGAGCGACTACAACATCACCCAGACTCCGTTCAAACGGGACATCACCCGGGAGTTGGCCGACGAGTGCAACCGCCAGGGCCTCCGGTTTTGCACGTACTACTCGATTATCGACTGGTATCACCCCGACTATCTTCCCCGCGGTGCGGGCGATAAGCGGCCGGCGAGCGACGCCGACTTCGAGCGGTACTGCGATTTCATGAAGGGGCAGCTTCGCGAGCTGGTGGAGAACTACCATACGGCCGTCCTGTGGTTCGACGGCGAATGGGAGGACCACTGGACCGTGGAGCGCGGCCGCGACATCTACGCGATGCTGCGGCGCCTCGATCCGGGCCTCATTATCAACAATCGCATCGGCAAGAAGCGGGCGTTCGGCCACGGCGGCATGAGCCCCGCGGAGAGCACGGTGGGCGACTTCGGCACGCCCGAACAGGAGACCGGCCGCTTCTACGGCGACCGGAACACCTACTGGGAGAGCAACATGACGATCTGCCGGCAGTGGGCCTGGAAGCCGAACGACCGCATGAAGAGCCTCAAGGAGTGCATCGACCTCCTGGTGACCAACGCCGGCTACGACGGCAACTTCATGCTCAACGTGGGCCCGATGCCCGACGGCCGGATCGAGCCTCGCCAGGTGGAGCGGCTGCGGGAGATCGGGCGGTGGATGAAGCAGTGCGGCGAGAGCATCTACGGCACCCGGGGCGGCCCGTTCAAGCCGGCCAAGTGGGGCGTGAGCACCTGCAAGGACAACAAGGTTTACGTCCACGTGCTCCGCTGGCCCGCCGACGGGACGATCGCCCTGCCCGCCCCCGGCGCAAAGATCGTCGGCCACCGGCTCCTGACGGGCGAAGCAGCCGAGGTGCGGCAGACCGGCCAGGGGATCGCCGTGAGTGTCCCTAAGGAGAGCCGGCGGGATCTCGATACGATCGTCGAACTGGAACTGGACGGCTCGGCCGTGGACCTGCGGCCGCTGTGAAAGGAGGACGGGCGGTGCGGAGAGGGCGTCGGAAGGATTGGGTTCGACGGTCGCTTCGCATGCTGCGATGGGCGCAACGGCTTACCCCATCGACGTGCCCGCAGGACGTCACGAAATCAGGCTCGACAACGCCGGCGGGTCCGGCGGGGGTGACCCTCGACGGGCCCCACGCGATGGAGTGGTGGGACGCTTACAAGGGCGAGGTGACGAAGACCGAGGAAGAACTCTGCCTCGGCGGCCGGCTCCATCTCGGCCTCCCCCCAGTCGACACCGACCTCGCCTGCAAAATCAAACGCGCCGGGCAAGACGGTCGGTGATGTGTCCGAGGGCCACCTAGGGGACGCCGAAATCCGTGCTGACGTTGTGGGTCGCGACTTACTTCTGCATTGCCCTGCAGTGCTGTGACAGTTCGCGATTCCATGAGCAACGACCTCGGTAGTAGAGCAGACGCACCCGTCGTCTTTCACTCACGAATTCCGCGCAGGAGCCGAAGGAATAGGTCGCCGTTAATCCTTACCCGTTAAAGTGTTATGCTTTCCGGTGTCTTGGCGGAGGTGCCCAATGGCCGGAGTAGGTATTCCCTCCCTTGCAGCGCCATCCTCGCCCCTCTATGCTGGCACGCGTAGAAAACGTCCTACACGACAATTTGCGTTGGCGAGGCACCGGTGCACTGCGTCGTGTCAGGACTTAACACCAGCAAGAGCCTTTACGATGTCTTCGTCATGGCGGAAAAAGTCGAAGCTCCCAGCGTTCGCCCTGGCGGTCTTGTGACCGTTGCGTTCTTGAAGGCACGACTCGATGAAGGCAGTGATCACCTGGGCATTTTCATGCCTCTGGTTCTCGACGTTCTCACTCGGGTGCCAGCCCAGACGTTCACCACCGGAGACATCCAGGAAGCACTCGCCGCGAGCCACGGCGTGGCGATGCCGCAGCAAACCGTGACAACACTGCTGAAGCGCGCGACGGCCAACAAGTATCTCTCGCGGGAATCGGGGCGCTATAAGCGGAATGCGACGCGCGATCTCCCGTCCTTCAATGTCGCCGCGGAGAAGGCGCAAATCGAGGAGGGGCAGCGGCACCTAGCCGAAGCAAGAGGATCCTGGCCATGTACGAGGCGCGTCTCGCGACGGCACAGGGACGTAGCTCCTTACGGCCTGTGCCGATGGCGCGGCAATTCCTGACCCAACGTTACTCCCCGAGCGACGTGCGGGAGATGTCAGCGCTGCTGGAACGGGAAATAGTTGCCGCAGGTTTTCAGTTTCACCGAGCGCCGAGCCACGTACGAGAGTACACAGCAGGAGAGCAGGCGCTCGCGGCGAGACTGGCGAACCCTGCGACGAAGGACGAGTTGGAGCCTCGCGTGGTCCACGATGTCGACTGCGTTGCCGGCATTTTGAGCATGCGAAAGGGCCATCGCTCTGTGCGTCTCGAGGACGCGCGAGCCGTCTTCGCGACCTCCTCTCCCCTTGTAATCCGCAACTCCCGGATCTGGTGGGACGAGGACGAGCATGAGACTGGGATTGAGCCCGTGGTGCACGTTCGCGCACTGACGAATCTCGCGTGGCTGAAACAGCCCTCCCTTTGCTCCGATTTCAAGGTGCGTGAACTGGTCGCTCTCTGTACGGCGGCCCTACGCCCAGACCAAGGAACTTGGGATCGGTTCTTGCGGCATTTGGACTCGCTGCAAAAGTCGCAGAGGCTCACTTCTGATGAAGTGACAGCAATCCTAGTTTCAGCAATGTCAGACGGGCTTTTGAGAGACGCGGAACTTGAGCAGGACGATCCAAGCGATATGGATGCAGTAACGCTCGACGAAATCGTTGAGCGAGTAACCGCATCCTACGCAGCGGAAGCGGCGGAACGCGTGCAGGCGGTCAGAGGTGAGTACGAGGCTAAGCTGGCCGAGCTGGAGGCACGGGAACGGGTCGCAACCGAGCGCGCTGGTGTGGCGGAACGGACGGCAGCCGAGGAGGCGAGGCGGCATGCACTGGCGATTGACGGCCGCGCGCGATCGTTGGCGGGGGGTATCACCCTAAGCGTTCGATGGCTAGTGATGATGTTGCTGGTAGGTGGTGCGATTGCGTCACTTACTGGACATCCGTTTCACACCGGCTGGCTGGGCATCCCGATAGGCGTAGGACTGCTGACTTTTGTCGCGCTTGAGCTCGTGGGTATTCTGCGACATGTATCAGAATGGAGCACGCGGATGGAAGCGTGCTTGACAAAGTGGTTCCGCGATTGGCTAGAGCACTGACGCGCAGCCCGGTAGGGTGCTCTGCGAGCACCATCCTTCGAGCCGCGTGGGAAGCGTCAGACTCGAATGGTGCTCACAGAGCACCCTACTGGCTACTGGCGCGTCCATCCCAATTTGGTGCGTTCTTCCCGGGGCCGGGGACGCACCAATTAACGATGGACGCCCGTGCTGCTTCGGCACCGGCGGACAAGCCGCCAGTGGCACCCATTCCACGATGACGATGAGATTCACGAGAGCACCACGATCGCCTCGGTGAATTGCGGCAAGTCGCGGTCGGCGTATTTTATGTCCACGGGGATGACGTAGCGGCCGGGGGCGGCGTTGGCGGGAACCGAGAGCGTGAGCCGCGTCTTGGCGTCGCTCTTAGGAGCCGCTTCGACCGTCGTCCAGTCCGTCGTGCCGCCGCGCCAGGCCCGCGGCAGCACGGCGCGGCAGGTGAGGGTCCTGGGGACTGGGGAATGGTTCGTTGCGACCACCTCCAGCGATGCTTTCTTTCCTGCCTCGGCCTTCTGCTCGTAAGGAAAGCAGCGGATCCAGGGCTCGTCCATGCCGTAGTTCGCGTGGTCCCACGGGAAGAGCTCGCCGTAGAGCTTCTCGCGTTCGGCCAGGTTGGCCCGCATGAACCGGCATTGCTCGGGCGTGAAGTCAAAGGCCAGGTCCACGTGGCAGTTGAAGATGTGGGTGGGCCGCAGCTTCTCGATCAGGGCGATGCAGCGATCGAAGCCCACGCCGGAGCCGAGCCAGTTGCGGTTGTGGGCACAGTAGTCGTCGATGCCGCCCATGGTGAAGGAATCGCCGGCGAAGAACATGCGCAAATCGCCCGACTCGACGAAAAGCCCCGCATGATACAAGGTCTGGCCCGGGAAGTGGTAGGCCGTGAGGCGGAACTCGTGCCATTGCCAGGAGTCGCCGTCCTTGGTGGGTCGGTCGACGCGGGCCTTGCTGGGCGAGATGCACGGCAGGCGCCACGCCAGCGGGTCGGTAATCACGTCGGCCACAAAGCGATCGGTGGTGCACGGGCAGTCGAAGGCCTTCTGGAATTCGGGGATGGCGTCGACGTGGTCGTCGTGGTAATGAGTGACCCAGAGGCCCTCTACGCCGCGAATCTCCCCCTGATCGCGGAGCTGCTTCAGCCGCTTGACGACCTGGGGGGACCCGCAGTCCATGGCGAAGGCGGCCTTGTCCTTCGACACAAGCATCCAGGTCGTGCCGAAATGGCGCAGGCAGGCCGGCACCGGTTTACCCGGCCGGAGGGCCATGTGATCCTTCCGGCCTGCGTACTCGGTGAACATCTTGGGGAAGTAATGACGCAAGGCGGAGATGGCCACGTACTTGTCGTAACAAACATCGAGCCGGCGGACCAAGGCGTCGATCGCCCGAGCCGGCTCGGCCATGATGCGGCCGTGCGAAGGAACCAAACGCTCGGGCCCCGCCTCCTTGATTCGCGCGAGACTCTTGACGAGCTGGGGCCGGGCGCCGAGGAAGCCGTGGTAATCGCTGGTCATGGTGCCTTTTTGGAGGCTGTAGAGCTCCCAGAGCTGGCCGGAGTCGTAGATGGCGTCGCCACAAAACGCGACCCGCTTCCCGTCGACGCAGACCACGTAGGTCACCGAACCGTCGGTGTGCCCGGGCGTGGCCAGGACCTGGATTTCGGCCGGACCCCACGGGATCGACTGGCCGTCGCTGGTGACGCCCTCGACGTGTACCGGCTCGGCGAGCATAAGGTGGTGCGGATGCTGATTGTAGAGGTGCCAGCGGCTGGCCGGATTGGTCCAGTAGGCCGGCACCTTGTCGAAGTGGTCGCGCTCTTTGGCCGGGGCGAGCAGCCGAGCGCCCCGCTCGACAAACGCCTGCGCCCCACATGCCTGGTCGCGATGGTGGTGCGTGAAGAGGATCTGGTCCACCGCAGTGATTCCCCGCTCCCGGAGCACGGGCAGCACGCGGCCATCGCCGCAGTCGATGAGCAGGGCCTTCGCACCGTTGCGGACGATGCCCACGTTGATCGGCCCGCAGTACACCGCCAGGTGCTCGCTGAGGTCGACCACCGCCGCGGCGCGCGGCGAACCGCCGGGCGCGGCGGCAGCCTGTGCCACGAGATCCAATCCGCTCCGCTGGGTCGCCCAGCCTGCGGCAGCCAGTCCTACACCGCGAAGAAACCCACGCCGGCAGTTGCGTTTGGAGTCCATCAGGGAGCCCTCACGAGTTCAAGTCATCGGTCCGACCCACGTGTCCAGCATCACGTGTCCCCCTCAAGCGTATCCGAACGCGGAGGCCGTGTACACGAGGGCGGGGGAAGGCGTCAGCCGGCGCACGCTTGGCGCAATTGCCAGTGCCGATCCCAGCGTTCGTACTGGGGGTCGCCGCGGCGGAACGTAAAGACGGCGTCCGGGAGGCGCTCGCCCGTCTTGTCGGTCGAGTGAACGCGGACCAAGACCGCGCCGTCGGAGCGGCGCTCAACATCCCAGGACTGCGGTTCCATAGTCAACTGTAGCGAATGAATTCGGATGCGGCAAAGCGGCTCAAGGAGGCCGGGGCGGGCAATATATGGGGGGGTAATGATCCACCTTGTGGAGGCAGGACGTTTCCATATTCTACTGATCCATCCGGGAAATTCCAGCCCGGTTTTGTTGCACAAAGCCGCGTTTTGGTGGTCGCGTCGGCACCGCGATCGAGCATCCGTTGCGTCGCCGAGAGCGCGACCACCACAGCGCGGCTTTATGAAAGTGCCCCTTCCAGTTCCAGGAGCCGGCGTTTTGTGGTCAGGCCGCCGGGGCCGGAGTATCCGTGAAGCCGGCCATCGGCGCCCACCACGCGATGGCAGGGAATCACCAGGGGGATGCGGTTGGCGGCCATCGAGCGGCCCACGGCGCGGGCCGCACCGGGGCATCCGGCCCGGGCCGCGAGTTCGCCATACGAGAGCGTGCTCCCCCACGGAATGTGGCGGCAGGCGTGGATTACCCGGCGTTGGAAACCGGTCGCCTCGCCCGGATCGACCTCGATGTCGAGGAAGGAGTCCTCCGCGCCGGAGGCGTACGCTTGAAGCCGCTGCACGAGGGCGTCGTTCCAACGCGATCGCCGGGCGGCGGAAGCCAGTCGGGCATCCAGGGCGCGCAGGGCGAGATCGGCCGAGGGGTATCCAAACGTGAGCCCCTTCAGAGTCTCGTTGCACGCGAGAATCGCCATCCATCCGAGACGGCTGCGGAACGCCCACACGCGACCGCACGGGCTCGACTGGCGCATCGCACTCCTCCCTAACGCGGCCATCGGCCGCAACCACGACGCGCGACCACTGGCCGCGGCTTTACACATAAATGTACAGTGTTTGACCCGCTGTTTGGGCGGATCATGCTCGCCCCATCTAGGGGCCGCTTTGACAGTCACGGTCCACCGATCCTATACTACAGCAGTCGGAGAAGCGGCCTCCCGGTGGCACGCGACCCCTCGATTGGCTGAATTGTCTGAAAAGCCCCGGTCTTCTCAACAACCAGGGACTCTCTGCATGAACCGCTACAGTTCGTTGTGCGACGATTTCTATGTCAACATGAATCTCAGTACGGAGATGGAACTGCCCCACAACCGGGAGACGATTCTCCACTTCTTCGAGCGGCTGCAAAAGAGCTACCCCACGATGCGGAACTTCTACTGCCGGGAGCGGGGGGACTTCGTGCTCGAAGAGGACAAGGATCAGGGGGCGTATCGCTGGTGCACGATCGAATCGCGACGGATCTGTTCGGGGCAGGTCAATCCGGAGGCGACGCAGGGGGCCCTGGAACAGCACCGCCTGGTCCTGGAGTTGGCCCCCTATACGCTCACCGTCAGCCCGTTGGACTGCGAAGCCCTGGATCTGCTCTACGGTTTCGATTTCACCTACCGGGGAAACCACAACCAGGTGGTTGCCGAGGCCCTCGGGGTCCCGCCGGCGATGGAACAGCTCCTGGAAATCTCCGGGGCCACGGTGATCAACCATGAGCCTTCCGTGACCATTGCCCTGGACGAGGAATGCCGCCGCCAGTGCCGGGTGAGCGTCGAGACCCGGACGAATGCCTATCAGGTCCGCACCGGGGATTTCCCGGAAGAGCAGTTGAGCGTGTACGTGACCGCCCGGCAATACGGCAGCCTTGCCGCCGATTGCACCTTCTCCGAGACGCTCGACAAGCTGAACGAAGTGTGCCTGGAGATCCTGGAGAACCACGTGATCGACCACGTGCTGCGGCCCTTGGCGCGGACCATCGCCATGAAGTGACCGGCGATCCGTGGGGCAGGCTTTCCAGCACCGTAGGGCGGGCTTTCCAGCGAGCTGGGGCAGGCTTTCCAGCGAGCTGGGGCAGGCTTTCCAGCCTGCCGTGTTCGCACCGATGGACTTGTCCGCTGCCGATGGCAGGCCGGCAAGCCTGCCCCCCCGAGGCGGACTCGCTATGCGCGGCACGTCCCTTGCCGTCCGCAAAACCCCACCGGTCGATGGCGCCGCAAGAAGCCCGAGCGGCAAACCCTACCGCCGTAAGGTATTCTCTGTTTATAGGGCTTCGATGGCGAGAAGCCCGCTCAACTCTGGGGGCTCGTCTCTCTGGGGAGGCAAGCGAATTATGGCCAATGGCATGAGAAAGCGGAGACAGTTGCTCGTCGATCCCAAGGTCCAGGGGGCTTTGATTCTGCGGGTGGTGCTGTACTGGATTGTCTGCGTGGTGACGATCACCCTCATGCTCCTGTGCTGGCGGATCATCACCGGACCGGCACGCCCGTTCTATCTCCATTTCAAGGACATGTGGTTCTTCTACGGTCCGGCGCTGATCGCCTCGTTCTTGCTCTTGCCGCTGGTGATCTACGACATCGTCCAGATGAGCAACCGGTTCTGCAGTCCCCTGTTTCGCTTGCGGCGATCGATCCGGGGCCTTGCGAGAGGAGAATACGTCGCGCCGATCAGCTTCCGCGAGGGGGACTTCTGGAAGGAGTTCGCCCAGGAGTTCAACGCCCTGCTGGCGAGGATCCAGCCGGAGCGGCCTGTGGCGGAGTCGCCGTCGCGGGAAGACGAACCGGCGGCCGCGGCGGCCCCGTAGCGGCTTGCCTCGACTCAGGGGCTCAGCGGTCCTCGCGGGTCCGGTCTTGCGGCCTCCGATTGGGCTCGCGAGCGGTTTGTCGCTCCACCGCGGGCAAGAACCAAGTGGACCAATCCGACCACGCTCTCCACCTGCATCTTCTCCAAGATCCGGGAGCGATGCTTCAGGACGGTCTTCTCCGCGATCCCCAAGTGGACGGCGATCTGCTTGGCGTGCTTGCCGTCGACGAGCAACTGCATGACTTCGTGCTCCCGGGCCGAGAGCGATGCGACCCGGGCGGCGACACCCGCCTGCTGAGTCCGTTCCAACCGCTGGTGCGCGCTGCGGTCCAGGGCGTCCAGAATCCGCCGCATCACCACCTGGCGGCTGAACGGCTTCTCGATGAAGTCCAGGGCGCCGGCGCTCATCGCCTGCACCGCCATCGGCACGTCGGCGTAGCCGGAGATCATAATGAACGGCATGAAGACCCCCCGATCGGCCAGCTCGCGTTGCAGGCCCAAGCCGCTGAGGCCCGGCATCCGCACGTCGATGACCAAGCAGGCCGGCTGGTCAGGAATCTCAGCCACGGCCGCCAGAAACTCCTCAGCCGATCCGTAGGTCTCCGCCCGCAACCCCGCATCCCGGACCAGGAGCGATAGAGATTCGCAGACCTGGGGGTCGTCGTCGATGATGTAGACCTTGGATTGCGATGTCGTCACGCCAACGGTTCTCCTCGTACCGCGATGCCGCAGTCGCCAGGGTGAATCCGGCGGTCCAACCGGGATCCGCCTCTGTTCGAAATATTCCCGCCGCGTATTGTACCAACAGGAAGAACACGAACCTATGTCGATTCCCTCGGTTGGGACGTAGCGATGATTCCAGCCCGACCGGCGGCAATGTCCAGCGGCTGCTGGAAAAGGGGGGAACGACGTTAGCAATGGTAATTGTCAGCATCCATTGACATTAACAGTTCTAATGCTAGGATAGACTCAGTCCGGGCCGGTCGCCGAAGAAACCCGGTCAGGCAGAGAGGGTGGGGGGAGGCGGAATATCGCATCGCGGGTAAGATTGTACTCGGGCAGCAACGGGATCGTCGAGCGACCATGCAATTGAGGCCACCGACATCGCAAGGGCTTTATGACCCGCGCTGGGAGCACGACGCCTGCGGCATTGGCGCCATCGTGAACATCTCCGGACGGCGCGAGCACGCCATCCTCGATCGCGGCAAGCAGGTGCTGTTGAATCTCCAACACCGGGGCGCCGCGGGGGCCGATGAGTTGACGGGCGACGGGGCGGGCATTCTCTTCCAGGTCCCACACGAGTTCTTCGCCGCCGAAGCAAGCCGGCTTGGGATCGCCTTGCCGAAAGCCGCTCGCTACGGCGTCGCCATGCTCTTCCTGCCGCAAGACCCCCAACTTCGGCAGGCGTGCGAGGTGATCCTCACGGAGGCCATTCTTGAGGGGGGGCTCAAGCCTCTCGGCTGGCGTGACGTGCCGACCGACAGCCGCTCCCTCGGCCAGATTGCCCGCAGTGCCGAGCCGGTCATCCGCCAATTGCTGATCGACGGCGAGGGGCTGGAAGACGAGGCCCTCGAGCGCCGGCTCTTCGTCGTGCGCAAGCGTGCGGAGCACCGGGTCCGGGCCCGCTTCGGACCGGCGGCCGACTTCTATGTCCCCTCGATGTCCTGCCGGACGATTGTCTACAAGGGGATGTTCCTGGCCCCCCAACTATTCGCCTACTACCCGGACCTGGCCGATGGCCGGATCGTGACCGCCCTGGCCATCGTGCATCAGCGTTACAGCACGAACACCTTCCCCAGTTGGCGCCTGGCTCACCCCTTCCGCATGATCGCCCACAACGGCGAGATCAACACCCTACGCGGCAACATCAACCGGCTGCGCGGCTACGAAAAGGCGATGCAGTGCCCGGACTTGGCCGAAGACCTCTCGGACCTGTTCCCGATCGTCGAGCCGGCCGGAAGCGATTCGGCGAGCTTCGACAACGTGATGGAGCTTCTCGTCCGGGCCGGCCGCTCCGCCCCGCACGCCCTGATGATGATGATTCCCGAGGCCTTCGGTCCCCAGTATCACATCAGCACCGACAAGCGGGCGTTCTACGAGTACCATGCGGCGATGATGGAGCCCTGGGACGGCCCGGCGGCCATCGTGTTTACCGATGGTCGCCTGGTGGGCGGCACGCTCGATCGCAACGGCCTGCGACCGTGCCGGTACGTCGTGACCACCGACGGGCTCTTGGTGTTGGCGAGCGAGGTCGGCGTGGTGGAGTTCCCTCCAGAGAAAATTCGCCAGAAGGGGCGTCTCCAGCCGGGCAAGATGTTCCTGGTCGACACGCAAGAGGGACGCATCATCGTTGACAACGAGATCAAAGGCAAAATCGCCCGGCAGAAACCGTACCGCCGCTGGCTGGAAGAGAACCGCATCGAGCTGCGGGGGCTGTTCCAGCCGTCGCGCGACGGGAAGGCCCACCCGGAGGCCCTCGGGACCCTCTTGCGGGCCTTCGGCTACACCCGCGAAGACCTCGACATGCTCATCGCCCCCATGGCCCGCGACGGGCAAGAGCCGGTCGGTTCCATGGGCACCGACACGCCGCTGGCCGTCTTGTCGAACCGCCCGAAGCTCCTCTTCAGCTACTTCAAGCAGTTGTTCGCTCAAGTGACCAACCCGCCGATCGACCCCTTGCGGGAAGGGCTGGTGATGTCGCTCATGGCCTTTACCGGAAAGCAGCGAAACCTGCTCGAAGAGACGCCGCTGCATTGCCGCCAGTTGAAGCTCTCGCACCCGATTCTCACCAACGACGACATCGAGCGGCTCTTGTCCGCCCGCCGCGACGACTTCAAGGTGGTCACTTTGCCGGCCGTGTTTCCGGTCGACGGGGATGCCCCGGGCGAGAACCTGCGCAAGGCCCTCGACGAATTGGTCGAAGCGGCCACCGCGGCCATCCGGGGCGGGGCGTCGCTGGTCATCGTCAGCGACCGCGACGTGTCGGCCCACCAGGCCCCCATCCCCAGCCTCCTGGCAACCGGCGTGCTCCACCACAGCCTGCTGGAGCGGCGATTGCGAAGCGAGGCGGGCATCGTGATCCAAAGCGGCGAGCCCCGCGAGGTGATGCACTTCTGCCTCCTGTGCGGCTACGGGGCCAACGCCGTCAATCCGTACCTTGCGTTCGAGGCCATCTACAAGCTCCGGCAGGAGAAGATGCTGCCGCAAGACGTGGAGCCCGACGAGCTTTGCGATCACTACATTAGCGCGGTGAAGAAGGGCATCTTGAAGACGATGTCCAAGATGGGCATCTCCACTCTACGGAGTTACCACGCGGCCCAGCAGTTCGAGGCCGTGGGCTTGGACCGCCATGTGGTCGACTGCTATTTTACCGGCACGCCCTCGCGGATTGGTGGCTCGGACTTGGACGTGATCGCCCGCGAGGCCCTTGCACGTCATCGGGCGGCCTTTGGGGCCCGCGAGGCCGGGGCCCTGGACCTGGACTTCGGCGGCGAGTACCACTATCGTCTCGAGGGCGAGAGCCACCTCTGGAACCCGACCACCATCACCCGCCTCCAGCACGCGGTGCTCAACAATGACCCGCAAGCCTACGCCGACTACGCCAAGGCCATCAACGACCAGAGCCGCGAGCTGTGTACGCTCCGCGGGCTGTTCGAGTTTGTGCCGGCGGGCGGAAAAGGGGACAGGTCCAATTTGCCGGAACGGCCCACGACCAACCTCCGGTCGGTGCCCGGCTTCGCACAAATTGGACCTGTCCCCTTTTCCGCCTCGGTACCGATCGAGGAGGTCGAGCCCGTAAGCGCCATTGTCAAGCGATTCTACACCGGGGCCATGTCGCACGGCTCGATCAGCAAGGAGGCCCACGAGACGCTGGCCATCGCCATGAACCGCTTGGGGACGATGTCGAACACGGGAGAAGGGGGCGAGGACCCGGCCCGCTACGTTCCGGCCCCCAGCGGCGATTCCCGTAACTGCGGTATCAAGCAGGTGGCCAGTGCCCGCTTCGGCGTGACGATCGAGTATCTCTCCAACGCCCGGGTGCTGCAAATCAAGATGGCTCAGGGCGCCAAGCCCGGCGAAGGGGGCCAACTCCCGTCCCACAAGGTGACCGAGGAGATCGCCCGGCTCCGTCACTCCACGCCCGGCGTGTCGCTCATCTCGCCGCCGCCGCACCACGACATCTACTCGATCGAAGACCTCGCCCAGTTGATCTACGACCTCAAGTCGGCCAATCCCGAGGCCATGGTTTCGGTGAAGCTCGTGGCCGAGGTGGGCGTCGGCACCGTGGCCGCGGGCGTGGCCAAGGCCAACGCCGACGAAGTGCTCATCAGCGGTCACGACGGCGGCACCGGCGCCAGCCCCTTGTCGTCGATCAAGCACGCAGGCATCCCGTGGGAGATCGGTCTGGCGGAAACGCAGCAGACCCTCGTGCTCAACGGCCTGCGCGACCGCATCCTCGTCCAGGCCGACGGACAGATGAAGACCGGGCGCGACGTGGTCATCGGGGCCCTCCTGGGCGCCGAGCGGTTCGGGTTCGGCACTTCGGCCCTGGTCACCCTGGGCTGCATCCTGATGCGCAAGTGCCATCTCGGCACCTGCCCGGTCGGCATCGCCACGCAGAAAGAGGAACTCCGCGAGCGATTCGGCGGGAAGCCGGAGTACGTCGTCCGCTTCCTTACCTTCGTGGCCGAAGAGATCCGGCGGATCATGGCCCAACTCGGGTTCCGCCGCTTCGACGACATGATCGGGCGAGTAGACCGGCTCGGCGTGCGCAAAGCGATCGACCATTGGAAGGCGAAAGGGCTCGATTTTTCGGCCGTATTTGCCCAGCCCCAATCGCCTTTGGGGTGCCCGCCGCGGCGGGTGCGCTCCCAGGCCGATACCCACAAGGACCACCTCGACTGGACCATCCTCCCCCAGGTCGAGAACGCGATCGAGCGACTGGAGAAGACGCGGCTGGAGATGCCCATCCGCAACGTCCACCGGGCCGTGGGGGCGATGCTCAGCCACCGGATCTATAAGCGGCATGGCTCCGAGGGCCTGCCGGACGGCACCCTGGAAATCACCTTCCGCGGGGCGGCGGGCCAGAGCTTCGGGGCCTTCTTGTGTCCCGGCGTGACGTTTCGCCTCGTCGGCGAGTCGAACGACTACCTGGGCAAGGGGCTCTCCGGAGGCCGGATCGTCGTGCAGGCGCCCCCCGGCTCGCCGTTCGACCCGGCGGAGAACATCATCGTCGGCAACACGCTCCTCTACGGGGCGACTCGCGGCGAGGCGTTCATCAACGGTCTGGCCGGCGAGCGATTCGCCGTGCGCAACAGCGGCGTGGTGGCCGTGGTCGAGGGCGTGGGCGACCACGGCTGCGAATATATGACCGGCGGGCTGGTGGCGGTGCTCGGGCGCACGGGCCGCAATTTCGCCGCCGGCATGAGCGGAGGCGTGGCCTACGTGCTCGACGAGCACCAACTGTTCGACACCCTCTGCAACCTCGACATGGTCGATCTGGAGTCGCTCTGGCAGCCCGAGGATCGACGCATCCTGCACGACCTCATCAGCCGGCACCACCAATGGACCGGCAGTCGCCGGGCCGCAAGGATCCTCGACAACTGGCAGGAAATGTCCGGGAGATTCGTGAAAGTCATGCCCATCGACTATCGCAAAGCCCTCCAGCGCCTCCGCGAGAAGGAGCCGGTCAACGCCGAGCAAACCGCGGCCACGGAGGAGGTCTTTCGTGGGTAGGGGACAGGGGATCAGGGGCTGGGGATTGGGGGCTGGATCGCGTAGGGCGGACGGAGCGCAGCGACGCCCGCCGCGCTCCTTACCCGATCTCCGGCGGGCCTCACTTCGTTCGGTCCGCCCTACGACTACAGTCACTTTCCTACAGCCTGAACCCTGAACCCTTATGCCCTCTCCAACCGGATTTCTGGACTATCCCCGCGTCGAAGCCGGCCATCGTCCGGTCGCCGAACGGATCCGCGATTGGCACGAGGTCGACATGCCTCTGGTGGAAGAGACGCTCGGCCGTCAGGCGGCCCGCTGCATGGACTGCGGCATCCCGTTCTGCCACGGGACCGGCTGCCCGGTGAAGAACCGCATTCCCGAGTTCAACGACCTGGTGTACCGCGGCCTGTGGCAGGCGGCGGCCGAGAACCTCCATTCGACGAACAACTTCCCGGAGATCACAGGCCGCGTGTGCCCCGCCCCGTGTGAGGCCGCGTGTACCCTGTCGATCAACGCCAGCCCGGTCACGATCAAACACATCGAGTACCAGATCGCCGAGCGGGCCTTCCGCGAGGGCTGGGTCAAGCCGCTCCGGCCCGCGTACCGCACGGGGAAGAAGGTGGCGATCCTCGGCTCCGGGCCGGCCGGACTGGCCGCCGCTCAGCAACTCACCCGCGCGGGCCACGAGGTGGTCGTCTTCGAGAAGGACGAGCGCATCGGCGGCCTGTTGCGCTACGGGATCCCCGATTTCAAGCTCGAAAAGCACGTCATCGACCGCCGCCTGGACCAGATGGTGGCCGAAGGCACGAAGTTCGAGCCCGGCGTCTCAGTGGGCAAGGACATCTCCGGGCGCTACCTCCGGCGGATCTTCGATGCGATCTGCCTGGCCATGGGCGCCGGCGAGGCCCGGGCGCTGAGAGTTCCCGGCGGCGACCTGCCGGGCGTCCACTTTGCCATGGACTTCCTCGCCCAGCAGAACCGCCGCGTGGCCGGCGAGCCGGTCCCGACCAGCGGCCCGGGCATCCTCTACGCCAAGGATAAACACGTGGTCGTGATCGGCGGCGGCGATACGGGCAGCGACTGCGTGGGCACGTCGATCCGCCAGGGGGCCTGCTCGGTCCGCCAGTTCGAGGTCCTCCCCAAGCCGCCGGAGGGAAAGAACCCCGAGACCCCGTGGCCTTTCTGGCCCAAGATCATGCGGACCTCGAGCTCCCACGAAGAAGGCTGCGAGCGACGCTGGAGCGTTCTCACCAAGAGCCTCACCCCCGGCCCCAACCTGTCCGTGGCCGAATTGCACGCGTGCGACATCGACTGGGTCCGCGGCGAGAAGGGCTGGGAAATGAAAGAGCGACCGGGCACCGAGTTCACGGTCCCGGCCGACCTGGTGCTCCTGGCCATGGGCTTCCTGCACGTGGTCCACGACGGGCTGGTCGGCCAATTGGGCCTCGCGCTCGACGGGCGCGGCAACGTGCAGGTCCGCGACTGGATGACCAGCGAAGAAGGCATCTTCGCCGCCGGCGACACCACCCGCGGGGCTTCTCTGGTCGTCCACGCCATTAACGAAGGCCGCCAGGCCGCCGCGGCCGTCGACAAATGGCTGAAGAGCAGGGGCTAGGGGCTGGGGACCGGGCGTAGGGCGGACGGAGCGAAGCGACGCCCGCCGACCCCGTCCAAAACACCTTGGCGGGCCTCAGTTCGTTCGGTCCGCCCTACTTGGTCGACTTTATTTGAACGACGGGATGTCAATTGGCAGGCCAACCCGCATGAAGAACCGTGCGAACGCTTGTGCAAGATGCTCTCGATAAGAAGTCGAACAGGGCGACGCAGCGAACGGGAGCCAGCCCTCTCACTGAGGAGACAATAGCGAATGTCATCCGGGGCTGGTTACCCTCGATGACATTCTCGTTCGATCGAAGGAGCTACTTCCCGGAAGCGCTATGGTACCCCTGCGCGTCGCACCTCGCCCAGTACGCATAGTATTCGTGAGGGCTCACCGCTTGCCGAGCGTCCTGGCCAAGTTGACCAGTTGAATGAACTCGCTGCGGTAGCCGCTGGAGTCTTGACCCTTGCCCGCCTTTGCGAGTTCCAGGCAGAGGTCGAACGTCGCCGTGCCCTTGTGCTCCGAGTCGCGCAGCAGCATGCCGAAGCAGGCCACGGCAGCGGCAAATTTGAGGTCGCCGCCGGTCTGTTCGAGCGATTTCTCCGGGTCGGTGATGCCGAAGCTGAGGTATTCGCTCTTGTCCTGGTCAGGGCGCTTGTAGGCCAGCTTGAGCGTGAAGATCTCTTCCGACCTGGCGGCCTCGCTGGCCACGACCGGCTTCCGGTACTTGAGCGGGTCGACCTTCGGCAGCCCGGCTTCCTTGCCCGGCGGCACGAGCTCATAGAGGGCCGTGACCGTGTGGCCGGCGCCGATCTCGCCCGCGTCCTTCTTGTCGTCGCGGAAATCCTCGGCGCGGAGCATCCGGTTCTCGTACCCAAGGAGCCGATACGCGCCGACCCGCAGCGGGTTGAACTCGACTTGGATCTTCACGTCCTTGGCGATCGTGACCAGGGTGCCGCTGAGCTGTTCGACGAGCAGCTTGCGGGCCTCCTGGATCGTGTCGATATAGCCGTAGTTACCGTTGCCCTTATCGGCGAGCTTCTCCAGGTTGGAGTCCTTGTAGTTGCCCATGCCGAAGCCGAGCACGCTCAAGAAGGCCCCGCCCTTGGCCTGTTCTTCGATGAGCCGGATCAGGTCGCCCTGGTTGGTGATTCCGACGTTGAAGTCGCCGTCGGTGCAGAGGATCACGCGGTTGACTCCCTTGGACCCGAAATGCTCGCGTACCGTGGCGTAGGCCAACTGGATGCCCTCGCCGGCGTTGGTCGAGCCGCCCGCGTGCAGGGAATCGATCGCCGCGAGGATCCTTCCCTTCTCGCTGCACGGGACCGAAGGGAGCACCAGGCCCGAGGCCCCGGCGTAGACCACGATTGCCACGCGGTCCCGCTCGTCGAGCTGCCCGACGAGCATGCGCATGGCCGATCTCACGAGCGGGAGCTTGTTGGGCTCGTCCATCGAGCCGGAAACATCGAGCAGAAAGACGAGGTTTGCCGCCGGGCGCTGTTTCCGGTCGATGTCGCGCCCCTTGATCCCGATCCGCGCAAGCCGGTGGTCCGAATTCCAAGGGCAAGGGGCCACCTCGACATGGGCCGCAAACGGCGCGTCGCCCTCCGGCGGCTTGTAGTCGTAGGTGAAGTAGTTCACCAGCTCCTCGATCCGCACGGCGTCCTTGGGCGGCAATTGCCCTTGATTCAAGAATCTCCGCACGACCGAGTACGAGGCCGTGTCGACGTCGATCGAAAACGTCGAGAGCGGGTTCTCGGCCGCGGCCAGGAAGGGGTTTTCGTAAATGCGATCGTAGGCCTCGGTGTTGAACTCCGTGGGCACTGTCTGGATCGAGAGAAGGCCCGGCGGGGCCGGCCTCTCGGCCGCGGTCTTCGCCATGGAGGCGTCGGCACACGCGGACGCCTTGTGGGGCGCGCTGCTCTTGGAGGGAACGGCCTTGCAGCAGCCCGATAGAGTGGCCATGAACACCACAAAAACACTCATCCCGGACAAGAAATACCGCATCCCCCACCTCCTTTTAAAAAAGCGAAGACGCCCGGCAAGAAGACAGCGCCGGGCCGCGACAGTCTCGTAGGGTGGGTCGATGGACCCGCTGAAAGCCAAACGAGCAAGACACTCGTCCATCGATCGCTGTCGTCAACTTAGACGCCGATGGCCGCCGATTTATTCCCTGGAATTCAGACGCGTAGGATGCGCAGGGAACATGAACGCGCGGGCGCGACTACGCTCGCCTTTCTGAACGTACGGCTCAGTGGAACTGCGCAGAGACGCAGGCCAGGCTTGGAAAGCTCGACGCCCGAATTGTCAGGCTGGAAAGCCTGACCCACAGCCCGAATTCCTACGCAGTTCCCCTTACACCTCGATCGCGTTGAAGATGTCGGTGTTGCTCAGGATCCCGAGGATCTGCTTGCCGTCGAACACCACGGCCCGGCGAATCCCCGCGGCGCTGAACAGCCGGGCGCAGTATTTCAACTGCAGCCCGGGCGAGACCGTGATCAGCGGCTTGGACATGATCTCGAAGACCTTCACCTCGGCAGGGTCTTTACCGGGGTCCACAACCTTGCTGACGACGTCCTTGCGGGTGACGATCCCAAAGGCGTCCTCAACCCCGCGGCGGTTCACGATCAGGCTGGAGACTTTCTTCTCGCGCATCAGCCGGACGGCGTCGGCCACGGTCTTCTTACCGTCGATGAACACGACCTCCTTGTGCATCACGTCCGCCGCCTTGGCGAACCTTACCGCTTTGAGCGATTTCTCGGCCATGGTCGCTTCTCCCTTTTTGTGGAACGGTGTGGCGAAAATGCTCCCGCAAACTTCTGCTACTCGTTTACTCGCAAGACGAACGAACAGCGGCTGGGATTCTTGTTCTGCGTCAAACCCGCAGACGAGCGATTCACGGTTATGGCCTCCTGAATCGAGCAGGACGAAGAACGGCCCCCTCGTGCGACCGGCGCGAAATCCCATCTTACAGACGGAACGCCAGCCGTCAATAATCCGGGGCCCACCGCTATAGCGCTAGGTTCGCGGGAAAAGGGGACTGGCTCCGTGGCGCAATCCGGCGTGGCGTAGGCGGAAACGTTACCGCCACGGGGCCTGCCCCCTTTTCCCGGGGGTCCGTCGCAGAAGGGGACAGGCACCGTCGCCGGAAAGCGTGCTTGCAGTCCCACCGTTGCTGAGGCGACGGAGCCAGTCCCCTTTTGCGACTGCCGACCGAGCGATGCACTTATACGCTCGACTGCGAATCGGGCTGGAACGGCCCGGGGAATCGCCGTATCATCCTCTCTAACGTTGAGGAGGGGACGGGTGGGCATCGAAATCTCCGTCGCGATGGGCACGTACAACGGCGCGGCTCACTTGGCCGAGCAGCTCCGGAGCCTTGCCGCGCAGGATCGTCTGCCCGAGGAACTGGTCGTTTGCGACGACGCCTCCATGGACGACACCGTGGCGATCGTGCGCGACTTTGCGGCCCGGGCCCCGTTCGAGGTCCGGCTGGAGATCAACGGGCGGAATCTCGGGTCCACGTTGAATTTCGCCCGAGCAGTCAGTCTCTGCCGGGGGAAGATCGTCTTCCTGGCGGACCAGGACGACGTCTGGCTGCCGCAGAAGGTACGGCGGCTTTGCGAGGTGCTTTCCGAGGACCCCGGGCCAGGTTTTGCGTTCAGCGACGCTAAACGCGTTGACGGCGAATGCCGCCTGCTGGGGTGCAACCTATGGCACACCCTGCCGTTCCCGCCCGCCGATCAACGCCGCTTCAATGCCGGGGCGGGCTTCGAGTTGCTCGTACGCCGCAACGTGGTCACGGGCACGACCATGGCTTTTCGCGCCGAGTATCGTGAGGTGCTCCTGCCCATCCCCTCGGGCTGGGTCCACGACGGCTGGATCGCCCTGCTCCTGGCGGCCCTGGCCCCTGCCCGGGCCGTGGCCGAACCGCTCGTCCTCTATCGGCAACACGCCGGCCAGCAGATCGGGGCCCGGCCGGAGAGCCTGCTCGACAAGTACCGCCGGCGCAAGCGTCAGGGCCCTGCCCTGTACGAGGCGACTGCTGAGAATTACGCGGCGGCCCTGGAGCGACTTCGGACCCTGGGCGACCGCCTGCCCGACCGTTCGGTCCTCGACGCGCTGCGGCACAAGATCGACCACTGGCGGACCCGGGCCCGGATGCGCGTCGACCGCCTCTGGCGTCTGCCGATCGTCGCCGGGGAGCTCTTGCGCGGGTCCTACGGCCTCTACTCCTCTGGCTGGAAGTCGGCGGCGGAAGACCTTCTGCTGTGAATCTGATCTTGCCTGCGCGGTGAGTCTGGGGTATTACGCTGGGCCAGCGGTCGTGGCCCGAAGGGAAAGGCTCCCCTTGGAGGTCGCAACCGCTGACAGGCGGCAAAAACTTGACCCAGTTTGTGTAGCCTTCTCAAGTTCCGGAAGCTTTTGCGTCTCTGGTAGGCTGACCCAGCGGCCCATGGGGTGAGAATGAATTGGGGGCCGTCCGGCACGGAAAGCCGGGCCGCGTTGGCAACGGATTGCACCATGACCAGTCTGGCCTGCACCTTCTGTGTTTCCCTGGCGGCCTCGGCGGTGCTGACGGTCTTCGTGCAGCGCATAGCGGTCCATTGGGGGGTGTGCGACAGCCCGGACGGTGCCCGAAAACGCCATGCCGCCCGCACGCCTTTGTGGGGTGGAGTGGCGGTCTACTTGGCCGTCATCTTGGGGTTGGTTTGGGCGCGGCGTGCCGAATTCGGGGCGGGGTACGAACTGGACGAGCTATCGGCCGTGGTGATCGCCATGGCAGGGTTCGTCTGTTTCTTCGGCTCGATCGACGATTACTGCCGGCTAAAACCCCGCTTGAAGCTCTTGCTTCAGGCCTGCTCGGTCCTCCCATTGGTCCTGGCCGGGTTCCGCGTGTACTCGGTGGTGCTGTTTGGAGACACGTTCGATCTGGGCTGGTTGGGAATCCCGCTGACGATCCTCTGGTTCTTGGGCTGCATCAATGCGATCAACTTGTTGGACGGGATGGACGGCCTGGCCTCGCTCGTGGGACTGGCCGCGGCGATGACCCTGGGAGTGATTGCCGGCTACACGGGCAACGGCCATGTGACGGCGGCGGCCGTGGTCCTGGCAGGGGCCCTGGCCGGGTTCCTCGTCCACAACCGGCCTCCGGCGCGGATCTTTCTAGGCGACTCGGGAAGCATGGTTATCGGGGTGATTCTGGGCATCCTCGGCATCCAGAGCACGTTGAAGACGTCGACGACCCTTTCGATTACCGCTCCCCTGGTGGTCATGACGTTCCCGATCTTCGACACCTTCCTGGCCCTGGTGCGGCGGCGGCTCACGGGGCGGCCGTTCGACGCAGCGGACCGGCAGCACATCCACCATCGCCTCTTGGACCGCGGCATGGGCCCGTGGTTCGTGCTGGCGACGATCGGCGCGCTGAGCCTGGCGACCGGGCTGGCCGCCCTGGCGGCCACGATCGTTCACAGCGACCTCTTGGCCTGGGCCACGGCGATTTCGTTGGTGATCCTGGTGGTGCGGCTGCGGTGGTTCGGGTACTACGAGTGGAGACTGGCGACCGGCAGGGCCGCGCGGGTCTGGGCCGCGACGCGGAACCGATGGTCGCGCCTCCGCGCCCGGCGGACTCGCCCCATGCGCCGGCAACTCGCCCGGCTTCCGGCCAGGCAGGTGTGGGCGATCCTCGTAAATCGGGCGAAATCGTGGAACGTGAGCCGGTTGAGGCTCACGCTCAGCCGCGACGGCCGGCCGCGATGGCGCCGCACGTGGACCGGCGCGCACGGAGAAAGCGAGGAACACGGCTGGGCCGTGGCGGTTTCCGTATCACGCCGGGAGGGCTGGGCGTGCGAGCTTCGGGCCGGCGGCGACGGCCATGCCGAGGCGGAGTTCCTTTCCCCGGCCGGGCTGGTGCGGCTCTTGAGCGCGTTTGCCTCGCATTTCGCCGATCACCGCGACCAGGTCCTCGAACTGGCCGACCTGGAGCCGCACGACGAGGCCACTGGGTCGAACGAACAAGACAACCGATGCCGGGCGGCGTAGACACATGACGCGGGCGAGCCCTCCCCTGCAACTGCTGCCGACGCGATCCAAGGCCCCGGACGTGGACGTCGGCATCGTCTACACCGGCGAGCGCGAGTGGATGCCGCGGCTCTTGTCGTCGTTGGCCGACGCCGGACGGGGACTGGCGATGCGGCTCCTCCTGGTGGATAACGCGTCGGAGGACGGCGTCGATCCGTGGCTGGGCTACGTCGCCGACACCGCCGTGCTGCGCAACACGCGGCGGCTGCTGTACGCGGCCAATCTGAACCGGATTCTCCGCGCGTCGACGGCCCGCTATGTGCTGGCGATGAATTCCGACATGTTCTTCGCCGCGGCCGAGCCCTGTGTGCTCCGGATGGTCCGATTCATGGACAGCCATCCGGCGTGCGGGGTGGCGGGGTGCGGGCTGTACCACGCCGACGGCCAGTTCGCCTTTCCGGCGCGGCGGTTCCAGTCGCTCGCCGTGGTGCTCGCCCGCCGCTGTGGCCTGGGACGCCTGATGCAGCGGACCTTGGATCGCTACCTCTACCGCGACCGGGACGAAAACGACACTTGGGAGGCCGACTGGCTCTCCGGGGCCTTCTTGATGATCCGCCGTGAGGCTTCGAGCGACGTCGGCCTGTTCGACGAGGGGTTCGGCAAGTACTTCGAAGACGTCGACATGTGCTTGCGCGTG
>Ga0172371_10002901_pt1 | contig 26920 bp, 32 predicted proteins | sample Lak12m_FD_114543 | JGI IMG/M metagenome (GOLD analysis project Ga0172371, IMG submission 114543) | Freshwater microbial communities from Kabuno Bay, South-Kivu, Congo - kab_022012_12m | ecosystem: Environmental > Aquatic > Freshwater > Lake | place: Democratic Republic of the Congo: South-Kivu... | reverse complement strand
CGAGCAGTATTCGGGAAATATGAACGACCTGAAAAAAAATATTGATTCGGGCTATCCATTGGTTGTGATGGTTGATTACGGTTACTGGATGGTTCAGGCAAATCATTTCATGGTTGTTATAGGATATAATGATGACGGCATTATCGTTAATTCCGGAAAGGATGAGCGCAAGTTCGTTGCCGAAGAGGATTTTATAAAGACATGGGAAAAGACAAAGTTCTGGACGCTGAAGATAAAAAGAAAGTGAAAAGTTTAGAGTTTAGAGTTAAGTGTGTTAAGCCAATTTATTTTCTGATTGTATTTTCACTTTTAACTTTTAACTTGTCACTTTTAACTTCCTGCTCCATTCCTCGAATCGTTATCCTTGACGACCCGCTGACTCCGGAAGAGCATATAAACCTCGGAGTCGCGTACGAGAAAAACGGGGAGCTTGACGATGCGTTGAGGGAATACAAGCTTGCCGCAAAGAGCCTTCCTATGGCGTATCTTTACATCGGGAATGTATATTTCCGGAAAAATGATTTGAACGAGGCAGAGTCGGCATATCAAAAGTCAATAGACAAAGACCCCTTGAATGCCGATGCCCATAACAATCTCGCATGGCTTTATTACACGAAGAAGGAAAAACTTGATGAGGCTGAAACCCTTGCGCTTAAAGCGATGGAGCTTAATCCCGCGAAGAAGGATTTATATCAGGACACGCTGGATAAGATTCGCGGAGCAAAGGGAAAGTGAGGAATTTGATCTGTCTGACAACCTGACGATATCAAAAGAAATTTTTACCGAGATGATTGCTCATTGCAAAGAGGCTGCGCCGAATGAGGCGTGCGGAATTTTAGCGGGGAAGGGCTCCGCCATAGGCGGAGAGGTTTTAAAGATTTATAAGATGACGAATATTGAGAAATCCCCTGTAAGCTATTTCATGGATTCTCAAGAGCAGTTCAAAGTCATGAAAGACATCAGAGAAAATAACCTTTCAATGCTTGCGATATTTCACTCACATCCGTCCTCACAGGCTTTCCCCTCTGAAAAAGACAAAAGCCTTGCGTTTTACGATGACTGCGTATACATTATCGTTAGCCTTGCGGATAAGGAACCAGTTGCAATGGGATTTTCTATGCGCGAAAGCGTAATAAAAGAAGTCCAAATTTCCGTAAAATAACCTGTCAATCACCGCCCTTTAATTTTTCTTTCATTTTGGAGTAAAATACTACTTATTTTTCAATTGAACTCGGGAGGTGTTTATGGGATATGTAAGCGGTCTTAAGTGCAGAGAATGCGGCAGGGAATATCCTGTTGATCCAATATATGTCTGCGAATTTTGTTTCGGCCCGCTGGAAGTTGTCTATGACTACAAAAAGATAAAAAAGGTTCTGACGAAGAAAAACATACAGAGCAGGGAGGAAAATCTCTGGAGGTATAAAGAGCTTCTCCCCATAGACGGCGAGCCGCAGGTAGGCCTTCAGTCAGGGTTTACGCCTCTGGTAAAAGCTGATAACCTTGCGAAGGCTCTCGGCATAAGCGAGTTGTATGTTAAGGATGATACTGTCGCGCATCCGACCTTGTCGTTTAAGGACAGGGTTGTTGCGGTTGCGCTTACAAAGGCAAAGGAATTCGGTTTTGACACGGTTGCCTGCGCCTCAACCGGAAATCTCGCGCATTCCGTGTCAGCACATGGCGCAAAGGCGGGCTTTAAAAGATTTGTCTTTATACCCGCAACGCTTGAGGCAAGCAAGATTGTCGCGTCGCTTGTTTACGAGCCTAATCTTGTTGCGGTTGATGGAAATTATGATGAGGTAAACAGGCTTTGCAGCGAGATTGCCAATAAATACAAATGGGCGTTTGTAAATATAAACATCAGGCCGTTTTACGCCGAGGGCTCAAAGACTCAGGGCTTTGAGATTATTGAGCAGTTGGGCTGGAAGGCGCCTGATAACGTGGTTGTGCCGTGCGCGAGCGGTTCATTATTGACTAAGGTATGGAAGTCCTTCAAGGAATTTAAGAAAATAGGATTATTGAAGAAACTGGAAACAAAGGTCTTTGCCGCTCAGGCAACAGGATGCTCCCCGATAGTTGCGGCGATAAAACAGGGAACAGACGTGATAAGGCCTGTGAGGCCCGATACTGTTGCAAAGTCTCTTGCAATCGGCAATCCCGCAGACGGCTTTTATGCCCGTCAGGTCGTGAGAGAGACGGGCGGTTACGGCGAAGATGTTTCTGATAAAGAGATAATAGACGGGATAAAGCTTCTTGCAAAGACTGAGGGAATTTTTGCCGAAACTGCGGGAGGCGTTACCGTTGCGTGCACAAGGAAATTGATAGAGAGCGGAAAGATAGGCAGGGATGAAACAACTGTTATCTGCATTACCGGCAACGGGCTTAAGACGCAGGAGGCACTTACAGGGCAGACCGCGGAGTTTCATCACATAAAGCCCAATCTCGCGGCATTTGAAGAGATATTAAAAAAGATAAGTAAATAGATAAAACTGGAGGTGAAGATATGGCTGTAAAAGTTAGAATTCCGACCCCGCTTCAGAGATTAACTCAGGGCAAGGAAGAGGTTGAAGGAGTACCGGGCACAATAATAAATCTTATTAATGATTTGGATAAAAAGTTTCCCGGAATCGCTGAAAGGATATCCGAAGGCGGCAAGATAAGAAGATTTGTCAATATCTATGTGAACGAAGAAGATATCAGGTTCCTTCAGGCGGAAAAGACGATGGTCAAAGATGGCGATGAGATTTCAATAGTGCCTGCAATAGCAGGAGGAAATTTACAGGAGGTTATATGAAGAAACGGGTTAAATTGACGTTCCCGCAGCGTCTAATAAAAGAGCCTGTTATATTTTCCATGGCCAAGAAGTATGACGTAATGCCCAACATCCGGAGGGCGAGGGTTACGGAAACAGTGGGAGAGATGGTGCTTGAGCTTGAAGGCACGGATGAGAACCTTGAAAAAGGAATAAAATACCTTAAGGAGCAGGGCGTAGATGTTGAGCTTGTTGAGGGAGACATAATAGAGTAAAACTGGAGAATTATGGAAATAGGAGAATGTAATAGTTCAAAAAGTATCTGGAAAGGTATAGTTGAGGAATACAGGGAATTTCTCCCTGTGACCAATGAAACACCGGTTGTTACGCTGAATGAAGGAAACACGCCGCTTATAAAGGCCGCGAATATAAAAAAGGCGGGCATTGACCTTGAACTTTATTTTAAGTTTGAGGGCGCAAACCCCACGGGCTCGTTTAAGGACAGGGGCATGACCCTTGCCTTATCCAAGGCTGTTGAGGCCGGTTCAAAAGCGGTAATGTGCGCGTCAACGGGAAATACATCTGCCTCAGCGGCTGCCTTTGCCGCTCGTGCGGGGATAAAGGCAATAGTGCTTATACCGCAGGGCAAGATAGCCCTCGGTAAGCTTTCGCAGGCGCTTGTTCACGGTGCGCACGTAATTCAGATAGAAGGAAATTTTGATGACGCGTTGAGCATAGTTAAGGGGCTTGTGGAAAGATATCCCATAACCCTTGTGAATTCAATAAACCCGTTCAGGCTTGAAGGGCAGAAAACGGCTGCTTTTGAGGTTTGCGACCAGCTTGGTTTTTCGCCTAAATACCATGCCTTGCCGGTAGGGAACGCCGGAAATATTACAGCGTACTGGAAGGGATATAATGAATACCGCAATGGAGGAAAGATTTCTTCAGTGCCTGTTATGCTCGGTTTTCAGGCGGCAGGCGCGGCGCCGATTGTAAAAGGGCATCCGATAGAAAGGCCCGAGACCATAGCAACCGCGATTAGAATCGGCAATCCCGCAAGCTGGAAGGGCGCGGTAGCGGCAAGAGATGAGTCCGGCGGAAGGATTGATGCGGTCACTGATGAAGAAATATTAAAGGCATATAACCTTATTGCGGCAACAGAGGGTGTATTCTGCGAGCCCGCGTCAGCAGCATCGCTGGCAGGCGTGATGAAACTGTATAAAGAAGGGTATTTTAAGCATGGGGACAGCGTTGTTTGCACTCTTACCGGACACGGGCTCAAAGACCCTGACACGGTATTCAGGGTTTCCAAAGACCCCATGAAGGTAAAGGCTGATATTAGCGAAGTTGAGAAGATAATAGAAAAAATAATTTAATGAAATACGTTGTAATCATAGGCGATGGAATGGCAGACAGGCCGCTAAGCGCATTGGGGGGGAAAACTCCCTTGCAAGAGGCGTTCACTCCGAATATGGACAAACTTGCCGGCGAAGGGATAATCGGCAAGGCAAGGACAGTCCCTGAGGGCTTCCATCCCGGTTCTGATGTCGCTAATCTCAGCGTGCTCGGCTATGACCCGAGAGAATTTTATACAGGCAGGGCATCCCTTGAGGCAGCGAGCATGGGAGTAGAGCTTAATGATGAAGATGTTGCTTACAGGTGCAATCTTGTTACCCTGAAATTTAACAGGGACAGGACACAGGCAATGATGGAGGATTACAGCGGAGGCCATATCTCAAGCGAAGAGGCAGGAAAGCTCATAGAAGAGATAAACAAACAACTCGGCACGGCAAAGATAAAATTTTACGGCGGCGTTAGTTACAGGCATTTAATGGTTTGGTGCGGCGGCGAAACGGATGTGGAATGCACTCCGCCTCACGACATACTGGGAAAAGACATTGCCGATTATCTTCCTGTCGGCTCGGGCGAGAAAATTCTTCGGGAGATGATGCTGAAATCCGTAGATATTCTTGAGGCGCACGACATAAACAAAGAACGCGTCAACAAGGGAAAAAACCCGGCAAACAGCATCTGGCTCTGGGGGCAGGGGAAAAAACCAGGTTTGCCGAAATTCAGAGATAAATATTCTGTTGAAGGCGCGCTCGTTTCAGCGGTCGACCTTACAAAAGGCCTCGGCATTTACGCGGACTTTGAGATACTTAAAGTTCCCGGTGTCACAGGCTGGCTTGATACTAATTACGTAGGCAAGGCTGAGGCGGCTTTGACGGCGTTAAATAAAAATGATTTTGTATATATCCATGTGGAATCGCCCGATGAAGCGGGGCATTCGGGAAATTACAAGGACAAGATAAAGGCGATCGAGGATTTTGACGCGCTTGTCGTAGGCACTGTTATGCGGGGTATAAAGGCTTTTGAAGAATTCAGGATTCTGATTATGCCTGACCATCCGACCCCGATAGAGTTGAGAACGCATACGGCAGAACCTGTGCCTTTTATTATCTACGACAGTAAACAGAAGAGAAAAAATGAGGGCGCGGCCTTTGATGAATCGATACTGAAAAGGAAAGATATAATGATTTTTGAAGAGGGCTACAAACTTATGGATTATTTCATTAAGGGGAAGAGCTGATGCTGATTGTGCAGAAGTACGGCGGGACCTCTGTGGCCAATGTCGAGAGGATTAAGGCGGTCGCAGAGCGTGTCGTGAAGACGGCAAAAGAAGGGCATAAGGTTGCGGTTGTAGTTTCCGCTATGGCAGGAGAAACAGATAAACTGATAAATCTCGCGCATCAGGTATCATCCGTTCCAAGAGAAAGAGAGATGGATATGCTTCTCTCATCCGGGGAGCGGGTTACCAGCGCGCTTACGGCTATTGCGATAGAGGAGCTCGGACAGAAGGCGATGGCTTTTACCGGAAGGCAGATGGGAATAATTACCAATGGCGTTCATACAAAGGCAAAGATAGAAAAGATAACCGGCGAAAGGGCAAAGAAGGCTCTTGACGAGGGGTATGTAGTCGTAGTGGCCGGTTTTCAGGGGATAACAGAGGGCGGTTCTGATGTCACTACATTGGGACGCGGTGGCTCTGACCTTTCAGCTGTTGCGATAGCCTCGGCGCTTAACGCGGATTTGTGCGAGATATACACCGATGTTGACGGCGTTTATACCACAGACCCGAATATCGTTCCGGAGGCAAGAAAGCTGAATAAAATCTCCTATGAAGAGATGCTTGAACTCGCGAGCCTCGGCGCGAAAGTGCTTCAGACAAGGTCTGTTGAGTTTGCCATGAAATACGAAGTGCCTGTTGTTGTAAGGTCAAGTTTTAACGATAATGAGGGGACGCTTGTCACCAAGGAGGATGTCGAGATGGAAAAAGTAGTTGTATCAGGAGTCGCTTACGACAAAAACCAGGCAAAGCTTACTGTAATGGGCGTGCCTGATAAGCCGGGCATAGCAGCGAAACTTTTCAAAGGAATCGCTGATGCCAGCATAGTGGTTGACATGATTGTCCAGAATATAAGCAGCGACGGCAAGGCAGCTGACATATCATTCACGGTTCCAAGGACAGACGCGAAAAAGGCTTTAAAGATGACGGAATCCATAGCCAAAGAACTCGGCGCTAAGGGCGTTGATATGAAGGAGGATATCGCGAAGATATCCATTGTAGGCGTAGGCATGAGGACTCATTCGGGCGTTGCGTCCCAAATGTTTGAAACCCTTTCAAAGCATAATGTGAATATAATGATGATTAGCACGTCGGAGATAAAGGTGTCCTGCGTCATAGACGCCAAGTATACCGAGCTTGCGGTGCGTGTTCTTCATGAGACTTTCGGACTGGCGAAGGGGAAGTAATAATTAGTTTTTTGCTTTTGAAACTTCTGAAAACTCGTTGAGCCTTTCCTCAAATTCTCTGGTTTTTAGGTCGAGGTCATTGGTAAGCGTTCATGCAATTTTAAATGGGTTTATGCCTCAGTCCTGATACCGCGCGCTATTGCTTAAGTTTCCGGGTTTAACATGCTTTCAGTTAAGGGGAATATTCTGACACTTCAGAAGATACATCAAAACTAAAACAGGATGTTAAGCAATATCCCCCCGCAGAGCAGGGGGATATGTTGGTTCAATTATAATTTAACAACATTGATTGCCTTGGGGCCTTTCGGGCCTTTTTCGACGTCGAAGCTCACTGCGTCGCCTTCAGCAAGGGACTTAAAGCCATTGCCCTGAATTGAAGTGTGGTGAACAAAAACATCACTGCCGTCTTCGCTTGTTATAAAGCCAAAACCTTTTGAATCGTTGAACCACTTTACTTTTCCATTTGCCATTTGTTTTACCTCCTTTTTAAAACTGAAATTTCAGAAGGCCGCGATAAAAAAAAGACCACAAAGCTAAAAGTCTTTGCGGTCTTACCAGTAACAAAAACTTCTGAAACTATGTAAGATGCTAACATAGGCGATGCGGAATAGTCAAAAGAAAAAAAGCGGCAGCGATGATGATTGAATCAGGCTGCCGCTCACTTGCGATAAATTATACCGCGCGGAGAATTATTATTCCTTCTGTGTTGAGAGAAAAACCGGCAAAGTCATTTGCTTGATTTCGTCCGGTTGGAACCGATGTCAAATTTTTTTTGTCTGTTGGAAAATAGTGGGGCTTTAACGCTGCTGCTCATGATGCCTCCGGTTTCCGGAAATGTTAGTATATATCTATGCAATTCGTTGATTATTCGAAGATTCATGTTAAGGCGGGAGACGGCGGCAGAGGCTGTGTGAGCTTCCGCAGGGAGAAATATGTCCCGAAAGGCGGCCCCAACGGCGGAGACGGCGGAAGAGGCGGCCATGTCATCTTCAGGGCAAACAGGGAATTAAATACCCTACTTGATCTCAGATATCAGAAAGAATATCAGGCAAAACGAGGACAGCACGGCATGGGCAAGAAGATGCACGGCAAAAACGGAGAGGACAGGATTATTCCCGTTCCGGTTGGCACTGTTATAAAAGACGCTGATACGGAGGAAATACTTGCTGACCTCGATAAAGATGGCGCGGAAATTATAATAGCAAAAGGCGGCAGGGGAGGACAGGGGAATGCCCACTTTGCAACTCCGACGAGGCAGGCCCCAAAATTCGCGCAGCCCGGAGAAGAAGGCGAGGAAAAGAATCTTGTTATTGAATTGAAGCTCCTTGCCGATGTCGGATTAATCGGGCTTCCAAACGCCGGCAAATCAACCCTCATCTCTGTGATATCATCCGCAAGGCCGAAGATTGCGGATTATCCGTTCACGACCCTTACTCCCAATCTCGGGGTTGTGAAACTGAAAGATTTCAGGAGCTTTGTTGTTGCCGATATCCCCGGCCTTATCGAGGGCGCGCACAAAGGCGCAGGACTGGGGTTTCAGTTTTTGAGGCACGTAGAACGCACCTCAATTCTTCTGCATCTTGTCGATGTCTCCGATATGCCTGAAACCGACCCGGTGGAGGATTTTAAAAAGATAAACAAAGAACTTGAGCTTTACAGTCCAAAACTTTTAAAGAAGCCGCAGGCCGTTGTGGCAACAAAAACAGATATTGCCATTGAAAAGAAAAGGCTCAAAAAACTTGCGGCACATTGCAAATCAAAAAAGATTGAATTTTTTCCTGTAGCTGCCGCAACGGGCAAGGGCGTAAAGGAACTCCTTCGATATCTGGCTGCCATTATGGAAAAAGAAAATAAATAACCTCAAAACACCGCGTCAAATTTAGATTTTTTGTCTCTTGACATCCTTCCTGCGTGAACTAAAATTTAATTAATAAACTTATATTACAGGAGGTTTGTTATGGCAACAAAAGAGGCTAAAGAGACGAAAGAGATCGCAAAGGCCGAACCGGTTGCGCTATCGCCGTTTGAAGAGATGGAGAAAAGGTTTGATGAATTTTTCAGAAGGCCCTTTTCTTTATTCGGGCCGACATGGTGGGCGAGCCTGAGAATGCCCGAGCTTGAGGAAATCACTCCGACAGTTGATATTTACGAAGACGGCAATGACATTATCGTGAAGGCGGATTTGCCAGGCATGAAGAAGGAGAATATTGACGTTAATATCTCGGATAACACGGTGACTATCTCCGGAGAAAAAAAGAAAGAGGAGAAAGTAGAGAAAAAGAATTATTTCAGTATGGAGAGGTCATACGGTTCTTTTTCTCGCAGTTTCCGCATGCCGGCAGAAGTCCAGTCCGACAAGGCCAAGGCGAGTTTTAAGGACGGAGTGCTTGAGCTAAGGGTTCCAAAGACGGCCGAGGCAATAAAGAAGGAAAAGAAGGTTCAGATACAGTAGGTCATAGAGGGTCAGAGTATCATAGGCTCAAAGTATCAAAGATTAAGAAAACTCTGACCCTCTGACGCTCTGATACTTTGACACTCGAATTTATAACTGCAGGTATTCCTTCATTAGTCTTGGATAGAGTTTCAGATTAAAGAGAATATTTGTCATAAAGTAGCATTCATGCGTGCAGAAGCATTTTTTGTTCCGGATTGAGGCGAGTATTTTTTTTGCTTTTTCGGTTCGAATGACCCTCTTCATGTCATAGCCGTAATCCTTAATGTTTCCAAATTTTTCAGTCAGGATCTCGCACGGAAATACATCACCGTTTTCAGTCAGTACGAGATTCAAAATTCCGGCATAGCACGGAATCAGCCGCCTTTCTTCAAATAAAGTACGGTGTATCAACTCTCGCTGAAGGATATCCTGCGCGGCCTTAATGCGGCCGCCTTTGAAGCGGTATGTCGCCGCAGTTTTATCCTTAAGATTCTCCTCAAGCCTTTTTATCGCGTGGAGATATTTTTTGTAATCAATTTTCTTGTAGCTTTCATCCTCAAGGCTGCCCCGAATAAGGGAAATGGTATGCGTTTTTATATTTTTAAGGCCTTGTACAAAATCTATTATCTCATCCATTGAATCCTGATTTTCAGAGCAAAAAACCGTATTCACGCCGAGTTCAAAATTAGGATATTTTTTAAGAAGCTTACCGAGCAGGTCGTATGTCTGCATGGTTTTATCAAAACTTCCGGGTGTATTGCGAAGCCGGTCATGCGCCTCGTTTAAACCATCAATCGAAAGTTTTACAACCACAATGCTCTTTTTACAGTATTTGAGTATCTCCTCGGTTCTTTCCGCGATTAACTCAGGAAGAAGGCCATTGGTTGGATAAAGCATAATCGCGGGCTTGTTGTTTTTATAGAAAACCTTGCTTATCTCAGCAAGGTCACTTCTGAGATATATCTCGCCTCCCGAAAAAGCAAGCCACAAGAGGCTGCCGAGAGACTTGGAAATCTTCCGTATTTCATCCACAGACAATTCCTCATGGGAAACTCTGCTCCCTGAACCCTTCAGATAAAAACAAAATGGGCATTGCGAGTTGCATCTTCTTGTCACGAAAAAAGTCAGATGGATAGGCTGCCTTTTTAGGACTATGGAGTTAATGTGCCTGAAGGGTGTATGCATGGCCTATCTCCAACTTTTAATTATTCCCGAAACAGCCCCGGCGCCAACAGGAAGCGGATAAATAAGAGTGTAATAAAGAGCGGCAATAATTGCGAATGACAATCCTTTAGCCCTATAAAATGCCTTTATCAAACCCCTGCTTGCAGCCAAATTAACAGCGTAAACCGGAAGGACGGGAACAAGAAACAAGATGTTTGATGCATAAAGGAAGGATGTTATCAAGAGTACATTCACGATAAAGGCAGCGACATTAATCTTAAGTTCATGAGAGGCAGTGCCCGAATCCGACAGTAAGTCTTTATTCCAGAGAGAATACATGGTCCAGTATTTTGACTTTCTGAAAGCATTCTTGATAGATTTGATGAAATTAAAATTAAACATATGCTGAACCAGTATTTCAGGATTCATTATCAGTTTATAACCCATTTTTCTGAGCCTGTGGCTGTATTCAACATCTTCAAGAATAGGGAGAAAGCTTTCCGCGAATCCTCCGGTTGTCTTGAAAACCCTAGCATCAATAACCATGGCATGGGTAGCAATGTAATCAGGCTCTTTCTTTTTTGTTTCAGAATAATTTATAAAGACAGACTGGAATGCGCTGAAAAAGTCTTTGTCATAAGGAATGGCGGAATAAGTGCCCCCGATTATTGTTTTATCAATGTTTGAAAATTCCCTGCTTACCTTTGTCAGTGTATCCTTTTGAATCAGGCAGTCTGCGTCTATGAAGAACAATATTTCTCCTGCACTGTTTTCCGCGCCGGTATTCCTTGCCTTTGACGCCCCTGAATGTTTTTCAAGAGAAATCAACCGGCATGGGAATTTTTTTATTATTTTCTCTGAATTATCGGTTGAACGGTCATCGGCAACTATAACCTCAAAATTATCATATTCGGATGAAAATGCGGATTCAAGACACCTGCCGATGGTAGAACCGCCGTTGTAATCAGGGATGATAACAGAGATGCGTTTATTCATTCTTTGTAAGTCGTTACTTTAATCCAAGGACATCCTGCATGTCGTAGAGCCCGGGCTTTTTGCCCGAAACCCAGATGGCAGCCCTTAACGCGCCTCGCGCGAACGTATCCCTGCTTGACGCCTTATGAGTGATTTCTATTCTTTCTCCAAGGCCTCCGAACATAACTGTATGCTCTCCAACAATGTCTCCGGCCCGTACCGTCTGTATGCCGATCTCTTTTTTTGTTCTTTCGCCGACTATGCCTTTTCTCGCGTAAACGGCAACCTCGTCAAGATTCCTGTTTACGGCATCAGCGATAACCTGAGCCATTTTTAGAGCGGTTCCGCTCGGAGCGTCTTTTTTTAATCTGTGATGAGCCTCCACAATCTCTATATCGTATTCATCGCCTAAGACCCGTGCCACGTCCTGTAACACCTTCAGCAGCAAATTAACGCCTGTGCTCATATTTGACGCCACCACGCAAGGGATATTTTTTGTCAGGCCCCCAATCTCGTCAATCTCTGCCTTTGATAAGCCTGTCGTCCCTATGACCATGGCCTTCCTTTTTTTTGCGGCGAGCCTGACGTTATCAAGCGTAGAGGCCGGCGAAGTAAAATCAATTACTACGTCCGCATTGTCAATGACGCCTTCAACGCCCTCCGCGAGTTTAACCCCTGTTTCGCCTATGCCTGTGACTATCCCGATGTCTTTTCCGGCCGCGGCATGGCCCTTCCTTTCAAATGCTCCGGTAAGGCTCAATTCAGGATACTCTTTTGAAAGAGCGGTAATCCTGCTTCCCATTCTTCCGGCTGCTCCGGCGACTGCTATTTTTATCATAAAATCCTCCTTGAATTCAGGGATTGCCGAGAATCCATTTTACAGCTTCATCCAGATTCTTTGCAATATAATCAGCTCCTGCCGACGCGGTTCCTTGTCCCGTCAATACGAGAATGCCTTTTGCGCCGACGGATTTTGCAAGCTGAATGTCAATATCCTTATCTCCGATAACATAGGACTGCCGGGTATCAATATTATGCTCTGCCCTTGCTTTAAAAACCATATCGGGCTCCGGTTTCCTGCACGGGCAATGCTCATCAGGATGGTGCGGGCAATAGTAAAAATCGTCAAAACCATACTTTTCCATAAAGATATTATTGACTTCTTTGGTGAATTGTTCGCTCACTATTCCCCGCGCAATGCCGGACTGATTGCTGACCCCTATAAGTTTATATCCTTTTTCTTTCAACTGTGTAAGGTTCGCGACTTCAGGAAATACCTCAAAATTTTCAAAACTGTTAAGGTAGCCGGTATCCTTGCAAAGCGTGCCGTCCCTGTCAAAAAAGACAGCCTTATTTTTTGGGACAAGGCCCTTTATGGCGGCAAAAACTTCATCGGCTGTTATTGCATCCATGCATTCCATTTTTTTTCTGTCGCAGGTTCTTTTAAAACAGGGACTGCATTCAAGATTTTTTTTGATTACCACGTTTCCCTTACCCAATGGGCCGGTTAACGCCGGGTCGGTTGAGCCGAATATCGCAACCATCGGAGTTCTTACGGCATAGCCGATGTGCATAGGCCCTGAGTCATTTGTAAGAAGGACATCGCACCCTGAGATGAGGGCCGACAGTTCCCTGAGGCTGGTCTTTCCGGACATATTTAGGATTTGTGATGTGTTCCGAAGTCCGCCTCGGGATGAATCCTGAAACCCAGAGATGATTTCTTCCGCAATCCCTGTTTCCGACTTTCCGCCAAACACAACAACACTGCCGCCGAGTTCAGTAATTGTTTTAAATGCAACCTCAGCAAATCTTTCCGGGTGCCATCTCTTTGTTGAGCCGTAGGAGGCGCCGGGATTGATGCCTATAACAGGCCGTTTAAGTTCTTTAAGAGTAGTTCTTGCACGTATTCTCTCATCAAGAGAAAGATAAATGAAAGGCAGGGAAAATTCCGCATTTATGCCTTCTCGCCTGAGAATGTTCAGGTAATAATCGGTGTGGTGCATTTTCCTGTCATCGTCATTGAAAGGTATCGAATCCGTAAGAAGCCTGCCCCTTAAATCCCTGCTGTAACCAATTCTTTGAGGTATGCCAGATAGGAAAGGGATTAACGCGGCATCAAAGGCATTCTGGAAAAGTATTGAACTACAGAATTTCTTTGCTCTTAAAATTGAAGACAGCCTGAACTTACCGCCTATGCCGTTGTACCGGTCTTCATAGAGAATGATATCGTCTACAAACGGGTTATTTTCAAATATCGGCGCGACCCACGGTTTGACAAGAAGCGATATCTTTGTGCCGGGCAGTTCTTTCCGGAGCGACCTGAGCGCCGGCATCGTCATCACGGCGTCTCCAATCCAGTTTACGCCTCTTACCAGCAGATTTTTGCAGGTTCTGTCAAACATCGATTAGTTTAACATTTTGGCAATCCTGAAAAAAACTTAAGCGTTTTAAGAGGCGGGATTGAATTTTGCGTGGTTTTTACTGAAATAATCTATAATATAAATATATGAAGGTCTGTGAGATATTTTCAAGCATACAGGGCGAGTCATCCTGCTCGGGAATGCCTTGCACATTTATCAGAATGGCTGGGTGTAACCTCAGATGCTCGTATTGCGATACAAAATACGCATATGATGAGGGGATTGAGCTCACGGAAGCTGAAATCATCAATGAGGTTGAACTGATAGGAGTTCAGTTTGTCGCAATTACCGGCGGAGAGCCCCTTCTTCAGGAAGAAACTCTTCATTTGATAGAACGCCTGCTGAATGAGGGTTTCAAGGTACTGATAGAGACTAACGGCAGCATGAGCATAAAGGATATCGACAGCAGGGCGGTAATTATCCTTGATATTAAAACGCCGGGCAGCGGTATGATGAATGAGATGGACATTTACAATCTTGATTACATAAAACCCACGGACGAGATAAAGTTCGTTATCACCGACAGGGCGGATTACGAATGGTCAAAGGATATTATGCATAAATATAAGCTGAAGTGCGGAGAACGGATACTTTTTTCGCCTGCCTTTGGCATACTTGAGCCTGAGTTGCTCGTCAGGTGGATACTTGAAGACAGGCTTGACGTTAGGCTGAACCTTCAGATTCACAAATACATCTACGGAGGCGAAAAACGGCGAGTTTGATGGGTGAATAGGTTTTAATATTTTTTGTTTTTCAGATTCACCGATTGACCGATTCACCCATTCACCGTTTTCAGGTATTTTTTTATTTCGTGTTCGAAATTATCGCTGAATATTTTCCTGCCGATGTTGTTTTTTATCTCTGTTGCGCTCCACGGCCTTACCTCGTCTATCTCTTCTTTATTGAACGATATATCGCCGTCAAAGGTACATGAATATGTATGGACGAGTTCTGTTTCATACGGGTTTGAATGAATATAAGTATATAAAAAATCTGGAATAGGCCCGGATACCCCAAGTTCTTCCTCCATTTCGCGTTTCGCGGCGTCAAGAAGGCCTTCATTGGGACTGACATGGCCTCCTACAGAGGTATCCCATTTGCCGGGTGCTACATCCTTGTTCTCTGAACGCTTTTGGAGAAAAAGCTCTCCCGCACTATTGAATACAAGAACATGCACTACCTTATGAATTAGAGCCGGGTTTCCATGTATCTCTGATCTCGGAGCAATGCCGATTGCCCTGCCGCTCCTGTCTGTTATTTCCAATAATTCTTCGGCGTCGTTTTCCATGTAGCTCTCCTGAATTTTCTTTATTATAAACGTTCAGTGAAAGCGGCTGCAAAGCAATTATTTGAATTGATGCGGGTATTGACATTGGTATTGGTTATGATAAGCTTTTAAGAGAGCGGGCTCAGTTAAAAATTAGGGGGTGTGATATGGACGTAATTCAGGCAATTAAAGAGAGGCGTTCAATCAATTTTTTTGAGCAGGGGAAGGAGATTCCCGACAACCAGATAAAAGAGCTGCTTGCGATAGCAAACCTTTCGCCGTCATCCTTTAATCTCCAACCGTGGAAGGTAGTAGTGGTAAAAACGCCGGAAAGGAAAAAGGTGTTGAGGCAGTGCGCGTTTAACCAGCAAAAAGTTGAGGAGGCCTCGGCAGTGATGATAATGGTTGCAGACCCGAAAGGCGTGGAGGAAAACGTAGACCGGATGCTTGACAGTTGGCAGAAGTTAGGATACATGAAACCGGAAATGCGCGAAACCTATAAGGGAATGACGGGGAGCTTGTACGGCGCGGAGGACAGTCTTGTAAGGAAGATATTCGCGGTGAAGAATACCTCGCTGTTTGCTATGAACGTAATGCTTGCGGCAAAGGGGCTTGGGCTTGAAACTCACCCAATGGACGGCTTTGATGAAGGCTGCATTAAAAAAGAATTCAATATACCGGCGGACAAGATAATTCCGATGCTTATAGCGGTCGGCTATCTCAAGTCCGGAGTGGCGCTTCTTCCGAGAGCCTTCAGGAGAGAGTTGAGCGAGTTTGTTAAGTTTGAAACCTATTAAAAGGGAGATGATAATGCTGACAGGGAAAGAAGGCCTGATACAATCGCTCATCGAGGCATACCTTAATGAAAAGGGCACGATGGATTTTTACGCTGATGCGGCTGTTAAGGCGTTAAATCCTGAGGCAAAAAAGATGTTCGGTGAACTCTCCCAATGGGAACATAAGCATATGGATTTTATCGGATTTCTTTACCAATCAATTCAGGAAGATAAGGATGTAATCGGATTTGACAGGTTTTCAAGGAAGACAGGCGCCCCTTATACCGAGGCGGGAATTCCGGTAAAGGAACTTGAGGCGAAACTTGAGAGGCACGAGTTTGTGGATGACATGGGAGCTTTGATATTGGCGCTTGAGATTGAGGGAAAGGCCTACAGCCTTTACAGCAGGCTCGCAAAGAGCGCGCTTGATTCAAACGCAAGGGTTGTATTTGAGGAAATGGTCGGGCAGGAGGCAAAACATATAGAGTATCTCAAAAGATTGAAAATAAAACTTGGTGAAACATAAACGCTGATAACTTAAACCCAGAATGGAGGAGTGTAAATGACAAATGCTATTGAGATAGCAATCAAGATGGAGACAGACGCGATAAAATTCTATGCAGAGGCCGCGGATAAAACAATAAACCCCATAGGTAAAAAAATGTTCATGACCATCAGGGAGGATGAGAAAAGGCACCTTAATATTCTTACGCAAATATTCAAGGGCCTCGATGTCAATGTTGCCGATGTCAGCCCGATGGCAAATATAAAAACTGTTTTTGAATCGATGAAAAATGAGATGATGGGAAAGATTCAGGCAACAACGGATGAATTAGAGGCCTTCAGGATAGCCTCGCAAATGGAAAAAGAAGGGATTGAATTTTACAAGAAGACTCTATCAGAGGCAAAGACCGAAAAAGAGAAGGCTCTTTTTAGCAGACTCATAAAAGAAGAAGAGCAGCATTACAGCATTTTTGCAAATTCGTATTCATTCCTATCTGATACAGGGAACTGGTTTATGTGGGAGGAACACAGCATTGTGGACGGCGGAACTCCATGGGCGTAACTTACATCAAGTTAAGAGTTGAGAGTTATGAGTTAAGAGTTTTAAAACTTTCAACTTCTAACTTGTAACTCTTAACTTTTTAATGAGGAGGATAGATGGGTTATTCGAATGTCGCTTTGAAGGATAAGATTATGGAGATGTATCCTGAAATCGCAAAACACGATGTAGCTGTATCCATCGAATTTGACAGGGCTAAGAATGCGTTTCTTGTAAAATTCAAGAAAAACAGCCGCGAGCTTACGACGCATATCGAAAAGAAGGATGCGGATGAATGCATGGATGGGATAAAGTGTGTTTATCTCGGCATGCAGATAGGACAGTTTATAGAGAACTTTGCGGAAAGAAAATAGGACTAACCCTGAGTGTTTAGAGGCTGAGATGTTGTAAAATATAAAACAATAGCTATGGATGTATTGAAACTCAAAAAGCCTCCGCGTAAAATTCTCGTCATAAAGCCGAGTTCTCTGGGAGACGTTGTGCACAGCCTGCCTTTTTTGAATGCCCTCAGTGAAGGTTTTCCGAAAGCGGAAATCCACTGGGTTATTGCCAAAGGGCTTGAAGGCCTTCTTGACGGCCACCCGATGATAAGCAAACTCTGGATTATTAATAAAGATGACTGGAAGAAGATTACCGGAGTGAGGACTACCATAAAAGAGCTTCGCTCATTATTTAAATCACTAAAGGCCGAAAAATATGACCTTGTTGTAGACCTTCAAGGACTATTCAGAAGCGGGATTCTTGCAAAGGCAACGGGCGCGCCGGTGAGAATGGGATTTAAGGAGGCGAGGGAAGGAAGCAGAATATTTTATACGCATGCTGTTAAAGGCGGCAGGGACGTTCATGCAGTTGACAGGTATCTTGAAATTGCCAATTTTTTAGGCTGCGACACATCTGAAGTCAAATTCCCTTTTCCTCTGTTGTTCAACTATCAGCCATCAGCTGTGGGCCATGAGCTTCCAATGGAATACGCGGTTATTATCCCCGGCGCGAGGTGGCTGACAAAGAGGTGGCCTGCTGAAAGATTTGGAGAACTTGCATCATTGTTGTCCGTGAAATCAATTATTGCCGGTGGAAAATCGGATACCGGTATAGCTGACATTGTAATAAGGAATTCCTCCGGAAGGGCCTTATCAGCTGCAGGAAAAACATCTTTAAAAGAGCTTATAGAAATTATCAGGGGCGCGAAATTTATAATTACTAATGACTCTGGCCCGATGCATATTGCGGCCGCGCTTAGGGTGCCTGTTTTTGCGATATTCGGGCCTACAAACCCGTTAAGGACGGGGCCCTACGGCGCCGGCCATATTGTAATCAGAAAAGAACTTGAATGTTCTCCATGCTATAAAAAGAAGTGTAAAACAGTTAAATGCATGGACTTGATAAGAGCCAATGAAGTTGCGGATGCTATCAGAAAAAGGGGATACTGACAATATAAAAACTATATTGACTTTGTCGCAGACATTGGTTTAGATTATAGTTGCAATGTTTATAAACTAATAGACGGAGGGAAAGATGGCAAAGAAAGTTGCGGTGCTTGTAAGAGACAGGCAGCATGAGGCACTGAGGATGGCCGTGGGGCTTACGCTCGATGACAATGCCGTGAGCGTATTCATCATGGACAGGAAACTTGAATCGGATGAAAAAAATGACCTTAACGTGGAAACCCTCAGAGATATGGATGCGAAAATATTTTCCAACAATCCGGATAATAAGTTTGAACAGATGACTACAGAGGAAATTGCGCGAGCCCTAACGGAAAATGATGTCGTTATTCCGTATTAAATTGTTTTAAGTTTTATATTTCAAGATGATATAAGGAGGAGAAATGAAGCTCGGCATATTTATCAATACTGACAAGCATCTTGCTGAAATAATTGGAATTGCAAAGGCAGCGGTTGCAAAAGGGCACGAGGTGTTAATATTCAATATGGATGTGGGGACCCGGCTGTTGGGCGAGCCCTCCTTCAAAGAACTCTGCAGGACTGAAGGCATCTCGATGAGTTTCTGTGATCACGCCGCAACACATACAGGAGTTTCAAAGGAAGGAATTCCCGAAGAAATAGCCTGCGGCAGCCAGTACAATAATGCGATTTTGGTTAACAGCGCTGATAGGGTTATAGTACTGTAATTTAAAGGTTAAAAAAAATAGAGGAGAAAGAAATGAAGATACTACATATACTTAACGACGGGCCTACAAAATTATCAGATGAGATAATTGGCGTTCAAAAGAACGGCAATGAGGTTAAAGTCATTGACCTTTCAAAAAAACAGGCATCATATGAAAGCATTGTGGATGATATTTTTTCTCACGATAAGGTTATATCATGGTAGCGTTGTAATTGATGAATAGTCTTTTTGAAAGGCTTAACAGGCTGGGCTATGTTTTTATTGTTTCTTTTTTGATGCTTTTTTCTTTTGTTGTTCTTTTTCTTATCAGGGCACTGGACGATAATAGGCTTACAAGTTGGTTGGTGTCTTTCTTATATGTTAATCCCTCAAATGTTTTCCTTATGCTTATCCTATCCATCATTGCGGCATATTTTGTTTCGAGGCTATCGTTTATAGAAAGGTATCCTGCCGCGTTCCTCTTTATTTTTTCGTTTCTGGTGTTGTCCTTATTCTGGAGAGAGCCGGAGATTATCCTTGATTCCTCAAGATACTTTACGCAGGCAAAATATCTTGAGGTTTACGGCGCCGGCTATTTCATCAGAGAATGGGGACAGGCTATACCGGCATGGACTGACATGCCTGCAATCCCGTTTATTTACGGGCTGATATTTAAATTTTTCGGCGAGGCAAGAATTTATATTCAGATTTTCACGAGTATTCTTTTCTCGTTGACTATCGTTCTCACCTATTACATCGGCAATACGCTCTGGAACAGGTATATAGGCCTGATTGCCGGGATTCTTTTCCTCGGAGTCCCTTATATCCTCGCGAATGCCCCGTTAACAATGGTTGATGTGCCTGTGATTTTTTTTGTTACGCTTTCGGTTCTTTTGTTCATTAAGGCGCTTGAACAGGGCGGGCTGTTTGCCGTAATCTCCGCATTTTCCATTGCATTTACATTATTTACAAAATATTCGACATGGCTGATGCTTACTGTTCTTGTGATGGTTTTTGCTGTTTATCTAATTAACGAATCTGAAGGACGTGGAAAAATCATTAAGAGGGCTTTGCTTGTTTTGGCTATTTCTGCATTATTAACGTCAGCACTTATCATTTACAAGTTTGATATTTTCTCGGAACAGCTAAGGCTGCTCTTGAGTTTTCAGAGGCCGGGATTAAAGAAGTGGGGAGAAAGTTTCCTGTCGACATTTTTTTTCCAGACACATCCCTTTATCACTATAGCGGCCGCATGCTCCGTTTATATCGCAATCAAAAAAAGAGATTTGAAATACGCGATTATATTATGGATGGTTCTCCTTGTTTTTTTGTTTCAGATAAAGAGGTCCCGCTACATCATGATGATATTCCCCATGTTAAGCCTAATGGCCGCATACAGCCTCGCTCACATTAAAAACAAAGAGGCCACAAAATTCCTTGCGCTGTCAATAGCTGGCTTTTCTATCGTTCTGGCCTTTTTTGCCTATATCCCTATGACGGAAAAGATAAGCCTCGTAAATCTGAAAGATGCTGCCGGGTATATAGATTCATTGAAAGGTAATTCGATAGGGGTTTTCACGGTTCAAAAAACCGGCAAATCCGAGGCAAATATAGCCGTTACGGTCCCGATTCTCGATATTTATACATTAAAAAATATCAGATACGAATATGTTGGGACAGCGCTTTTAGACAAGCAGGAGGCTGAAGTTTCAGCGCTGCGCTTCACATGGGAATATACGAATCCTGATTACTACTCGGGAATTAATATGGAGAAGCCTGACGTGATAGCATTGATATCTGATGATAGAACACTGAAACTGCCCGCGAATATGGAAGAAAAGATAAAGGATTACCGGGTAGTCAGGCAATTCGCAACATCCGACGAGGTGTTTAGGTTCCAGTCTTTTGTTTCTGTTTACAGCATGCAATAGCCGTTAATCCGTATACCGGACAGGTGCGCGCCTCTCCCATCCTAACAGCCTCCTGCTTTATTGACAAATAACAACTACTATGATATTTTAATCAAAATTTTTTGGGGGAGGTAATTTGATGGAGACAGATGTGCAGAGCGTGACTTTGGGTTTTATCATTTCGGGTTTGCTCGTCGGAGTGCTGTTTGGTTTCATTCTCCAGCGCGGCAGATTCTGCATGAACAGCGCCTTCAGGGACACTATATTCATCAAGGACTTTACGATGTTCCACGCCTATATGATAGCGCTTATCGTAATGGTCATCGGTTCCAACGTGCTTTCTGATATGGAGATTATTCACCTTAAGGCACAATCCTTCTATCCGCTGGCAAATATTATCGGCGGGTATATTTTCGGCCTTGGCATTGTTCTGGCAGGCGGATGCGGAAGCGGCATTATTTACAGAATGGGCGAAGGACAGCTTGCATCATGGTTTGCCGTTTTAGGTTTCTTTCTCGGCATTGGAATGACGACAAACGGCGTATTAAAGCCTGTTTATGATCTCCTCAGAGGTGTAAGTGTTGGAGAGCCCGGAATGACGCTGCATGGGCTTGTAAGCGACGGCATGGGAGTCAAATGGGGGATTATCGCAGTTCTAAGCGTTGTACTCTTTCTATTTACCTTAAAAAGCAAACCTTTTGCGATACAGAAACAGAAGGGATTTTACTGGTCTATCACGGCTGTGCTTGTCGGATTAGCCGGCGTAGGTACTTTCTGGGCATCCGAATATTGGGGATCTCCCGGATTTGCGCGCGGACTGAATTTCACCACTCCTACAGGCGAGGTATTTTTTACGCTTCTAACCGGCGACGCGAAGTCAAAATTTTTCCCGACTTTCAGCCTTGGTATCGCTGATTTCAAAACCACATGGGCCGCATTTTATATCATTGGCGTTCCACTTGGAGCTGCAATCAGCGCCAAGATTCTGAATGAGTTCTCATGGAAGACCCCGCGCGATGCGAAGGAACTCCTTACCGTTTTTGGAGGCAGTGTTATGATGGGTTTCGGAGCGGTTGCAGCCGGCGGTTGTAATGTCGGACAGGCGCTTACGGGCGCAGCAACTCTTTCAATCGGAAGCATTGTTGCCACAATAGCTATAATTCTCGGTAACTGGACCATGGTGTATTTCAAGTTCATAAAACCAATGCAGGATTAACTGCACATTTCATTGACAAACAAGGCCTGGGGAAATTTTATTTCCTCAGGCCTTTTCATTTTTCGGCCTTCTTTCTGGAAAAAAGCATGGAAGTATTTGTAAACTATAAACATGGTCATAGATGTAAGAGAGATGCAAAACGATATCGAGCTCCTAAAAAAAGTCAAAGAAGTTTTGTCTTCATACTGCGGAAAAGAAATTACATTGGAGATTCTTATTAATTCCTGCCAGAATCCGGCAAGGGTTGTATCTTATATATCGATGTCGGGCTGTCAGGCTGTATTTGAAGAGAAAGAAGGATATTATCTTGTAAAGGTATCGGGAAGCGTTTGCTGCATATAAAATCTTTCCTTAAATATTACTATGACAGAACAATATGAAAAACAAAATATGAACGTTGTTCTTGGAGGGGGGCTGGCAGGTCTTTCTGCCGGATACGTACTAAGCAGGGCGGGCCTTCCGGTAAAGATACTGGAGAGCGATTCCGTAGTAGGCGGGCTTTCAAAAACAATGGTTCATGACGGATTCAGGTTCGACCTCGGCGGGCACAGGTTTTTCACAAAGGACGAAAAAATCAATAATTTTGTAAAAGAGTTAATGGGCAACGAGCTTATCTCCGTTCCCCGCAACAGCAAGATCTATATGAATAATAAATACTTCGATTATCCCCTAAAGCCGTTTAATGCCATGTTCGGCCTTGGAATATTAACGACAATAGAAATATTGTTTGATTATGCCGTGGAGAAGATAAAGAACCTGATAAGAAGGCCCCGAAACATTTCTCTTGAAGATTGGGTGGTGAGCAATTTCGGCAGGAAGATGTTTGATATTTACTTTAAGGGATACAGCGAAAAAGTATGGGGAATTGACTGCGACAGAATAAGCGCGGGGTGGGTTGCCAAGCGTATAAGCGGATTGTCGCTTGCGCGTGCCGTTAAAAGCGCTTTTTTCAAAGGTACGGGGCGGGATGTGCCTTCCCTTGTGGATGTCTTTCTGTATCCCAGATTGGGCATCGGACGTATATCGGACAGGCTTAAGGAAGATATCGAGGCCCGCGATAATACTGTTCTGACGGATGCGCGCATAGAGAGAATAGACCATTCTGATTTTAAAATAGATAGCGTTACGGTTAATGAAAACGGCCGAATAGGTACTGAAAATGGAACGGAATTCATATCAAGCATGCCGATAACAAAACTTGTCAGCATGCTGCATCCCGCACCTCCCGAAAATATTTTGGCTGCTGCCGCTAAACTTAGATTCAGGGACATTGTGATAGTTTCCCTAATGATAAACAGAAAGAGGGTTACGGACCAGACATGGATATACGTTCCGGAGCAGGGCATTCCATTCGGGAGGATCCATGAGCCTGCGAATTGGAGCAAAGACATGTCTCCTGAGGGCAAGACTATTCTTGTAGCTGAATTTTTCAGTTTCAGGGGCGACAGTATATGGAATGCGTCTGACGAAGAGCTTGCCTCCATAACCGCAAAGAATCTCGAGGACATGGGATTTATCGGGAAACAAGAGGTAATCGGCAGCATTGTGGTAAGAGTGCCTAATGCTTATCCCTTATTTGAGGTCGGATATAAAGAACTATGCGATGAATTATATGATTATCTCGGCAAATTTAAAAATCTCCATATAACCGGCAGAAGCGGAATGTTCAAGTATTACAATATGGATCATGCGATAGAATCGGGAATAGAGACGGCGGAGAAAATAATAAATAAATGAAATGCGCGTTAATCATACCGGCATGGGTTCCTGAAGATATCTTTTCTTCGAAAACCGCAAGCTCGCAGATAAACTACTGGCAGCCGTTGGGCACTCTTTACGTTGCTGCTGTCCTTCAAAGAGAAGGCCATGATGTTAAGTTCTTTAACGGAGCGTTCATGGCGCATGAACAAATACTCCGCGAAGTAAAACAGTTCAGCCCCGGTTTCATAGGGGTTTATTCAACTACATTCGGATGGGAAAAGGCGAAAAAGACAGCTGGGGACTTAAAGAGGATTTTCTTCGGTAATGTATTTATATGCGCCGGCGGCCCTTATCCCATTGCGTTGCAGGAGCAATGCCTTGAGGATGGAAAATCCTTTGACGCGATTATAACCGGAGAGGGCGAATTTACAACCCTTGAAATAATCAACAGGCTTCAGGCAGGCAAAAATCTTGAAGGAGTTCTCGGTGTTGTTTACAGAGACAATGAAAACATTATAAAAAATCCTCCGCGTCCGCTGATTGACGACCTTGATTCTCTTCCGTTTCCCGCAAGGGAACTTCTCGGTGATGTAAATAAATATATACCCCCGCCGGCAACATACAGAAGAAAGCCGGTCGCTGTTCTTATAACATCAAGAGGCTGCAACAGAAGATGTATTTACTGCTTCCAGATAGACAAGGAGCGCAAGACAGGCATAAGGTACAGAAGCGTTGAAAATGTCATGAAAGAGATCGAGCATTGCATAAAGCAGGGTTTCAGAGAGATAAAATTCATTGATGATACGCTTGCCGCTGATTACGATAGGGCTATGAAACTGGCTCATGAGATAAAACGCAGCGGGCTTGATTTCACATGGTTTGCCTCCGCTTGTGTTAATCAGGTGGATAAGCCGCTTCTTCAGGCTTTTAAAGATGCGGGGTGCTGGGCAATCCTCTTCGGAGCAGAAAGCGGCATTCAGAAGAATCTTAATACCATCAGGAAAGGAACAACGCTGGAGCAGATTCGTAATGCCGTAAGATGGGCAAAGGAGGCCGGGCTCAGGGTAAGCACTCCATTTATGTTCGGCATTCCCGGAGAGACTTTTGAGGATGGGTTGCAGACAATCAAGTTTGCCGTAGAGCTAAATCCGGACATAGCTAATTTCCATGCAATAACTCCATTCCCCGGCACATACCTTTATGACAATCTGGAAAAATACGGGGCCATGTCCGACGAGCTTTCGGACTTCACCTATCAGGGCGCGGCATTTATCCCGCACACCATGACAAGGGAAGAAATTCTGGAACTGCGCCAGATAGCATTCAGAAAATTTTATTCAAGGCCGTTTTTTGTTCTCAAAAAAATTTTTGAATTAAGAAATATGAACGATCTTCTCTCTGCTTTGCGAAGCGTAAGGAGCCTTTTCTGGCTCTGGAAAAAAAGCGGTTTATTCGGCAGGATAAAAAGATAGCGGAGATAGGCATTCCGGTTGACAGATACAGGGAGAAAGGGGTATATTTAGGCAGAATGTGTATTTTTAGAATATGCTTGATATTACTCTTAGCTTGCGGTGTAGCTGAAGCCGGCATTTATAAATATGTCGGTGAAGACGGAACCGTTCTCTACACAGACATTCCTCAGGGCAAAAAGGCTGCTAAGATAATAAAGACTAAGAATAAGTTGGTATCATCAGACAGCAAACCTGTAAAGGTTGCATATAATACGTCGACAGCTCATAACGAAATAATTAACCAGAAGGCAAAAGAGCACTCGATGGACCCATCATTGGTCAAGGCAGTCATAAAGGCAGAATCTAACGGCAATCCTCATGCTGTATCAAAAAAGGGGGCAATAGGGCTTATGCAGCTTATGCCGGGTACGGCAAATGACCTTCAAGTCGGAAATCCTTTTGACCCGGAACAAAACATTGACGGCGGCACAAGGTATTTAAGGTATCTCCTCGAGAGATTTAACGGGAACCTAACTCTCGCGATTGCTGCTTATAACGCCGGGCCGCAGGCTGTTGAAAAGCACGGCGCTGTCCCCCCGTATACCGAGACAAGACAGTATGTCAGAAAGGTACTTGCCATTTACAAGGGAAAATCGGACATTACTTTTTCCGTTTCCCCTAAGGCGAAAAAGGACCCAATTTACAAGATAATAATGGAGGACGGCACAGTCCTCTTCACAAATTTCCCGCTTTACAATAAGCAGAATTCATCCAGGTTTTAAATGTCCGCTGAAAATATCTCCCTTCAAGAAGAAATTCTGAAGCTCAAAGAACAAAGGCGCGCAATAATCATTTCCCACAACTATCAGAGGGATGAGGTTCAGGATATTGCGGATTTTGTAGGCGATTCGCTTGAGCTTTCAAGGACAGCCTCCACAATTAAATGCGAAGTCATAGTATTTGCAGGCGTAAATTTTATGGCTGAAAGCGCGTCAATCCTTTCTCCTGAAAAAACGGTGCTGCTTACAGAGCTTGACGCATGCTGCCCTATGGCTGACATGATAAAGGTTGATTCGCCGAGGCCTGTCAGAAAAAGTTTTCCGGGTTTTGAAAACCCGCCTGCTTTTATTTATCCTCCTGAATTTACGTTGCGCGACATAAAGGCAAAGCATCCCGGAGTTCCGGTCGTAACTTATGTGAATACAACCGCAGACGTTAAGGCGGAAAGCGATATATGCTGCACATCGGCAAACGTTGTGAAGGTCATAGAGTCGCTTCCGGGCGACAAGGTAATATGCATTCCGGACAAGAACCTTTCGATGTGGGCCGCAAGGAATACAAAAAAACAGGTGATTGCGTGGGACGGGTTCTGTCACGTGCATGAAAGGGTGACTCCTGAAGATGTCAAAAAGGCGAGGGCAGAGCATCCGAAGGCGGTTTTAATGGCGCATCCTGAGTGCAGGATTGAGGTTCTTGACATGGCTGACCATGTTACAAGCACATCAGGAATGCTGAGGTTCGCGAAGGCGTCTTCCGAAAAAGAATTTATAGTCGGCACAGAGATAGGGCTAATGCACAGGCTTAGAAAGGAAAATCCTGACAAGATTTTTTATCCTTTGAGAAAAGACATGATATGCCCGAACATGAAAAAGACAACGCTCCGCAGCGTTTTAAGGGCACTGAAGGAAAATAATTATCTTATAAAAGTCCCTGAGAATATCAGGATTCCCGCGAAGAGGGCATTGGACAGGATGCTGGAAATTAAATAGATTTCTATTCTTTGCCCCGGATGCGAACTGTCGTTTCTTCAACAATCCATAAATGCTCTGTCAGAGGTTCGTGTCCAATAATAGAGAGGATGCTACGAAAGAT
>Ga0172371_10002896_pt1 | contig 26925 bp, 25 predicted proteins | sample Lak12m_FD_114543 | JGI IMG/M metagenome (GOLD analysis project Ga0172371, IMG submission 114543) | Freshwater microbial communities from Kabuno Bay, South-Kivu, Congo - kab_022012_12m | ecosystem: Environmental > Aquatic > Freshwater > Lake | place: Democratic Republic of the Congo: South-Kivu... | reverse complement strand
GCCGGAGCTGGGGCTCAAGGTCGCGATGGCGTACGGTACGACCCTGCGCAAAGGCTCGACGGTGATGACGTCGCGCGACGCCGACCCGATCTCACGCATCATCAAGCGCGCCATGATCAGCGGTCTCAACGCCTCCGGCATCAACGTCCGCGACCTGCGCGTGGCGTCGCCGGCGCTGGCGCGGCACGAGATCAAGACCGGACGCGCCCAGGGCGCCGTGCACGTGCGTCTCTCGAGCTGGGATCCGGAGACCGTGCAGATCCAGGTCTTCGAACCGCCGGGCATCCCGATCCGCGAGAGTACGCAGAAGGGCATCGAGAAGCACTTCGGACGCGAGGGCTTCCGCCGGGCCTTCCTGGCGGAGGTGGGGCAGATCGACTTCCCCGACCGGGCCGCCGAGACATACTTGCGCGGCGTACGCAACGTCTGCGACATGGACCGCATCGCCGAACCGGCCTACCGGCTGGTCATCGACTACGGCGGCTCGGCCGCTGCGACGCTGCTGCCGGACCTGATCGGCCCCCTGGACGTAGAGGCGCTCTCTCTGAACATGACGAGCGGCGCCCGCCACCGCGGCGCCTACGACGTCGCCGAGAATCTCGCCGCCGTGCGTCGGCTGGTGACGGTCATGAACGCCCATCTCGGCGTCGTCTTCGACCCGGCCGCCGAGCTGATCTATCTGGTCGACGACCAGGGGCACGATGTACAGCTGGAGAAGGCCCTGCTGCTCTACGTCCGTCTGGTCGGGGAGGCGGTGGCCGCCGAGCGCCCCGGGCCTGCCGCCGACAAGGGAGAGCCGGGCGCCGAGAAGAGCGGGGCGCGGCGGCGGCCGCGCGGGCGTCGCCCGGGGAAGGTGCGCATCGCGCTCCCGGTCACGGTGACCGGCCAGGCGGAGCTGCTTGCCGACGAGTACGGGCTGCTCGTGGAGCGCACGAAGGTGAGTCCGCCGGCGCTGACCGAAGCCGCCGGCACATCGGGGGTGGTCTTCGCCGGCGGCAACGGCGGCGGCTACATCTTCCCGGAGTTCGTGTGCGCCTTCGACGCCATCATGAGCCTGATGAAGCTGCTCGAGCTTCTGGCACCGCACGACGAGCCGCTCTCTGATCTGGTCGCCGGGCTGCCGACCAGCACGCTCGTTCACAGGACGGTCGCCTGTCCCTGGTCGCTCAAGGGCACCGTAATGAGGACGCTCACGGAAGAGCTGCAGAAGGCGGCGCCCGACCGCGTCGGCTTGATCGACGGCATCCGTGTGACCGAGCCGTCGAGCTGGGTCCAGGTGCTGCCCGATGCCGATGAGCCGGTGTTCCACGTGTATGCGGAGGGCGTCACGGCGGCCGACTCGGCCGAGGTAGCCGAGCGCTTCGTGGAACGCGTGCGGGGCATCATCCAGCGCGGCGGGAGCTGATCCCATGGAAGGTGACGGCGAGGGTGACGGGCGCTGATCACGACAACGAGCCGGGCACGGCGCGGCAGGACGGCCAAGAGGGCGGCCCGGGCGCCGGCGACGGCGCGGCGGGAGCGGAGCGTGGTGCCCGTCGCGTCACGCGGGCGCGGCTGAGCGAGCGCCGACTGGCGCGCTCGCGCCGGCGTTTCGTCGTGACGACGGTCGTCCTGGCGCTCGCCATCGGCGGCGCGGTGGCCTGGTTCGGACTCATGCAGGGCCGTCACCACGGCCGGCTGGCGAACGGCGTCAGCGTCTGCGGTCTGGACATCGGTGGGCTGCGCCCGGCCGAGGCTCAGCGGCGCCTCGACGAGTGGGTCGCGCGTCGCAATCTCCTGACGGTGGTGCTCACGATGCCGGGCGGCGCCGTCGAACTGCCGCTGGAGCGTCTCGGCATCACTCTCGACACCGGCGGCACGGTCGCGGCGGCGATGCGCTCCGGCCGCCTGCAGCTGCTGGGTATGGGACTCTGGGCCGGCGACGGTGACCCCGTCGAGCCGGTCGTGCGCGTGCGGCCCGATACGTACGTGGAAGGTCTGGTCGTGATCCGCGACCGTGTCGACGTGGCTCCCGAAGACGCCTCGTTGCGCCTCAGCGACGGGGAGGTCGTCGTCGTCCCGGCCGAGGACGGCGTCGCCGTCGATGACATAGCCCTGGAGCGGGCGCTGCTCGATGCCCTGACGCGCGGCCGTCGCTACGCCGGCCCGGTGCCGACCCGCGTGGTGACGGCCGAGGTGACGACGGCCGACGCCGAGGAACGCCGCGCCGTGGCCGCGACGTACCTGCGGCGGCCGCTCGTCCTGCGGCTCAGCGAGCGCCGGGTACGGCTGCAGCCGGCGGTGCTGGCAACGCTGCTGTCCCTGCGACAGGGCGAGGCGGCCGGCGACCAGACGGTGACCTTCGACAACGATCGCACGCGTGCGCTTGTGCGCCGCATCTTCGGCGAGGACGAGCGCCAGCCGGTGCCGGCCGAAGTGGCCATCAAGAAGGGCGGCGCCGTGATCACGCAGAGCAAGGAAGGCGTGGCCATCGACTTCGCGCGTCTTATCGCCGACATGGACGCCGTCGCCGCCGAGGGCGGCCTGCGGGCGGTCCACGTGCGGCTCAAGACCGTCTACCCGTCGCCGACCACCGACGAGCTGCTGGAGATGGGCCTGGCGGCGCTGGGCTCGGAGTTCACCACGTACTACTCGCCGCAGAACGCGGCCCGGGCCGGCAACATCGCCCGGGCCGCCGAGCTGGTCGACGGCGCCATCGTGCGGCCGGGCCGCATCTTCTCGCTCAACGAGACCCTCGGCCCGCGGACGCAGAACCGCGGCTTCGACGCCGCCCCGGTGATCGTCGACGGCGTCCTGCGGCAGGGCGTGGGGGGCGGCATCTGCCAGTACGCCACGACGCTGTTCAATGCCGCCTTCTTCGCCGGCCTGCCGATCGTGGAGCGCCACCCCCACACCTTCTCCATCGAGCACTACCCGCTCGGCCGCGACGCCGCCGTCTCCTGGGGCGCCGCCGACCTGCGTTTCCGCAACGACACCGACGGGCCGCTCATGATCCGTTCGTACACCGGAGAGGGGGCGCTGACGGTGGTCATCCTCGGCGCCACCGACCGTTCGGTGAGCTACTCGACCGGCCGGCCGCGGAACGTCCGCCGGCCGGCGACTTCTCGTGCGGCTCCGCGCGTCGTGGACGACGCCGACCTCGCCGGCGGGGTCGTGAAGTGGGAGAAGGGCGCCGAGGGCTACTCGATCACGGTGGTGCGCACTGTGCGCTCGGGCGGGCGCGTGCTGTTCCGCGACCGTTTCGTCTCCACCTACGCGCCCAAGGACTGGGTCAAGCGGGTCGGTGCTCGCACGCGCTGATCGGGGCCGGCGAGCCGATACGCTGAGCGCGTCGGCGTACGGACGTGCCGAGCCGGGTCCCGCCGCGACCGTGCCGAGCCGGGCCGATCCGCGAACGTGCCGAGCCAGCTCCAGCCGCGACCGCTCAGCTCGTCTTGGCGATCACCTGTTTGCAGACGGCCTTGAGCGTCTCGAAGACGCCGATGCCGTTGATGGCCGCCGCCGGAAGGATCGGCGAGGCGGTGTGGTTGAGCAGGTCGCCGAGGTCCCTGAGCGAGAAGACGTCGACCAGGTCGCGCTTGTTCATCTGCACCACGAACCCGAGCCGGGTCAGGTCGTCGCCCTGGGCGATGAGGTTGTCCCAGAGGTTGAGGTAGCTCTCGACGTTCTCGTCGAGTCGGGTGATCTGTGAGTCGGCGACGAAGACCACGCCGTCGCAGCCCTGCAGGACCAAGCGACGACTAGCATTATAGTAGCTCTGCCCGGGGACCGTGTAGAGATGGAAGCGCGTCTTCATGCCACGGACCGTGCCCAGCGTCAACGGCAGGAAGTCGAAGTAGAGGGTGCGCTCTTCCTCGGTCGCGATCGACACGAGCTTGCCGCGTACGTCCGGATTGATCTTGCGATGGATGTACTGGATGTTGGTCGTCTTGCCGCAGAGGCCGCAGCCGTAGTAGACGATCTTGTAGTTGATCTCGCGCGCCGCGAAGTTGACGAGCGGCATCCTTCAGTCGCTCCCGTTGTCGCGGAAGACCTGGTCCATCTCGCGCTCCATGCTCATCTCGTAGGCGTCGTCCACGATCAGCTGCTCCTCGCCCGAGTGGTCGGCGAGGATGCGCTGCAGGACGGCGATAGAACGCTGCGTGTACAGGCGCACCTGACCGATCGGGACATCGCGGCCGAACGTTATCAGCAGCAGCACCTGCTCGTTGACCTGCGCGACGTGCAGGTTGACGGAGTCGCCCTCGTGGAAGAGCAGGGTGAACTCGCGTTCGTCGAGGATGGTGGCCAGCTGCCGCGTAGCGGCAAAGGCGCTGGCCGTCAGTGAGGCGAGCGAGAACGTCTCGGGGTGGTGGTCACTCGAGGCGCTCGTGATCGGCTGTCCGGCCGTCGAGATGAGGCCCAGGAACGTGCAGTTGAGCAGCCCCTTGAGCTCCCAGAGGAGCTGGTCGCAGCGCTCGAGCTGCTGATCGGTGATGATGAGTCCCCGCCGAGTGGTCATGGGGCCGGTGGCCTCTCCTCGCGATCTGCCTCGGGACCGTCGCGACCGACCTCGGGCGACCGCCGTGGCGGCCGCACGCTGGCGCCCCGACGGGCACTGGGCAGGCAGCGTTGCCCGTGCCGACAGCATGTCTGTTGCAGTATCGTCATCGGGACCGGAATCCTTAGACCTCAATCTTTACTTGAAGGTTGCACGCACTTGCTGTAGTCTGTGTGCCTTGCCGGCCTCGGTGCGGTGCAGGGATGCGGGCGTCAGACCAGAAGCGACGCCTTGTCGGCATACGATGGCCGCACAGCTTCGATGAAGCGCAGGAGGTGCGCACTGTGGACGATATCGTCGACCTCGTCTCGCGCTCGGACGAAGAGCTTCGCGAGCTGATCGCCCGGTTCGAGAAAGAGGAACGCGAGATCTCGCGCAAGCGGCGCATCCTGCACGCCAAGATCGACATCCTCAGAGCCGAACTGGTGATGCGGCTCCAGCAGGGTCGGGAAGAGGGCCAGTCGCTCATCTCGGTCACCGATCTCGACCGTCTCACGCAGATCCTCGCCGGCAGAGGCCCGGGGGCGCGCGAAGCCGGACCACTCGACGCTGCCCTCGATGCCGGCGGCCCGCCGTCGCCCGAGACCGCAGAGGACGCCGACGAAGGCAGTGAGGAAAGGCCGGGCGGCACAGGAGGGGCCTGAAGGTGTTCTGCCCTAGCTGCGGTTTCCACAACCCGGACAGTGCCGACTTCTGCGCCCGCTGCGGCGTGAGCCTGCTGCCCGAGCACGACGCCGAAGAGACGACCATCAGCTTCGTGCCCGGCGACGAGGAACAGGAGTCGGCGCCGGCTCGCGAGGGCTCCTCCGAAGGCGCTGCCCTCGTCATCCGCGGGGGCGGCGGAAGGGCCGGCGAGACGTATCCACTCGCCGACACGGTCACCACCATCGGTCGCCACCCCGACTCTACGATCTTCCTCGACGACGTCACCGTCTCGCGGCGGCACGCCGAGATCACCCGCGACGCCGGGACCTGGGTCATCACCGATCAGAACAGCCTCAACGGCACCTACGTCAATCGGCAGCGCCTGGAGCGCGCCCTGCTGACCGACGGCGACGAGTTGCAGATCGGCAAGTACAAGCTGACCTTCATCTCCCAGTAGGCAGTGGGGAGGACGTGAGTCCCATGAGCGAGACCGCCCCCGACACGACGACCGCGACACGCCCGGCCGCTGCGGTGCCGACGCCCCCGGGAGACCAGGAGCGTCCGACCGACGAGGCCGGCGGTCGTCGCGGCGTGAGCGACCTGCAGTCCGCCATCAGAGGCAGCGACCTGCAGACCATCGGATCGGTGGTCGAGCGCCTGCGGGCCGAGTTCCCCGATCTGTCGGTGAGCAAGGTGCGCTACCTCGAGGAGCAGGGCCTCATCACGCCGCGTCGCACGACGTCCGGCTACCGGCTCTTCTCGCCGGAGGACTTCGAGCGGCTGCGGGCCGTCCTTACCATGCAGCGCGACGACTACCTGCCGCTCAAGGTGATCCGGCGCGAGCTGGACAGGGCGCCCGGGGAGGCGCCGGCGCCGACTCCCAGGCGCCTCGACCGCAAAGATCTCATCGAGCGCGCCGACGGCGGCCGCGAGCATACGGCCGAGGAGCTCATACGCCGTCTCGGCGCCGATCCCGATCTGCTGGCCGAGCTGGAGGAGTACGAGATCGTGCGGCCGCGCCAGGTCAGCGGCGTCAAGCGCTACACGGAGCTCGACGCCGGCATCGTGGCCGCCGCCGTAGATCTGGCGCGCGTCGGCCTGCGGCCCAAGAACCTGCGCATCCTCAAGAGCGCCGTCGATCGCGAGACCGGCCTCATCGAACAGGTCACGCTGCCCGTCCTGCGCTCGCCGCGGGTCGATCACCAGCGCGAGGCCCTCGATCTCATCCAGACCATCGTGGCCGCCACCACACAGCTCAGGCAGCTGCTGATCGCCCGTAACGTACGGCGGCTCACCTCCGGCCAGCCGCCGGTCTGACCTGTCACCGCCGGCCGGTCGCGGCGAGTCGTCCTCGTGTCGCGGCGGCCGCGGACGGTAGTCATCTCGTGACCGCCCCAAGCATCCTGCCGCCGTCGCCCCGGCTGCGATCCCGCCGCGGCGCAGTTGAGCCCGGCGGTGGCGTGCCTGTAGCATCCGGGGAACCGCGCCGGCCAAGCATAGGCACAGGAGGCACCTCACCATGGCAGATTCCTACCAGCCGGTGGAGCTCAGCGGCTTCATCCGCGACATCCCGGACTTTCCCAAAGAGGGCATCCTGTTCCGCGACATCATGCCGCTGCTGCAGCATCCGCTGGCCCTGCGCGCATCGGTCGATCGCATCGCCGAGTGGAGCATCGGCCGGCACGTCGACGTGGTGCTCGGTGCCGAGGCGCGCGGGTTCATCCTCGGCGCCGCCGTCGCGTACGCCATCGGCGCCGGCTTCGTCTGCGCCCGCAAGCCGGGCAAGCTGCCGTGGAAGACCGTCCACGAGGAGTATGCGCTCGAGTACGGCACCGACAAGCTCGCCGTCCACCAGGATGCCATCCAGCCGGGCATGAACGTCCTCGTTCACGACGATCTGCTCGCCACGGGGGGTACGGCGCGGGCCAAGGTGCGCCTCGTCGAGAAGCTCGGCGGCACGGTCGTCGGCGTCTGCTTCCTGGTCGAGCTCGCCGACCTCGGCGGCCGCGAGAAGCTCCAGGGCTACGACGTGATGAGCCTCATCACGTACTGAGTCGCCCGGTCTGACAGCAGCAGACCGGGGCCGTCGGCAGCAACAAGCTCGTCGTGCGCTGAACTGCGCTCGCGCCGAGTTGCGAGTGCATTCTGGGTCGGTGGCCGCAGTCGGTGGCCGCAGCCCCGCACTCGAGGTCTTCTCGCGTGCGCCGGGGGGGGCGGAGTCCATTCCCGCATGTGTACCATGGGGAGAATGGAGAGGGTGGGGAGAGATCCGCAGCGGTCCAGGTCGGCCGGCGAGGAGCCGACGCAGCGTCTGGCACGCTACTTTACATAACGGTGATTATCGCGTGTAGTAAGCGTACCCGGCGAACGTACCCGGCCACGCCTGCGGCCGGTCGCCGCGACGGACAGTCGATGCGCAGTGCCCTCCGTCGCCCTCACCACAAGCGGCCGAGATACCTCAACTGGTCGTGGCGTTCGTCGCCGGGCTCGTCGTCTGCCGAGCCGGCGGACGAAAGCCGTTCGCGCAGGAATCCCGCCAGCGGCGGGCGCAGTGCCAGGTCATCGAGTCCTGTCGCGGGAACGAACCGCGCCTGGAGCAGTGCCGTGTCGCAGACCTTTACCTCGCCGCCTGAGTCGACGTGACGGTCGGCGTCATGGGGCCATTCCGCGGCGATGATGATGTGGAGCACGTGCTTCGGGTAGGCTGCATCTGGAGATATGGACTCTACTAAGGCTATAGGTCTTGTGGGACGGATCGTGACACCGAGTTCTTCGAGCAACTCCCGGACCAGCGCGTGGTGGAGGCTCTCGCCGTGACGCACGCCACCGCCGGGCAACAGCCAGTACGGCGGCGACGCGTGTTCGGCGGGTCGTCGCTGGCTGACGAGCAGCACACATCCGTCTCGCGCGATGAAGGCGGACACACGCACGCGTGGTCCGCGACGGACGTCGGTGGCGACCGGCGCCGGCACGCCGTGCGGGCCGGCAGCGGCGGGCGCGTCGTGCGGCCGGCCGGCAGCGTCATGAGGAGATTCGCGATCCATCGACCACGGATGCTATCGCGCCGTGCGGGGCAAGAGCCACACCGTCGCTCGGGCCGGCGCTTCGAGGGCGGCTTTGTCGATCAGGCTCTGGGGGCCGGTGAAGCGGTGCGCTGCCGGCGTCGCCTCCACCCCATCCTCCTGGTGCCGGGCATCGTCCTGATCCTGCCGGCTGCGTTCATGATCATCTGGCCGTCGACGATCCTGCTCGGCGTGACGTTCGCCGGGCTGGTGATAGGAGCCTACGCCGTGCTGACGCTCTCGACATCAGAGATCGCCGTCACCGACCGCCGCGTGCTGGCCCAGATCCACGGCGAGGCGCTCGTCATCCCGATCGGCCATGCCACCGGCGCCCGGGCCACCGCGAGCTGGCTCGGGCGGCGGATCGGCTTCGGTGCGCTGCGCGTGGAGCTGCGTCTGCCGAGGACCGACCGTCTAGTCATCCGTGGCGTCATGGACCCGGCGCCGCTGGCCGCGGCCATCAATGACTCGTTCGTGCGGTACGCGGGCGAGAACCCGGACCTGGACGAGGCCGACGACGAGGTGTGAGCGGGGTGGCTGTGCCGCCCCGCTCACACTCCGGCTGGGGTCGGCGGTGAGCGGCGCACCCGACGGTACCGCTCCCGACGGTACCGCTCAAACGCCGGACGAACCGAAGCCGCGCGTCGAGCGCTCGCTCTGCGACAGGTCGTCGACCTCGGCAAGACGCACGGGCGGCAACGAGATGATGAGGAGCTGTGCGACGCGGTCACCGACGCCGATGTCGAGCGGCTCGCGCGTGTCGGTGTTGAGAAGGATGAGTCGCACCTCGCCGCGATAGCCGGAGTCGATGAGGCCCGGGGCGTTCACGAGCGTGAGTCCCCGGCGGGCCGCAAGGCCGGACCGCGGCAACGTGAGGGCGGCCGTGCCGGCCGGCAGCTCGAGGGCGATGCCGCAGCCGACCACGCGCCGCTCCTGTGGCGCCAGCGTGCAGGACTCGGCGGCGAAGAGGTCGAAGGCGGCGTCGTCGGCGTAGGCGCGCTCGGGCAGCCGCGCCTGCGGCGTGAGGCGCTTGACGGCGACGTGGCCGGCGTCGTGCGGATCGGCGGCGGGGTGGGCGTCAGGCCGGCTCGCCATGCGCCGGGCCCCCGGCCCCCTCTTCGTCCGTCGGTCCGGTGTCGCTCGCCTCACGATCGGCTGTTCCGTCGCCTCCGGCGGCCCCCTCTTCCCCGCAGTGGTCGTCGACCCGGTAGGCGGCGTAGCGGCCGGCATCCTCGGCGGTCAGCGAGGCACGGACGATGATGCCCTCGGCCGTGCTCTCCTCATGGATGTCTGCGGCCGTGCCGCGCAGGCGGCTCACGACGCCGGCCTCGGAATACGGGACGAGGAGCGTGACCTGTCGCAGGGCGCGGCCGAAGTGGTCGGCGATGTGTGCCAGCAAGCCGTCGAGGTGCTCGCCGGTCCGGGCTGAGACGTGCACAGCGTCGGGGTACCGTGCCGCCAGCCTCGTGCGTCCGGCCGCGTCGACCCGGTCGATCTTGTTGAGCACCAGAAGCCGGGGTACATCACCGGAGCCGATCATCTGCAGGACGTCGGCGACGATGGACTGCCGCTCGCCGATCTCGTGCATCGACTGCGAGGCGTCGGCGACGACCAGGACGAGGTCGGCTATGGTCGTCTCTTCGAGAGTGGAGCCGAAGGCGTCGACCAGTTGGTGGGGCAGCTTGCGGATGAAGCCGACAGTGTCTGTGAGGACGTAGTCACGGTCGCGGTAGCGGTAGGTCCGCGTCGTCGGATCGAGCGTCTCGAAGAGCCGGTCGCGGACCGAGACCTCGGCGTCTGTAAGTGCGTTGAGCAGCGTCGACTTGCCGGCGTTGGTGTACCCCGCCAGGCAGATGAGCGGCAGATCGGCGCGCAGCCGGCGGGCGCGCTGCGTGCGGCGGGTCTGCGCCATGTGGTCGATGCGCCTCTGGAGTGTCTGGATACGTTTGCGCACCACCCGCCGGTCGACCTCCAGCTTGGTCTCGCCGGGACCGCGCATGTCCACGCCGGCGCCGAGACGAGACAGGATCATGCCCTTGCCGCGCATCCGTGTTAACTCGTACTGTAACTGCGCGAGATGGACCTGCAGCGTCCCCTCCAGCGTGTGCGCATGCTTGGCGAACACCGAGAGGATCAACTCGGTGCGGTCGAGCACATCGACGTGGTCGAGCGCATCGAGGACGGCGGCCACCTGCGCCGGCGTCAGGTCGTCTTCGCAGACCGCCACGGTCGCCTTCTCGCGCCGCACGGCACGGCTCAGCTCGTCGAGCTTGCCCGGGTACAGGTACGATCTGGCGTGCGGATGGTCGCGGTGCTGCACCACTTCACCGGCGAGGTCGATCTCGGCCGAGGCGAGCAACTCCTTGAGCTCGGCCAGCACCTCCTCGTCGGCCTCGGCGTTGGCTTGGCCGCCGGGCAGCACGGCGAAGATCACGGCCCGCGGCCGCTGCAGCGTGCCTGTATGGTGCAGGCCGTCGGCGTCGCGCTCTCTGGCGGCGTCGGTCACAGCTTGACGCGCTCCTCGATGCGCTGCACCGCTTCTTCCAGGCGCTCGTCGGGCACGGTGAGGCCGAGGCGGACGTACCCCTCCCCGGTGGGTCCGTAGGCGGCTCCGGGAGAGACGATGACGTCGGCCTGCTCGAGCACGAGGTCGGCGAAGCTGCCGGACGTGTGCCCGTCGGGGACCGGGACCCAGACGTAGATGGTGGCGCGCGGCGAGTCGGCGTGCAGGCCGACGCGGCGCAGTGCGCTGATGAGGAGATCGCGGCGCCGGCTGTAGACCCGGCACATGTCGTGGACGCAGTCCTGGGGGCCGTCCAGAGCGGCCGCGCCGGCCGCCTGCACGGCGGCGAACATGCCGGAGTCGACGTTCGTCTTGAGGCGCCAGTAGGCATCGACGACGTCGGGGTTACCGACGATGGCGCCGACGCGCCAGCCGGTCATGTTGTAGCTCTTGGAGAGTGAGAACAGCTCGACGCCGACCTCCCTGGCTCCCGGCGTCTCGAGGAAGCTCGGCGCCACGTAGCCGTCGAAGGTGATGTCGGCGTAGGCGTTGTCGTGGACCACGACGATGTCGTGGCGGCGCGCGAAGTCGACGACGCGAGAGAAGAAGTCATCGTCGATGACGGCGCCTGTCGGGTTGTTCGGGTAGCAGATGAAGAGCATGCGAGCGCGGGCCAGCGTCGCCTCGTCGAGCGCCTCGAGGTCGGGCTGGAAGCCGAGCTCGGCACGGAGCGGCACGTGCACGGCGACGGCGTCGGCGAGCAGCGGGCCGGTGGTGTAGACCGGATAGCCGGGGTCGGCGGCGAGGCACACGTCGCCGGGATCGAGGAGGACGGCGCAGATGTGGGCGACGCCTTCTTTGGCGCCGAGCAGCGGCACGATCTCGGTCTCGGTGTCGAGCGAGACGCCGAAGCGCCGTAGGTAGTAGTCGGCGACGGCGCGCCGGAAGCCGGCGCTGCCGCGGTTGCTGGGATACCGGTGCGTCGCCGGATCGGCAGCCGCCTGCTGCAGCGCCGTGACGATATGGGGCGGCGTCGGCATGTCGGGGTCGCCGATGCCGAGGCTGATGATGTCGACGCCGGCGGCACGCCGGGCCGCCACCTTGCGTTCGATCTCGGCGAAAAGGTACGGGGGAAGGCTGTGGACGCGGTGTGAAGACCGTGGCATGGGCGCTCCCTCAGAACGATCGTAGGACGTGCAGACTGCGGATGGACGCTGCGATCACGCCAGGCGGCGCAGGAACTCGCCGGAGCAATCGCCGTGGTAGATCTCTTCGGCCGGACCGGTCATGAAGACGTGCCAGTCGGGCTCTACCTCCACGATCAGTCGCCCGCCGGGCAGCTCGACGTTCACCGGGCTGCTGCAGAGGCCGCTGCGCACCAGCGCCGTGGCCGTGGCGGTGGCGCCGGTGCCGCAGGCGCGCGTCTCCCCTACGCCCCGCTCCCAGACCCGCATCCGGGCGGTGTGCTCGTCGAGGACGACGACGAACTCGACGTTCGCCCGGCCCGGGAAGAACTTGTGGGTCTCTATCATCGGGCCCACCTCGTGCAGAGGGACGAGGTCGAGCGGCCAGGGCGACTGGATGACGCAGTGCGGGTTACCGACGTCGACGAAGGTGAAGGTGAAGGTGCGGCCGGCGGCATGCAGCGCCTCGCCGACCGCCTCGCCGGTGAAGCCGGCCAGCTTGTCGCCGCCGAAAGCGGCCGTCCCCATGTCGACACGGACCATGTACTCGTCGAGAAGGTGCGGCACGATCTCACCGGCGGCGGTCTCGAGGACGACGGTGTCGGTGTCGATGGAGCCCTCCATGCGGAGCTTGCGGGCGACCATGCGCACGCCGTTGCCGCACATCTCGGCCTCGCTGCCGTCGGGGTTGAAGATCTGCAGCCGGAAGCGGTCGGCGGCGAGCTGCGGGCCGACCAGCAGGATCCCATCAGCGCCGACGCCGAAGTCGCGGTCGCAGAACAGGCGCACGCGCTCCGGCGTGAGATCCCAGGGGAGCTCCTCACGGTGGAGGACGATGTAGTCGTTGCCGAGACCCTGCCACTTGGAGAAGCGCACGCGCAGACCTCCCTGTCACCTACCGCTCGCTGCGTTCAAGAGTGTCGAAGAAGCACGACGGCCTCGTCGGCGACGTCACCCGGCGGCCGTCCGGAGACGTCGAGTCTAGCAGCATCGGGCAGCTTCCTCATCCAGGTGAGCTGGCGCCGCACGAGGCGCCGGGTACGGCTCTGCATGGCCGCGACGGCTTCCTGCAGGCTGCAGCGGCCGGCGAGATGGTCGCGCAGCTCGCGCACGCCGATGGCCTGGGCGACGGTCCGGGAGGGCATGCCCAGGGCTTCGAGGCGGCGTACCTCGTCGACGGCGCCGGCAGCGATCATCTCCCGGACGCGGGCGTCGATGCGGCCGCGGATCAGCTCGCGGTCGTCCTCGAGCGCTACGAGAAGATGCGGGTAGCGGTCCGGTGCCCGCCACAGGCGTCCGTACTGCTCCTCGGTCAACGGCGCCTCCTGCAGCATCGCAACCTCGAGGGCGCGCACGACCCGCCGCGGGTTGGCGGTGTCTATGCGTGCCGCGCTCGCCGGATCGCGGGCCTGCAGCTCGCCGACCAGGGCCGCGGATCCCTCGCTCTCGCAGCGCCGTTCGAGCCGGGCCCGGAGGCCGGGGTCGGACGGCACCCCGAAGCTCAGATCGCCGAGGGCGGCACGAACGTAGAGGCCGCTGCCGCCCTCGATCACGACCGACCGGCCGGCCGCGCACAGCCGGTCGATGACGGCGTGCGCGGCCTCCCCGTAGGCGGCGGCCGAGTAGTCGCTGCGGGGGTCGACGTAGCCCACCAGATGGTGCGGCGCGGCCCGCATCTGCCTGGGCGACGGCTGATTGGTGAGGATCGGCAGCCCGGCGTACACCTGCATCGAGTCGGAGACGACGATCTCGGCGTCCAGCCGCTGCGCCACGGCGACGGCGACGGCGGTCTTGCCGAGCGCGGTGGGCCCGATGAGGACGAGCAGACGCTGCGGCCCGCCGGCCGGCGCCCGGGCAGCCGCCGGCGAGTTCACGCCGGCTCGTCCCCCTCGTCCGTGACAGCCGGCTCGCCCGGTGCTGCATCGTCGGGCGCTGCGCCCTCCTCGAGCACCACGCAGCCCGGCGGCGCGCAGCGGTCGGAGCCGCATTCGCCGCCGAGAGCATCGTTCTCGGCGAAGCGCCGCACCGTGAAGCGCTGCACCTCGAACGGCTCCTGTGGATCGATGCCCGCCTTCTGGAGCGCGATGCCAACCTGACGGTCGACCGAGTCGACGCCGGGCAGGTCGGGCAGCAGCACGCCGCGGCGCCGGCCGGCGGCGACGATGACGCCGTAGCGAGCCGGGTCGAGGTCGTCGAGCGCACAGTCCTCCGGCGACCCGAGCACGTCGACGGAGCACGTGAGCCCGGTCAGCTCGTCGGCCGCCAGCGGCGGGAAGCGCGGGTCGCCGAAGGCCGCGCCGTAGGCATTACGGGCTATCTCGCGCCCCAGATCGGCTTCGGCGGGAGTAAGGGTCCCGATGCAGCCGCGCAGCTCGCCGAAGCGCTTCAGCGAGACGAAGCAGGCGGCCGGGTTCTCGTAAAGAGGTCGTCGCGGCGCCGGCGGCGGAGAGCGGCGAGCCAGGAAGGCCTCGATGCAGCTGCGGGCGTGGCTTGCCGGACCGGGGTCCTGGCGGCTCATGACACCGCCTCGAGGTTGAACCCGGCGACCAGGTACCCGACGCCGAACGGACCCTCGTAGCTGAAGATCTGCGGGTTGCGGGAAGCGTCTTCGCCGAGGAAGCCTCCAAGTGCCATGAGCGAGCGCAGCCCGCACTCGCCGGCGCGTTCGACCAGGTCGGCGTCGAGCTCCTGCAGCGCCTCGAAGTCGCCCTCGCTGAGCAGTTCGACGATGCGGCGGTCGAAGACGGAGCCGCGCTCGTCGTACCCGGCCGGTGCGCCCGGCAGCAGCCGGTGCGAGAGATCGCCCGAGGCCACGAACGCCACGTCCGCTCGACCGAGCGCCTCGCAGGCCGTGCGGACCGCGACACCAAGGGCGCGGTGCGGCGCGTAGTCGGCGACGATCGACAGGGCGACGACCTTCCTCGCCCGCAGGAAGTGCAGCGGGATGAGGATGCCGTGGTCGAGCAGCGGATCGTCGACGGGCAGCACCTGGAGGCCTTCAAGGGCCGCCGTCTCGATGAGGGTCTCGATGAGCTCCGTATCCGTCGCGTGGACCTGACGTACGGAGCCGGCGCCGAAGCGGCCCAGATCGCCGTGCAGTTCGGCTGCCGACTTGACGGTGAACGTCGCCCGATGGACCGGCGTGTGCGGTGACATGATCACGATGGTCTCGCGTTGGCCGAGAGCGTCGGCCAGCCGGCGCATGCCGTCGACCGTCGCCTGGGCCTGGTCGAGGTGTCCCCGGCCGACCTCCGGCACCAGAAGCGGGGGATGTGGACAGACGCAGCCTTGCACGGGACCCTCCCCGACGCCGTCGCAGACACACCCGGGCGCGGGGCGCCGCCGGCCCGGTCTATGACAACCTATACGCAGCCCTTGAGGGTTGTCGAGGTCGCCTGCGTTATGCGAACGTCGAGCAGGGCACCGGGACGAGCGGCGCCGGTGAAGTTGACGGTGAGGTTGCCGCGCGTGCGCCCGCGCCAGCAGTCGCCCCGGCGGCTGCGGCCCTCGACCAGTACCTCCATGATCCGGCCGACGAGACGCGAGTGCCGCTCCAGAGACTGCGCCTGGGTCAGGGCGATCACCTCGCGTACGCGATCTCGCCGCACCGCGTAGGGCAGCTGCCCGGGCAGGTCGGCGGCCGGCGTCCCCGGTCGCGGCGAGAAGACGAAGGTGAAGGCGGCGTCGAAGCCGGCCCGCCGCACCAGGTCGAGGGTCGCCCGGAAGTCGTCGTCGGTCTCCGCGGGAAAGCCGGCGATGAGGTCGGTCGTCACCGCGATCCCGGGTACGGCGTCGCGGACGGCCGCCAGCCGCTCGAGGTACCAGGCGACCGAATACCCGCGCCCCATCGCCGTGAGCACCGCATCGGAACCCGACTGCGCCGGCAGGTGCAGGTGCTCGCAGACGCTCGGGCAGTCGGCCATGGCCGCGATCAGCTCGTCGGAGAGGTCGCGCGGGTGCGAGGTCATGAAACGGATCCGCCAGAGTCCCGCGACGGCGTCGAGCCGTCGCAGCAGGGCCGCGAAGCTGACTGAAGGCAGGCCACGGCGCGACAGATCGAGACCGTAGGCGTTGACGTTCTGGCCGAGCAGCGTGACCTCGCGCACGCCGTCGGCCACGAGCCCGCGGACTTCGGCCGCGATGTCGTCGGCGTCCCGCGAGCGCTCGGGGCCGCGCACGTCCGGCACGATGCAGTAGCTGCAGCGGTTCGTACAGCCGGTCATGACCTGCACCCATGCCCGACACGACGGTTCGCGGACCGCCGGCAGATCGCCGCTGAGCCGCTCGCCGTCATCGAAGCAGCTGCGCCGCGGCCGGTTCCCGGTCGCTTCCCCCGTCGGCTGCGACGCCGTTGCGCCGGCCGCACCAGACCGTGTCGCCAGCACGTCCGCGAGCAGCTCTCGAAGCCGTGGCAGCGCCTGCGGACCCACGGCCACGTCGACGCACGGGAACGTATGGAAGACCTGCTCGCCCTGGGCCTGCGGCAGGCAGCCGGTCAGCACGACGACCCGATCGGGGTCCTCACGCTTGAGCCTCGTGGCCAGGCTGACGTGACCCGCCAGTCGCTCGTCGGCGCTCTGCCGTACGGTGCACGTGTTGTAGATGAGCACGTCGCCGTCCTGCGGCTCGCCGACGCGGCGCAGCCCGAGCGCCTCAGCGACGGCGCGGATGCGTTCTGCGTCGTGCTCGTTCATCTGGCACCCGAACGAGCGCAGGTAGTACGTGCTCGGCGAAGGGCTCGGCGAGGCCGTCATCGGCGTCCTGTCGTGCGCTGCTGGAGCGGCAGCGGCCGCCCGCGATGATCTCCGCCGCTACTTGGCGAAGTCGACGGCGCGGCTCTCGCGGATGACCGTCACCTTGATCTGGCCGGGGTAGTCGAGCTGCCCCTCGATGTCCTTGGCGATGTCGTGGGCCATCAGGGCCGCCGCGTCGTCGTCGATCTCGCCGGGCTTGACCATGACCCGGACCTCGCGGCCGGCCTGGATGGCGTAGCTCTTGTCGACGCCCTTGTGGGCTTCGGCGATGGTCTCGAGGGCCTCCAGCCGCTTGATGTAGCTCTCGAGCGTCTCGCGCCGGGCGCCGGGCCGCGCCGCCGAGATCGCGTCGGCCGCCTGTACCAGGACCGCCTCGACGGTCTGCGGCTCGACGTCGGCGTGGTGCGCGGCGATGGCGTGGCAGACGCTCTGCGATTCCTTGTACTTGCGGGCCAGCTGCTCCGAGATCTGTGCGTGCGAGCCGTCGACCTCGTGGTCGATCGCCTTGCCGATGTCGTGCAGCAGGCCGGCGCGGCGCGCGACCTTGGGGTTGGCGCCGAGCTCGTTGGCCATGATCCCGGCCAGATGCGCGACCTCGGTCGAGTGGTTGAGGACGTTCTGCCCGTAGCTCGTCCGGAACTTGAGCCGGCCGAGGGTCCGCACCAGCTCCGGCGCCAGACCGTGGATGTTGGTGTCGAAGCAGGCCTGCTCTCCCGCCTCCTCGATGACAGCGTCCACCTCGGCCTTGGCCTGCTCGTACATCTCCTCGATGCGGGCCGGATGGATACGGCCGTCGGCGATGAGCTTGGTGAGCGTCAGGCGGGCGATCTCGCGCCGCACCCCGTCGAAGCCGGAGAGGACGACGGCCTCGGGCGTGTCGTCGATGATGAAGTCGATGCCGGTCATGCTCTCCAGGGCACGGATGTTGCGGCCCTCGCGTCCGATGATGCGGCCCTTCATGTCGTCGGACGGCAGCGCCACGACCGAGACGGTCGTCTCGGCGACGTGGTTGGCCGCCGTCCGCTGGATCGTGAGGGCGAGGATGTTGCGCGAGCGGCGGTCGGCCTCGCGGCGCGCGTCTTCTTCGACGGCGCGCACCATCTTGGCCATCTCGTGCCGCACTTCGTCTTCAGTCTGCTTGAGGAGCATCTCGCGAGCCTGCGCCATGGACAGCCCGGAGACCCGCTCGAGCGTCGCGAGCTGCTCCTTGTGCAGCTCGCTGAGCTGCTCTTCGAGCCTGTCGGCGTGGGACTCGCGGTCGCGCACCGACTGCTCTCTGCGGTCGAGCTCCAGCGCGCGCGCGTCCGCCTGCTCTTCGCGCTGCAGTACCCGCTGCTCGGTCTTGGTGAGCTCGGCGCGGCGGTCCCGCAGTTCGGTCTCGACCTCGCTGCGGACGCGGTGCAGCTCCTCCTTGGCTTCCAGCCGGGCTTCCTTGAGCAGCGCTTCTGCCTCGCGCTGCGCATCGCGGACGATGCGCTCGGCTTCGTGCTCGGCGCCGGAGACCCGTCCGCGGGCCAGAACGTGGCGTACGGCGTAGCCGATGATGAGGCCCGCAAGCAGGGCCACGATGACATAGAGGACGACCATCAGTTCCCCTTACAGCTCCAGCGACGAGAAGAGCCGGGCGACTCGCCCGGCTCAAGCACGCCGACACTGGCCCGCATGGGGTCTGGAACAAGCACAAATGGCGTCGGTCGAGGAGCGCGTTGGTCAACCGTCTAGAGACAGACCTCCTGTCTTCATCGGCTGCGGCTCCTCGTCGATCGACTTACTCTGAACTCGGCCACTCGTGCCGTAACGGACCATGCGGTATTCCGGTACTTGGACGTTCGTCCAAGTGCAAGTCTCGTCTGAATTCTACGGGGACATGCAGCAAAGTGTCAACGAACCGTTGATGGTCCGGCGACACTCCATCGGCCGGTCGCAGCCGGGCGAGCGTGACTCAGAGTCGCTCGCTCGCCTCGCCGACCGATGCGCCGGCCTCCTCTTCCCCATCGTCCGGCGCGTTCAACCAGCGATCGAGAGCCGCGTAGGCGACCGCAGGGGCGAATCCGCGCCGCCGCAATCTGTCGAAGGCTCGCCGTCGAGCCGCCTCGTACGGCGGCTCTGCCGCCGGACCGCGGCGCAGCAGCGCCAGGGCACGGCGGAGCTCGTCGTCGGCGGCGTCTTCGCCGAGGGCCTCTTCGGCCACGTCCCGCGACACTCCGGCGGCGGCGAGCCCGGCAGCGATGCGTTGACGCCCCCACCCGGCCAGGCTCCGCTTGTCGGCGACGAAGGCGGCGGCGAACGCGCGATCGTCGAGCAGCCCGTCGCCCTCCAGGCGCTCGACGACGATCGTGACGACATCCTCAGGATGCCCTTTCGCGAGCAGGCGGTCGGTCAGCTCACGCCGCGACCGGCTGCGGTGGGTCAGCAGCCGGTGCGCGTCTGCCAGAGAGGCCTCGCGAGCGCCTTCGGCACGGAGATCGACGAGCTCCTGCGGGCTCAGCTCACGGTCGACGAACAGACGCCGGCGAGCGACCAGAGCCTGACTCACGACGGCGAGGCGCTCGCCGTCGACGTCGATGGCGAGGCGCCCGCCGCGCAGGCTCTCGATGGACGTGACGATCGGCACCCGGAGGCGCTCCCGTTCAGGCCCGAACCTGTCGCGCCGGCGACGTCAGGCCTGCCCGGCTGCCTTGGCGGCCTTGCCCGGCCCGGCGTCGGCGACAGGCTCCGTGGCGGCCGCCTCAGAGCCGTCCGCGGCGCTGCGGACGGGCCCGACACCGTCCAGCGGCGGCAACCCCGCTCGATCGCGGATCTCGGCCTCGATGGCGTCGGCGATGTCCGGGTTCTCGGAAAGGAAGACCCGCGAGTTGGCGCGGCCCTGTCCGATGCGGTCGTCGCGGTAGCTGTAGAAGGCGCCGCTCTTGGCGACGACGTCGCAGGCGACCCCGAGATCGAGCAGCGTCCCTTCGCGCGAGATGCCGGTGCCGTACATGATGTCGAACTCGGCCTGCTTGAACGGCGGCGCCACCTTGTTCTTGGCCACCTTGACGCGGACACGGTTGCCGACCGCATCGGTGCCGTCTTTGAGCGTCTCGATGCGCCGGATGTCCAGGCGGATCGTGGCGTAGAACTTGAGCGCCTTGCCGCCGGTGGTCGTCTCGGGGTTGCCGAACATGACGCCGATCTTCTCGCGGAGCTGGTTGGTGAAGCAGGCGATGGTCCCCGACTTGCTCAGTGTGCCGGCGAGCTTGCGCAGCGCCTGGCTCATGAGGCGCGCCTGAAGGCCGACGAAGCTGTCGCCCATCTCACCTTCTATCTCGGCCTTCGGCGTGAGCGCCGCGACGGAATCGATGGCGACCACATCGAGAGCGCCGCTGCGGATCAGCATCTCGGCGATTTCCAGAGCCTGCTCGCCGTAGTCGGGCTGCGAGACGAGCAGCTCGTCGACGTTGACACCGATGGCCTTGGCGTAGGAGGGATCCATGGCGTGCTCGGCGTCGATGAACGCCGCCCGCCCACCGAGTCTCTGAGCCTGTGCGATGAGGTGGTAGACCAGCGTGGTCTTTCCCGATGACTCCGGTCCGTAGATCTCCACGATGCGCCCGCGCGGGATGCCGCCCACCCCCAGGGCGATGTCCAGGGCCAGCGAACCGGTGGGGACGACCTTGATGTCTCCACTCACGGAGTGGTCGCCCATGCGCATGACGCTGCCCTTGCCGTAATTGCGCTCTATCTGCGACAGGGCGGCTTCCAGCGATCTCTCTTTGTTGTCTTTCTCCACGGTGTCGGACTCCTCTCCTACCGTGCGGTGTACGTTCTCAGGGGAGCATGGATGGCGCCACTCCTGTCGAGGACACTAGTATAGAGGACCACGCGGGACAGAAGAAGCTCGCCGAAGTTGACGTTTTGCAGGTTAAAAGGGTGACCGGGGCGACGGAATCTGGCGACCGTGAGGTGCGGCAGCCAGGGGCGGGACTCGGCTTCGTAGAGGCCGCTCCCGGCCAGCGCCGCGGCGACCTGTCTCTGCAGGTCGTGCAGACGCTGCAGCCCGCCCGGTGCACCGGCGGCGGGCGTCAGCGGCAAGGCGACGACCCTCTTGCGTCCGTGCTCCGGCAGGAAGATCGCGCCGCCGACGCCGACCGTCAGCGCCTCGACGGCGACACCTGCCAACGCCGCCTCCACCTCTTCCAGGCGCTCGTCAGGCACCGAGCCGAGAAAGCACAGGGTGAGGTGCAGGCTCCGATTGACGCGCAGCGCGCCGCGTGGAGCGAGCTCGCGCTCCTGCCACGCTTCGACGCGGGTTCGTGCGTCCGCCGGCAGATCACACGCCACGAACAGGCGCAGCGGGCGCTGCCGGCCCCTGTCGTCCGCCGGCGTCACGGCGGCCGGTCGAGCGATCCCCGCAGCAGGTGCAGGGCGGCGGTCACCGTCGCCTCGCGCACGGTCTCTCGATCGCCGGGAAGGCGGTGCTCCGCGACCGTGCCTGCCCACGGTGTCGCGCAGGCGACGTAGACGAGCCCCACCGGCTTGGCCGTACTGCCGCCGCCCGGCCCGGCGATGCCGGTGACGGCGAGCCCGTACTCGGCGCCGGTCCGCGTGCGGACGCCGCCGGCCATGGCTTCGGCGACCGTCGGCGAGACGGCGCCATCGCGCCGCAGCAGATCGGCGGGGACGTCGAGCAGCCACTCCTTGAGCCGGTCCGAGTACGAGAGGACACCGCCGAGGAAGTAGTCGGAGCTGCCCGGCAGCGCCGTGAGCCGGGCGCCGAGGAGCCCGCCGGTGCAGGACTCGGCGACCGCCAGGGTGGCACGATGACGGCGCAACAGCCCGGCTACGACCTGGTCGAGGGTGCGGCCATCGTCGGAGAAGACCGGCAGCTCGTTGCTGAGGCGCTCGGCGAGGTCGCGGGCGCGTCGCTCCGCCAGATCGTCGTAGGAGGCGATGCGGATCACGATCTCGCCGTATCCGGCGGTGATCCCGACCTCGAGCCCGTCGCGCGGCACCGCCTCGACGATCGGCGTCACCTGCATCTCGCCGACCCCGTGGACACGGAGCAGGCGCACCCGCGGCCGTGCCAGCCCGACGGCGAGCTCCTCGAGGACCGGCGGCCACATCGCTTCCAGTTCCCGCGGTACGCCGGGCAGGACCACCACCGAGGTCGCGCCGGTGTCGATGAGGGCACCGGGCGCCAGTCCCGCCGGCGTCACACAGCGGGCGCCGCGCGGCAGCAGAGCCTCGCGCGCGGCCTGTGACTCCAGCTCGGCCGCATCGAGATGACGCCGGGCGGCGACCTCGCGCACGCGGTCCCGGACGTGCCGCCAGGCATCCTCATGGCGGACAAGAGGACGCTCGCAGACCTCGGCGACCGTCGCCATGGTCACATCGTCGTGGGTGGTCCCCAGGCCGCCGCTGATCACGATCAGGCGGGGCGAGCCGGCCAGCAGCCAGCGTAACGCGGCGGCGATCTCTGTGCCATCGTCGGCGACCACGAGCGAGTGGCGGACCGAGAACCCGGCGTCGATGAGCGAGGCGCTCAGGAACGGGCCGTTGGTGTCGCGGACACGTCCCTGCAGCAGTTCGTCGCCGGTGAGCAGGACCGCGGCGCTGGGAGGTGCGGTAGCCGTCACGCCGGCGGCTCCGGAGTCGGCGCGCTACCGGTGTGGCCTGTGGGCGGCGGACCCTGGTCGGGGCAGGGCGCCCGATCGCCGTGGTCCGCCTCTCCACCTCCGGTGTCGGTGTCGGCGGCACACGGAGGACACTCGGGCGATCCATCCGGATCGGCCCGGCGATCCGCCTTCGTCAGGAGGTCGCGCGCGTTCCAGAAGTACTCGATGCCGGAAACGAGCGTGAGCGCCACGGCGGTGTAGATCAGGACGTCGGCCACGATCGCGTCGCCGGGGAACGCAGCTCGGGGGACGAGCAGGAAGATGATGGCCGCGATCTGACTGATCGTCTTGAGCTTGCCGAGTCTGTCGGCGGGGATGGAGACGCCCTGGGCGGAGGCGAACACGCGCAGGCCGGTGACGGCGAACTCGCGGCCGATGATGACCATGGCCACCCACGCCGGCAGCTGTTCCAGACTCACGAGGGCGATGAGCGCCGCCGAGACAAGCAGCTTGTCGGCCAACGGATCGAGGAACATCCCGGCGGCGGTGACCGTCTTGCTGCGCCGCGCGACGTATCCGTCGAGCTTGTCGGTGCCGGCGGCCAGGGCGAAGACCGCGACGGCGAGGTACTCGCCGTAGGGCACTTTCACGAACAGCAGCACCAGGAACACCGGGATGAGGAGGATACGCGTCACGGTGATGGCGTTGGCGGCGTTCACGATGTGCCCCTTCGGTGTCGGACGTCCGCCGTCGGCTGCTCGGCGAGCGCGTGGACGTCGTACCCGATGATATCGGCAGGGAGCGCGCGCAGCACGGCGCCGCGGCGCGTCGAGCTGCCGCTGACGTAGGTGACACCATCGACGTCGGGCGCCTGGAAGCAGATCCGGCCGACGGCCTCCTTCCGCGGGTCGCGTACTCCCCGTTCCACGAGTACCTCGAGAGGCCGTCCGACGAGCCGTTCCCAGAACGGACGCGCGGCGCGCTCGATCTCCTCCGACAGGTGTGCCGCACGGCGTTCGGCGACGGGTGGCGGCACGCGGCCCCTCATCGTCGCCGCTCGTGTGCCTTCCTGTGGGTCGAAGACGAACACACCGGCCAGAGCCAGGCCGGCATCGCGGACGAAGCCCACAAGCGTCTCAAAGGCGGCGTCGGTCTCTCCAGGATGTCCCACCAGGAACGTCGAGCGCACGGCGACGGATGGGATGCGGTCGCGGATACGCTCCAGAAGAGCGAGAAAGGCGCGTGCGTCGCCTCCCCTCCCCATCTTCCTCAGCACGGCGCCGTCGGCGTGCTGCAGCGGCACATCGACGTACGGCACCGCATGCTCCGCGATGGCATCGAGCAGGTCGTCGTCGATGCCGTCGGGCTGCAGGTAGAGCAGGCGCAGCCAGTGTGCCCCCAAAGACTTCAGATCGGCCAGGAGTCGCGCCGGCCCGCCGTAGCCCGGCCACGTCCAGCGGGAGGTGTCCTGGCCGACGAGGACGAGCTCTCGTGCACCGGCCGCCAGAGCGCGTTCGGCGGTCCGAAGGATCGTGGACGGCGATACGGTCTCGTAGGACCCCTTGATCAGCGGGATCGTGCAGAAGGCGCAGCGGCGGTCGCAACCATCAGAGATCTTGACGAACGCGTGGACGGGGCGCCGCGGCCGCGGCGCCCGAGTCGCTGTCGACATGTCCGACACGTCGCCGGCAGTGCGCGACGGTCCCTCAGCGGCAGTCCCGGCCGCGGCATCGAGCAAAGCGAGCAGCGGCGACTGGTCGAAGGCCGTGAACAGGTCCACCTCCGGCAGTTCCACACGGAGCTGAGCACCGTAGAGAGAGACCAGGCAACCGATGACGGCGAGGCGGGCGCCGGTGCGTCGGGCGAGCTCCGCAGCCGCGAGGATGACGTCGATCGACTCCTCCTTGGCGGCGTCGATGAAGCCGCAGGTGTTGACGATGATTACGGCGGCGGCGGCGGGGACGACGGGCCGATGCCCGGCGGCCGACAGGGCGGCCGAGAGCGAGTCCGAGTCGGCCTCGTTCTTGGGGCAGCCGACGGTGACCACGGCGAACCGGGCACCCGGGCGGCGGTCGGCGGCAGATGGGGACCGGTGCGGCGTCACTGCCTGGTGAGGCGCCCCTTGGTGACCACGTAGACGACCCCGGAGATATCGCCGCTCGTGCGGATGTCCTTGCCGTTCACGCGCAGTGCCAGGGCGGCCGGATCTCCGCCGATCCGGATGAAGAGCTTCTTCTTCGTCTCGAAGGACTCGGTCTGACCCTGGACCAGCGTGTCGGCGAACTGCGCCTGGCTGTCCAGGCTGCCTTCAAAGACCTCGAAGTAGCACGACGCCCCCGTGACCTCGATGGCGACCTTGTTGACGGCCGGCGTCGGTGATGGAGACGGTGAAGGGGACGCGACGGCGACGCTCGGCGAGGCGCTCGGCGACAGGACGCTCGGGACCACCTTGGGCGGCGCCTCCTCGGCGCCGTTTCCGCGCAGGCCCAGCAGGTAGATCGAGGCCAGCACCAGCACGGCCACCACCGCGAAGAAGACGAGCCCGGAGCGTCGCCGGGAGCGCGGCGGCCGGCGGAGGGCCGACGGCCCTGCCAGCGGATCCTCGGGCTGCCCACCGTGGCGTGAGTTGAACTCGTCGAGGACGATCTGCGGGTCGAGCCCGAGATAAGAAGCGTAGCTGTGCAGAAAGCCCTTGGCGTACGCCGCGCCGGGCAGTCGGCCGAAGTCCTCGTCCTCCATGGCCTGGAGGTACTTGGTCCTGATCTTGGTGTCCTCTTCGACCTGTTGGAGCGTGAGACGCTTACGGACGCGCGCCTCGCGAAGCGTGGCACCGATCTCGAACACTGGGCCGTCCTGCTGGGCACGCGGCTGGGGCGCACCTCGTCATTGCACTGAAGGGGCAGCTGCCTGGGCGCACTGCCCCCGATAGTCTACGTTCTGGCCCCGGCGGGAGCAATCCTGACGGGGCACGATAGTCGTACGGAGATGCCGCGGCGAGCGGGGCGCCGGTTCAGCGCACTCCCGGCTCCTCATCGATCGAGGGGTCAGCCTCCGGGATAGCGTCGGCCGGCTCGGCTGCGGGCGGGTCGTCCGCCTGCCCGCTCAGCTCGGCGACGATGCGCGGCAGGTCATCCTCGCCGATGAGCACGCTGCGTGCCTTGCTGCCGTCATAGCCCGAGACGATGCCGCGTTGCTCCATGATGTCGACGAGCCGTCCGGCCCGAGCGTAGCCGACACGCAGGCGGCGCTGCAGCAGGGCCACTGACGCTGCTCCCGTGCTCACCACGGTCGTGATGGCGTCGGCCAGCAGTTCGTCCTCCGCCGCCCCTGCGGGGCCTTCCTGAGCGGCCTCGGCCGGTGTCTCCAGCAGGTCCTGACGGAACTCCGGGTCGGCCTGGTGTCGCCAGTGGGTGGTGATGAGCTTCATCTCGTCGGACGAGGTGAACGCACCCTGGACCCGCAGCATGCGGAGACTGCCGTGCGGGCTGAAAAGCATGTCACCCTCGCCGAGCAGGCTCTCGGCGCCGCCGGTGTCGAGGATCACCCGGGAGTCGGTCTGGGACGAGACGGCGAAGGCTATGCGCGAGGGGATGTTGCTCTTGATGAGGCCGGTGATCACATCGACGCTCGGCCGCTGGGTGGCGACGACCATATGGACGCCGGCGCCGCGACCGAGCTGCCCCAGCCGGGTGATGGCGCTCTCCACGTCGTTGGGCGCCACCATCATGAGATCGGCGAGCTCGTCGATGACAAGGACGATATACGGCAGCGGCTGCTCGCCGGCCTTGAGGCGCTTCTTGTTCAGGTCGCGCAGGTTCTGGGAGTTGCCGGTGGCCGCCATGAGCTCATACCGGCGCTCCATCTCATGGACGACGTTGGCGAGGACGTAGCCGGCCTTGCGCATGTCTGTCACCACCGGCGTGAGCAGGTGCGGCACCCCGTCGAAGTGAGAGAGCTCGACCTTCTTGGGGTCGATCAGGATCAGCCGCACCTGATCGGGCGTGGCGCGCAGGAGGACGCCGCTCAGGAAGCAGTTGATGCAGGCGCTCTTGCCCGAGCCGGTGGTGCCGGCGACGAGAAGGTGGATCAGCTTGGTGAGATCGGCCAGCACGTCCTTGCCGGCGATGTCCTTGCCGAGCCAGAACGCCAGCGGCGAAGCGCTGGCGGGGAACGCCCCGTAGATGTCGCCGAGGCCGACGAAATTCGGTCGCACGTTCGGCACCTCGACGCCGACCGCCGACTTGCCGGGGATCGGCGCCTGAACACGGATCTCGGTGGCGGCCAGGGCGTACGCCAGATCCGCCTTGAGCGACGACACGCGGCTGACCTTGGTACCGGGAGCGAGCTGCAGCTCGTAGCGGGTCACCCGCGGGCCCGACACGTGATCGATGACCTGAGCCTGGACGCCGAAGCTGCCGAGGGTCTCCACCAGGCGCGCCGACACCTCTTCGATGGTGTGCGGCGTCTCGCCGTGACCGACTCCCAGGACGCGCAGGACGGCCGGGTCGGGGACGGTCCAACTGCGCTCGTCGGTGGTGCCGAAGGCGGCGGCCGGCGCCTCCTCTGCGGCGGCGTCGGCGAGCGAGAGCTGGGCCTCGGCGGGGTCCGCCGGATCGATCGGAGCGCCGTCGGGTCGCGCGGTC
>Ga0172371_10002895_pt1 | contig 26930 bp, 28 predicted proteins | sample Lak12m_FD_114543 | JGI IMG/M metagenome (GOLD analysis project Ga0172371, IMG submission 114543) | Freshwater microbial communities from Kabuno Bay, South-Kivu, Congo - kab_022012_12m | ecosystem: Environmental > Aquatic > Freshwater > Lake | place: Democratic Republic of the Congo: South-Kivu... | reverse complement strand
AATATACGGACACATACACTATTACAATAGTGATCGAATTCACCGGTCACTCAAGATGTCACCGGTGAAATTTGCTGCGTTATTTTATCCAGACTATTGTCTTCACAAAAGGGGGGCTTGACAAGATGAGTACATTTATTACTTTGGACCATAATGCTCAAAAGAGCGTTATAAGGCCTAAACAGTTCGAGACCTGCTTGCTCAGTATATATAAAAAACGTATCGCATATGCACTGATGTAATGTAATGAACCAGAGAAGATGTATGAATTTTTTTACTTTCTAGGCAGAGTAATATGAATTCTCAAAAGATCAATTGCATAATTGTTCATGGTTGTCCTTCTGATTCCAGCGAAGAAAAAACAAAGGAGTATGCCAAGCATTGGATGCCATGGATTAAAAAAGAATTAACTGTAAGAGGAATAGAAACAAATATTCCTCTCATGCCGCGACCCTGGCTTCCTGACTATACGGCATTTAAGCGAGTGTTTGAGAAATATCCTGTGACAGCAAACACGATTCTAATAGGGCATAGCTGCGGAAGCGCTTTTCTTGTTCGTTGGCTCGGAGAAACTAAACGGGAAATATATAAGTTACTATTGGTTGCCCCCTGGAAGGAAACAAAATATTCAGACATATATAGAAAACGATTTTATGGGTATACAGTCAATGAAGATGTCAAATTACATGTAAAAGAGATTGTCATGTTTACAGCCGATAACGAAGATGCGATCGGAAAGAATGCCTTAAAGACGTTTCATTCGTCTTTAGGAGGGAAAATAATTCAATGCAAAGGGATGGGGCATTATTGCCTTGAAGACATGAGATCTGAAGCATTTCCGGATTTATTAAAAGAAGTAATGCGAGGTATATAATTATAGCAGTCATAAAAGATAGATTCCCCTCGGTCTTGGAGTTAGCCTGCCGGCGTGCGGCATTTTTTACAGAGCCCGAAGAATTCTAACGCGTGTTTTGTTATATGGAAGTCATGTTTTCGGCCGAGCTTCTTTTCAATGTCGGAAGAAATGATTGTGTCTTCAAAATCCTGGATTGCTCCGCATTGTTCACAGATGAGGTGGTGGTGATGCGGAATGCTTGCCAATTCATACCGTGCTTTTCCTTCCCCGAATTCCAGTTTTTTGACAATGCCGTTTTTCGTGAATGAATTAAGGATCCGGAAACATGTCGTCCGATTGGCGCCTACAGTATTTTTCAGGTATCGGATGATCGACAGCGAATCGGTCGGCTTACTCTGCCGCTTCAGAAAGCAGATTACCGCAATTCTTGCTTTTGTTGCCTGAAGATTGGCCGCCTGTAGCTCCCGGGCATACCAGGTACCTTTGTGTGACATATACGGATTGTACGGCAAATATCATATTGAAGCAAAAAACACTGCTTTTGATACTGTAGTTTTTTATCGAAGTATAGACATGTCTAGACTGGTATAATCACTAGCATGTTAATTCGCCTCTCCCGTGACCAGAAGGAAGCGTTAAAAAACATTCTTGAGTGGTATGCCAAAGACAGGGAAAAGATGCAATATGTGACGCTTGGAGGTTTTGCAGGTACCGGAAAGACGACGCTCATTTCATGTCTCAGACAGGAGCTTGAAACAGCAGATCCCGGGCTGAAAGTCGGGTTTATCAGTTATACGGGCAAAGCTACCCGTGTATTGTCGGATATCCTGCAGCAGTCAGGTACGCTTAGGCGCCAGGATACAGTCTCAACTATCCATGCGTTGATATACACCCCGGTACTCAACGAAAGGGAAGAAATCGTAGGGTGGAAGAAAAAAGATTCGATTGACCGCAAGCTCATCATCGTAGATGAGGCGTCTATGGTAGATGCTGACATATGGAGGCATTTGTTGTCATTCGGCGTGCCGGTCATTGCGGTAGGTGACCATGGTCAGTTGCCTCCAATCCGGGGCACTTTTCATCTTATGCACACACCGCACCTTACCCTTACGGAGATTCATCGTCAGGCCAAAAAACATCCGATTATCCGTATCTCGGTTCAGGCCAGAAAGCACGGTGCGATAGATCCGGGCAGGTACGGACCCGGTGTCGTAAAGTATGACCGGTCAGATCCTATGGCATCGGAAACTATGCAGGAGATGCTTACGAATTATTCTCCGGATACGCTGGTGCTTTGCGGGTACAACAGTACCAGAAACCGTCTGAATGCAGGCATTCGGCAGGCTTTGGGTTTTGCAACTTCACAACCTGAAGCCGGAGATCGTGTTATCTGCCTGCGGAATAACCATGCATCACGTATATATAACGGAATGCTTGGTACAATCCGTAGGATAACAAGAAAAAGCGATGCCATATACGAAACGGCAATACAATTAGACGGGGAACAGGATATGTTCGAAGGGTCCGTTGCAGCAGAGCAATTCGGTGCCAGGTCAGCGCTGAATTATACGGATATGCGGAAAAGATTTTCCGGGGTTGATCTGTTTGACTTCGGATATGCAATTACCGTACATAAGGCACAAGGAAGCCAGGCAAAGCGTGTTATGCTCTTTGAAGAGAGGTTTCCGAGCATGGATGACGGGCAATGGAAACGGTGGCTATATACGGCGGTGACGCGGGCGCAGGAAGAGCTGTATATTTTCCCTTCCGTATGATATCTATATGAAAAGTACTGATTTGTCAGCACAATTTGTCAAAAGCATCAACGGTACGGATGCAATGCTGTATGACGGTATGCCGCAGGTGGCATGCATCGGGCGTTCAAATGTCGGCAAATCCAGCCTGATCAATTCGCTGTTGGGGAAAAAGCTTGCCCGATCCAGTTCTAATCCGGGGAAAACAGTTTCTCTTGATTTCTTTTATGTGAAAGACGCAAACCACGCATTCTACATGGTAGACCTGCCGGGATACGGGTTTGCCAATGTATCAAAAAGAAGGCAGGATGATTTCAAAAAACGCATATGGTGGTATATGTTTTCTTCCGGTGTTTTTCATGCGCTTGTGGTACTGATAGTGGATGCAAAGGTAGGTATGACAGCATTCGACAAAGAGATGCTTACGGTATTGCGGCAGTATGCTATTCCGTTCGTGGTCGTTGCAAACAAAATCGACCGGCTTTCAGGCAATGACCGGATTCGGGCGCTATCTACCGTGTATGACAGCGTGAATCAAATTGATGTTGTCGTGTACAGTGCAAAGACAATGGAAGGAAGAGGGGAGCTTAAAAAACGGGTATTTCGGGCAGTGGAAAAAAAGGGGAGGGCGGCATGAGCCAATTCATGGCAAAACGTATTGTATTTGGGCTTATTGCCGGGTTTATTCTGTATTTTTTCTTTTTGGCTTCTGCACGACATGATAACTATTATTCCCTGCGTCTGGATTTAGGGAATATGTATCAGACGGTCTGGAATGTAGCCCATGGGTACGGGTTTACACTGACGGATCCGTACGGAAAAGCTCAAGTATCCCGGCTTTCCTTCCATGCTGATTTCCTGCTTATTTTTATTGCTCCGTTATGGTTTCTATGGAAAGACCCGAAGATGCTTCTTTTCGTACAGACATGTGTCACAGGTTTTGGTGCGCTTGCAGTATATATCATTGCTTCGCGCAGGTTTTCACATAGCCTAATGGGGGTGTTGTTTGCCGTGCTGTATGTGCTGTACCCTCCTCTTGAGCGGATTATGCTTCATGATTTTCATGCAGAAGCCCTGTCGACTGCATTTCTTCTTTTTTCCTATGTTTGGCTTACGCAAAGACGGACAGTATTGTTTATTATTTTCGGGCTTCTTGCCGCAGCAAGTAAAGAACAGGTATGGCTGGTAGTGGCGATACTGAGTATCTTTGGGGTATGGAAGCAGTATATTCCCCGTTTTTATGGTGCGGTATACGCATTTGTCTGTATCGTTATTTTTTATCTATTGTTCTGGCATAGTATCCCGCAATCGGCGCAATCAGGTTCCCATTTTGCCTTGTTGTACCTTTCACAATACGGTACCACACCGGGAGAGATTGTCAAAAACATTCTGCTCAGGCCCGGATCAGTGGTTTCTATGATGGTTTCTTTAGACCGCCTGCAATATATTTTCCGTTTGTTATTGCCTGTCGGGTTTCTTTCTGTTTTTGCGCCGGTGTACCTTTTGCCTGCACTGCCGAGTTTTTTGTTGAATATCATCAGCTCAAGCCCTTTTATGCGGATTATTGACTATCAGTATACGAGTACCATAACCCCGTTTGTGTTCATTGCGGCTATAGAAGGTCTTTTCCGCCTGAAAAAAAATGTTCCGGCTGCAGTACTTGCATGCGTAGTGAGCGTGTTTGCCCTGTACGGGTCTTATGCATGGGGAGAACTGCCGTACGGAAAAGAATCACGGTTCCGGTATTTTACTACTCCGCCCCGGGAAAAACAGACAATGCAAAGAGTAGAACAGACCGTCCATCCGATGTATACTGTATCGGCATCAAACAATATCGGCGCGCATTATGCGGGACGGCGGGTATTGTATCCGTTTCCTGTCGGAGCGTTTGACGCCGACGTTGTGGTTGTGCGCCTGGGAGACAGGTTCGCCTGGCCAAGCGGCGCTATACAGGAAGCAACAGTATCTGCCTTGTTGAAACATGCAGCGTACGCATTAGTTGAAAAAGAAAATAATTTTTACGTGTTTCAACGGGTAGAGAGAAGTCAAATCGGTTTATGAAAAATATTCGGGTAAGTGTTGTCATTCCGCTATATAATGAGCGTGATAGTATTCCTGAGCTTTTAGCAGGGATCCGCAAGGCGCTCACAGGCAAGTACGTGTTTGAAATACTCTGTATAGATGACGGAAGTACGGACGGGTCATTCGATGTTTTACGTCAGGAAAAGAAAAAATCAAAAGAAGCCATAATGACGCTTGTGCGGTTTAGGAAAAACAGCGGCAAGTCTGCAGCGCTGGCGGAAGGGTTCGCACGGGCATCCGGGGATATTGTCGTGACGCTTGATGCGGATTTGCAGGATGATGCAGCGGAAATTCCAAACCTTATCCGTGTTTTAGACGGCGGATATGACCTCGTTGTCGGCTGGAGGAAAAAACGTCAGGATTCCAGGGGCAAGCTCACGGTGTCGCATGTGTTTAACCGGAGCGTCTCTATATTCTCCGGAATACATCTTCATGACATGAATTCAGGGCTAAAAGCTATGAAGCGGGAAGTAAGCAGCGGAATACAGTTATACGGCGAGCTTCACCGGTATATTCCCGTGCTTGCCCATGCATTGGGTTTTCGTATTACAGAAGTGCCGGTATCGCATCATCCAAGAAAATACGGGAACTCAAAATTCGGGTTTGAACGCATACTGGCATCATTTGATTTGGTTTCAGTGCTGTTCTTACAGGGATACGGCACCCGTCCGTTTGTCATATTCGGGCCGCCCGGCATGGTACTGATTTTCATCGGGTTCATTGTGCTTATGTATCTTTCCGTTCTCCATTTTCTTGGCGAACCTATCGGGACACGGCCGATACTGCTTTTTGGTGTATTGGCTGTTATTTTCGGATTACAGCTTATTTCCATCGGGCTTCTTTCTGAGCTCGTGACAAAATCCGGTATCAGAAACGAAAAACGTCCGGTTGCACAGGTCATTACGTAAAGCAGGAACATACATGTATAATAGAAATAAGGAGGTAGATGCATATGCAGGGATATGTGACAGACATTGAACATGCCACACAGGACAATACGGATTTCAGAAAGGTTCTGTATACTACACCAAAAAGCCAGCTTGTGGTTATGGCGCTTCAGCCGGGGGAAGATATCGGTAAAGAAGTACACGCAGACCATGACCAGTTTATCCGTATCGAATCCGGAGTAGGAACATCAGTGTTAAACGGTGAAGAAACGGCGCTCTCCGATGGGTCAGCAGTGGTTATTCCGGCAGGAACGGAGCACAACATTATAAATACCGGCAGCGCGGTGATGAAACTGTATACGATCTATACGCCGCCGGAACATAAAGACGGCACACTGCACAAGACAAAAGCCGACGCACAGTCAGACCATCATTGACGCTGGTATGTACAGCCGGGTTTAGGGATTGAGCTGTATATTTTGGGCAGTAACCGATCCGTCAGTGTTTTCGGTTCCGAATACGGCTACGTGTTTGCCGGTTACGAGATCTGACTTGCCCTTTTTTTCCGCCTTAGTAATATTCGTTGCACCGGAAAGCAGGATAATTTTTGAGCCTCCGTCCGATAATTTTACCGTAATAGACGTGTCATCAGCCTTAATGATTTCACCGGAAACAGGGCGGAATCCGCTGCGGGTTGTTCCGTTAGCCGGCAATCGGTTGGCGAAGTTCCCGATTGTGTTCATACGTGCTTGTTGGCGATACTTCATGCCACCGTAAAACCCTGCGCCTGCGGCAACTATTGCGACAAGCGCTATGGGTATGAATTGGTTTTGTTTCATAGATGGGTTATCACCTCCTCGTTTTTGTTATGTGTTTTAATAGTTAATTTATTCATACCGTAATGCTTCAATTGGCTGCATGTGTGCGGCTTTGCGTGCAGGATACCATCCGAAGAGTATTCCAATTCCGCCGGATACTCCAAGAGCTAAGCCGATGGAAAGGAAAGAAATGGAAAACGGCATGTTCATGACACGGGTAAGGATAAAGGAAACAAGGACACCGAATACCATACCTGCTACCCCTCCGGCCACTGTAAGAAGTACCGCTTCGGTCAAAAACTGCACAATAATCGTTTTACGTTTTGCTCCCAGCGCTTTGCGGAGGCCGATTTCTCTGGTGCGCTCCGTTACGGTGACGAGCATTATGTTCATGATCCCTATACCGCCGACGAGGAGCGAGATTGCAGCTATACCGCCAAGAAGCATGGTGAATGTGCCGGTTACCTGTGAGACGGTATGTAAGATGTCGCTTTGGGACATGATCATGAAATCGGCATCTTCGGCATTGGTGATATTATGCCGGGAAAGCAAAAAATAGCCGATTTCATTCTGTGCCTGCGTCATAACGTCGGCATTTTTTGCCTCGATGGCTATGGAAGAGATATGTGTGGAACCAAACAGGATTTTTTGGGCAGTAGCAAGCGGTACATATACAGCGTCGTCCGGATTATTGAATCCGCTGCCTCCTTTGGAGGCTACCAAGCCAATGATTGTCAATGTCTGTCCGTTAATTCGAATGGTTTCTCCTGTAGGGTCTGCCGTTTCACCGAATAGGTCTGTGACTACCTGGGCACCAAGTACGGCGACTTTTGAAAGCGAAGTGTTGTGGTTGTCGCTGATGAATTCCCCGGAAGAAAGCGTGATATTATGTACCGGCGCATAGATTGCCGTTGCCCCTATAATCTGCGTATTTGTGTTGTTTTTTCCTGCGGTTACCTGACTTCTTCCCTGGTATTCCGGTGATACGCGGTGTACTGTCGAAAGCTGCGTTGAAAAAGCAAGCGCTTGTGCATCCTCTAATGTCAGGTTCGTACCGCCGCCTGCCGCTCCCCGGACCAAGCCGCTGTTTTGGCCGGACGGATATACCGTAAGGATGTTGGATCCCAGTGATTGGATTTGGTTTTCTATGGATTTCTGGCTGCTTTGTCCCAGTGAGATGAGCGCAATGACGCTCCCGATGCCGATGATAATACCCAGCACGGCGAGTCCTGTGCGTAATTTGTTGACAGTCAATGTAGACAGCGATTCTGAAAGGATTTCCTTAAATTCCATATTCTGGTATGTATGCGTTATTTGCTTTTCACCTTGTGTTTTTTTCGGTCATCGACGATTTTTCCGTCCCTGAGCGTGATAACCCTGCCGGCATGTGCGGCAATATCCGGTTCATGGGTAATCATAATGATCGTATGGCCTTTTTGATGCAGTGCGCGGAAGATGTCCATGATTTCATCAGCCTGGGTGGTGGCGATATTACCGGTTGGTTCATCTGCAAGAAGGATCGCAGGGTTCATCACCAGCCCCCGTGCAATTGCTACCCGCTGTTGCTGTCCGCCGGAAAGTTGTGCTGACGTATGCTGCATCCGGTCGGATAGCCCCACCATGGATAGATACTCTGCTGCACGTTTTTTCCGTTCTTCTTTCGGTACGCCGGCATAGAGCATCGGCAGCATAACGTTTCTTATTGCCGTTGTTCTCGGCAGCAGGTTATATGCCTGGAAAATAAAACCTATTTTTTCGTTTCGAACCTCTGCAAGCTCGTCGTCGGTCAGGTCAGAGACAGCTTTGCCGTCAAGCGTATACGTTCCGCTTGAAGGCAGATCCAGGGCGCCCAATATATGCATGAGCGTAGATTTTCCGCTTCCCGACGGACCCATAATCGCCACAAATTCCCCCCTTCTGACAGCAAACGATATATCGTCCAACGCATGTGTTTGTACCGTTCCAGACATATAGGTTTTGGATATATGAGAAACGGTGATCATAATGCGTTATCTCATTATCCGGGCAGTCCCTGTCCGTTGGCTTCCGCCGAACGGTGAGAAGGGTGATGCAGTTTGGGTATTTTGGCCTGTTGCCGCCTGAAGAACGGATGTCACGACCGTATCATTTTCGGATACGCCGGATATAATTTCCGTATACGTATCGCTCGACAGGCCTGTTTGTACAGGAACAACCGTTGCCTGACCGTTTTGCATGACTCTGACTGTTGTTTCACTGTTATCATGCTGGATTGCAGCATTCGGCACAAGAAGCACGTCGCTTTTGGTTGCTGTGATGATAGTAGCGTTTGCCGTCATATTCGCAAGAAGATTTTTTACATCGGTATCCAGTGCTACGATAGCAGGGTACGTCGTCACTCCGGAGCTTTCAGTGCCGATGGTGTCCACGCTTATAACCTGCCCGGTAAATGTTTTATCTGGGAATGCGTCGATGGTGATCGTCGCCTTGTTTCCGGCTTGTACTTTCGGTGCGTCAATTTGGGTCAGATTCAGTTCGATAACCGGTGCTGCATTGGTTTTAACGCTTGCAATCCGTTGGCTTGATGATCCGCCTGATGAGTTAGTTTGGGCTGTCAATACCATCCCTGGCCGTAGGGCCAGCCCGGTGATTGTGCCGGAGATAGGCGCAACGATGGTCGGAGAAGCCTGCTGATAACTGTACCATGAAGAAGAGAGCGATGTTTGTGCCTGGTTGATTGCCGCTTCCTGGATTTTGTATTTTGCTTCACTTGCAAGCCAGTCGTTTTGGGTGATAACAAAATCCGTCAGTTTCCGGTTTTCTATATTCGCAGAACCGTCCGCATTTTCATATGTGTCGTTTTGTGCAGTATCCATATAAGATTCCCATTCTGTCAGGAGTGTATTTTGGCTGGTATAAAGGTTTGCTCTGGATGTTTCCAGATTATTTTTTGCGCTTTGGTATGAGGCGTATGCTTGATTTGAACGTTGCTGCCCGGTAATATCCAGGGTTATTTCCGCAATTTTTTCTCCGGCTTTTACCGCGTCGCCGTCTTTGACATAGACGGTTTTTACAACACCGGATGCCTGCGTGGTCACTTCAGCGCTGTTGGCGTTTGATACCTGGCCGGACACAGAAACAGAAACAACCAATGTATCTTTCATTACCTGTGCAGTTTGGTACTTCGGTGCAGTATTTTGTCCGGAACGTATCCCGGACCATCCGAACAATAGAAGCGCAATGATAAGGACAATACTGCCATACCGTACGGGGCGCGAAAGGCCTGTAAACCGCTTGTAAATTGTGTTCGGTATTGTAGTTAATGATGTCATATTCACAGATGGTAGTATAACTGCTGAAACTGAAAATATTCTGAATACGGGCTATGCCTCCTGTTTTTGAATAAGAAGACGTACAGAAAATGTGCTTCCCTTATTCAGTGAACTCGTCGCTGTGATTTGTCCGCCATGAGATGTTACGATCTGTTTGGCTATCGCAAGGCCAAGGCCGTACCCTCCGGCCCCTTTTCTTTCGCGGGCTGTATCTGTTCGATAGAACCGATGAAATATGTGCGGCAGGTCTTTTTTTGTGATCCCCATGCCCTGGTCGGTTACAGATATGGTTACATATCCGTCACGCTGTGTCGTTTTTACGGTAATACGTGATTTTTCCGGACTGTATTTGATTGCATTATCCAAAAGAATGACAAATAATTCCGTAATGCGTTCTTTGTTAGCCAGTAGGGCGGCTCTCTTGGATGCATCGGAAATGGTAATGCGTTTTGTGTTGGCAAGTACGGACACTTTGCGTATTGCCAGCCGGATGCAATCCTGTACATCGGTGCGTTCGCGCGGTACTGCCGCAGCCTGCTGCTGATACTGCGCCAGGGTCAATAGTCCGTCAGATAATGACTGCAGCCGGTCCACATCAGCGACACTTTCTTTTATGAGATTTTTTGCTTGCACTAACGTAAGATCTGGATCGCGCAGATATACCTCAAAAGAACTTTTTAAGGATGTGATAGGCGTACGCAGCTCATGAGAAGCATCGGAAATAAAACGGCGCTGCTCCTCGACCATATCGGCAATTGGCTTGAGTGTCCTTCCGGCAAGGAAATACCCGAGGCCTCCGGCGGTTATCAGTACGCCAATATTGATACTGCCCAGGAATATCAATATGCGATTCTGAGCATCGTTGATGAGTAATGAATCAGAATCATCCGTGGTAAACATACGGAACCGGGGTGCGTTTTCTAGAACAGGAGGCGCAATACTATCCAGACGCCGTTCTATCCGTATTTTTTGTGCATGCGCAAAGCGCGTAAGCTCAAGCATCAGCATACGGTATAGTATGGCGCTGAACACTATGCTTACGGACATGATGATAACGAGATACCAGGCTGTAAGTTTGATGCGTGCAGAGTGAAACATATTTATGTTGACAGCTTATATCCGAACCCCCGGACAGTTTGTATTTTCGGTGTTGTTCCGGGAAACGGTGTGTCGATTTTTTTCCGTAAATTCTTGATTGTCGCTTCAACGGTATTTGGCAGGATATCTGCTGTATACTCCCAAACGTGACGGATAATCCGGTCTTTAGACATGATCGTGTTCGGATTCCTAAGAAGGAATTCCAGGACGGAGAATTCCTTTGAGGAGAGTTGAATGAGTGTGTTATTGCGCCGTACTTCATATGTGTGGGTATGCAGTGATAAAGATCCCAGACGTAGGGTTTCCTGGGTTGTATTTTTTGGACGGCGCGTAAGGGCACGCACCCGCGCCAGCAGTTCTTCAAACGCAAAAGGCTTGGTCATATAATCATCAGCTCCCGTGTTGAGGCCATGTACTTTTTCCTGGATTTGGCCTTTGGCGGTGAGCATGAGTATTGGTATTTGGTTTCCGGTTTTTCGCAGCATGCTGCATATCTGCATGCCGTCATACCCGGGAAGCATCAGGTCAAGAATGATCAGATCGTAGTGTTCTGTGGAAGCAAGGTCGTAGCCGTCAGTGCCTGTATAAGCTACATCTACCGTAAAATGTTCCTGTGTAAGCCCTTTTTGTATTGCGTGAGCTATCCGGTGTTCATCTTCGATAACAAGGATTCTCATTATGAGTATTATACCTCTAGAGCTGAAAATAGGCTGAAGCTGGTATACTTATATATGACGGAAGTGAAAATGACACGAATATATAATAAAGGAGGGATACGATGCTGAAATTACATATGAATGGTTTTGAATGGGCTGCATGGGTGTGTACGGTTATTGGCGCAGTGAATTGGGGTGTATATGGTACGTTAAAGCTTGACATCGTGCAGGCGGTATTCGGTACAAGCCCTGTTCTTTCGGCCGCCGCATATGTATGCATTGGGTTGGGAGGTGCATATTGGGCGGTGCGGATGCTTTTTTTCTCTACGAAATAATGTACTGAAAAATTATCGTAGGTACGGTACAATAGTGCTCCATGAAAAAGCTTCTTGGCATTTTTGCCCATCCCGATGACGAAACGATTGAAGCAGGCGGGACAATTGCAAAATACGTGAAAGCAGGCTGGTCTGCGGATATCGTTGTTGCGACACGCGGAGAAAACGGTACCCGTGGCAGTGTTGATATTCTCGAAGGAAAGACGCTTGCTGATGTGCGTTCGCATGAACTGACGAAATCTGCGGAAATACTGGGCATCCGGTCAATTTCGTTTCTGGATTATATTGACGGGACGCTTTCCCAAAAAACACCAGGCGATATTGAAGACCAGCTTGTCCGTATACTACACGACATCCGGCCGGACGTTGTGATTACGGCCGAGCCTGAAGGGCTTACGAATCACCCGGACCACATAAAGCTATCATATTCAGCAACATATGCGTTTCAGGAATATGCTAAACTGCGTGAATCAGAAAATACGGTTCGGTCGGATCTTCCTAAGCTGTATTACGCCTGTTTCCCTCAAAGTATCATGACATATCTTGTGGAAAAGGGATGTTTTTCTGAAGAAGCGCATGGAAAAAAAAGAAAGGGAACTGAAGACAAAAGGATAACCACAGTGATTGATATCAGAAGGTTTGCAGGAAAAAAGGTTATGGCGATGGATGCGCATCAGACACAAAGGGAACTGCTGGAAAAGTACGTACGGATACAAAATAACCCATTTTTTATTCATGAATATTTTATTCACAGGATGACCGGTACGGTTGAGGTATTTATAGGAAAAACAGAGTCGGTATCCGGCAGGCTCTGATATGAAAAAGCAAACCACAATGACTTTACGGATTGATAATCTGCGTGTTTCAGTGGATGGAAAAAAAATACTGCAGGGAATTGACCTGATGATAAAAAAGGGTGAAGTGCACGCAATCATGGGCCCGAACGGCAGCGGAAAATCAACGCTCGCATCAGCGCTTCTGGGTCATCCGCAGTATACGGTGCACAATACCGGAAAGATTATTTTAGGGAAAAAGAATATTCTTTCGTTCCCGACAGAAAAACGGGCAAAGCAGGGGCTGTTTTTAGCGTTCCAGTCGCCGGTAGCCATTACCGGGGTATCTGTGATGCATATACTGCGTGAAGCATATCATGCCATTCATGGTCAGGGAGGCAAGCCCAGGGCGTCAAAATACAATCCGGCAATACTCCGGCAAAAACAACTGGGCGATGTCAGCGTGCTTGAGTTTACAACGATGGTGAAGCGGTTCTCAAAAGAGTTGTCAATTGATGAGGGTATTCTTCAGCGGGGCATCCATGACGGATTTTCCGGTGGAGAGAAAAAAAAGATAGAAATGCTGCAGGCGCTCATGCTGCGGCCGAAATTTGCCGTATTTGACGAAATAGACACGGGTCTTGATGTCGACGCTTTAAAGTCAGTGGCGTATGGTATAGAGGAGTTGCGGAAAAACGGCACCGGTATCCTTATCATTACCCATTATCAGCGGATCCTTCGGTTCGTACAACCGGATCATGTTCACGTATTGATGGATGGAAAAATTGTTCAGACCGGCACTGCCCGTCTGGCGAAAGATATCGAAAAGAACGGGTACGCACAATTCCGATGAGCACACGCACACCGATAGTCAGCGCTTACAAGTACGGCTTTCATAAGCCCGAGCGGTATCTGTACAAATCCGAGAAAGGGCTGTCTGCCGACGTAGTTGCCGGTATCAGCGCGCACAAAAAAGAACCTACCTGGATGAAGAACATGCGGCTTGCATCGTTTGGTATTTTTGAAAAAACACCGCTTCCTGTATGGGGGGCAGACATAACAGCAATTGATTTTGATGATATCTATTACTACATTAAGCCCATCAAGGACAGGGCCCGAAGTTGGAAAGATTTGCCGATAGAGATCCGTGATACATACGACAGGATAGGGATACCGGAAGCAGAAAAGAATTATTTAGCTGGTGTCAGCGCGCAATACGAAAGCGAGGTAGTGTATAAGAGCATTCAAAAAACGCTTCAGAAAAAGGGTGTCATATTTCTAGACATGGATTCCGGCCTTCGTGAATATCCGGATATCGTCAAACGGTATTTTGCTTCGGTCGTTCCTGCTACCGACAACAAATTCGCATCACTGAATACCAGTGTGTGGAGCGGCGGTTCGTTTGTGTATGTACCAAAAAATGTCAGGGTACAATTGCCGTTGCAGGCGTATTTCCGCATCAATGCCGCAAATATGGGTCAGTTTGAGCGTACGTTAATTGTCGCCGAAGAAGGAAGTTACGTACACTACGTGGAAGGTTGTACGGCGCCGATCTATTCGACTGATTCGTTGCATTCGGCAGTGGTGGAGATTATCGTCAAAAAGGGAGCGCGTGTGCGGTATACGACAATTCAGAACTGGAGTACGAATGTGTATAATCTCGTGACCAAACGCGCGCGCGTCGAGGAAGAAGGGATCATGGAATGGGTCGATGGGAATTTGGGCAGTAAGATCACCATGAAGTATCCAAGCATCTATCTTTCGGGAAGAAAAGCCCGGGGCGAGGTGTTGTCTATAGCTTATGCAGGGAAAAACCAACATCAGGACGCCGGCGGCAAGGTAATACATGCAGCACCCGAAACGTCATCCCAGATCATATCAAAATCCATTAGCAGCAATGGCGGACGCACGTCATACCGCGGATTAGTGCGCGTTCTTCCCGGGGCAAAAAATTCCAAATCCAGGGTTGTGTGTGATGCGCTGTTGCTTGACAGACATTCGCGTTCCGATACATATCCTACGATGAAAATTGATGAGCAAAAAACCCAGATTGAGCACGAGGCGACGGTGTCAAAAATCGGTGACGAACAGCTTTTTTATCTGCAAAGCAGAGGCATGTCTGCACTGTCTGCACAATCCATGATTGTCAATGGGTTTATCGAGCCGATTGTCAAAGAGCTTCCGCTTGAGTACGCCGTCGAAATGAACAGACTGATACAGCTGCAAATGGAAGGTTCGGTAGGATGAGAATAGTGAAGGATACGTGTATTACCAGGCATATAACAGGCGGTGAATATAGTGAGGATTTTGTCCTTACATCCAACGTGCGTGCGATATTCGTATTGGATATACAGGCGGCAAAAAACGTCATAGCACGGCCGGCAATTCGTCTTATCGGGAAGGGCGCGCATGCAACGTTTATCGGTGTTGTCTATGGCAAAAAACAGGCGGATATCCGTATTACGACGCTTCAGCACCACGAAGCGCCGCAAACAGGAAGCACGCTCATTGTCAAGTCTGTCCTGACTGATCATGCGCAGATATCCTATGAAGGCAGCATTATCGTTGATGCATCGGCTCAGCACGCTGACGCATACCAGCGGAATGAAAACTTACTTATCAGCGAACATGCCCGGGCTGTCAGCAAACCTTCCCTTGAGATACTTGCAAACGAAGTCCGGTGCACGCATGGCGCAGTCATAACACATTTAAATGAGGATGCGCTATGGTATATGGCTGTACGCGGCATATCGCCAAAGCACGCAGGAAATATGATAACGGAAGGATTTCTGTTGGGGGCAGCAGATGTCATCCAAAACAAAACCGTCCGGCAGAATGTGTCGGACACAATACAAAAAAACTTTCCCGGAGCTTAACCGAAAAATGAACCTTATTGCGCATAAAAAAGACTTTCCGCATTTTCAACGAAAGATACGCGGCAAACGGATTATATATCTGGATTCTGCCGCTACATCGTTAAAGCCGCGTGCAGTCATAATAAAAGAGCGGGAATATTATGAGAAGTATACGGCAAACATTTTTCGTGGAATATACTCCACAAGCCAGGAGGCGACCGACGAATACGAACATGCCCGTTTACTGATTGCCGGGTTTATTCATGCACGGCCGCAGGAGATTGTATTTACGAGAAATACGACGGAATCCGTGAATCTGGTCATGTATGCATTATCGCGTACGGATCTGAGTACTGCCGAAATCACTACAACCATCATGGAACACCATTCGAATTTTGTTCCCTGGCAGCAGCTTGCGAAAAGATACTCTCTTCCGTTTCATGTCGTCGGGATTCATGCGGACGGTACCCTGAATTTTCAGGATATCGAAAGATATGTTTCTAAGCACACAAGGATATTTGCAGTCACCGCAGTGTCAAATGTGCTTGGAACAATCAATCCGATTACGGATATTGTTCGAACAGTAAAAAGAATCAATCCGTCATGTTTAGTGCTTGTTGATGCTGCTCAGGCTGTACCGCATATGCCGATTGATGTACAAATGTGGGGAGCAGATTTCGTTGCGTTTTCAGGCCACAAAATGTGCGGCCCTACGGGCGTTGGTGTGTTATGGGGTAAGATAGAGCGTTTAGAAAAGCTGGCGCCTTTTATGTACGGCGGTGAGATGATCTCAAAGGTAGGCATTGACCAGACTGAGTTTAAGCCGGTACCGCATGTATTTGAAGCAGGGACGCCGCACATTGCCGGGGTTATCGGATTCGGTGCCGCAGTAGAATACCTTCAGGCAATCGGAATGGAAAATGTCCGCGCACATGAATTGGCACTTACAAGGTATGCGCTGCAGCGGATTTCAGGAATCTCAAACGTATCATGTATCGGCCCATTGGATCCTGCATTGCGGGGAGGCGTTATTGCTTTTACCATATCCGGTGTGCACCCGCACGATATAGCCCAGGTACTGGATGAAAAAAATATTTTCATCCGTGCAGGCCATCATTGCGCTCAACCGCTTCATGCGCATCTGGGGCTTTCCGGGTCTGCCAGGGCGTCTTTGTATATCTATACAACCAAGCAGGATATTGACGCGTGGATAGAAGGACTCGTAAAAGTACAAAAATTTTTTGCATGACCCGTATGGATCTGTATCGTGAAAATATCCTTCATCATTACAGGCATCCTCTTAATTATGGTCACCTGACAGGTCCCGATATTGTGATACAAGACGCGAATCCGAGCTGCGGCGACAGTATAACAATAGAAATACAGTGTAAAAAGGGCAAGGACGGCACACATGTAACGGATATCCGGTTTACCGGGGAAGGATGTGCCATTCATCAGGCAAGTGCGTCAATGCTCACTGATGCCGTAAAGCACAAAAGTGTTGACGAGATTATGACGCTTGATTTACCGTTCGTGCAGGAACTTTTAGGGATAACCCTTACGCCGTCACGGGTAAAATGCGCGCTTTTACCGCTTGAGGCTATTCAAAAAGCAGTACGCTGTGTGTCATAATATATATATGAATTCACCGGATCCGAAAGTACAGCGCAAAATCAGGAAATGGACTATGCGTATTGACAGGGATCTTTGTATCGGAGCGGCGACCTGCGTTGCAATTGCACCGAAAGCCTGGGCATTGGACAATGAGGCAAAGGCGATTATTCTTGATTCTTCAAATCAGGAAACAGACGACACGCTTTTGGATGCGGCAAAATCCTGTCCGGTTATGGCAATTATCATTACCGATGAGCAAGGGAAACAGATTTATCCGTAGCGTGTGCGCATGATGCGTACATGAAATCCGACAATTGTAATAACGCATGAAACAATCTGTCACATGGACAATAGCGGGAGAGGCGGGGTTCGGGATCATGTCCTCCGGTATCCTGCTTGCCAAAACCTGTACGAGGGCGGGGTATTATATTTTTGCCGAAAATGATTACCCCTCCCTTATTCGCGGGGGCCACAATGTCGTTACGGTCCGTATTGCATCCGAACCGTTTATGGGATTGACCCAAAACCTTCATGTCCTTGCGGCATTAAACGCCGAAACGGTTGATAAGCACCGGAAAAATCTCAAAGAAGGGACATATATCCTGTACGACCCAAAAGACCGGGAATGGAAACAGGATGACTTTCCGGTACAAGTCAACTGTATACCGGTTCCCCTGAAAGATATGATTACGGAATTGAAAGCCGATTCCATCATGCGCAACACCATTATGCTTGGTGCGTCAGTAGCGTTGTTCGGCATCAAGTTTGATTATTTATTTTCTGTCATCCGTGACCAGTTTTCACCGAAAGGCGATGAAATAGTAGCCATAAACGAAAAGATTGCGAAAGCAGGATACGATTTGGTACACGATACACACGCAGACAAGAAAGATATGCATCTTGAGCCCGGCACATGCAAAGAGCCGCTTGCTGTCATAAACGGCAGTGAGGCGGTAGGGCTCGGCGCGATTCGTGCAGGGCTGAAATTCGCCGCAATATATCCGATGACGCCGATTAATGCAATCATTACTTTTTTTGCCGAACACACGAAAAAACTCGGTATCGTGTACAAACAACCGGAAGATGAAATCGCCGGGATAAACATGGCAATCGGCGCGGCAATACAAGGTGTCCGCAGTATGGTAGCAACGTCAGGCGGAGGATATGCGCTGATGAATGAAGGCGTATCTCTTGCGGGTATGGCAGAGGTACCTGTAGTTATTGACATGGGGATGCGCGTTGGCCCTGCTACCGGGATGCCGACGTATACTGAGCAGGGCGAGCTTCTCTACGTAATCCATTCAGGTCATGGAGAATTCCCGCGGATCGTATTGACACCGGGTGATGCAAAAGAAGCATACAGGTTGACAGTGTCGGCATTTCAGCTTGCTGACCGGTATCAGACGCCGGTGTTTATACTGACAGACAAATACCTGAATGAAAGCCAGTGGTGCGTTCCGCTTTCTGTTTTCCAAAAAAAAGTGGAAATAGACCGCGGGAAACTACTGTTTCAGGATACGGGAAAAAAGGACGGTGATTTCCTGCGGTATGATCCAACCGTCCCGGACGGGATATCCGCCCGGAGCGTTCCGGGAACGAAAAACGGTCTATATTACGCAAATTCCTACGAACATGACGGGAAGGGACATATGACGGATACGGTTACTATGCGTACCGCAATGGCGGACAAACGTATGCGCAAGATGAAAACAATGGAGAAAGACATCATACAGCCGGTGTATACGGGAGATGCAGATGCAGACATCCTGTTTGTTACATGGGGGACGTCCAAAGGGCCGTCAATTTCTGCTGCTGCAATACTGCGCGCACAGGGAAAGAAGGCCGCGGTACTTTCGTATCCATGGGTATACCCGTTCCCGAAAGAAAAGACGGTAGCATATCTTCATAATGCAAAACAGGTGGTGCTTATCGAACAGAACAGTACAGGACAGCTTGGAAAGCTTATCCGTATGGAAACCGGAATCGAAATACCAAAAAAGTTTTTAAAGTATGACGGAAGGCCATGGTATCCTGAGGAGATAGTCGAAAAACTGGATCATTAATGTGTAACGGAAACTAGGTATGGACAAATTATTATGAATACACTGACGGCACAATCATACAATACCGGGTATTTGCCTACCTGGTGTCCCGGATGCGGGGATTTCGGCATTTGGAAAGCTTTGCAGACGGCATATGCAAAGCTTGGTATTGCCCCTGATGATGGTTTTCTCGTATATGGTATCGGTTGCCACGGTAATATGTATGATTGGATGAATATGTACGGATGTATCGGACTTCATGGAAGGACATTGCCGATAGCACAGGGAGCGAAACTAGCCAATCATGCGCTTCCGGTTGTAGTCATCTCCGGCGACGGAGATTGCCTGGGAGAAGGCGGCAACCACTTCATTCATGCAGCCAAACGGAATCCGAACATTACTGTCATTATCCATGACAATCAGGTATACGGTTTGACAACGGGCCAGGCATCGCCGACGGCAAAGCCCGGTCTAAAAACAAAGTCCACACCGGAGGGCGCTACGGATGACCCGATTAATCCTCTGACTCTTGCGCTTGTTTCCGGAGCGAGCTTTGTCGCCCGCGGGTTTGCAGGGGATATCCTTGGGCTTACGGATCTTATGGTACAGGCTATATCGCATAAAGGGTTTTCAGTGCTTGATGTGCTTCAGCCATGTGTTACCTTTAATAAGACATATTCGTATCAATGGTACCGTCAGCGCCTGTATGCACTCATAGAAAGCGGATATTCGCCAAATGACAAAGCATCAGCATTGGTAAAAGCGTCAGAATGGGGAGAAAAAATTCCGCTCGGAATATTCTATACGGAAGATAAGCCTACGAGTGAAGAACGGGAACCGGCATTATCAGGGCAACCGTTGAATACTCATCCGCTTGATGTTCCCGGATGGGATGAAATACTGAAAGAATTTATATAATCCCTTGACAGATTATTAGCACTTGATATACTAGAGTGCTAAATATTTATATGAATACATCTATCAGCGCCTCAAACCAAATACTTCCGGTGGTCCCGATACGGGACGGGATCGTATTTCCCGGAACGGAAATGATTCTTACATTCGGCAGACAGCGATCTGTTTCTGCCATCGAAGCAGCATACAATTCCGGCAAGCGTGCCGTGTTGGTTATGCAGCGGAATTCAAATATAAACGACCCTTCTTCCGATGATTTGTACGGGGTCGGTACAATAGCTGAGATTGTGCAGATGATGCGTAACGAAGGGGAGATCAATGCGCTGGTTCGTGGAGTATCAAAGGTAGAAATTTTGTCCTACGAAGATGTCAAGCCGTTTTTTGTCGCCCGCGTTATGGAGCTTTCAGAGGTCGTAGAGGATGATGAAGAAACAAAAGCCCTGTTTAAGCACCTGACGGGTGAGTTGAGAAAAGCGGTCAAGCTGGGGAAAACGATGGATTTTCTGACATTTATGAATATTATGTCCGGAGTATCGCAACAACAGCTTTCCTATCAGGTTGCAGGCATTCTGGACATGAGGCCAAGCCAGAGGCAGGAGCTATTGGAGGTCTCTTCCGTCAAAAGCCGTCTTGAAAAAGAAGTGGTATATATGGCAAAGGAGACAAAAATACTTGAATTAGAGCGGAAGATAGCAACAAAGACACAGGCTAAGTTTGAAAAAAACGTGAAAGAGCAGGTGTTGCGTGAACGGATAAAAACGATAGAAAAAGAACTCGGCGAAGGTGATGAAAATAAAGAGTACAAGGATATTTCGGAAAAAATCAAGAAAGCCGGCATGCCGGACGAAGTCCGCAAAAAGGCGGAAAAGGAGCTGTCGCGGCTTATGCAGATGTCGCAGTACAACCCCGAAGCATCGTATGTGCGTACATATCTGGATTGGCTGGTAGAACTGCCATGGAATACAGAAAGCCCGAATACGGTAGTAATCAAAGAAGCGGAAAACGTACTGAATACAGACCATTACGGCCTGAAAAAGATTAAGGAACGTATTTTAGAGTTTCTTGCCGTCATGAAGCTGAAAAGCTCAGTGCAGACAGAAGACAAGACAGCCGCATTAAGCAAGGCCAGCGCACCTACCATTTTATGCCTTGTCGGACCTCCGGGAGTAGGAAAAACGTCAATCGGCAAGTCCATTGCCCGCGCTTTGGGCCGGAAATTCGTCAAAATGTCCCTCGGCGGGATGCGTGACGAGGCGGAGATCCGCGGGCACAGAAGAACATATGTCGGGGCACAGCCCGGGCGGATTATTCAGGGTGTTAAACAGGCAGGAACCAGAAACCCCGTATTTATGCTGGATGAGATAGACAAAGTAGGGGCTGATTTCAGGGGTGATCCTTCAGCCGCATTATTAGAAGCGCTGGATCCGGAACAGAATTACGCATTTTCCGACCATTACCTTGAGGTGCCATTTGATTTGTCGCAGGTGTTTTTCATTACGACCTGCAACCTTTTGGACACCATACCGCCGGCGCTCCGTGACAGGCTGGAAGTGATCAGGTTTGCCGGATATACGGAAGATGAAAAATTCCATATAGGAAACGATTTCCTTTTTGAGAAACAACGTCTTGCGCATGGCATTCCGAAAGATGCAGTAAAGCTGACAAACGAAGCGCTCCGCGACATTATCAGGCGGTATACCAGGGAGGCGGGGGTACGGAGTCTGGAGCGGGAAATCGCAACAATATTTCGCAAGGTTGCCAAAAAAATTGCTGAATCAGACAGCAAAGAGCATACAATATATACCGTTACGGCAAAAAATCTCGGAGAGTATCTCGGGCCATATCGTTTTACCGCCTATCTTGCAGAAAAGAAAGATGAGATCGGCATGTCCACAGGGCTTGCCTGGACGGAAGCAGGAGGGGATATATTATTTATCGAAGTAGCGTTAATGCCGGGGAAAGGGAACCTTATACTTACCGGTCAGCTTGGGAACGTGATGAAGGAATCAGCGCGGGCAGCGCTTTCGTATGTCCGCAGCAGGTGGAAAGAGCTTGGGATACCAGAGGCATTGTTCCAGAAGATTGATGTCCATGTGCATGTACCGGAAGGGGCAGTGCCGAAGGACGGGCCGTCGGCAGGTGCAGCGATAGGGACGGCGCTTGTTTCAGCACTGGCCAGGAAACCATCCAGCCGAAAAGTTGCCATGACGGGCGAGATTACGCTTCGCGGGCGCGTATTAGAAATCGGCGGGGTAAAAGAAAAGGTCATTGCGGCGCACAGGGCGGGTATGAAGTCAGTGATCCTGCCAAAAAGCAACAAAAAGAACCTTGAAGACATCCCTGATGCAGTATTGAAGGATATCAGGTTCCATTTTGTGGAGCATATGGACGAGGTGCTAAAGACAGCAATACCCGGACTGAAATTCAGGGTATCCTGGTAGCTTACTGCTTCATGTAGTCGTATATTGCCCGGGATACTTTTGCCATCATCGCCTCGGTTTCGGTGTCTTTCGTTTCTCCGTTTGTAAAAATCCCGATATAATATGTTACTGTGCCGTCAGTGATGATGCCGGCGTCATGGAATATGCCCGTTTCTGTTCCGATTTTATGGTATGCCGTGACATTGTCAGGAAGGTTTTTCGGAAGCCGGTTTTCGAAATCGGTATCCTTCAGAAACGAAAGCATTTCTTTTGTGTATGCAGGGCCCGCAATTTTCTCTTCATAGATCATTCTAAACAGCGTCGCGATATCCTGGTTGGAAGTTTTATTAATGACCATATCGGTTTGTGCCAGTCCCCAATCCGCTACAATTTTTTTCAGTCTCTGGTAGCCGATGATATGGTTGGCAAGGATGTATGCTGCGGTATTGTCGCTCTGTTTGATCATGAGCCGGGCTAGTGTTTTGATCGAATATACCGAGCCGGGCTTGTCATACCGGATCGACCCGGTACCGTAATCCTGGATATCGTTTGCCTGCAGGGTGATATCCGTATCAAGATCAATTTCGCCTGATTCTGCAAGCTGGTAGAGTGCCGCAAGAATAGGAACCTTGTTTACTGAGGCAGCGACATATATCTCCGTTTCGCTGTATCGGAATGAATATTCAGACGTATAGTCCTCAACAAGTATGGAAAAGTCTTTCCATTCCGTACCGACGACAAAATTAATAACCTGCATCATGCCGTCCTGGGTTTTTTTCTTACGGAACGGGTTGAAAGAAAGGGACATGGGTTTCGTTTCCGGTTTTTCGTCCGTGGTGTCCGGTATAGGAGACAAAATGTCGTCGGGTGCTTTGGCTGGCAGAAAACGGAAGAAAAAAATGATAAGGAGAATGGTGAGGATAAGCAAAAAGAGTCGGATCCGCCGTATTTTCCGGTTCGGTATAGCCATACCACGGCATTGTATCACAGTGAAAAGTGAGAGCCTTACTGCCTGATTTGTGATAAAATATTGACTACAAGCCCCGTTCGTCTAGTGGCCTAGGACGATTCCTTCTCAAGGAATAAATCGCCGGTTCGAATCCGGCACGGGGTACCAAGATGGATTTTGAAACGCCACATTGACGGTTTGGGCTGACAGATAAGACTCTTTCACTGGTTCGAATGTGGCGTTTCTCTGTAAATACCTCTTTTTCATATTTTTGAAAAGGAAATACGGTTTTTCCAACGTTGACGCGACCTTTCCCCGTTCGAGCGACAGGTCCGAATGAACTTCGCGTATCATGGCTTTCCGTTCCTCCGGCTCGGATTTCCTGAATTTTTGTGATGCTAAATACGCCACGTCAAAACATCGCTTGGCTTTGACGTGCCACTCGTTCGGTGATTGCGCCTCTTCTTGAAGTGATTGCTGCTCGTGTAACAGAGTTGCCTTTTTCTTGCGGTATTCCTCGCTCGTCAGCTCACCGGAAAGTTTCATATCAAGCAGCGCATCAAGTTTCTTTTGGACGTCTTGTATGGCAACAGCACGGGATTGGTTGATTGTATCGTCTTGTCGTTGTTCGTACGCATACACCTCGTCGTAGTATTGGTTTGCCCAGTCCAAAAAATCCTTGTCGATCTGGATACCGAAAAATAGATTGAGGAACTGGTTATACAATGATGTTTCATTAACGGGAGGTTCATCACACATAACTTTTTTGTTCATACGACTGCACCGATAGTAGACGTACTCTGCCGTTCGTCCTTTGCGTTTGTACTGTTTGACCCGTCTCGTGCCACAAATAGAGAAGCCACAATGCGCACACTTCATGATATTAGCATACGCAAAGACATGCTTTGACGGGCGGGCGGAATCATTTTTCCTGATGAAGATTTGTGCCTTTTCGTATTCTTCTTTCGCAATCATCGGCTCGTGTTTTCCTTGTCGAATTTCTCCGTCAAAGAGGAACACGCCTGTGTAAAAGGGATTCCGAAACAATTCATAGAGCGCGCTTCTGGAGAGTTTTTTGCCGTCAGGAGTCATGTAGCCCCATTTTGTCGTTACCTCCTCATGGATTTGAGCAATCGTGAAGTTACCAGATAACAGCATGTCCCACATTTTTCGGACTAACGGGAAGCGTACAGAGTCTTTGGTGATGATCTTTAAGCCCTTTTGCCGATCAGGAGTATTAAGATAGCCATTGACCGCACGAAAAGGATACCAGCCCTGATCTGCTTTCGCCCGAAGTCCCCGTTTGACGTTGACACTTTTGTTGTCATTCTCCAGTTTAGCATGTCCCCAGAGAATACTTAACAAAAACTTGTCATTGGGAGTATTCGTAAATGTTTGAGCAGGAGTAACGATTTCTACGAGTTTACCAATATCAATAAGATAGATGAGGCGACCACTGTCTACGGAATTACGGGCAAGACGATCAGAGTTCCATACGAGAATAGCATTTGCTTTACCCGACTCAATTAACTCAATAACTTTGTTAAACTCCATGCGTCCAGGAGCTTTGGCTGATTTTTGCTCGGTGATGGTTTGAATGACGGATAACTTCCTTTTTTCCACGACTGCCCGAAGCTCGTAGAGCTGGGATTCGATAGACAAAGCCTGCCGATCATCAGCTTCCGATGATTTGCGTGCGTAGATGATGTATCTATTGGTGTTCATATTTTGTTTGTCATTATATACCACAAGTCCCATCTATGAGACGTTTACCCGCTGTTAGTAATGCGGGTAAACGAAAACTAGTCACCCTGACCCTCTGCATCACTGACCTCGTAAATACTAGGAATCTCAAATGAAAAATCGAGCTTGTTATCCTGATCATAAACTCCCACACCCAACGCCCGTAATTTCTTTACCTTTGCATAATATGTAGCCTTTGGGAGTACTTTTACCATTTGCTGATCTACTGGATTACTGGAGGAAAAGATTCGATAGAAACTCCAATGCTCCCACGCCTGTCGGCGTGTGGAGCCGGATTGGATGAGATGGGCTATCGTTGCAAGGGTCATAAGTTTGGGATCAGTGGTTTTGACAAGATCAACGAGGAATTGACACAATATTGATTGCATGGCATTAATGTCCATGATGTCTTTTGGATATATATCTTTCTTGAATAGAGAATCCAGTTTTCCTTTCCGCAGTTCCACTTCAAAACGGAGTACGCCCTCGCTCATGCGCAGGACATTTGAGGCAAATTGCCCATCTCCCCATTTGACCAGTTCCTTGTAATCCCCCTGAAAAAACTCTTCGTGTTTGAGATATAACCGGACGCTGAAGGTGTTGCCTTTGTGCCAGATGGTGGTGGGATAGTCCACCTGATCTTTCCGCGGGAGGCTATATGGTTTCATGGCGGCCAGTATCAAATGAGCGTCCTCGTTGGATGGAAGCTTCCACGCATAACAGATATCCAGACGTTGGATGCGCCAGAGGTTGTAGTCAGGAAGGATGACTGAGAATCTGTCCTCAAGAACATTTTTGAGGTCGTCTAACACGAGCGGAAGGTCTTGAGGAGGAAATAACAGGACATTGTGACCAAACCAATACTTCGGGACGGAAAACTCAACGAAGAGACACTTTTCTTTGTAAAGCGATACCCGTATTTTGGTGCGATGCACACCAACAACGAGGGTTTTGCTGTAGTCGTCTTTTCTGTACCCCATTTCATCGGGAGATGATCTCGTAAACCGCACACACTTATTCTGTATTTGAGCATACGTGGCAAAATCAACCGGAATCCGAAAGCGGAGCGTGTCGATCATACACCTTTCCTTCCCAATGGATACCCGATGCGCCGGAGGAAGAAGAGGAGGTTTAACGCCTTTGCTTTGGCATCTTCTGAAGTGAGTTGAATACCGTACTTTTTGTGATACAGGGATTGAAATTCAGAAATTGCTTTTTCAGACAATGGGGAGTCTGCCGAAGAAAGCGATTTACTTCGGGATTGGATGGAGGGGTGGGTTGAAAGGACAAGCGACGTCTGTCGCTTTCGGGCATCCATACGAGGATGCACAAAAATTCATCACGAAAAGCTTCTGTACGAGAAGCCAAATATTCAAAGTATGTGTGATGAGTTTTTGTGTTGCTATGGATGCAACCGTGGCGAGGAGGAGTATAGCACACGATCAGCAGGAAGCGTTAGTTTTTTGAGGAATTTGCTAGGGAACGGGCTATTTTGATACTATTCCAGTATATGACATTAAAAAACTCTGTGCTTTCTCTATTTGGCAATGCCGTAGCCTTAGCAAAAAATGGATTGACGAAAGAAATGAGATCAAAATGGCAAAAAAAAGTTGATGAAATGAAAGTTGTGTATCCTACAGTAGAGAGAGAGTATAGAGGTTATGAGAGAAGATTAAGAGAATCCATGCGGAATCAACAAGGACGAAATAAAGAAACTTAATAGCATAGTGAGGAATAATACGTCCGAATTTGGTAAGCTACGGGGTACAAAAGAATACCGCCATTTTGGCGGTATTTTTTGTACTCTGTCCGTGCGAACCTT
>Ga0172371_10002893_pt1 | contig 26947 bp, 29 predicted proteins | sample Lak12m_FD_114543 | JGI IMG/M metagenome (GOLD analysis project Ga0172371, IMG submission 114543) | Freshwater microbial communities from Kabuno Bay, South-Kivu, Congo - kab_022012_12m | ecosystem: Environmental > Aquatic > Freshwater > Lake | place: Democratic Republic of the Congo: South-Kivu... | reverse complement strand
CGGCATCTAAGGCTCCAGTACCGGTGATGTTGGTAAATGTTCCGGTGGCTAGGTCACCATCAACAATGGTGTTGTTCAAAATCATGGTGCTTGTCACGGTGCCGGTGTCGCCAGTGGTGATGATGACTCCAGTAGTTGCTGGAAGTGTAACTATTACATCACTAACTGTGTTAGAAACAGCTAATTGAGTATAGTTTGAATCCCCGTCATAAAGTCGAACATATGTTCCACCATCAGAAGTACCATCTAAACATGCTCCTGAAGCGCAATCGCCCACACTAACTACGTCCCCCGCACCACCAGTCGCCACCCAACTTAAAACACCAGCTCCATCATTCTGAAGAACAGTACCTGCCCCTCCCTGAGTCGTAGGAAGCGTAAGAGAATACGACGCGCTAGTAACTCCAGACTGAAGGGTAAGAGTGTTTGCATTTGTTGCGTTTTGAAAAATAGCAGCACCGGTGTTGGTAGAAGCTGTACCTAAAGTAAGAGAGGAGCCAGCGGTAGCCGTTAGGGTTGTCCCTTGGACAGTACTGGATGAAGTAAACGCGCCAGCAATAGTTAGTGCGCCGGAAGAAGTTATTTTATTGGCTGATGAAAAAAATTGAATGGCGCCGGTTCCTCCACCACCCTGCAATGTTAAAGTATTTGCTCCGGCAACATTTAATTGTGGATCAGTTCCTCCAAGAATTAGGTTACCAGAAGTTAAAACAGGAATCTGGTTACCACTCGCTGACTCAGACGGAGTAAAGCCACCAACAGTTTTACTATTTATACCGTAACCGGAAGAAGCGATACGTTGTCTTGGGCTTAAATTTTCAAAAGTCACACCAACACAAGATGCGCTCACTTGCGCGGCCACTTCAATATTCAAATAAATTTCATCACTAGTTTGAAAATCATAATTAAGAACGTCCCCACCAGCAGTTGTATCCCCCACTCCCACATTAAAAACACCATAAACAACAGACGCGGTCATGGTGGATGGCGTACCGGCCGGCCAAAGTTTAGTATCTGGCGCACCAACTGTCGAATCGCTATAAATTGAAAAACGAAAACAATAATTAGTCCCTGAACCACCTAATAAGTTACCACCGGAATCCAATAAGCGTCCTTGATGATTTAAAATTAACGGAACACCGGCAACGGCTGATACAATTTGTATATTGAAACCTCCCAAAACTACAACAATAACTAAAGTAAAATAAACACCCACTAGCCGACCGCTAATTTTTGAAATAATATGTTGAAAACTTTTTTTACTCGTTTTATCCTTCACTTTTTATTGTTAAAACAAACTAATAATTAATCTTTTTTCTCCCTATACTATATCAGAAAAAAGATTATTATCCAAACCAAAACGCACCACTTACCATTGGTGCGTTTTGACTATCACCACGTCAAATTAAAATAGTTTACAGATTAAGCTTGGCAACGTATTGGTGCAAATAAGGTATCTTCCACTCTTCCCCTTGCCACGCCTTAATAATAGCTACGATATTAACAACAAAAAGTAAAATTGAACCAAAAAAGAAAATCAACCATCCAAGAAGCGGCACTATCCCAACAATCCATAAAATGAACCAAGCAATGGTTAAAACAATTCCCTGTTTAGCATGAAACATCACATACTCGCTGTTTGATTTGACAACATAAGGAATTATGCAAAGAATCCAAAGGTAAGAAACAATCGCCAAGGCTTTATTTTTTTCAATATCTTGTTGTTTGCCAATGGATGTACTAATGTTGTTTTGTTTTTTTTCTTCGGCCATATATTTATAGGTAAATTAAGAATTTAATAATGAAATTTCTTTTCCAGATGTAGTTGGCTCAACTCTTGCCACAAACCAAACAATCAATAATCCAAATAAGGCTGTACGAAGAGGTTCGGCAATTAAATTAAAGACTACCCAAATTTCATGATACGCAAGAATTTTATATAAAGCAATCAGGAACCCGGCAATAATTCCAGCGATAAATGCTTCAATAAATAATCTTTCTTCTTCGGTATGATGTTCGGCCCAAGAAAAAATAGTTAGAGCAGAAAACATAGCGCTTAATATAGCCCAATATAAAAGATAGTAAGCCACTTCCGAAACATTAAAACGAATGCGCAAAAGGTACTCAATAAAAACAATAAAAATAACCGACACCATGATAATAAAACCAGATGACTTAACAAATAACAAGTGTCCCGTTTGAGCCGATAATAAATTTAACCATTGTCCTGACATAAATAAATTATACCATAAAAATAATTCCTATATTCAAAAAACCCTATTTTGTAGGGTTTTTTGAGTTAAATTATTATACAATTTTGATTTTTGGGTTTTGGTTTTTTAATTTCTATTAGTACATTCCCATTCCGCCACCCATTCCTGGATTTGGCATCACTGGTTTATCCGCTTTTTCTGGCTTGTCGGTAATTACCGCTTCAGTTGTCAATAAAGTGACGGCAATAGAGGCCGCATTTTCCAAAGCTGTTCTAGTAACTTTCAATGGATCAATAATTCCCGCTTCAATCATATCTACATATTCGTCAGTAATGGGATTAAATCCAAAATTAGTTCTTTTGTTTTTATGCTCTTGAATAATATTGAAGAGAATAATCGAACCATCTTTTCCGGCATTTACCGCAATTTGACGCACGGGCTCAAGTAGAGCTTTGTCGACAATTGTAACAACGGTTTTTTCTCCCGCCAATAAACCTTTAAACTCACTTGAACAAGACGCCAAAGCAACTCCTCCGCCAGGAACAATTCCTTCTTCAACTGCGGCTTTGGTTGCATTAAGCGCATCTTCAATCTTAAATTTCCTATCCTTCATTTCTGTTTCCGTAGCCGCACCAACCTTAATAACACCCACTCCACCGGAAAGTTTAGCCAACCTTTCTTGTAGTTTTTCTTTATCGAATTCGCTATCGGTCTCATTAAGCTGTTTCCGAATTTGAGCAACGCGATCGTCAATGGCCTTCTTTTCACCTTTACCTTCGACGATATCAGTCTCTTCTTTTCGAGAAACAACACGTCGCGCCTGACCAAGATCTTCAATTGTAGCATTTTCTAATTTAAGTCCGACATCTTCTGAAATTACTCGACCGCCGGTTAATACCGCCATATCCTCAAGCATTTCCTTTCGTCTGTCTCCGTAGCCCGGGGCTTTAATGGCTAAGGTGTTAAATGTTCCTCGAAGCTTATTTACAACTAAAGTTGCCAAAGCTTCGCCCTCAACATCTTCGGCCACGATGACTAATTCTTTTTTACCTAACTGTGCTAATTTTTCCAGAACAGGAACAATTTCTGTAACGGAAGAAATTTTTCGATCAGTCAAAAGAATGTATGGATCATCATATTCGGCTTCCATTCTGTCCGCGTTTGTCACCATATACGGAGAAACATAACCCCGATCAAAACGCATACCTTGAACAACTTCTTTTTCAAGACCCATAGTTTGCGCCTCTTCCACAGTAATAACTCCATCCTTTCCAACTTCTTTCATTATTTCCGCTATCAACTTTCCAACTTCTGGATCACCAGATGAAATAGTCGCCACCTGAGCAACCTCTTCGTCGGTGGTAACAGGTTTAGCCATTGCTTTTAATTCTTCAATTACTACTTTTACTCGATCGTGAATCTGTTGTTGTAAAAGTACTGGGTTACCGCCGGCGGCAACTTGCTTAAACCCTTCCTCAACCATAGCTTGAATAAGAATAGTAGCCGTGGTTGTACCGTCGCCAGCAACATCGTTTGTTTTGTTGGCCACCTCTTGAACCAACAAAGCGCCAACATTTTCTAATTTGTTTTCGAGCTCAATTTCTTTGGCAATAGTAACACCATCATTGGTTATGATTGGCGATCCATACCCTTTATCTAAAACTACATGACGTCCGGCTGGACCGAGCGATACTTTTACAGCGTCCGCCACCTTATCAATACCGCGCTTTATACCAGCGCGTGCTTCTTCTTTAAATTCAATTTGTTTAGCCATATTTTTTACTTTATTAATTATTCAACGATCGCGATAATATCCGATTCGCTAACAACAATTAACTCTTCGTTTTCAATTTTTATTTCGTCTGGGCTGTATTTTTTAAACACAACTTTGTCACCAACCTTAACCGACATACTGGCTCGCTCGCCACTATCAAGTAATTTACCGGGACCAATGGCCAAAACTTCACCTTGTTCAGGTTTTTCTTTGTTAACTGTATCAGGTAAAACAATACCGCCTTTTGTTATTTCCTCTCCTTTAAATGGCTTCACTATAACGTGATCGCCCAATGGTTTTAGATTCATATTTTTTAATAAATAATTATTTAATTTAACCCACCAAAAGGGTAGTTAGCACTCTATATAATAGAGTGCTAACTGTCAAGACTGCATATGGTTAGCACTAAATTCCTTAGTTAAAAACCAAAAAATATTCAATAATAAAAACTCTTAATTTTATTTTATCTTATTCTACTCTTTTAATTTGTATACTAATCGGAAGATCTTTTAGTTTTACTTCTACCCGTAGTCCCCTACTACTTGTAATCGATACTTTTTCGCTATTTACTCTATCGTGTTCGACCCCAATATGTTTCATGGTAAGCATTGCTCCGGGAGGAAAAGTTATTTCCCCAACTTTCAGCTCTTGGGCTATTGTAAAAGTGCAGTCTCCGGACGCCCAAAGATCCAACGATTTTCCGATCGACAGTTCTCCTCCTGCTTCTCCTCGTGATAAATCAGACATAAATACTATCTTAATAATTTATTACTGCCTTAAAAACACTCTTAATAATATCATTAAATACACTTAAATCAACTGATCACGCTTTGACGAAAAACTAGCAAACATCACCACCCATAACAAAAGCCCCGCATGAAGCGACCAAAGATAATGATCACTAAGAATGAGTATTATTATAAACCCCACCAACGACGAAAAAACAATTGGTGATTCTAAAAATTTTTTAATCATTTTAAACCGCGCCAACCATAATCCCCAACCAACAACAATTAAGCCCAATAAACCGATTTCTGCATAAACCAAAAATAAAACATTGTGTGTGGGTTGATAAAAATAACTCTGTAAGTTTGGGTAATTTGCTTCCAACGCCACAACATAAGCACTAATACCAGTGCCCAAAAGAGGGTAAGCGTGAATAATATTAACTGCATCTTTATAACCAGTAAGTCGTTCGTTTGTTGATTGCGTTTCAAGCCGACCCGACAAACTAAGACGGGTATCCCAAATTCCGGGAAAAATAAATTGCCACATTGCGACTGTTAAAAAAATAGCTGTCAATAATTTTATTCCCAAAGCTGTAGCTCTAATTTTGTTGCTCCAGTATTTACCTATAAAATATAACCCCAAGCTAACTATTGCGGCTACAACTGCACCTCGTGAAAAAGTAACAAAAATTCCCGATGAAATAATTACACTGGCCACTAAAAGCAATGACACCCTAATGCCAGTTTTTTTTACAATTGGTTCTTGCCATAAATTATTGTTACCAATTCCATTTTTGTCCCACCATTTCTGAAATTTTTCATAAACTAAAAAATACCAATCAATAACTAAAAGTAATGAAAGGGAAAGAAAGCCACCTAAAATATTTGGATGAGGAAAAGACCCGTAGGCCCTTAACCAACGTCCGGTTTCAGTTTCAACCACAGAAGAACCAAGTAATGATGGCAGTTGTTCGGACATACCAAAATAAGTACTAGCAATAATTTCTTGATTCAAAAATTGATACAGTCCAAAACTGGCTTGCAAGGAAGCAGAGAGTACAACTGCTAGCCGAGAAAGATGCGGACTCCCAAACTTTATTACAACAATAACAAAAAAAGAAAATAGAGTTATGGTAAAAAACTTTAATAAAGAACTCGAAATGTCAACCGACATAAAAATGTTACCCAGCAAAACTACAAGGATAACACCTAAAGCAATGGCCAAACGATATGATACTTCTTTTATTCTTGAAATAGACATTCTAAACGGCCATCCCCACGCAATACCAACTAGCATAAGAACATCCACCATATATAAACTCAATGTCGTATATTCAGATGCGCCAATACCAAGCTCGCGTGTTCCAAAAATCCATCTTGCTTGCCAAGGAATTAAAAAAACCACTAAAGCTAAATATCGCTGTCGCCAAATATTTAAATTCATACTTAAGTACTACTGATTTATTAAATCAAACTTTGTAATATTATTTTGCCAGTCTAATTTATATTTTTGACGACGATCGTTCGTATGAAACTTTAGCATCGAAGAAGAAACAATAACTTCTTTGCCCTCTTTACCTGAAAGGCTTTTAATGTTTTCTGGCAAACGATTTTGCTGAAACTTTTCTAATGCCTTATTTACCAAACGAGTAATAAAGATTGGTGCGCGTCTTTGACGTCCTTGGTAATAAACCCAATTCTCTGTCGGAATGTACCCAAAAGAATTCGGTAAATAATTTTTTATCCAATTATTCGCTACCCAAAAATCCTGCCAAATTTTACCACGTCCAAAAAGAATCGTCATTTGCGTAATCCAGTAAACTAAATATGGATCAACGTCTTCTATGGTAATGGTTTCTAGATTTAATTTATCTTTTGTAATAAAAAAGCTCAAGCAAACCGAATTGGCGGTTGCTCCTTCTTTCGGCCTCAACCCAAGCAAGGACATAAACAAAACCGCAACAAAACGAGTCAACCAAAGAGTGCTCGATTGTGTGATAATAAAAAAATCAATATCACTTTCCTCCCGCGCATTTTGATACCCGAGAGAATTACAAACGGCAATTCCTTCAATCCACGGTATTATCGATAGTAAATAGCTCACTCGACAGGCTCGTCTCATTTTTGTTGCCGAAACGCGATAATTGGTTTCCCTGTTTTGAACAGTTTTACTCCTACTACCCGACACAAAAAAAGGCTGTACTTTTTCAATATTTGTTAAATTTTGACCATCTAAAGTATCAACAATGTTTAGATAGCTAACGGATTCGTTATTGATGCCAAAAAACCATTTATAAATTTCGGTCTTCTGTAAAGGAAAAGAAAAAATATCGAAATACGCTAACGCTTTAATAATTCCACTAGCTTCATTTTTTTTATCCATGAAATTATTTCAATAACCTGACGTCGTCTATTTTGCCGGCCAATCTATTATATTCGGTATTAACTCTGTCGACCGCACTTTTGGCGTTGTTAATGTGTGTAGACATTATTCCTAACTGCTCGCCAAATTTGTTCGCGTCTTGTTGAATAGCTCTCATTGTCTCTAGTATTTTTTGCGCATTTTCCTCGACCCGTTTACCCTCTAGACCAATCATTAGCACTTTCAAAAAATAATAAAAACTATTTGGAGAAACCAATAGGACGCGCTTACTATTGGCAAATTCGTTTATGTCTTCGTCTTGACGGATTATTTCATAATAAATCGCCTCAGACGGAACATACATCACGGCAAAATCAACCGTTCCTTCAGAGGGTAAAATATACTTTTTACTGATATCTGAAATATGTTTTTTTGTGTCTTTAATAAAATCACGTAATGCTAAGGCAACATTTTGTTCTGTTTCTGCGTGTTGCATTTTTTGAAAATTCTCCAAAGGAAATTTTGAATCGATAGAAATCAACCCTTTATCGGTTTTCAAAATAGCATCCACCCTTTCGCCGGTTTTAAAAGTGTGCTGAAGATTAAAATTAGCGCGAGGAAAATACTGCTCTAGCAAATCATTCAAAACTTGCTCACCAATGTTGCCGCGTAATTTGGGCGAACGTAAAAAATCCTGCAAATCTTTCATTGATCGACCAATTTCTTTCATATGTCCCAATTCCTGACTGACGTCACGTATAACCTCTGCGGCTTTATCTAGTCTGATATTTAAAGATTTCGTTGATTCGTCCAGACGTGAATGAACCCCTTGCACGTTTTGATTCAACATTAATATGTTGCTATCTTGTAAATTTCCTTGTACCAATTTACGAAGCCTTTTATCTAACAAAAATAGACCACCCGCGAGGGCGATTAAAATAATTACGATAGCAATAGTTAAATCCATATTCACAGTTTAGCACTTGATTGATTGATCGCCCATAGGCAACATTTAAAAACATAAAAATCTTATTTTTCGGGGGTTTTTTGTTTTTTATTTTTAATTTTAGTTTGTTCTTGCTACCCTAATTACTAATTAGGTATGGGTCGAAAACTTAAATCATTAGGTATAAAAATTTTGCTCTTGTCGACCAAGAGTCTTGTTTATTTACGTAATCTTTTAATTCACAAATCCATTCGCCCAATAATAAACTGGAGCGGAAATAAATTACTTTATAGTTCACTGACTATAGTTTCTCCAATCTATGGAATTTATTGTCGATTAAAACGTTTAACAATTAAAGCGCTGGAAGAAGTTAACCACTCTAAATGGCTAAGACCATTTTCTCATCGCTATCTAATACACGGATTATTGATTCTTTGCGCCCTAGTAGCCGTGACTGTTAATTTGGAAACACGACGCGTTGGTGCAGAAACTTTTGGGGAAGGCCAATTAATTTTAAATGTCGTTGGCTACGGTGAAGATTCTGGGTTATCAGGGTCGGCGACCCTTCCGTCAAACATTGATACATTAACACCACCGACAGCAGATAATAAATCTAATGAATCTCCCTCAAGAACATATTTAAGTTATACCGGCGAAGCAGTCTTTCAGCCGTATCTTCCATTTACGGAAATTAGTGTTGCTCCCAGAACACGTATTGAAGAATATATTGTTCGAGACGGTGATACATTGGCAAGAATTGCCATTAAATTTCAACTTAAAATTGAAACAATACTCGAAACAAATAACTTAACGGCCAGATCAATAATTAGACCAAAACAAGTATTAACTATTCTACCGGTTGACGGAATAGTGCACAAAATTAAAAAAGGGGAAAATATTGGATCCATCGCCAAACAATATGGGGTTGGTGAAAATTTAATTTTGAGCTTTAATAAAATCTCTAGTCCTACAAGCATAAAAATAGGACAAGACCTAATAGTACCGGGCGGTAAAAAACCACAAATAATAAAAAGGGCTCCATCTTCTTCAATTCCTTATAATATCCCAGCAAGAGCCTTGGTTGATAGCGGGGCAAAATTACTCTGGCCAACCGTCGATCATAGAATAAATCAATATTTTGTTCGACGTCATACCGGTATTGATATTAAAGGAAAAACTGGGGTACCGCTTTACGCCGCCGAAAGTGGTACTGTTCTTGAATCACGTTGGGCTGGTGGTTATGGAAACATGGTACTAATTAAACATGACAATGGATTAATTACCCGTTATGGTCACGCCTCTAAAAATTTAGTAACCAAAGGCCAGAGAGTAGAACGTGGCCAAACCATCGCTCTTATGGGTTCAACCGGACGATCAACTGGCCCCCATCTTCATTTTGAAGTTTATGTCGGAGGCCAGCGTGTTAACCCACTAGGTTATACACGATAGTATTTTTCATTTTTAAAATAATCAGAATCCAAAAGTCCAAACTGTATTTCTGAGTGCCATTTATTAAACCGACAAATTTTATTAATCGCCTTACCCTCTATTTTAAAACCCGCCCGTTTAAGAATTCTCTGAGAAATTTTATTTTCTTCAAAAGTATTGGCTGAAACGCGATGCAGTTTTAAATTCACAAAACCAAAATTAAGCATAAGATTAACTGCTTCTGACATATATCCTTGGTTCCAATATTTATATCCCAACCAGTAACCTAAAAACGCTTCTTGATTTTGTTTATTAATATTCATTAAGCTAATTAGCCCAACTACTCTATTTATCCCACAAGGAACGATGCCTAAAGTCAAAGATCGAGACAGACGACGATTTCGTTGTGTTGTTTTTATATATTTCAAGGCCAAATGTTTAGGGTAAGGGTAAGGCACCTGACTCAAATACTGTGAAACTATTTTATCTTTTACATTTTTATAAATATCTTCCGCGTCCGAAGTTTTAAGCGGTCGTAACCTTACTAATAACCCTTCAATTTTTAAAGGCAATTTTAACATTTAAAAATTATTAATATAATTTTGTTCGGCCGCTAAAGCCACCGCTAAAGCATCAGCCGCATCATCGGGTTCGGGTGTTTCTTTTAATTTTAAAACTTGTTTAACCATATATTGAACTTGTTTTTTTTCGGCGTGACCATAGTTTGTTAGAGCTTGTTTAATGGCTGTTGGTGTTAGCTCGATTAGTTTGGCACCACATTTTCCAACCGCCGCCATAATAACTCCTCGCGCTTGCCCAACGGCAATTGCCGTCTTAACATTTTTTTGAAACATCAAAAGTTCAACCGCCACTGCTTCCGGTTTATACTTTTTCAAAATTTTATCCACTTCAAGCGATAAATGAAACAAACGTTTTTCCATAGGCATTTCTTTTGGCGAAAAAATACAACCATAATCTAAACAAGTTGTATAACCTTCGCGACGTTCTATTACGCCATACCCATTAATGGCGTACCCCGGATCAAAACCGATAACTTTAAAATTTGTTTTAGAGGATAGCATTTGTAGAAACACTAGAAATGTCATCGTTCTCCTCTATGGCTTCAATCAAAACAGATAACTGTTCACCTTCTTTACCTTCAGGAAAACGAACTCCGTTTTTTGGCCAATACTCAAGGTCAGCACTAACAATTTCCCAACCGTCGGTTTTTAATTTTTGTTGCAAAATATTTAATTCTTCCGAAGCCGTCAAAAGAGTAATTCCATTACTGTCGCTAATAATGTCTTCCGCGCCGTAATCAATTAATTTTAACTCTGCTTCTTCTCGGTCACCTTCAACTAATACACGAATCACGCCTCGCCTATCAAACATCCAAATAACACTTCCGGGTACACTTAGGCTACTATTATTTTTAGACAAAATTGTTTTTAAATCATTGACGGTTCTGTTTCGATTGTTGGTTACGCCTTCAATAATTATGGCCACCCCCGCCGGACCAAAAGCTTCGTAAGTTACACTATCAAGAACTTCCCCCGACATTTCGCCTGTTCCTCTTTTTATGGCGCGTTCAATATTGTCTTTGGGCATATTAACGGCACGCGCCTGATCTATTGCTAATCTTAATTTAAAATTAGTGGCCGGATCACCGCCCGATTCTTTAGCCGCTACAGAAATCGCTCTAGCTAATTTTGTAAAAATCGCTCCTCGTTTATTATCAATAACCGCTTTTTGTCTCTTAGTTGTGGCCCATTTAGAGTGTCCAGACATAAACCAAACCTCACCTCGCTAAACGAGGTAACTTACATACTTTTTAATTAACCTTACAAACCAACAAAAACAAATAAAAACAAACAAAGCCAAACACTAGTAACCGAAAGGTGCAAACTTAGTTTTGTCGCTATTGCGGTATCTAATTTGTTCATATATTTTATTAAATAAATACTAATATGATTGTACCACAAGGGGCACCCTTGCGATAGTTGCGCCAATGGACAGACTTGCTACAATTATGCCTCGTTGATATTATCAAAAAAATATCATTAAACTTTGCGTAGTGCCTTAAATAAATTAACTACATGCCAAAACTTATATCCGAGCAGTCACAAAAAGGAATTCTAGAACTATTAATCGTGCTACAAGTCGACGAATTGCCTCCGTTTCTCGAAAAAGCGGCAAACGCTCTTCAAAAAATTCGACCATTGCCGGGCTTTAGACCGGGCAAGGCTTCTTATGAAACAATAAAAAAATCTTTTGGAGCAATGGCAATCCTTGAAGAAGCCATTAAACATATTGTACCGTCGGCTTATGTTCAAATTATAAAAGAAAATAAATTTCCAACTATTGGCGAACCGGCGATTGAAGTGCTTAAACTTGTCCCCGACCAACCAATCGAATTCACTGCTAAAGTAGCCACCATGCCCATAGTAACACTAGGTGACTACAAAAAAATAAAAGAAAAGCAAGAAAAAATTGAAGTTAAAAACGACGAAATAGATAAAGTTATCGACGAGCTTCGTGATCTTCGTTCCGAACAAGTACCCGTAGCCAAATCAGCCACGAAAAATGATTGGGTAAATATTGATATGACTATTAGCAGAGACGGCGTCGTGCTCGATGGTGGGGAAACAAAAGGACACCGCATTGATTTATCACGGCCATATATAATTCCCGGATTTGTTGATGAGCTAATGGGCACACAAGCTGGAGATATAAAAACTTTTTCTTTGCCATTTCCAGAAGATCACTACGACAAAACCTTAGCGGGTAAAAAAATGGATTATAAAATTATTGTAAACACTGTCCTTGAAAACAAACGACCGGAGACCAATGACTCATTTGTAAAAACTTTTGGTAATTTTTCTACATTGGAAGAACTAAAAACACAAATAAAAGAAAATATTACCGCAATGAAAAAAGAAAAAGAAAATCAACGAATTGAACGCTCTCTTATAGAAAAACTTATTAAGTCTTCTACCTTTGGTGATATTCCCGAATTATTACTTGTCTCCGAATTACAAAAAATTCTAGGTCGGATGCAAAATCAAGTTCACCAAAATGGTGGAGTCTGGATCGATTACCTAAGTCATATTGGCAAAAGCGAGGAAGAACTAATGAAAAGTTGGATACCAGAAGCCGAAACAAGAGTTAAAGCCGCTCTCTTAACACGATCAATTGCTGAAGCGGAAAATATAGACGTTAGTGATGAAGAAATAGAAAATGAGCGCAACATTATTTTGTCTTATTATAAATCAGCTGAAGACGAAGAAATAAAAGAAGAAATAAAAAGCTCCGAATATGATCCGCACTTAAAACATATAATTATTACTCGTAAAGTAATGAATTTATTAACCGACATCGCGACAAAATAATTAATTTTATTTTTGACTTGCGGTTTTATGTTTTTGCTTTTTTACTTTTAACCTATAATTTAATGTTATTCGGAGCCCACGTATCGTCAGCCGGCGGTATTGATAACTCGCCTCAAAGAGCTGCCGATTTAGGTTGCGAAGTTTTTCAAACTTTTACCCGCTCGCCTCAAGGCGGACCGGCGCCAAAACTTACCAAAGAAATAGTTTCAAAATTTAAATCGGAAATGAAAAAATACCGATTAAAAGAACATTATATTCACACCCCATATTATGTTAATTTCGCTTCAAAAAATAATAAAATACGCTTTGACACAATAAATATAGTACGTGAAGAATTAGAGAGAGGTTCTCTTTTGGGCTCAAAGTATGTAATGACCCATTTGGGATCGGCTAAAGACGCGGGACAAAAAAATGGATTAGAGATGACGATTGATGGCTTGATTAAAGTGTTAAATGGTTATACTGGGTCAACCCAACTGCTTATTGAGATAGCTGCTGGATCGGGCGAAATTATGGGCGACACTTTTGAAGAATTGGCAGCAATAATTGAAGGAGTAAATAAAAAAAACGGAAAACAAAACGATCTTAATATTTGTTTTGATACGCAACATGCTTTTGCTTCGGGTTACGACATTAGAACACCGGAAACAATCAAGGCAACATTAAACCAATTTAATAACATAGTTGGTATCGAAAGATTAAAACTTTCCCATTGTAACGATTCAAAAGTAGACATCGGAAAACATGTCGATCGACACACTAATTTGGGCGAAGGAAAACTTGGGAAACAGGCCTTTAAATTTTTGGTTAAGGAATCCAAATTAAAAAATGTAAACTTAGTCTTAGAAACACCGCGAGACGAAAAAGGAACAGAAATAAAATCCGAAATACAATTATTAAAAAAATTTAGAGCAAAATAATTTTTCATTAAATATCTCTCGACTAAAACATAAAAATGTGATAGAATAATATAAGTAGTAAATAACTTAATGTTTTAATAAATAACCCTGTTTTTGCAGTAGCGAGAATGGGGTCGAAATATCTATAGGTAAGATTAAGAGATAAAATAAATGACCTACGCAACAAAAAAAATCCAATACATTTTAATTACCACCTTGGCGATCGTTGCTATCGTTCTGCCAAGTAGTAAAGTATATGCCAGCAATTATGAAGCGCAAAAAATGGTGGCGGCAAAACCTGTCGCTTCTTTAAATCAATTGGAAAATTATACTTATAATATTGGCTTCAAAAATGTCGGACCTACCTCTTGGACAAGTTCTGGATCTAATAAGGTAACAATTAAAACTACCGAGCCGGTACGTTATGAACATTGGTTCGCTAGTCCAAGCTGGATAAACAAAACAACTGTTACACTATTGACACCAGCCACAGTAAAAAATGGAGAAGTTGGATTTTTTAACCTCGTACTAAAAGCTCCGACAAAAACCGGTAATTATGAAAATAAATTTGCGGTTTTTTATGGAGACAAAAAAATAAACGGTACAGACTTTTCAATTCCTATAACTGTAGGGAACAAAAAAAATAGCACAACACAAACAGCAACCAGTACAAAAACAGTAACTTCAACAGCTACGACTACTGGGCCACAAAAATTAAAAAAGACCTCTTTAGTTAAGGGTCAACTAATGATTAAATCGGCCGAATCACTAATAATTAATCCTAGCCAAACTTCATCATTTACTATCGGCTTTAAAAATACAGGGGAACGCAATTGGCGCAACGACAAACCAAGTCTACTAACCCTCAATCTAGACCAAAATTCAACCAATGGAATCATATTTAACGACAGTGGTTGGATAAGCACAGATATAGTAACAAAATTACAAACAAAACTTACTAAACCCGGCGAGTTGGCGCTTTTCACGTTTACCATAAAAGCACCCGACACTAGCGGACAATATAGTCCTTCTTTTTACCTTACCCTCAATAATGACACTTTAGTTGATGGAACAATATTTAATTTACCTATTGAAGTTTCTACACCACCACCGCCTGTTCAGCTCACAGATAATAATACCTCTGTAGTGATTTGTATGGCTGCGGAGGAACAAAATTTAGAAAGTATTGGAAACGAAACCGGACTTTGCCAACCAGCGCACTCAGAGCCAATGATGCGTGTTGGATTAAGTAAGTTAGATGGTCAACTGGGCGTTACTTCAGATCAAAACTATTCAATAACCGACGATACTGGAAAATTGTATCTCAATATGGGTGGTGGACTTACTACATTTTTAGCTTACGACAAAGTTACCAAACTCTACACGGCCGTTGGACTAGGGCCAATTATTCAGTCGTCTCTTCCGCTTAAAATTAAAGCTATGGCTGATCCAAGTATTATTACTTTAACTACGTTTAGTAATCCAGTAGCTTACAATGCTGGTTGGAACGACAACTCTTACCGAGGAGCAATTGAAATTAGGTGGTCAAAAAACGATGAAGCTGTTTGGATAATAAATGAACTACCAATGGAAGAATACTTACGAGGACTGGCTGAAAGCTCAAATGCCGCCGAACCAGAATATCAAAAAGCTTTAGTTACCGCCGCCCGCAGTTACGCTTTGTATCATCATCAAACAAAAGCAAAACACGCCAAAAGATATTTTGACGTCGTCGCCACGGTCAGCGATCAGTATTACCGCGGATATGAATCGGAAAAAAGATTATCAAAAGTGGTGGCCGCAGTAGACGCAACCAAAGGACAAGTGGTTACTTATAATGGTAATGTAGCTATAACCCCCTATTCAGCCAGCACCGATGGTATGACTAAGGCTTGGGAAGATGTTTGGGGTGGCACGCCAAAACCGTGGCTAATCAGAAAACCTGTTCCAGAGGACGCTAATAGAAAAAAGTTTGGTCATGCTGTGGGGTTGTCACAACTAGCCGCCAATGATATGGCTAAAGCGGGGCAAAAATATATCGACATTCTAAAATTCTTCTACGTTGGAACGGAAGTTGGGCAGTGGTACTAAAAAACTATAAGCCTTATGCCGTACGATAATTATTCCGCGTACACCGGAAAGCATACGGCTTATAACGTACGGCTTTTGTTACAACAGTCTCTGCTGTAAATCTATGGGCGGTTCAATACCAAGATGACGGTAGGCGTGTTCGGTTACAACTCGACCCCGAGGGGTACGATGTAAAAATCCAATTTGCATTAAAAATGGTTCGTATACGTCTTCAATGGTGGCGGTTTCTTCGGCCACAGCGGCGGCCACCGTACTCAAACCAACCGGTCCGCCATTAAATTTTTCAATAATAAGTTTCAAGATTCGTCGATCAACTTCGTCTAAGCCAAATAAATCTACGTCTAACATTTGCCAGGCTAGAGCAGTGATATCAGAGTTTATTACTCCCTTACCTTTCACTTCGGCTACGTCACGAACTCTTTTTAATAATCTATTCGCAATTCTTGGCGTGCGACGCGACCGCGAAGCAATTTCTTTGGCTGCACCTTTCTCAATTGGTATGTTTAAAATTCTAGCGGAACGATTAATAATTTTTTCTATATCTTCAGGCTCATAAAAATTAAGTCTATATGTTGCGCCAAACCTGTCTCTAAGTGGTGAAGATAAAAGACTTACTTTAGTTGTGGCGCCGACAATCGTAAATTTTGGCAAATCTAACCGCAAAGTTCTAGCACTTGGCCCCTTGCCTAAAATTATATCCAAAGCAAACTCCTCCATAGCTGGATATAAAACTTCTTCAATTGTTTTATTGAGCCGATGTATTTCGTCAATAAAAAGAATATCCCCTTCCTGCAAATTAGTTAGTATAGCCGCTAAATCACCAGCTTTGGTTAAAGCCGGACCGGACGTTATTCGTATGCCGGCTCCCATTTCTTTCGCAATAATATGAGCCAAAGTTGTTTTACCAAGACCCGGAGAACCATAAAGTAAAATGTGTTCAATCTGTTCTTTTCGTTTCTTAGCTGCGGACATTAAAACACCAAGATTTTCTTTAATCTTGTCCTGCCCCACATAATCTTTAAGCTCCTTGGGGCGTAAGGTAGAATCAAGAACTTCGTCTTCCGCTTCGGCTTCTGGTTTTGTAATTTTATCGGACATTTTTTAAGTTATATTGATTAGTCTTCATCACGATATTAACATTTGTTAGAACAAAAAGAAAACCCCCGCTTGAAAGCGTAGGGTTTTCTTATCGTCGTCAAAATGAAAAAATTTGTTCACTAATAAACGAGAGACTATTCGGCTGAAACTTCTTCGCCTTCGGTGGTTGCATCGTCAGTGGCTTCGCCACCATCAGTTGCTTCAACCTTATCACTCACTGGAGCATCGGTCTGACTGTCGTCAGATGTCATGCCTTCGCCATCTAGATACATCATATCGGTGTTGATGTTAAATGAATAAGCAAAATTAAACCACGACTTTCTTTCGTGGTTTAAACATACTAACAAACAAACTAAAAAAGTCAACGTGTGTGGATTAGTGTTCTCTGCCGAGGGTATGCCATTTACTTGCGCCAAAATTACTGGAAGAATCTACTGTTGGTAATTGCTCATCTTCATTGTCGTCGTCCCTACCTTCTTCGAAAACAACATAATCTCGAATACATCGAGCAACTTCTTCACGACTAGCCAATTCGCTTAAAACTTCTCTCTGCAATGCGCTTAATTTTTTTGTCTGCACGCCTAAACGACTGATTGTATCCATAATACTATTGTGCAGAAAAGCCCTTTTGGGTAGTGAATACTTTACTCCCTTTGTTTGATAATTTTTACCGTCAGACGTTGGAACAGATTGTTTTCTTTCGATGTTATAGGCTCTACATTTATCAAGAAAATTTTTCCTCGCTACATCTGTACCAAACAATCCTAAAACTACCTCCAATCGTTCTTTACCCGAAAGTCTTTGTAACTCATTTCTTGGGGTAATATGATCTCTTTGCGATTCTTCCATAAAAATTTTATAAAACTATCCTGTAATAACTTTCACGGTCTAAATACGCAAACCAAATTTGCCGAGCACTGCAGCATAAATTGTGTATCCGATAAACATAATAAAAGTCGCGAGAAGAATAGCCCAACTAAATCGTATTCCCGACTTAAGAAATAAAGGTAATAAAATAAAAAATAATAACGACGGTAGCACGGCGAAGAATATGCCCGTCGATAACTCGATAACACGCTCTACGTCTTTTGTGTCCCGATAAAGCCAAAGTATCGCCAAAATAGAAGTAAGTGGCAACGAAGCAAGCACAGCCGCAATAGGCGTAAATCTTTTTGCTAATTCAGCCACCCCAGCAATCACCAAAGCCGAAACTATTACTTTAATAATAAACTGCATATATATAAACTATAATAACCTTGTAAAGATAGCGCAATAGTGATTATAATTTTTTTTATCAAAAATTATACCTTTATACTTTTTCATTGATAAAAATTGTACTTAAAAATAATTAATTGTCTTAATTTACCAGTTTAACTCAATTATGTATACTCACTTTATGCTTAAAAAGAAAGCTATCACAATCTGTTCAAGCGCGAACTTTTATCGTCAAGCGGTTGATATACAAACAAAACTAGAAGCAAAAGGAATTAAGGTTAATATGCCGGACACCGCAGAACGAATGAAAAAAAGTGGAGACTTTGATGTTGAGCACTATAAAACATGGTTTAATGATAACAATGACTACCATAAAAAGACTGCTTTAATGCGTGGTCACTTTAAAAAAGTTGCTGAGGGCGACGCCATACTGGTACTAAATTATGAAAAACATGGAATTCCAAACTATATTGGCGGCAACGTTTTAATGGAAATGGGGTTGGCTTTTTACTTAGCCAAACCAATATACATCCTTAATGAAATTCCACAGAAATCAATTTTTTTAGAAGAAATTCTGGGCGTGGTCCCGATTGTTTTGCACGGCAAATTAGATGAGCTCATTTCTAATTTCAACCAATAAGCGCAAATGATATTTATTGCGCTAGTGAGTAAAAATAATTGCTCATAGCGCAATTCTACGCCGTTCGATTCCCTTGGCGTGTCCAAAAAATACAAAACCGGCCTGTGGCCGGATTGTATTTTTTATGGGTCGCCTGGGAATCGAACCCAGAACCTTATCCTTAAGAGGGATCTGCTCTGCCGATTGAGCTAGCGACCCAGATGTTAATTGTAAATAATTTTCACTTTGCACCCGGAGGGACTCGAACCCCCAACAACAGGTTCGAAGCCTGTTGTGATATCCTTTTCACCACGGGTGCTCATTTATATCAAAAGCCCCAAATTACGCTCTAGGGCTAAAGATATATAATACTGTTTAACTTACTAAGAACCTTCAAGCTTTTAAACTTTTAACGTTCGTAATATAACGTTTTGCAACCTCTTCGTCAATTATTCCCTTACTGTAAAGGTCTTTTAAGTCTTGATCGAGCGGTCTCATTCCTTCAGCCACACCGGTTTGAATTGTGTTTGGAATTTGGTTTGTCTTACCGTCACGAATGAGAGTTGAAATGGCGGGTGTGTTAACTAAAACCTCTCTAACGGCTACACGTCCCCCCTCTTTGCGAGGCAATAAGCGCTGTGAAATTACACCCTTTAAAGTCATCGAAACCTGCAACCGCACTTGATCTTGTTGATATGGTGGGAACACGTCAATAATACGATCAATGGTTTGTGCCGCGTTATAAGTATGTAAAGTCGCCAACACAAGGTGTCCTGTTTCGGCCACAGTAATAGCGGTTGAGATTGTTTCCAGATCACGCATTTCACCAACCATCACTACGTTGGGGTCTTGTCGTAAAACATGTTTTAAACCTTCGGCAAATGATAACATATCTGTACCCAACTCGCGTTGCTTGATAATGCTTTTCTTTGGGGAAAAAATAAATTCAATAGGATCTTCAAAAGTTACGATGTTGGCGGTTTTTTCTTCGTTAATTAAATTTACCATCGCCGCCATTGACGTTGACTTACCGTGACCGGTTGGACCAGTCATTAAAACTAATCCTTGGTCCATTCTGGCTAATTGATAAATAATTTCCGGCATTCCTAAATCTTCCATCGTTGGCAACACCGAAGGAATGGCTCGAGCCACCAACCCAATCGCGCCTTTTTCCCAATGTAAATTAACCCGAAAACGGCCGATACCATCCACTGAATAGGCGAAATCAAGTTCTCTGTCTTTTATAAAACGCTCTTTGGCTTCCGTCGAAATCATAGACCAAGCTAAAGTCTCAATAATTTTAGCCGAAACCGGTTCGGCTTTTTCAATCACCCGAAGCTGACCATCTATACGTAAAGCAGGCGGTAAATTAGCAGCTAAATGAAGATCCGAAGCGCCATTATCAACGGCATTTTTTAATAACTCACTAATTGTTGTCGCCATATTTTAGCTAATTAAAAAATATTTAAACTATACTAATTAAGTCTATTAATGAAACCCTACTAAGCATAACGCGATTAAGACAAAATCTCCAGACAAAAACTACCACGCTTTAACTTTTAACGCGGCTCTAGCCGCCGCTTCTTCGGCTTCTTGTTTACTTGCGCCACTACCGGTCGCCACTAATTCGCTATTTAAATAAACGCCAATATTAAAAATTTTGGCGTGGTCAGGACCTTTTTCGTCCATCACCCTGTAGGCTGGTGTGATACCAACTTTTTCTTGTGCCGCCTCCTGAAATGCGCTTTTCGGATCGCGATATAATTCATTTTCAAGAATATACGGAAGCTTAGGTAAAAGTACTCGGCCGATAAATTCTTCTGATACTTTAAATCCTTGATCAAGATAAATAGCACCAACTACTGCTTCAAAGGCATTGGCTAAAATATAACCCCTCGCTTTAGAGTTGACCTCTTTGGCTTCGCCTCGAGAAAGATATAAATAATCATTTAAATTTAACTCACTAGCAAGTTCGGCCAACATTTTACTATTAACCAAACTAGCCCGCCAGTTAGTAAGCTCCCCTTCGGGGTTTGGATAGGTACGATAAAGAAATTCTGTTACCACTAGCTCCAATACGGCGTCACCAAGAAATTCCAATCGTTCATTGTGACCATGAGGGAAACTAGGATTTTCGTTCAGATACGAACGATGAACAAGGGCTTGAGTCAGCATATCCTTATCTTTAAAACTTACCGCCAAAATTTTTTCCAACGATGAGATGTCAATCATATTATTTATGAACCGTTTTCTTCTTATTTTTTAGCTCTTCGCTATCTTCTTTTATTAAATCTTTATAAATTGCCCCAAGCACTCCATTAACAAACCGACCAGACGATTCCCCGCCAAAAGCTTTAGCAAGTTCTATTGATTCGTTAATCGCCACCTTGGCCGGAACTTCGTCGGCCATAATTAATTCAAAAATACCCATTCTTAAAATGTTGCGATCAACAATTGTTATTTGTTCTATTGGCCACTCTGGCGCGTACTTTACAATGTAAGGATCAATTGAGCCTATGTTAGAAATAACACCTCTAATTAAAGACTTAGTGAAGCCCTGATCATCCATACTTGGAGCAAACTCTTTTAGATTTGTTTCAGCTGATTTTAAAAGTTCTTTTTCGTCGTTACTCGAAATAGCCCGACCGGCAAAAGGTCGATTAAAATCAAGCTCGTAGAGCGTTTGCATTGCTACGGTACGAGCCAGATGACGATTCGACATTGTTTACGCTTTATTTAGCTTCACCCCGTGCCGCTTTATCTCTTGCTTCAGTTCGTGCTTTTTTAGCTCGACGTTCAGACATAGTTTTCATAACCACGCGACCGCGGTATGTTCCACAACTTTTACAAGCCAAGTGCGGCTGAACCGGTTTCTTGCACTTAAGGCACAAAGTTAAGGTTTTTGGCTTAATAGCCGAGTGAGAGTTTCTGCGACCTCGCGCTGAACTGCTTCTACGTTTGCCTAGTACTGACATAACTTATATTTTAATTATTAATTAATTGACTTTGGGTATATTACCCGACAATCGTTACCGAAGCAACTTTTTCGTTTTCGGCCTTAAAACGCATCAATCTAACTCCTTGAGTCACTCGCCCCACTAAACTCACCGAATCGTACGGCAACCTTATTACTTGCCCTTTTGTAGAAATAATAATTAAATCTTTTTGTTCTTCTTTGCTGAAAACCACAACCGCCCCACCGACAATATTTCCTGTTTTATTTGTAACATCAGACGCTTTCACTCCCGACCCGCCACGGCCTTGAATTTTATGATTTGATAATTTTGTTCTTTTACCAAAACCGTTTTCGCTAACCAATACTAATTCTAAGGCGTTGGCTGGAACTCCGGATGGCGTTAATTCCATTAACACTACTTCATCGCTTTTCTTTAGACGCATGGCCCTTACTCCGCCAGCCGAACGACCCATGGCTCTCACATTTTTTTCTTTGAACCTAATAGACTGACCTAACCGAGTAACAAAAATTATTTCGTCTTGTCCGGATGATGGGTTAACCCAACTCAAAATGTCGTCTGTCCTTAACCTAATGGCAATAAGTCCGGAACGTCTAACATTGGCAAACTGTTCGGAAGGAACTTTCTTAACCATTCCTTTTGTCGTTCCCATTACCAAATACTGACTATCCTTTTTGTTTTGGAAAGGTAAAACAGCTGTTACGTTTTCGTCAGGCGCTAATTGTAAAAAATTAACTATAGCTTGACCTTTGGCAGTGCGCGAAGAAGGCGGAACCTCATAAGCTTTCAATTGAAACACGCGACCCTTGGTCGTAAAAAACAATAAATCGGCGTGAGTATTGGTAGACAAAAGATGCGCAACAAAATCTTCGTCTTTAGTAGTTACTCCAACAACACCTTTACCGCCCCGACCCTGCGTCTTGAAAGTGTCGGTTGATATTCTTTTAATATAACCACCGCTGGTTATCGCCACAACCGTTGGTTCGTCGGGAATAAGATCTTCGGAAGTAAACTCTCCAACCGGTGAAGGGATAACAACCGTACGTCGCGGATTGGCATAACGAGTTCTAATGTCCAAAAGTTCAGTTTTAATTACGCCAAGAATTTTTTTCGGAGAACCCAATAGCTCATTCAATTCTTTAATAATTTTTTTCTTCTCTTTAAGTTCTTCCTCTATTCTTAAACGCTCAAGGTTGGCCAACTGCTGTAAACGCATTTCTAAAATAGCCACCGCTTGACGCTCGCTTAACTTAAACTTGCTCATTAAATTTACTCGCGCCTCATCTTTATCGGCTGACTTTTTAATAATTTTTATAACGGCGTCAATGTTGTCTACCGCTATCTGTAATCCTTCCAAAATATGAGCGCGATCTTTGGCACGTTCCAAATCAAATTCCGTGCGGCGTCTCACTACTACGTTTCGATGTTTTATATATTCTTCAAGAATACTTTTTATGTTCAAAACGCGTGGCTGAACACCATCAACAAGCGCCAACATATTAAGGTGAAACGACTGTTGAAGTTCGGTTTGCTTAAAAAGTTGATTCAAAATTTTCTTCGGATAGCTATCCTTCTTTAGCTCAATAACAACGCGCACGCCCTCTTTGTCGGATTCGTCGCGTAAGTCGCGAATGCCCTCAATTTTCTTCTCGTGAACCAAATTCGCAATATGCTCAACTAAGGTTGATTTATTAACTTGATAAGGAATTTCGCTAACAATAATTCGCCATTGACCGGCCTTGTCTTCTTCGATTGCGGTTTTGGCGCGCATAACAATGGATCCTTTGCCATTGCCATAAGCTTGTTTAATTTCCTTAACGTCATAAATAATTCCGCCCGTTGGAAAATCCGGTCCGGGTATAAATTTATATAAATCGTCAACAGTAGCATTTGGGTTGTCTATTAAATGAGCTGTAGCATCAATAACTTCACCCAGATTGTGCGGAGGAATAGAGGTCGCCATACCAACGGCAATACCGGCCGTACCGTTAACAAGAAGGTTAGGCATTGTACCCGGAAGCACTCGAGGCTCTTCGTGACTACCGTCGTAATTGGGAACAAAAGGAACGGTATTTTTTTCTAAATCTATTAACAGCTCTTCGGCGAGCGGTGTTAATTTAGCTTCCGTATAACGCATAGCCGCCGCACTGTCGCCATCCATTGAACCAAAGTTACCTTGCCCATTAACCAAAGGCTCTCTTAATGAAAACGGTTGAGCCAATCTAACCATGGCATCATAAACCGCGACGTCACCATGAGGATGATATTTACCAAGAACTTCACCGACAACGGTGGCCGATTTTCTGTATTTAGAATTTGCCCGAAGACCGGTTTGCCACATAGCATACAAAATACGTCGCTGGACTGGCTTTAGTCCGTCACGCACATCCGGCAAAGCACGCGACACAATAACAGACATAGCATAGTCTAAATACGACTCCTCCATTTCAACGACTAAATCACGCGACAATATTTCTCCGACGTAATCGATTTCTTTATCTTTTATATCTTTGGATGATGTATTTTTCACTGGTTTGGTAATTTAGTTGTTTCTGTGTTGGTAGCCGTGTCTATTACCTTTTGTTTCAACGCTTCAATTTTTTCCGGGCTTAAAGTCTTAACGCTTGTATCCACTTGTTCCAAGGTTTTATTCTGGTCAACGAGCGGTGTTTTAAGCTCATTAATTTCTTTACCAACTTCAACAAAAAGGTCTGAAAATTGGTCCTTAACTGTCCCTATGGGCTCGTCGACCACTGTTTGTTCTTTTTCGACTGAAGGGAAAACCGATTCAAAAATAGAATTCTTTAACGACCAAGCCCAACCAAAAACTATTAAAAACATCGAGACCGATACTCCTGCCCACATCGCCATACGCTTAGTTTGCGTATTCGTTGGGTACACAATAGCAGTTTCTGATACTTCTTCGTTTTGTACAAATGTCTTATTGGCAGAATCGTACAAATCAACTAATTCTGGGGGGGCAGTTACAGCCGGCAATGGTGGCAATACTTCTACGGCTAATGTTTGTTTTGTTGGTGTTAGTTTTTTCTTTGGTGTTTTTATTTTTTTTACCAAAACAGGTTTTGACACAGAAGAATTCTTACTAATTTTTTTTGTAACTTTTTTTACAACCTTAACTTTTTTAATCTTCTCTTTGCTCGCTTCAAGATTACGAGGCTTCCATGGTAATGGTGGTGTTTGGTTAGCCATTGTTTGTTTTGTTACACTTCAAGAATCACTAACTTTGTTTCATCCGCCGGTAAATCTTTTTTAGTGATATTTAATTTTTTAACATTGTCTGGCTTACTGCCAAGTTCTAAACAAAACTTTTCAACCGGCTCAAGACTATTAAAGCCTGGCTGACGATAATTCATCGGTATAACAATGCGCGGTTCAATACGATTAACCGCATCAACGGCTTCGCGAGGACCAAGTCCATCACCACCACCAACCGGAACAAGTAAAACATCCACACCATCAAGAGCATTTTCTGTTTGTTCACTAACGTCCAATTGATTACCCAAATAACCTATATGTATACCATCCATAGAAATACGAAAAACCGTATTACCTTTAGGCCCAACAGTGGTGCCGTCCACACTTACTTCTTTAACTTCATATTCACCAGGGGTATCAATTACAAAAATATCGCTCTTTAAAGCTGAATGATCTTTTTCGCTTAAAGGTTTAGATAAAACAAAAATGTCCGCCCCAACTTTAGTAATCTTTTGACCGGTTTTTAGATCAAAAGGATCAGTTAAGACGGCCGCTGTTTTTCCTTCTAGTTTAAAACAATTCTGGCCAAGCCAGGTTATATTCATAGAAAATCATCAATTTTAATACCTTTATTTTACCACAGAAAAATCATTTGTGAAAGGCTTAAAATGACGAGAGGGGCGCGAGGAACCTCCCATACGCGCGCCCCTCGAAAAGCGGGTCAACAAGTAGTGATCATCCGCCGAAGCGGATCAGGCTACCGACGCCTCGAGAACCAGCCCCGTGTCGTTGGCATAGATGTGCCAGTCGGGATGGCCTCCCTTGCGTCGTTGCTCGTCGATCGCTTCAGAAGCTTTCGACCAGACGGTCGGACCTCTTCCTCGCACCTCGAGGCGTGTCGGACGATCACCCTTGTTTTGTCCTTCCGGGACTTCGACCTCTTTGCTCATACGATTGCCCTTCCTCTGTTTCTTTTTTCTTTGCTTTTTTTGTTCTTCTTTTCTTGTTTCTCGGCCCCAGTTAAGAGATCGGCGGGCTTCGTGCCACAAAAGCTCTCCTTCAATCTTGACGTGGCTCTATAATACTAAAAACACCCAAAAAATCAACCCCTTGCAACAAATAAAAATTATTCAAAATTGATAATTTATTTTAAAAAATACCTATAAAAATAGGGTCTCCCTTAGGCTCCCTATGGTCGAACAGAACAAATTGTTACTAAAACCCGCGTTTTAACTCGTTCCCAATTTTTTTCTTTTCTTCTACTGTAGACGCTTGACCAAAGCGATTTAAAATACCCAAAAACCTTTCTACCTCTTCTCTTTCGTATCCATTTTTTCCATCTGGGGTCATTTTTTTAAGAACATCACTTGGTAATGATGTTTGAGCTAAAGCGGCTTCAAATCTCCCTTGATCATCTGAAGAAAGTTTTGCAAAAGCAATTTCTGCGGAAGTTTTTGTTCCTTCATCTTTATTCTCTTCTGTGTTTCCACCTCGCGACGAATCAGGAATACCTCGAGAATATACTGTCGTTCCAAGCACCTCATTTGAGTTTCGTGGATTTCTTTGTTTAGTCATAAAATAATTTTATCACAAATTTCTATTTAAACAAAATAAACACTAAATTTGTACTGCTCGCCAATAAGTGGACAATCGAATGGTCAAAGACCATAAGCGAGTGAAACGAGTCGAATGGTGCCGAGGGAGGGACTTCATCGTTACATTCCTAGAACCCGTCGCTTCGCTCCTTCAAACCCCTCGGTTTGAATAATATGGTAGCCCCGATGCAACGTCGGGGCCGACCCCTTTCCTTGGTTCAAATCCTCTATCAATATTATCCCTCATAGCTCCAACTATGCCGGAGCGACGAGGGATGGTGCCTTTATTTTACCATGCTCGAACCTTTTTCCAAAATTGCCGAAAGGAAATGAAATGAAAGAATGCGCACGCGCGGAGCGCGTGGTAACTCTAAACTTAATCTTACGCTCCACGAATGT
>Ga0172371_10002892_pt1 | contig 26954 bp, 20 predicted proteins | sample Lak12m_FD_114543 | JGI IMG/M metagenome (GOLD analysis project Ga0172371, IMG submission 114543) | Freshwater microbial communities from Kabuno Bay, South-Kivu, Congo - kab_022012_12m | ecosystem: Environmental > Aquatic > Freshwater > Lake | place: Democratic Republic of the Congo: South-Kivu... | reverse complement strand
CTGGTTGCCGCGGGTCTGGTCACGTGCGCCGAGTTGAACAGCCGGACGCATTGGTCCCAGAAGAAGGTCAAGCTCGATATCGGCGCGGAGAACGAACCGGCGGCCAAACAAGTCTCTGAGCCAAGGAAGGCCAAGATCAAGATTGACCCCAGACGGGTGGTCTCGGACATCAGGTATGGCCTGGGCGACTCCGAATTGATGGAGAAATACGGTCTATCCCTCGGCAGCTTTCAGAGACTCGTGAAGAGGCTCTTGGACGAAGGAATGCTTACTCAGGCCGAATTGGATCACCGGCGGCATTGGACGGACAAATCGGTCAAGCTGGAACGCTTCGTCTGTCCTGCGTGCAACATGCCGCAGTTTCATGAGTTCGAGATTTGTCCCCAGTGCGGGGTCATCGTGGCCAAGTATCCCAAGGCTCTGGCGGAGGGCAGGGCAAGAAAAGACTTCTGGACTATAAGAACGGGCCGCTACACGTTCAAGCTCAAACGGAGCGGCGACGCCCTGACGCTGGCCGGTCTGGAAAAGCCCCTCCAGCAGGAGATAGTTGAGAAGGTTAAGAACCTGATGACCATGAAGCTTCAGGAAGGCGGCAAAGACGGCAAGGCCGTGGGATCGCATTTTTGGGCGACTCTCGCTGGAGGAGTCAGCGAGAGGAAGAAGACCACCTACGGGAAAGACAAGAAGTTCTACCTCATCGAAATGGGGCCTTATTTGATAATGCCCTCCGTAGACGGGACATCGTTGACCATCGAACGTCTAAGAGAGGGACTCCAGAGGGAGATTTTGGCAATGATTCAAGGTCACTTGGAAACCCGTGAGATGGAGGAAGACCAGAAGGGCCGGGCCGGCGGGATCAAGGATCAGGGATTAAGACTCAAAGGTATGAAGTAGTCGTCATACCGCATCGGATCTCCTCAAGGGAGAGGGTCCACGACATCTTCCTGGAAGGGACTGCCGTTGATGCCTATGCAGCGGGTAATTCTGGTCGGTGAACTGGTTAACGATATCCGGGCCGGTTTGAACGATTCTGAACTCATGAAAAAGTACAATTTGGCCTTGGAAGGGCTTCAGGATGCACTCCGACAACTGCTGGCGCTGGAGGCCATGCGGCCGGAAGAAATCTACGGGCGGCTTCCGGCCTTTGGCGACGAGGTCATCCTTGCCACGTCGGAGGCTGTCCTAAAGAACCTCCGGGAGTGCCCCCGGCATCCGGTGGAACTTCCGGTAACCGTGTACGATGCCAGATCTCCGGAGGCGAGAGGGTCCCTTCGCGACGTTAATCTTACGGGCGTGGGGATAAAAGGTATCGAGGCCCGGGTGACCGAGACAAGGACCCTGGTGGTGGCGCCGCTGGACGATCTACCTTTTGATCCTTTTATCTTGGAGGCGGAATGCCGCTGGACGGGTAGAGAACGGGAAGGAGATTATTTGGCGGGGTTCAGGATCTTGAAGATATCAAAGGAGAATCAGCGGCAGTTGGAAGAGCTCATAAAATTAGCGGATTCGAACTCGCGCCATCAGACCCGCTGACGCGTCAATTGCCGTGTGGTGGTCCAGCCTCCGGGGCGCTCAGCAAATATTGACAGTCAGCCTACATGCTGATAAGCAATAGTACTCCATCGCACAATCATCAACTCCAGATCGGAAGGTGAGAATAACATGGCCCAACCGAAGGACGTGGTAGGCGCCGCTCTAGTTGTCGGAGGCGGAATAGCGGGTGTGCAGGCCTCATTGGACCTGGCGGAATCGGGTTACAAAGTATATCTCGTTGAGAGTCAGACAGGAATCGGCGGGCGCATGGCCCAGCTGGACAAGACCTTCCCTACCAATGACTGTTCGACCTGCATCTTCTCTCCAAAGCTGGTCACTGTGGGACAGAATCCCAATATCGAGCTGCTGTCGTACAGTGAAGTGGCGGAGATCCAGGGACAGGAAGGCCGCTTCAAAGTAAAAATCCGCCAGAAATCTCGATACATCAGGAAAGACCGCTGCAAAGCGTGCGGGGACTGCGCCACAGCCTGCCCCGTCCACGTGCCAAACCAGTTTGACGAGGAACTGAGCAAACGCGCAGCTACCTACCGGCTGTTCCCTCAGACAATACCGCAGACCTTCGTAATCGAGAAGGCCGACCGAGCGCCCTGTGTGGCGACGTGTCCGGCTCATATCAATGTCCAGGGTTACGTGGCCCTCATCGGCAAGGGCAAGTACAAGGAAGCTATCGAGTTGATTTATAAGAGCCTTCCTTTGCCCGCGGTTCTGGGGCGGGTCTGTCCCCATCCGTGCGAAACGGTTTGCCGCAGAGCCGAAAAGGATCAGCCCATCTCGATCTGCAAGTTGAAGAGGTTTGCGGCCGATCAGGTTGATTATTCCTCTCTTGCGCTGCCGGAAATAACCCCGAGGGAAGAGAAGATAGCCGTTGTGGGATCCGGCCCTGGAGGTCTATCCGCGGCTTATTACTTGGCCCTTCAAGGATTCAAGGTCACGATCTTCGAGGCCGCTCCTGTGCTTGGCGGTTGGTTGCGGGTAGGTATTCCGGCTTATCGTCTACCCAGAGATATCCTGGACAAGGAGATCGGCCACATTCTCAGTCTCGGAGTAGAGGCCAGGACCAATACGGCTTTAGGGAAGGACTTCTCGCTTCAAGATCTCGGAGACCAGGGGTTCAAAGCCGTATTCCTCGGTGTCGGCTGCCAGAAGGGCGCCAAGTTGGCCATTCCGGGAGAGGACGCCCAGGGCGTAATCCAAGGTGTGGATCTGCTGAGTCGGGCCGCTCTGGGTCAACAGATGACAGGCGTCAAGAAGGCGGCGGTCATCGGCGGCGGCAATGTCGCGATTGACGCTGCACGGACTTTGGTCAGAAGCGGGGCTCAAGTGACCATACTCTATCGCCGGTCCAGGGCAGAAATGCCCGCGTTCGGGGAAGAGGTTCACGCAGCGCAGGAAGAAGGCGTGAAGATCGAGTTCCTCGTGGCTCCGGTGGCAGTGGAGGCCTCCGGCGGCAAAGTCACGGGAATAAAATGCATCAAGATGGAGCTTGGGCCGCCCGATGATTCGGGCCGACGCCGACCCGTCCCGGTTCAGGGATCAGAGTTCGTGATCGAGGTGGACGCTATAGTCCCGGCCATAGGCCAGGTGATTGACCAGCAACTGTGGGACGGAATGCCGGAGCTGAGCCGAAGTCCTCGCAATACTATCCAGATGGACAGGGTGACTTTCGAGACGTCCATTCCCGGCGTTTTCACGGGCGGCGACGCTGCAACGGGACCTGCCACGGTGGTGGAAGCCGTGGCGGCAGGTCGCGAGGCGGCAGAATCCATCACCCGCTACCTGAACGGCCAGGACATGAAAACCGACCGGCCCAAACAGTATCCGGCGGACCCGGTGTACCCTCCTATTCCTGAGGAGATCAGGACTGAAAAGAGGGCTGTCAACCCCGAAATCAGCATGGCTCAGCGGAAAGGCTTCGAAGAAGTTGAGCTTGCCTTCGCCGAGGAAGAAGCCCGCCGGGAGGCGCTCCGGTGCCTCAACTGCGGCGTCTGCTCCGAGTGCATGGAGTGCGTGCGTGCGTGTCCGGCCCAGGCAGTGGATCACTCGATGGAGGACGAGCTCATGGATGTGGAGGTGGGTTCCATAATCCTCTCCACGGGCTATGAGATGATTGACCCGGAAAAAATCCGCGGTGAGTATTCGTACGGCACAGCACCCAATGTCCTCACCAACATGGAGTTCGAACGGATGTTGAGCGCTTCCGGCCCCAACGCGGGAGAGGTGAAGCGCCCCTCCGATGGAGCTCATCCCAAGAAGGTAGCCTGGATCCAGTGCGTGGGTTCCAGGGACCCGCAGAAGGGAATGCCCCATTGCAGCTCCATCTGCTGCATGGCCTCGATAAAGGAAGCCGTCATTGCCAAGGAGCATGACTCGAACATCGAGCCGACCATTTTCTATATGGACATCAGGGCTTATGGAAAAGACTTCGATGCCTACTACGAGCGCGCCAAGAACGAGGGCGGAGTCCGCTTCATCCGCTCCATGATCAGCAGGGTTGTCGAGGATCCCAAGAGCCACGGCCTCAATATCACTTACCTGGACGAAGCTCAGAAGCTTAACACCGAAGCCTTCGATATGGTGGTGCTCGCGGTGGGCCTGAAGAGCTCCGAGGAATCCAGGCAACTTGCCGGGCAGATCGGCGTCGAGTTGGATGAGTCAAAGTTCTGTGCCACGTCATCTTTTGACCCGGTTTCCACTAATGTGCCCGGCGTCTTTGTCGCGGGAATGTTCCAGGGGCCCAAGGATATCCCCCAAACGGTCATGGAAGCCTCAGCAGCGGCCGGGGCGTCATCGAGTCTCCTGTCGGCAGCCCGTCACACTATGACCACCAAGCAGCAGTTTCCGCCACAGAGGGATGTCTCGGGCGAGGAGCCCAGAATCGGCGTCTTCGTCTGCCGCTGCGGGATCAACATTGCCAACGTGGTGGACGTCCCCAAAGTGGTCGAGCACGTCCGGACGCTTCCCAACGTGGTCTTCGCCGACGAGAAGCTCTTTACCTGTTCCCAGGACACTCAGGAGCAGTTCCTGAAGATCATCGAGGAAAACAATCTCAACAGGATAGTCGTGTCCGCGTGCAGCCCGAGAACCCACGAGCCCATGTTCCAGCTCACCATGGAGAAGGCGGGGCTTAATCCCTATCTGTTCACCATGACCAACATCCGTGACCAGTGTTCATGGGTTCATGCGACGTACAAACAAGAGGCCACCCAAAAGGCCATGGATCTGGCCCGCATGGCCGTGGCAAGGGCAAGGCTTCTTGCCCCGCTCCAGAAATCCAAGATGGAAGTCATGCCCAAAGCTCTGGTCCTTGGAGGCGGAATCTCTGGAATGACCGCTGCCCTCAACCTGGGTGATCAGGGATTTGAGGTGTTCCTGGCGGAGAAAAGCGACCACTTGGGCGGCAACGCACTGTCCATCGAGAAAACGATCCACGGCGAGCAAATCAAGCCGTTTGTGACCGATCTTGCCTCCAAAGTGGAGGGTCATCCGAAGATCGAGGTCTTCAAACAGGCCTCGTTCTCCGATCTAACCGGTCACGTGGGACATTTCAAAGGTAAGATCTCGGCAGCAGGCCAGGAGCCTCGGGACGTGGAGTTCGGCGCTGCGGTTATAGCAACCGGCGCCAGGGAGTCTAAACCCACCGAGTTCCTCTACGGTGAGCATCCTGCCGTGGAAACCCAACATACCCTCGAAGAGCGCATCATAGCCGGTGATCCCAAACTCAAGGACGTGAAGACAGCGGTATTCATCCAGTGCGTGGGATCGAGATGTGACGAGCGGCCGTACTGCTCTAAGATCTGTTGCGCAGGATCGGTTCGTCTTGCGGAGCGGCTGCGCGAAATCAACCCCAGCGTGAAGACCTATATCCTGTACAGGGACCTGAGGACTTACGGTCTGCTGGAGAAATATTACGCACAGTCCCGCAGGGCAGGCACCGTATTCGTGCGGTTCGATCCTGAGACAAAACCCAGAGTTGAAGCGTCAGGAAACGGCGTGAACGTGTTTGTGCGCGATCCCGTGCTGGACCAGGAGATGAAGCTCTCCGCGGACTTGCTGACCCTGGCCGCTGCTATTGACCCGGCTGAGACCAACAAGTCCATTGGCCAACTCTTCAAGGTTACCGTCAACTCGTATGGGTACTTTGTAGAAGCCCACATGAAGCTCAGGCCGGTGGATTTCACGACCGAAGGCGTCTTCCTGGCGGGGCTGGCGCACTACCCCAAGCCCATTGATGAGTCAATAGCCCAGGCTACGGCTGCCGCTCAGAGGGCGTCCCTCATACTGAGCCAGAAAGAGATGACGTTCCCGGGCGTCATATCTCGGGTGGACCCCACCAAGTGCGCGGTATGTCTCACCTGTGTCAGGCTGTGTCCTTACGGAGCGCCTTTCATAAACGAGGAGCACAAGGCGGAGATTCTCCCTGCCCTTTGTCAGGGCTGCGGAATCTGTTCTTCCGTATGCCCCGGGAAGGCCATCGAGCTGCAGCACTTCAAAGACGACCAGGTGTTCCAGGAAATAGACGCTCTTCTTGACGCGGCTTCCTGAGCCCGATTGCGGCTCGGCTCCAGTGCGGGTCGCTTTCTGCAACATGAGCCGTTCCGGTTCCCTCTCCACCAAAGAGAGGGAGCCAGGCTTTCTTCTTGCCTTTTCTTGCGGATCGCCCGCTGGAAGCCCTGAACAGGGCTGTTTGCCAACGGGAATCCCCCAAGGATTCTACCGGTCAAGCAATTGGAAATAGGTCTGATTCAAATCTGGTTCAGAAAGCTGCTGGAAGCTCTGCGAATCAAAGGCACCCCTTCCCAGCGTGAGACCCCTTCCCTTCCGGATCAACGCAAGAAAGAGGCTTTCAGCGTCGTGTCGGAGGGAATCACCCTCCGGGGCCGCATTTTTTTCCCGACCGATCACCCTTCGAGACAATACCCGGCCCTAGTTATCTGCCACGGCATACCCGGCAGTGGTGCCGACCGGCCAAAGGACGATCCTGGTTATGAAGGTCTGGCTATGGAATTCTGCGGGCTGGGAGCGGCTGCGGTCATCTTCAACTTCAGAGGCTGCGGCGAGTCCGGCGGGGATTTCGACATGCTCGGCTGGGCCCATGATCTGGAAGTGATCCTAGACAAGGTTCAGAACACTCCTTATATTGATCCGACGAGGATTCTCATTGTGGGCTTCAGTGGAGGAGGTGCGGCTGCAATCCGTGTGGCCGCGGATAATCCCGAGGTTTACGGACTTGCTGTGGTGGGCACTCCTGCCGACTTCAAGATCTTTGAGAAAGATCCTGCTGAGATAGTCGAGGATTTCAAAAAGAGAGGTCTTTTCAGGAATCCCGGTTTCCCGCCGGACGTCGGCCGCTGGATAGGTAACTTCGAAGAAATGGAACCGAAGCGCTGGGTTGCCTACTTCAAGGGCAAACACCTGCTCATCGTCCACGGAGACGCCGACGAATTGATACCTGTTGATCAGGCGAGGGAGTTGTTCAGGCGCGCTCCGGCGGGGGTTAAGGAACTTCGGATACTTCCGGGCGGCGTTCACCGGCTGCGGCTGGACCCGCGATGCCTCGACTTACTGAATGAATGGTTCCTGAAGAGTGTTGGCTGGGCTTGATAGCGGACTCAACAGCAATAGGCATACGGTCGCCTGTTTGAACGCACATCGGTTTGAGCAGCCGAGCCCGGTCCTCGCCGGCAAGGACGTCCCATGATATGCTACACTTGGTAGAACTTCATCCGTGGCAGTTCCACTGCCGTCAATTTGTTGCCATACACGGCGCCGGTATCAATGCCTATCTTTCCCGGGGTAACAAACGGCGTCTCCAGAGCAGTGTGACCAAAAATCACACGTTTGTTCCAGTCATATGCGGAGTAGATAAACTCTTCCCTGATCCAGAGCAGATCCTCTTCTGTTTGCTTGTCCAGCGGCACACCGTCTCTCAAACCGGCATGCACGAAGATGTAGTCGTCAGTCTCGTAATAGAGCTGCAAGGACAGCAGAAACTCCAGGTGATCCTCTGGCAGGACGAACGCTTTTCTGCCGATACCGCCCTCCACATAGCTCGCGATGGTCTCCGCCCCACCGTTGGCCACATAGAGCATCTGATCCTTCTGGTGGATGTAGTAATCCAGCAGCATCTTCTCGTGATTCCCCTTGAGGAACACCATTTCGCCGCCTGCCCTTCGCAGCCTGACCAACAATTCGACCACATCCCTGGCTCTGGGGCCCCGGTCTATATAATCACCGATAAACAGCAACAAATCCCCCTCTTCCTTGTTCCAAGGAAGCACTTTCATCATGGCAACTAATTTGTCGGCACAACCATGAATGTCGCCGACTGCGAATATTTTCCTGCTCATGAGCTGATAGTATTCCTCTCCTGGTGGGTTGTCAACGAGGCCAGAAGGACAAATTATCCATTTGACCGGCTCTCGTGCAGGTTGCCCGAGACGGGGTTCTCGTTATCCCCCGAAAAGCGGTAACTGCGCGGTTAGTAAGGTCTAAAGACTGCGGCATCCGGCAAGATTGAAATCTTTTTGCACATCTGTCAACATATTCCGCAATCCCGAGAGACAAAAAGAAGCTGCAAGAACCCGGAAAGTGACGAATATTCATTAGGCTGATCTAAGCGTAACCGGAGGAGAAACAGACCATGAACGACGGCAAGAGAAGTTTACTGCTCTCACTGTCATCGCCGGATATGGATCCCATAGAAAAGGTCATCCTCCGCAGCATGAACGAGGGAGTGATAACCCTGGAATGCTCGGGTAGATTGTTTACGGCCAACCCCGCGGCCCTTAGGATTCTCGGCCTGAGTGAAGAAGAAATCGGCGGCAGGCACTTCGAAGAAGTGTTCGGAAGCGAACCCAAGAACAGGCCCTTCAGTGAAGTTTTCGTCAAGGTCACGAAAAACTCGGACGGGACTCTGCATCAGGAGGTTCCCTTCACGCGAGGGGATGGTCAAGTCGTGGACCTGGAGGTCACGAGTTCCTGTCTGGAGTTCGACGCGTGCACGCCGGGTCTGGAGAGTGTGGTGGTGGTCTTCCGGGACATGACGGCCATCAAGTCGCTGGAACGAATGAAGAGGCGCGCGGTGAACCATCTCTCACACGAGCTCAAGACCCCGCTGGCCATCATCCTGGCCTCTATGGAGCGATTGAAAAATAAACAAGCCCCTGAAGAGGACAACTCCAGGGATTTTGATCGCATGGAACGCAATGTCCGGCGGCTGACCGATATTCAGAGCATCGTGGAAGAGATTCTTGATCCTCCGGATTTCAAGCCTGTTCCCTTGTCGCCGTCCCGAGTGGTAGAGGAGATTGTGGGGCGGCTTCGCAGCGAGTCCGCCCATCGTGCCGTGTCCTTGGTGACCAAATTGCCCGACTCTGGGACGCGGAGTCTCGATCCGGACCTTCTCTCGGCAGTCCTGGAAACTCTGGTGAAGAACGCTATCGAAAACACCCCGGATCAGGGCGAAGTGCTGGTGTGGGCAGAAGACTCGGCCTCCGGCATTATCGTACATGTCACTGATTATGGGGTGGGAATAACCATAGCGGATCAGGAGTTCATTTTCGAAGGCTTTCATCACACCCAGGCCACGGACGAGTATTCCAGCAAGAGACCTTTTGACTTCAACGCGGGCGGCAAAGGGTTGGAGCTTCTCCGGATAAAGGCCCTCTCCGAAGCCTGCGGCTTCGATGTATCTTTCGAGAGCAGCCGCTGCAAATACATCCCCACGGCACGGGATCATTGCCCGGGGGCGATCTCCGAATGCAGCGACGTTCAGGATGTCCTAGGATGTCGAGAAACCGGCGGTACATCGTTTTCCGTGGCGTTCAAATGCCCTGGTTGATTCCCACCTGCTTGACCATCTTCCAGCGGTACCGTCCTCGAGAATCAATCCGTGGGGAAATGAAAAACCCGCTCTCGCGTGGCCTTCGCTTGATCAATTACTCCAGGCCATTTGAGAGCGGGTCGGCGCTCAGGTCGTATCAATTTTCAGCGGAGCAATTAAGTCTTCTTCCCGTGTTAGTGTAGGCCGCTTCCACAGAAGGGCGTATTCTTGAACTCCAGAGTCGCGCAGATCACGGCTCGGGTCGGGTTTTCGTGCCAGGCGACCCACCGCTCGAAATCATCGTTTTCGGGCCACACTTCCATGGTCGGACGGCCGCCCTGATTGTCCGCGCGGGCCCCGAAGCCCTCGTTGATCACCCCCACGAATTCATCCTTGAAGCTCATGCTATATTTCCTCCTTGAAGACAGGTCATATTTGTCTTCAAACTATTTGGATGCAGAAGAAGAGTTTTGGATTCACAGGCGGTGTTCTTTTTCAGCCGGGATTTTTCCCATGATGTAATTGCTCCAGTTCTCAACGAGTCGGATTCTCTTTGCCATTGAGTCGCAAATTTGACATGATCCTACAGACGCGCTCAGGCCTGCCGCCGACAAATGAGGAAGCCCCGCGTATTGCGACGGCAGCATTCCGAGACGGACCCGATCATGAAACGAGTAATTCTGACAGGCGCTACAGGATTCGTTGGAGCCAATTTGGCTCGCCGTCTGGTCCAAGACGGCCACGAGGTTCATCTTCTGGTCCGAGAGGAGCACAATCCTTGGCGCATAGAAGGTATCAAGGAGGCGGTGAAGATTCACCGAACGGACCTGGAAGATGGAGTGTCTCTCCGGGAACTTTGTGCCTGCATAGGTCCCCAGTGGATTTTTCACCTGGCCGCGCACGGGGCCTATTCTTTTCAGACCGACCTCCACCACATGATCAGGACCAACGTCATCGGGACGGTAAACCTGCTTCAGTCGTGCCTTGAGACAGGGTTCGAGGCTTTCGTGAACACCGGCTCATCCTCGGAATACGGCTTCAAGAACGCGCCGCCGGCGGAAAACGAGTGGCTCGAGCCCAACAGCCACTATGCTTTGACCAAGGCCTTCGCGACCATGTTTTGCCGCTACACGGCGTCCAGCACTGGAGCGCATGTGACGACCCTGAGGCTCTATTCGGTCTACGGTCCTTTTGAGGAGCCGACCCGCCTCATACCCACAATCATAACCAAGGGGCTAGGGAACCAGCTGCCTCCGCTGGTTCAACCGCAAATGGCTCGGGATTTTGTCTACGTGGACGATGTAGTGGAAGCGTATCTGGCAGCTGCAACCTTTTCGGGCAAGGAGCCGGGGGCGGTATACAATGTAGGAACCGGCAGGCAGACGACGATAGCCCAGGTGGTGGAACTGGCCCGGCGTGTGCTCAACATAACCGCCGAGCCCCAGTGGTGCTCCATGGGTGACCGCATCTGGGACACGGGCACCTGGGTCTCAGACAACCGTTGCATTCAGGAAGCATTGGGGTGGAACCCCGGCAACACTTTTGAACAGGGATTCGTAAAGACCGTCCGATGGATGGAACAGATAGCAGCTGACGAGGCCATGAGACTGAGGTACGGGATTTCAGCGCCCGACTGATGAGAACATGTGACTGAATTTCGGAAACGGAGACTAAGTATTCCATTTCCTAGTTACCGTGACGGAACGGGGCTCCCGGAAGCATGGCCAGAGGCCGCCTTACCGTATGTAGTGGCGCCGTTTGCTGCGCCCTCTGCGGGCAGGGCTTGCCCTGCCCCTACACGGCCGTGGCATCGTCATCATTCGGACCCGTTGTGTATACGCAACCGAATTTGCGCCAGAGTGTACTTAAGGTCTTGAAGAGTACTTCAGGGCTTTGGAGGTGCGATTGTGTCGGAAAAACGCTCGATCAAGGCTCGTGATGTCATTAAGGATGTTCGGTCCGGCCTGACCGACTCCCAGTTGATGGAAAAGTATCAGCTTTCCGAGGGCCGGCTGAAACACGTTTTTGAGAAACTCGTGGATGCAAGGGCACTCGATGGATCAGAAATTCGGGACCGTGTGACTCTGGCACAGGAGTCCACATCCGGCCGCAGCGCCAGGAGAATGTCCCGGGGATACCTGATGTTTTCTATACCCGTCTACGACACTGACAATATAGAGATCGAAGGGTGGCTTGTTGACCTGAACCAGACTGGATTGCAGGTCAGTGGGATAGAGGCGGCTGTTGGCGACTCCAAGAGCCTGCTCATACGCGCCGATGAATTCGTGGACGTCTATCCCTTTGGATTTGACGCACAATGCCGCTGGGTGGAACCCGGCGATACGGAAGGCGTCCTGAACGTAGGGTTCGAGATTACGGGCATATCTTCCTGGGGACTGCAAGAGTTGCGAAAATTGATAAGCCTTGTGACTCTGACCGACTAGAAACTTCCGGGAGGATGCATCGGGGGAGAGATTTCCCCTGGAAAATGCAGCAGCGGTTACCATGCGCGGGATTCTTTAGTGAAGTTTCGAATTGACGACGCGCAGTGACGAGGTATCATGTGAATGCCGGTTGGCCAGCGGGATTGCACCCTACCGGCGGAGTCGCTTCATGAGCAAGAAACAGATCAACATAAGGCAGGCAGTCAGGGACATACGAGCCGGGATGGACGATTACCAGCTCATGGATAAATACCGCCTTGCCGCTCGCGGCCTCCAGAGCCTCTTTTCCAAGCTGGTGGAGATCGGGGCCCTTCAGCCCTCTGAATTGCACAACCGAATGCCGGGCTTCACCGAAACCGCTGTTATAGCGGGACACGTCGGTGAGCCGCCCGGCAAGTCCTCGCCGCAGGGCCAGGACGAACCCACGTCAGGCAGGACCCCTCCGCTCATCAGAGCGAAAGACGCGATCCGTGACATACGTGAGGGTATGCACGATTCGGAGCTCATGCGGAAGTACAGGCTTTCTTCAAGCGGGCTTCAGGACCTCTTCGACCAACTTCTCCAAAGGGGTCTCATCAAGCAATACGAGATTGATGAACGTATGGCTTCCTTTGACTCGACGGTTGACGTCAGAGAAACCGTTGACAAACTCAAGCTGGACTGGCCGGCGCCGGTCGTAGCGCCGGACAAGGCCAAGACGAGCCCTGTTCCTGAGCCGAAGAAGGCCCAACCAGTCAAGCGCTCGATCAACCTCAACAATCTCGTGAAAGACATCCGCCTTGGAATGGACGATCGGGACCTCATGGAAAAGTACCAGCTCCCACGCAACGAACTCCAGCGTGCATTCAGGCAACTCGTTGATGCCGGGGCGGTCACGATGGGCGAGATATACGGCCGTTCGTCCCTGCACTTGTCCACGATCACCATTCCCGGGGGGGAACCGGACGAAGACGAAGCCCATTACCTTGCGTTCCCCGTCCCCATATACGAATCGTCCGATCCGGCGACCGTGGGCCGCATCCGCCACGTCAAGGAGCGCAGGATCGGCACCATAGGAATCAATGCCCGAACAGGCGACGTCAAGAGCCTCGTGGTGTCGCCGGAGCGATTCGTCAACATGGCCCCGTTCTCGTTTGAGGCCGTATGCCTTTGGTTCAGGAGTGAAGCCGAAGGCGAGTACGCGGGCTTCGAGATCACGGAAATCACCGAGGACAATCTGAGGAATCTGGACAGGCTGGTTCAGATGCTGACCTTCGGTGACTGACACCAACACGTATGGCGGAAAACGCCACAACGAAGAGTGAAAATCCCGTGCGATGAGGAGAGGGATTTTCATAGGATTTTAATCGGAGGAAGATATTCATGACAAGATCTCTCGGAGCAAAGACTATTGCTTACCCCACACCCGTTTTCATAGTCGGGACTTACGACAAAGCCGGCAATCCCAACGTCATGACCGTGGCATGGGGAGGAATCTGTTGCTCTGACCCTCCCTGCGTGTCCATTTCAGTCCGGGAGGCCACATACACTTACGGTAACCTCATGGAACACAAGGCCTTCACCATCAGCATTCCGCCCGAGTCTCACGTAAAAGAGGCGGACTACTTCGGCATTGTTTCGGGAAGAAACACGAACAAACTCTCGACAGCAGGGCTTACCCCGGTCAAAAGTGAAGTGGTTAACGCCCCGTACGTGGCGGAGTTTCCTTTCATTATAGAATGCAACGTGATCCACCACCACAAGATCGGAATTCATACTCAATTCATCGGCCGGATAATGGATCTGAAAGTGGAAGAGGAACTGATCGCAGACAAGGAGGTTCCGCTGATCGAAAAAGTGAAACCCATGCTTTGGGCTTCCGACAGCCGGGGTTACTACAGTATCGGCAGGTATTTGGGCAAAGCCTTTTCAATAGGCCGAGAGATCAAACAGTGATCCGCTGAGTGGAGAAAGACTATAGAGAGGACCAAAGTGATGGAAGGACAGAATCACTCTAGAGGCGAATGAGTGTTGTTATCGTGATTGCCCAAACTAATGTTGGATAATGGCTGTGCTCTGGTGGGGCGGGCATCTTGCCCGCCATTTTGGGCAGGCAGGATGCCTGCCCCTCCAAAACACGCTCCGCATCGTCGCCCATTTCGAACATCGAAATCGGTCACAATTTGCGTCAACTACTGTGAAAGGCTGCAGAGGGCCGCTGACGCGAACCCTCTGCAACTTTTTCGGACTATCGTTCGTCTATTATCCGCTTGGCTTTCCCGATGCTGCGCTCGATGGTGTCGTGCGGCAGAATGTTAATGGGAACGTTGATGCCGATGACCTGTTGAATACGATGTGAAATCTTCTTGGAGAGCTCTTGGATCTTCTCGGGGCCCGCCTCGTAAATCGCCTGCCTGACTTCGGTCTCGACAGTGATGTGATCAATGTAGCCCTTCTTGCTGAGTCGGATCTGATAGAGGGGCTCCACCTCTTCGAACTCCATAAGGACGGCCTCCACCTGGGACGGGAACACGTTTACACCGCTGATGATCATCATGTCGTCTGAGCGGCCTAATATTTTGTCCATAGTGATGAGAGTGCGGCCGCACCGGCACTTTTCACGGCGCAACGCGCAGATGTCCCTCGTCCGGTACCGGATGAGCGGCATGGCCCTGCGCTGCAGAGCCGTAAAGACAAGTTCACCCTCTTCGCCCAGGCCCACGGGTTCAAGAGTCCCGGGGTCCACTATTTCCGGATAGATGTGATCCTCGTTGACGTGGATCCCGTAATACTCGCACGTGAATGACACCCCGGGGCCCATCATTTCGGTGAGGCCGTAATGCTCGTACGCGTGGATGCCGCCCCGGCTTTCGATGTCGCTGCGCATTTCCACGCTCCAGGGTTCCGCTCCGAAATGCCCGGTTTTCAGTGAGGAATTTTTTATATCGAACCCCATCTTTTCGGCTCTTTCGATGATGGTCATGCAATAGGAAGGGGTACAGCACAAGGCCGTGGTGCCGAAATCCTGAATCAGCATGATCTGGCGCTCAGTCATTCCCGCTCCTGATGGAACAACCGCGCAGCCGATCCTCATCGCGCCCTGAAGGAACCCGAGGCCACCTGTGAAGAGCCCCATTCCGTAGGCATTCTGGAGTATGCTGTCGGGGCGCACTTCCTGGGCCCAAAGCCCTCTGGCCATACATTCGGTCCATTGTTCCATGTCTTGGGCCGTGTAAGGCCCGGTGATGGGCTTGCCGGTAGTCCCGGAAGACGCGTGGATGCGGGCCACTTCCGACATTGGGACCGCGCACAGACCAAAGGGATAATTGTCCCGCAGGTCGTTCTTCACCGAGAATGGGAACTTCGCAATGTCGGAGAGCTTGACCAGATCCGAGGGCTTGACTCCTCGTTCGTCAAAAAGCTTCGTGTAGAAGGGGACTCTGTCGTAGACCCATTTGACGGTCTCTTTCAACTTTTCAAGCTGAAATGCCTGCATGGCCGCTTCGTTCATGGTTTCGAATTTTTCGTCCCAAAACTTCTTTGACATGCGGTTCCTCCTAGGGGGCTATTGGGTTTGATTTAAGGACAAGAACTGTCGAGGAAAGGCTTTTATTATCCATTGAATACGGAATTGTACGATTCCTGTCAAGCTAAAAGGGCAGGCAGCCGGCAGGGTTTTTTCCGTGATTGGCTAGTGGTGCCATGCTTCAGCGGAGTGAATCGAAGCTCCAGACAAGAGGCGGCAACATAAATGTAATGCCAGCGGACATCGTGAGATCCTGAGTCGTGGCGTTGAGTCAATTCAACAAGGCTTTCAGACGGTTCGCTATCAACGGCTTCAAGGAGGTTTCCAGCACGGGCACGACTTGCGGTTTGGCCACGGGTCCCCGAATCTTGAGTATCACCGTCACCGGGGTCTTGGTCATCGGTTGCTCCGGAGCTTTCTCCTTGGCAGGCTCCTGGACCTCTATACCCAGCTTTTTCAGCTCCTTGTCCAGGCCTGTGGCCTTGAGCAGGCCTTCATGCTGCTTGACGACCTGCTGTATGGCGGGGATCTGACCTATCGCGGCCGGTATGGTCGTTGCAGTCTGGATTCCTGCAAACGCGTCCAATTCCTGGGACTTGAGCTGTAAGCTGCCTATGGCTCCCACGTTGAGGTCCGCACCTTTCAGCTTCAGGTTGTCGGTGCGAGCCGTAGTGGACTCTATGTCCACTGTGCAGGTTAGGGACTGGAATTCCAGGAGATCCGCCGCCTTGTGCGTTGTGCGAGGATTCAGCAGTGTTCCCACCAGAACCTGTGCCTGGTCGAGAATATTCCGCAGCCGCTGGGTGTCTATTCGACCCCGGCCCACATCCACCAGCAGACGGCCCTTGCATGTCTCCAAGGACGTAATGTTGCTGAGGTTACCCTTTATCTTGACACCAGCGTTCACCGTTCCCGCAATCCGGCCCGATATTTCGGGAATCGTGGCCGAATTCCCGCTGGTGTCCACAGTCCCCTTGATCTTGTCCACGGACCAGGCCGCGTTGGGGGGCCTGTAATCAATTCCCAGGAGCCGCACCGTGCCGGTCTGCGCGATGCCCGATTCCGACTGCCTGATGCGGAATCTGGCCTCCAGAGGTCCTGAAACACCCGTCCCGGTTGCCGACGGAAAGAGCGCCGCCAGTTCCTTGAGTTCGCACTTGGTGACCTCTAGAGTCACCCCGGTCATGCGCCCGTCGCTGTCTCGCAGGGTCCCTTTTCCCGTCGCAACTAGGCCTGGCAAGGACAGACGGCTGTTGGCAAGGGACAGATTCCGGCCCGACCATTTTCCCGACGCGTGCAGATCCCCTGGAACACCGCCGGCCTTCCGGAAAGATCCACCGATCGCCACATCGAGATGTGTCAAAGGTGCATCCAACGACCATTCCATTTCCTCGGGGGTTCCAGTGAATTTAGCCTTCACGTGCGAGCTTCCTGCAACCGCGGATGAGGAATGAACTTCGAGGCCTGTCAACTCCAGAAGCTTCCTGTCGAGATTTATGGTGGCGGAGCCGTCAATCCTGGGGGTCCGGGACTGTAGGTCCGTCAGGTTGGCCTTGGCCGAGATCATATCGCCCGCCTCGGCCTCTTTTCTCAGCACCAACGTGGCATCATGAATCTCGGCCTTCGTGTCGCTGTACAGAAGCCTTGAATCAAGCCGTACAGAGCAGCCCGACAGCTTCGGCCCATCGCTTCGCAATCTGATCCGGGCTCCGGCAAGGGCCATCCCCAGGGTTGCTTCCGAGCCTATTCGGCCATTGGTCGCACTTGGCGGAGCTGAGACCTTCCCCTTCAGATACAAGCTTCCTCTACTCCCGGCGGCCTTCTCCACAAAAGGCACAAAGGAGACGTCAGCAGCGGTGAGATCTCCGGAAAGATCGAACCAGAGGTCTTCGGCGCGGCCTCGTATCCTGCCGCGCAAAGGCGTTGAGCCTGAAACGGTCAAACCCTTGGGCATCTGTACGCCGAGATCCGTAATCCACTGTGGTTTTATATCTATCTCACCTTTCACATCCACAGTGGGGTCCGAAGAGAGCGGCTTCGAAACCGTTCCGGAGATTGAGACCAGTTTCGTCGCCCCCGAGACTTCCAGGTCCTCGATGATCATTTGATCGGCATCCAAAGCCCCCTGAGCCCATACACGGACACGTGAGGCAACCTTAGCGAGTTTTCCCGACGGAACCGCGTTTTCCAGCCCCATCGAACCCTGAACTTTCCAGGGCTTATCCCGAGCCCACTCGTACTTTATCCCGGCCTTGACGGTCCCTCTATTGGGATCCAGAGGAATCTGAGGGACGAGCATACTTTTGAAGCATCTGAACGGCAGGCCGTCCGTTTCGCAGCTAAGGCGAATATTGTCCAGCCCGGACAGGTCCTCGGTAGTCACAAGGTCTCCGGAGACGTTCAGCTGCGAGGCTTCCTGCGCATCCGCCTTCATCTCTATTTTCAACGATGCCCTTGCAGGCCTGCCCCTTGCCATGGAAACTTCAGATCGCACCGAGCCCGTTGCGAATTCCTCTCCCATTCTCGCCCAACACGGAAGATAAGTATCCAAGGGTTTGAGACTCAGCGACGCGACGACCAGGTTCAACTGAGCTGCCTCCAAGGCCGTAAAATCACCCGAGGGCGTGATCACTCCGTCCAGGGTCACTTTTCCCGCTCGGGCCTTTTCGCCTCCCAGAGAGCCGGTAAGATTGACGGAAAATGAATCGCCGGGCTTCTGGTGATTCGCCGAACCGTTTATCTCCCGCAACGAGAGCACCGGATCGTCGTTGGGGGCAATCGTTCTGTCCAGGAGATCCAACCTGGCGTTGATTATCTTTATGGAGGCGACCGACCATCTAACGCGAGAACTCTTTTCCGGAACTCCGGGGGGCGATTCGCGCGTCTCCTGAGCCGCCGGACTCGCCGGGGCCTGTTGGACTCCGATGGGGGTGTCGGACCCGGGGGGAGCTGCTTGGGATGAAGATTCGGGCACCGCGGATCGAGGAGGAGCCAAATCCTCCAGAGATCCATCCGGGAGCCGTCTTATGGTGCCCCGAAGTCCTATCACCGCAATCGTCTCGATGGACACTTCCCTCGTGAGTAGGGAAAAAAGGGATGGAACCAAGGTCAGCCTGTCAACGGACAGGAAGCTCTTTCCCTGTCTGTTGGGGACCGTTATGCCTTCCACGTTCAGCTTGATTATACTGGGAAAAGCCAGGGACACCTTGATGGCTCCCAGATTCACGTTGCTCCCTGTTGATTCGCGCAGTCTTTGCTCGATGCGGTTTCGGATCAGCTCGGTCTCTGGGAGAATGAGAAGCACCACAGAGGTTCCCGCAGCCCAAATGGCCACCATCACTGCCGCCACGATCGCGAGTTTTTTCCAGCGGTTCATCTGATACTCTCCAGAGACAGGGATACCAAGCCCGGGCCCCAAGGTCAAGGCGGGCACCGCGGCCAGCGGAACCGAGGACCGAAAGCGGGAGACTTTCTATGAAAACTCTTCCGGGGGACAACTTTTCTGCAGAAAAGTTTTCCCCCGGACCCTTTTCCAAAGACTCCCAACATGTTGGAGGCTTCCGATGGTCGCCGCCGGTCGCCGGTTCGGGTAGGATGTGGTGAACGAAGTGAACCGCATCGGTCGAGAAACGAAAGGGTAACCGGCGTCTTCATTGTTCCTTGTGCCCGGCCGCGGCACGGAAGCGTTTTCATAGAAACTTCCACTCAGTCCTTGCGAACCGGACCGTCAAGGTTTACCTATAAAAAGAGGTCCGCTGGAACGATCAGTACAAACCGGACTTCGGCGGCGGATGCTGAAAGTCCACTGCGCCTGATAGTCATCAGAGGTCCACCAGAAACCTAACCAGGTGCTGCCTTACCAACCGCAGACCCTGAAGCAGGAGGTTCCAAGATGTCCAGTCCTAAGATCTGCCCGCATTGCGGTGCAGAAATGGATCCAATCGAAACCCCCCCGGAGTCTTCGTGGGGTGGAGAGATCCATTACGTCTGTTTCAACGATGATTGCTGCTATTTCACGAAAAGTTGGGAAGTCCTCGAGAACCAGGGCGTTGAGAAAACCGGCTATCGGTGCCGCATGGATCCGAGAGGAGCCTGTGGTCCACTGGCTGTTTGGTCCGCCGACGCGCTGAAGAACCTGATCTGTCACGACAGCGCCGAGTAACGGAACACTGACTGAGGCCGCAACAGCCTTCAATTGTGATCAGGTTGTCCGGTCAAGGCGACGGCAGGATTCCTTACCGGGTCCGATCCCGAAACAACTGAGGGGGAGCAAGTTTTCTCCCCCAAATCCTTGGCGACAAGTTGTTCAGGAGTGAGCGGTGAACAACGATACGGCCGCCGAAGGGACTCTGGATCTCTTCGGGAAGGCAGACTTCATCCGGGACGACGAGAGTCCCGATCCCAATTTCTGCATTAAGGCAAGATTTATTAGCCATCTCGACTCGCTGACGCTGCCTACGGTTGAAGACCTTTTTGTAGGACTGATACCAAAAGGTTTCGTAATTCCGGATCTAATAGCAGGGCCCGATTCTCATCTCCGGCCCGAGATCCAACCGGACGCCGTGACTTGGAAGGATATTTCGAGAGCACGGCCAAGCCACGACCAAGAGACGACAGATATTATTCCTTCGGCATTCCCAGCGACCGCATTTAGGCGGTCTGGGCACGGGTGAAAAGATGATTAAGCGCTTTCCGGTCAGGAACCGGCGAACCGGTATGGCGGTCGGCCTGGTGATCATCGCTCTCTTTTTGATCGTTCTGATTGCTATTGGAGCATCGGCCGCGGACAAAAAGAAGGAAAAGGTGACTATCTTCGAGGTTCCCACCACCGGCCAAATAACCGACGTCCAATATCGTCCGGAATTCGACGAATGGTGGGTGACGTGCAGAGAGGGCGAGAACATCTCGGTGTACTCCTATGACAAGCGATCCCAACGGTGGGGTCAGGCTGTCTTCACTCCGCGAAAACCCGATGACAAGACACCTAAAGGTGTCACCAGGGAAAAGGAACGGGGTCAGATCCCTGAGGACCCCGAGGCCGCAGCCGCGGCGGCAAAGTCCCGGGAAGGGCATAAGGCCGAAGACGTCAAGCCCGACGCCGGAAAAGAAGCGGGAAAAGGCACGAAAGACGACAAGAAGAGATGGTGGGATCCCCTGAACCTCATCAGACAGGGTGAGTGGCTGATTCCTCCGTTTCACTAACCGCTGATCATGCTGCCATGATGGATGGCCACGCATCGGGCAACTTCAGTTTGCTGCAGACCGTGCACGATGTGCGGGAATTTCATTTTCGAGTAGAGTCAATGCCGCCGCTTCACTGCGGCCCTAATCGCAAGTTGTTTCTGGAGGATCTCTTGATTGGGTACGCGCTCGTAGTAGTGGATATGCTCAAAGACAACGTCAACACCAGCGGCCACGGGATGATGGATGTCGAGGCAAAGAAGATTATTCCCCCGATTCTGGAACTCTCCCGCTCGTTCAGGGCCAAGGGAGGCCGGGTGGTATTTGCCTGCGACAGCTTCATGGAAGGTGATTTCATATTTAAGGGCCGCATGAAGCCACACGCAATCCGCGGAACCGGCGGGGATCTTCCCATCCCGGAGCTGGAAATGCAGCCACAGGACGTTTTTCTCCCGAAACGCCGCATGAGCGCGTTTTACAAGACGGACCTGGATCAGACTCTCAGAACCTGGGGGGTTCACACGGTTGTGGTGTGCGGAATTGTTACCAATGTTTGTGTGCTGCTCACTGCAATGGATGCAATACAAAACGATTTCAGCGCGGTAATGGTCTCCGACGCCTGCGCGTGTCACCTGCCGGAAATGCACGAATCAACAATAAAATCTTACGAGAAGTTTATACTCGCGCCCATATTCCGTGTCATGACGGTCGCGGAGATAATTGCGGAGATCAGTAAGGCCGCAGGCATCCCGCCGGCTTCCGCGTGACGGGCTCCCCCTGTAGCCGCGGTGCTGACAAGCTCATGGCATTTCGTCTTCAAACGAGTAACCAGGTCTTGTCGTCGGGCTTCCTGCGGATCGAAGGACGAGCCTCGATGGTGTTTTATCGGCTCGAAAGCGAAAGGGTGTCAGGCTGCGCTTTCAGTGATGGTCTTGAGATGTCGCATGAGAATCCTGGCGGTAGCGTCAACAAGGGTCACCACCTTTGGGTAGTTCATTCGCTTTGAGCCCACTACACCGATGCTCCCCAGAATCGCCTCGTCCGTCCGGATGGGATATGCAACGATAGCGCACGATTCCATTTCATCAACGCCGTGCTCGGACCCGATGAATATCTGGATGCCTCTAGCCTCCAGGGTCTTGTCAAGTATCTTCAGTAAGTTGCTCTTCTCCTCGAAGGCCTGTAGCACGGCCCTGAGCTTTTCTATCTGAGCCGACTCCGGTTCCAGGAGAACGTTGATTTGACCCTCTATGAAGATCTCCCTCGAGTCCTGCTGCGATAGTATCACCTGCCCCAGGCGCAGCACCTTGGCGAGCATCGCGTCCACCCTGGTCTTTTCCGCAGCCAGCTCCAGCTCGATACGTTCCCTGGCCTGGCGAAGGTCCAGGTCTTTCAACATGTCATTGAGCCGCCGGCTGTAGCTCTCCAGAGTTTGTTGGTCAATGTCGTCCTCGTCGTAGATCATCTTGTTCTGGACGAGGCCGTTGGTAGAGACAAGAACCACCAGGATTTTGTCGTGGGCGACTCTTACGAAGTCAATGGTCTTGAAGGTTTGCTCGCCGGCGGGGGTGGAAGTCACCACGCCAGCGTGACGGGACAGCTCCGCAAGCACGTGCGACGATTGGCGAAGGACATCCCTGAGATCGAGTCCCGCGGATCTGATGAGGAACTCGATGGAGGCTTGCTCGCGGGAGTTCAGTTCAAGGGGGGCGAGCAAAGTGTCAACGTAGATGCGATACCCCCGATCCGTGGGCACTCTTCCGGCGCTCACGTGGGGCTGGGCAATGTAGCCCATCTCTGTAAGATCACTCATGATATTTCGGACGGACGCAGCGGACAGGCCGAGGTCCGTCTTCCTCGAGATCGTCCGCGAGCCAACGGGTTCTCCCGTGGCAATGTATTCCGCGACGATAGCCTCAAGAATTTTTTCCGAACGCTGTCCGAGACTACCCATAGTTGTCCCCCGGAAGGGAATCGAGCCTTATTATCCGGTACGCAGATTAGCCCCCCGGACCTTGTCCGTCAAGGGAAACTCAAACAGCTTGGCAAGCATCCGGCTATCCCGCGATGCCGGCGGCCCTCCATCGTTGCAAGGAGGGAAGCGACTGAGCAATCTCGCTATGCTCGGCGCAGGAGATTGCTTCGCTTCGCTCGCAATGACAGTCTTTCCGCCAGGTAAGTGAATGATTACACAGCTTCGGGTGAGACCGGCGTGGGCCGCCCTGTTTCAGACGCTCTTGAAATACTTTACGAAGGAAGAGTAAGAGCCTTTGGGCGCTGCTATCACAGGTTCCGTCACTCTCCTGCCGTTCAGGAACTCGCCCACGTGGAAGGGCCGGCCGTCGAGGTAGCGGATCTCTCCGCCCGCGGCCTCCAGAATTATGCTCCCCGCGGCCAGATCCTGGACAGAGACGTTCTTGAGAAAACATGCGTCTGCCGCTCCTCTGGCAACATAGGCCAGATGTCCGGCTGAGGAGCCGAAGTTTCTGATTTTCCCGGGGAAATTGCTGGTAAAATCCTGGTGGAATCTCGAGTAGACCAACACCAGGCTTTCGTTGTCCACAGTGGGGTCCGCTCGGACGGATATCGGCTTATCGTTGAGGAACGCTTCGCCCCCTGCGTAAGCTGAATAGAGCTCGCCGGTGACAGGCAAATACAGAAACCCTATGACAGGCCAAAAGAGCTCGAAGAGGGCCGCACTGACTCCCCATACCGGCATTCCTGCCTGAAAAGATGCTGCACCGTCCAGCGTGTCAAGTATCCACAGAAATCTAGGGCACTTCTCGCCCTCGATGTCTTCTTCGGAGAGTTCCCGCAGAAAACAGTGGCCCTCGAAACTGCCCTGAATCTTGGAGGAAATGAGCTGCCACGCTGCATTGTCCGCTTCAGTGATCAAGTTGTCGTCGAACTTGAGTTTACGACTCCCTTTACCGTACATCTCCAGCAGCAAGGAGCCGCTTTTCCTTAAGGTGTTCTCCACGAATTCCTTGAGGGTCCACAATTCCCGTTCTGTGAGCGACTGCATCTCTTCTCTTTCCATAGTTGACTCCGTTAGCGGCCCCGGCGCTGCCATCAAAGCCGAGGCCCAGTTGCCTTGTGACATAGCTGGGCTGCTCTAGTAGAAAAGCATCGTAATCTTCCAAGAACATCAGGTTTTTGTCAAGCAAGACCGGAGCCGGTTTTTGCGGGACGGGGGCTCTTTGGAAGCGCTCACTTACGCGGCGGCATCATTGGCGGTCTGTCGTTGCGAGGATTGAAACGACGAGGCAATATAGGAATGTGCTGCGCAGGAGATTGCTTCGCTACGCTCGCAATGATGGTCTTTCCCCCTTGAACATGACGCACTACCCCTCCCCGGGCTTTTCGCTTGACTTGCGAGCTTCAATCCAAGATCCTGCCACAAAAATCTCGGAGCAATCTTGATGGAAGATTGGAAAACGCGTTTCGCCTCCAAAATGATTTCAGCCAAGGCCGCTGCAGCCCGAGTAAGAAACGGCGACAGAATTTATCTTGGAAGCATTTGTTCAGAACCTGGAGCCATAATTGAAGCACTTGCCGCGTCCAACGTGGAAGACGTGGAAATAATCCAGTTCATCGGCGGGCGGAGAGCCGGCACGCTTACTGCCAAGGGAACCACTCGTTTCAGGCTCAAGACTTTCTTCGTCGGCGGAAGGGCCGTGAACTCGGAACGGGCGTCCGAGGCTGACTATGTTCCCCTTTTTCATTCACAGGTGCCTACCTTCTTCAGGAATCGTCGCATTCCTGTTGACGTGGCTATTGTTCAGGTAGCAGAGCCGGATCGGTTCAATCGCTTCAGCCTTGGCGTCTCTGTTGACGTGAGCCTGTCCGCTGTGGAATCAGCCCGTACCGTCATAGCCCAGGTCAATTCAAGGATGCCCAAGACTCACGGCGACACCTGTATCATGGCCGATCGGATAGATTATATTGTTGAGGCTGAGGAAGAGCTCTTCGAACTACCTGAAGAGATCCTTGGAGACAGAGAGATAGCCATCAGCCGATACTGCGGTGAACTTATCGAGGACGGGAGCATCCTGCAATTCGGTTTCGCTGGCATATCCAGGGGCCTCATGGACATTCTCAAGGACAAGAAAGACCTCGGCCTGCACACCGAGATCGTCACCGACCCGCTGGTGGATCTTATTGAATCCGGCGTGATCACCAATTCGACGAAGAGAATGTATAGAGGAAAGTCATTGGCTACCTGTTGCATGGGAACGCGACGGGTGTATGATTTCGTGGACGATAATTCGGTAGTGGAGCTTTATCCGTCGGACATTCTTCTCAATCCGTCCTTTATAGCCAGCAATGATCGAATGGTGGCGGTAAACTTGGCCCTCCAGGTAGACCTTCGGGGCCAAGTCCGCCAGGGTAACCCGACGTGGACCGCGTTCGAAGGGTCTGGAGGCGATCAAGATTTCATGCGAGGGGCCAGCCTATCCAGAGGAGGCCGATCGGTGATATGTCTCAGGTCAACCTCGATGCGCAGCAACCGCTCGACAATTGTCCCGTCGTTCGGGCCCGGAGCCGCGGTCATAATGAATCGTGGGGACGTCCATTACATAATAACTGAATATGGGATCGCCTATCTGGGCGGTAAATCGGTACGGGAGCGCGCAATGGCTCTCATCGAGATCGCCCATCCCGATCACCGTGAAGAGTTGATTCAAAAGGCTCGCGAAGCGGGTTATGTCTATCAAACTCAGTACTATGCCAAACAGTGTTCCGCTGAGTTCACCAAGCGCGTTCGCACTGATACGGAGTTCAAGGGCGGCCTGAAAGGACACGTACGGCTACTTAAGCCTTCCGACGAGTCAATGATGCGAGACCTTTTCTACAATCTTTCCGAGAGTTCGGTTTACTTCCGGTACTTCAGCCCGCGACGGAGTATGCCCCACGAAAATCTGCAGAAATATTGCAGTGTCAGCGAGGAGGAAGGGCTCTCGATAGTGGTTACCACCGGCCCCAGGGAAAACCAGCGTATTATCGGTGAAGCCCGCTACATGTTCGAGAAAGGACAGGACTTCCCTGAGACGGCGTTCATGGTGGACGAAAACTATCAAGGCATGGGGATCGGCAAGTTCATGCTTCATTATCTCATAGAGCTGGCACAGGAGCGCGGGGTGAAGGGCTTCAAGGCCGAGGTCATATTCTCGAACACGCCGATGATCAAGGTCTTCGAGAAAACCCCTTACGTGCTTCGAAAGCGGCTCTCGGACGGTGTAGTTACGGTGAGTATGAGTTTTGACGAACCCAGGGAACAACCAAAGGCAGAGAAGCCCCAAGTCCCGGCATGACACGGTGCATTGCAGAAAAGGGCAGTCTAGGATACGGGGGCAGGGCAGAATCAGGTTGGACTATGGGGCGCCTTCTGTTATTCTGCGTATTTCCAGCATTTCGCAACGACTGAGAGGCCGGCCGCAACAGACCATAGCCGGCCCGTTACTGATTGAACACGTATCGCCACGCGATGGAGGAGATATCATGTTGGTCAAGGATTGGATGAGCACCGAGGTGATAACCGCAGAGACGACGGACACCATTCAGGATGCGATTAATCGTCTCATGGACCATCACATAACAATTCTGCCGGTGCTTGAAGAGGGAAAACTTGTGGGCATAGTGACCGACCGCGATTTGAAGCACGCGTTACCTTCGGACGCCTGCTTACTGGATTTCCAAAACATCATGTATCACGTTTCGCGCCAGCAGGTGGGAACCATTATGACCAGGGACCCGATTACGGTGCCTGAGGATCTCACCGTAGAGGAAGCTGCCGAGATACTTTTGCTGCACGGTATCTCCGGCTTGCCCGTTGTGGATCAAAACGGAAACGTAAAAGGAATAGTTACCAAAGACGACATATTCAAGTCATTGATCTCTCTCACGGGACTGAGCCACAGAGGACTGCTCTTCGGCTTCGAACTGGAGGATCGTCCCGGTTCAATCAAGGAGGTCACGGACATCATCCGCAGATACGGTGAACGCCTGGTGAGCATCGTCAGCAGCTACGAGGGCGCCCCGGCAGGCTACAGGCATGTGTTCGTACGAGCGTTCAATGTGGATCGGGTCACGTTGCCCCAACTGGAGAAGGAACTGCAGGAAAAGGCCAAGCTTCTTTATATATTCGACCTTCGCGAAAACACGAGGAAGTTCTTTCCTTAAGGAGAAGGCCAAGAACAGTGTCCGATTTCCCTCAAAGAGAACGGCTGCCTCTCAAATGAGTGCTTGGACAGGCATCAGTCTCAATGGAGCGGGTGCCACTGCTGAGTCGGGGTCGAATCCAAAAGGACAGAGATTCTGTCACAACCCAATGAGCTGCTGCAACTTCAGGGCTATGGTGCTGAACATGGCCACAGCTTCCATGTCTACACGTGAAGGGCTCCACATGTATTTGGCAACGCCGTCTTGAGCAAGTCCGTAAATTCCT
>Ga0172371_10002888_pt1 | contig 26974 bp, 28 predicted proteins | sample Lak12m_FD_114543 | JGI IMG/M metagenome (GOLD analysis project Ga0172371, IMG submission 114543) | Freshwater microbial communities from Kabuno Bay, South-Kivu, Congo - kab_022012_12m | ecosystem: Environmental > Aquatic > Freshwater > Lake | place: Democratic Republic of the Congo: South-Kivu... | reverse complement strand
GATGTCCTCACCGGCCTTGTAGACCACGGCGTCGCGCATCATGCCGGCGGGGTCGGAAGCGGCGCGCATGGCGTAGCCGGCCGAGGGCCACTGCTCGGAGGAGAACTGCGAGAACCCGACGAGGGCGTCGCCGTTCCTGTTCACGGCGATGTGCGGGTAGGCGTACCATTTGCCGCCGTTGACCGCCGTCGCCGTGGGGTCGTCGATGAGCCCGCCGTCCACGACCCTGTGCGTCTCGGTCGAGAGTCTGGTCCAGAGGATGGAGGTGTGGTCGGGCACCACCATGTCGGCCGGCAGGCCGATGGTCTGCGTGTAGTAGATGGAGCCGTCACGCACCATGGGGGTCGAGCGGACCATGTCGTCCTGAGACTCGATCCTCATGGGATCGGGGTAGGCGGGAGTGGCCTTCTGCGGCAGGATGTTGTCCCACGGGGCGGTCCAGGTGAGGCCTCTGTCCCGAGCACTGCCTTCCGTGTAGATGGGCGGACCGGTGCGCCGGTCCCTGTCCCGCGTGATGGTGTCGACGTAGTAGATGCCCGTGACCTCCCACGGCTGGGTGACCACATACAGCGGGGAGTCCGTCGGCGAGTAGGTGGCGGCGGGCGCGGCCGTGTACCGCGTGCCGTCTATGAACCACCCCAGGACCGATCCGGCCCGCAGCTGCTGGTAGTCGACGACGAGCATCTTGGAGCCGTGGTACTCCCAGTCTGCGTTGCCCCACATGTTGACGTTGACGGCGATGAAGTCCTTGTTGAAGCCGACGGTGGGGAAGTCGGCCCAGTCCGCCTTGCTCAGGTCTGCGGCGAAGCGGTACAGGGACCACGTCCCGCTGGGGTCCGAGGTCTGGGAGAGACCGAGCAGGATGGCTGAGTCGGTGCCGTCGAGCTCGTCGAATGCGAGGGCGACCGCGATCCAGCGGTCACGGATGGGGTCGTACAGCGTCCTGGGGTCGAACGGCCAGGTGATGCCGAGCCCGCTCCAGAACGCCTCCATGCCCACGGTGCTCAGCACGGCCCCGGTGCCCTTGTCGAAGATGCGGTAGTTGTTGTTGAGGCCGGTCATGACCTTGGTCAGGCCCACGGCGCCGTCGGTGTCGGGCGGGATGTATCGGTAGCCGGTCGAGAGGTCGGGGATGTCGTCGAGGCCGGCGAAGTCCTGCGCCGGCGTGGGCGAGGGCACACCGTCGAGGCCGGGCGTCGCTCGCCCGGCGACCGCGGGCGCCGAGAACAGCCCGGCGATGGACGGCGTGGCCGGCCTGGCCGGCGACAGCGGTCCTCGTGTGACCCGGGGCATGCCGGCGGCGTCCGTCGGCGGGGGCGCCGTGTCGAGCTGGCCCAGCAGGCCCATGTTCACGGTCGTGAAGGCGGTGGGGCTCACCGGTTCGAGGGTGACCTCCTGGGCCGCCACTACCGCCACCGGCCCGGTGAGCAGGACGGCGACCAGCGCGACGAGGACTGCGACCACGGCGTGGACGGGACGGGTCTTGTGCATGGCGGTCTCCCCCTTGCCTCACGGCTTCGCGTACCCGGTGGCGCGTCGCCGAAGGTCTCGCAGGGCGCCGCGCCGCTCCCCGGTCAGACGCTATCACAGGGGGGTCTGGCAGAGGCGGCGCTTCGGCCCCCCGGCATCACTCCTCGTGGACGCCGAGGCGTTTCTCCTGCTGCTTCTTCTCGCTCAAGAAGGCGCGCCGGGCCTTGTTGGCCGCCCCCGACATCGTCCGCCATGTGTCGTTGCGCCGGTGCATGCTGAGGAGCATGTCGGCGGCCTTGTCGTAGGCCTTGTGCTCCAGGCGGTCGGATTTGAGCTGCTGGCGCATCGCCGGTTGCATGAAGGAGGGCGTGTCGATGCGCCAGAGCGCCTTCCTCATGGTGCTGAAGCCGTCCGTGAGGGCGTGGATCCGGCGCCCGGCCGGCGGCGAGCCGCAGCCTCGTGTCACGGCGGCAGCGCACTTCCAGAGCCTCTAGCCTGCTCCTGTGCGCGCGCTGTGGCTGCGGGTCGCGTCAGCCGGCCTCGCGGCGCGCCAGATGCCACGCGACGAGGCCGCAGGCGGTCACGCCCCATGCGGGGATGATGGCCACCGAGAGCCACTCCCAGCCGAACAGCGGGCGGCCGGCCAGGGCGTTCACGCCGGCGCGTCGACGACCACCGGCAGCTTGCCGCGCCACGCCGCCCATGCGTCGGGATCCGTGACGAGCTCGCACATGAAGTCCGCGATATTGGCCATGGCCGTGTGGCCCGGGCGGAACAGGCTGTCCACGACGCCCTCGTGCAGCAGGTAGGCGGAGATGTCCCCCTCGCGCAGCGAGTCCGGACGCACCACCACCCATTCCACGAAGGGGTCGGCGGTCCCGAAGTCGTCGACCAGGGCGTCGGCGGCGCGCTGGTTGTCCCTCGCCGGAGGGACCAGGCCGCGCAGTGCCCACACAACCAGCCGCTCGAAGGTGCTGCGCCGGCCGTCCTGCCTGCCGCGCCGGTTCACCGACACGCTGGTCATGAGGACGAACTTCGCCGGGCGCTCGGAGCGCAGCGCCTCGAGCGCCCGGCACACCCGGCGTGCCGTCTGCGTGACGAGATCGCGTGGGGCGCCGTAGAGTCCGCGGAGGTTGACGGTATGGCCGAGACACGAGATGACGGCGTCGCAGCCTCGCGCGAGCTCCGCCAGGTCCGCGTCGGTCAGGCCGAGCAGGTCGGCCTCGGTCACGTGCAGCAGCGGATCGGCTGCGACCCCGGCCGGCAGGCGGCCTGCGGACCGGACCACGGCACGCACGTGCACGCCGCGGGCCAGCAGCTGCTCGAGCACGCGGCTCCCGGTGCGCCCTGTGCCGCCCAGGAGCAGCACGGTGGTGCCGGCTTGCGTCCCGGCGTCTCCAGCGGCGGTCATGACCCCTCCTTCGGATACTCGAACACGTCCTCCAGCGCCACGCCGAACACGTGGGCGATGCGGAACGCCATCTCCAGCGACGGTGAGTACTTGCCCTGCTCGACGGCGATCACGGTCTGCCGGGTGATGCCCAGGCGGTCGGCGAGCTCGGCCTGCGTCATCTCGCCGGTCGCGAAGCGCAGGGCGCGGATGCGGTTGGTCACTCGTGTGGGCTTGCCCATGATCAGAAGCCCCTGTGATAGGCGACCAGCTTGACCACCGACGAGACGATGGCCGCGACCACGAACGAGAGGTACAGCGCGCCGGCGATCCAGAAGTAGGCGGTCTCGAGCATGACGAGGATCAGCACGCCGACCATGCCGGTCGAGGCGACGTAGTAGCCCATCAGGTCACCGTGCCGGCTGATGGTCTTGTCGCGCTCATCCTTGCGGTCGATCTCGTCCTCCGGCTTCCGCCCCCTGGCGACGGCAGAGACGCTGGTGCCGATGGACATGAGGATCGAGCCGATGACGATGAGCACCACCGACGCGACGATGGCGACGATGAGCGGTGTCTGGAAGGCGATGTCGGCAGCAGCCGCGGTCCGCAGCCGCCCGAGCATGGTGGCGAAGTACCAGATCGGGACCGCGATGGTCACGACCAGGCTCACCCAGGTCATCTTCTCCTCGAACGGCATGGCTGCTCCCTTCTGCGCCTGAAAGATGTCAGGAATGTTTGACATCTCTACTGTAAAGCGTACGTGACATAATGTCAAGGATACTTTACTTATTTGAACGCCGCGGAACGCCGCGGGAATCACCCCATCGACCATCTGAAGGTAGCGACTCAGGGCGACCTCCCTTCGCCACGCACCCCCGCGCGCCGCGCGCGCCCACTCCGCCTGTCTCCGGGAGGGGCCGATGGCGACTGCCCCGGCCGTCGCGCGGCACTGGCGACGCTGCCGTTGAGCGGATATACCAGAGGGCACCGACGGTGCCGTCAGACGAAGGCTCGGCGCCACGGTCGCTGCGGATCGGGAGACGGGAGGCGGGCATGAGGGCCAGCGACGCACCCTGTGCGGGCCGGCGCGGAGCTGCGGAGCGCGCGCACGCTCGCGGCCTCGTGCGGGTCCGCGACGTGGCTGTTGCGACCGGATCGGAGGACCGGTGAGCGCCGTGCGCAACTTCGGGGTGGGCTCCTGGATCGCGCGGCGGGCGCGGATGACTCCGCGGCGCACCGCGCTCATCTGGGGCGACAGCTCGTGGACCTATGCCCAGCTGGCTGACGACGTCGCCCGGTTGGCGGGCGCGCTCGCAGGCCTCGGGGTGCGGGCCGGGGACCGGGTCGCGTACGTGGGACCCAACCACCCGCGGTTCCTGCAGACGGGGTTCGCCTGCGGTCTGCTGGGGGCCGCACTGACCCCGCTCAACTGCCACCAGACGGCGGACCAGCTCGCCTACATCGTCGCCGATGCGGGGTGCCGGGTCGTGCTCGCCGGCGACGTGGCGGACGACCTGGTGGACGGCCTGCGGGGCCGGGCGCAGGGCATCACGTTCGTGGCCGCGGAGGGCGCGCGCGCCTGGTGCCGGTCACTGGACGAGCTGCTGCCCGTGGGCGTCCCCGACCTCCCCGACCTTCCCGTCGGCTCCGACGACCTCTGCTTTCTCGACTACACGTCGGGCACCACCGGGCGCCCCAAGGGGGTCATGCTCACGCACGGCAACGTCACCTGGAACTCCGTCAACTGCGCCTCTGTCATCGACGTCCGCTCCGGCGACGTGACGCTCGCGATCGCACCCTTCTACCGCGCCGGCGGATGGGGCGTGATCCTGCTGCCCACGCTCCAGCACGGCGGCACCGTGGTGTTGGCGCCGCCCTTCACGCCGGCGTCGGCGCTGGAGCTCATCGCGAAGCATCGGGTCACGAGCCTCTTCGGCGGCCCCGACCTCATGGAGGCGCTCGCCGCGAGCCCGCCGTGGCCGCGAGCCGACCTCTCCAGCCTGCGCTTCGTGGTCTCCGGCGGCGACACCGTGCCGGAGCCTCTGATCCGCACGTTCCTCGACCGCGGCGTGCCCTTTCTGCAGGGGTACGGGCTCACGGAGGCCGGTCCGCTGGTGACGATGCTGGACGCGGCCGACGCCCTGCGCAAGCTCGGCTCGGCCGGGGTACCGCCGCTGTTCGCCGACGTCCGCGTGGCGCGTCCCGACCTGACCGACGCCGAGCCCGGCGAGCACGGGGAGATCCTGGTCAGCGGCCCCGGCGTGATGCGCGGGTACTGGGGCCGCCCGGAGGCCACGGAGGCGGCCCTCGTCCAGGGCTGGCTGCACACCGGCGACGTCGGCACCATGGACGACGACGGCTACCTCTACGTCACCGACCGCATCAAGGACCTGTTCATGTCGTGCGGCGAGGACGTCTTTCCCGCCGAGGTGGAGCGGGTGCTCGACGAGCACCCGGCCGTCGCCGAGGTCGCCGTTGTGGCGCGCGCCGACCCCAAGGCCGGCCAGGTGGGCGTGGCGTTCGTCGTGCCGGCCGGCGGCGCGTCCGCCGACGGCGTCGAGCTGCAGCGGTACTCCGCCGAACGGCTGGCGCCGTACCAGGTGCCGGCCGTCTTCGTCATCGTGCCGGAGCTGCCGCGCACGCCGGCCGGCAAGGTCGCCCGCGGCCGGCTGCGGGAGCTGGCGGCCGAGGCTCCGCGCGGCTGACGGGGCGCCGGTCGCGGGTGGGCGCCGAGGCGCGGACGCGGCGGCGGCGCACCGCGATGCCGTGTCTCAGGCCGCCGGGTTGCGCTTGTAGGTGAGGGCGTGCACGCGCAGCGCCCACACGCTGGTGGCCTTGAGGATGTCCGGCTTGAAGTCCGCTGCCGTGAGCGACGCGTCGTACTTGTGCACGATGAGGCGCAGGGCGCGGTCGCGCTCGTCGCGGTCGTCGACCAGCTCCGCCTCGCCGAAGGCGAGCACCGACTCGTAGCTGAAGTTCTCGTCGCACGGGTCGGCCGCCGGCAGGAACCCCACCGGGGTCGTGACGGCCAGGCATACGCGCCCGTCCGCCTCGAGCAGGGAGGCCTTCAGGCTCCCGCCGCCGTGGAAGAACAGGGTCTCGCCGTCGCCGGCAAAGGAGATCGGCACCACGTAGGGCCAGCCTTCTCCCGCCATGCCGAGAAAGCCGACGGGCTGCTCGGCCAGCACCCGTACGGCGGCCGCGGCCGCGTCTCCCTCGACCACGGCTCCACCCAGCCTGACCCTCAACTGCTCCGTGTTCATGCACGCTCCCTCGTCGTTGTCGCGCGGAGTGTACACGGGTCCATGCGGCCGCGGGCGAAGCCGGCCGGCCATGCTCAGGCGTGGACGCGTCCGGACAGATGTGCGAGGCTGGCGCGGCCCGCGGAGCGCCCGGGAGGAGGAGCGGGGTGACGGACGACAACCGCAACGTGGAGACCCGCCGCACGCAGCCGCGCCCGATGGTCCCGCGCGGGGGCACGCGATGAGCTCCCGGCGCCGGCCGGTGCTCGCCGTGATCGGGATGGCGACGGCGGACTACCTCTACGTGTTAGACGAGTATCCACAGCCCGATGCGGTGACGCCCGCGCTCGAGCATCTCACGGTGGTGGGCGGCCTGGCCGGGCGCGCCGCCATCGCCGCCTCGAGGCTGGGCGCATCGGTGAGGCTGCTCGCGACCTGCGGGACGGGCACGCACGCCCAGGTGCTTCGGGAGCTGCTGGCGGCCGAGGGTATCGACTGCACCTGGGTCGCCTACGAGCGGCCCTCGCAGCACTCGGCGGTCATCCTCGCGCGGCGGCAGGCGACGCGGACGATCGTCTGGTTGCCGCAGCCGATGGCCGACGCGCGCGCGCTCGAGCCGCTGCCGGCGCTGCTCGACGGTGTGGACGTCGCCCTTCTGGACGCGACCGACGAGACCCTGGCGAGCGCGGCGTTCGACGAATGCGCGCGGCGAGGGGTGACGACCGTGCTGGACACCGGGTCCGGACGCCCGTGGACCCCCGGTCTGCTCGGCCGCGCCGACCACGTGATCGCGCCGGAGAAGTTCGCGCTGCGCGAGACGGGGCTGCCGGCGGAGCGCTCCGCCGCCGCGCTCCGCGATCGCGCGCAGTGCGCGGTTTTCGGCGTGACCCAGGGTCTCCACGGCGGGGTGTTCGCGACAGGTGAGTCGCCCGCGGAGCTGGGGCGCTGGGAGGCCGTGCCCGTCACGGCGCTCGACTCCTGCGGCGCCGGCGACACCTTTCACGGTGCCTACGCCTGGGCGCTGGCCAAGGGTCTGGCGACGGCCGAGTGCTTCGCCGTCGCCGCCTGGTCGGCCGGCCTCAAGGTCACGCGCCTCGGCAACGACGGCATCCCGACGCTGGCGCAGCTGGTGGACGCCCGCCGCGCCGCCGGTGCCGCGCGTGCGGAGTCCGGCGCGGCGCCGGCGGCTCCAACGTGACGAAGGTGCCCGGCGTGGGCGACGTGCACGAACCCGTCCGGCGCCCGGAGGAGCCGGGACGCGGCGAGCCCCCGCCCGCGGTCAGACCCTGATCACGTCCCCCTCGAGCGGGCCGACGATCCTGCCCTTGTACCCGACCTTCGCGTTGGCCTTCTTGACTGCGCCAAGGATGATGTCGCGGCCGCGCTTGAGCGGGAACTGCGTGTAGTCGCCGTAGTGGATGAGCACGAGCTTGCCGGCGCCCGCGTCCTTGGCGATCTGTGAGACCTGGCCGACGTCGGTGTGCGAATCGACGAGGTGCCAGTAGAGCGCCTTCACGAAGGCCACCGGCGAATCGGGGTCGGCGATGAGCCTCGCGGACGCGTTGCGGGCCGCCTCGTGGAACAGGACGGTGGCGCCTTGGGCGAAGGCCTTGAAGGCCTCCTGGAACTGGGCGTTCGTCGGCTCGGCCGGGAAGTAGCCGGCGGTGGCCCCGGCCCCCGGCCCGCCGGCCGCGTAGTACGGCGAGGAGGAGCTGAAGTCGCGGCGCGCGTTGTAGTGCGCCCGGTCGCCCGAGAAGACGACGCTCTTGCCGGTCGGCTGCCCGTTCTGCAGCAGGGTGAAGCGGTACGCGTAGCACGTCCCGAAGTCCTCGTCGTGGTCGACCTCGATGGCCTCGACCTTCATGTCGGGATCGCCGCTCAGCACGGGGATGGCGGCGAGCGCGCCGGGCGCGTTGGGCGTGATCGCGGCGGTCGTGACGGCCGGCCGCGGCGCCGGCGCCGCGGCCGGGACGTTGAGGTAGGGTCGCGCCCAGAAGTGCAGGTCGTAGCCGGGGCCGAAGCCGGCCATGATGCCGTTGGTCAGGACGTCGAGGCCGTTGACCTCGCCGGCTTTCGGCAGCGTGGGCCCGTAGGCGTTCAGTGTCTTGAGGTTGTGGTCGGGGCCGTTGGCCTGGGAGCCGCGCGAGAGTAGGTCGGCGTAGCCGGTCGTGTGGTCGATGTGGTAGTGGGTGAAGAAGACGCCCTTCACCGCGTCGAGCAGCACGCCCAGCTTCATCAGGTTGTTGACGGTACCGGCGCCGGCGTCGATCAGGTAGGTCCCGCCGTTGTGGAACAGGGCGAAGCCGGAGTTGTTCCGGTCGGGGTAGAAGACCGGCCCGGCGCCGAGCCCGAGGACGGCGACGCAGTCGCCGCTCAGGTCCGGGGCGGCATGGCCCCCGGGCGCCGCCCCGGCCTCGGCGGCGGCGCCGCCGAACAGCGAGGCCGCGCCGATGGCGGCGCCGGTGAGCCCCGCCGCCTTCAGGAACTGGCGGCGGTCCATGGATCGGGAGAGCGTTCCCGCCGTTTCGCGCTGCCGACAGTCTTCGGTGTCCCGGCGTTCGTCCGTCATGTGTCCCCCTCGTCCGTTCGGCTCACCGACTCCGGGCTCACTGCCCAGGAGGAAATGCCATGGATGGTACCGCGCTTCGGAGGGTTGTCAACAATCTTAGTCGACGTTTCTATTCGTGAAGTGTACTTGTGAACTAGAATCTGCTCGGGCACAGGAGGGCTTTGTCCGGAGGAGGCCGCCATCACCCGCACGCTCACCGTCAGCGCTCTCGAGCGAGAGACCGCGGTCAAGCGCTCGACGATCTACTACTACATCCGCGAGGGCGTCCTCGCGGCCCCGTCGCGGACGCCGCAGGGCAGGTTCCTGTTCACGGAGGACCACGTGCGGCTGCTGGCGAGGATCGAGGAGCTCAAGCGCTCGGGGGCGACTCTGCAGCAGATCAGGGAGTCGCTGGGGGACGCGCTGCGAGCCTCGGAGCGGGACGCCGGCGACCTCGCCTCGCAGCACAGCGAGCGCGTCCGCAAGACGATCCTGCGTGTGGCCACCGAGGAGTTCCTGGCCAAGGGATACCAGCGCACGAGCGTGCGCACGATCATCGCCAAGGCAGGGGTGACCCCGCAGGTCTTCTACGTCTTCTTCCCCAGCAAGAGCCGCCTGCTGCTCGATTGCTTCGGCACCTTCCTCGGCTGGAGCATGGCCCACGTGGGGCCGAGGGCGGCGGCGACCGAGGACCTCGGCGAGCGGCTGCTGCTGCGCATGTCGGCCGACCCGCGAGCGAGCGCCTTCGAGGCCGACGTGCTCACACTCGCGCGCGCGGCCGGCGGCGAGGAGGCCGCCGAGCAGTCCCGGCTGGTCCAGCAGGCCTGGGCGGGCATCGTCCGCAACCTCGTGACTGATCTGCAGAGCGTCCGCCCGGCGGACGCCGCCTCGCCCCGGGCATCGCTTGAGCTGCTCGCCTACAGCTTGATCGGCGCGCTGCACAACGCCAGACTGCGCGCCTCGTGGGGCGAGGACTTCGATGGCGCCGAGGTCATCCGCATGCACCTGTGGCTGTGGCTGGCGGTGCTGGCCGCGCTGCGCGAAGACTCTGCCGTCGATGCGGAGGTCGCGCGTTACGAGGCGCTCATCCAGCAGCTCGCGAGCGCCGAGCCGGAGCTCCCTCCCTCCGTCAAGGGCTGACGTCGGCGCGGGCGCGGCCGGGCCTGTGTCAACGTTGGCGCGCGCGGGCTGAGCGGACAGATTGAGGCGCGGCGGCCGCACGGCGGTGTGACGCCGCGGACCCGCACCGGAGGAGGCAGGTCATGAAGACGTTCGTCGTCGTGCTCGTGCTGGCGGCCACGCTGCTGTTCGCGGCGGCCGCACAGGCCGCCGTCGTCAAGGTCTCGCTCAAGGGCGTGAAGGTGGAGACCGCGACACAGTCGACCGTGCTCATCATCGCCGAGGCGCAGAACCGGCATCTTGGCGGCAACTGGACGGTGACGCAGGTCAAGGTCGCGCGCACCCACGTGAAGACCACTCCTCTCGGGCGCCGCTACCCCTACATCGTGCGTGAGCTGGCGGAGTACCTCAAGCATCCGCCGGCGGGGCAGCACGACGGCCATCTCGACTTCGCCGGCGCCTCCCCGGCGGCGATCCTCATCCTCGCCGAGGCACAGAACGGACACCTCACCGGGAGCTGGACGGGAGACCAGGTGCGTGACGCACTCGAGCTCGAAGAGCAGAACCCGCTCGCCGATCAGTACCCCGAGGTCCCCGGCATCCTCGAGGACTATCTCGCCAGTGTGGCATCGGGGCCGAGCAGCGGGGCGCTGGCGTACACGGGACTCTCGCCGCCGCTCTTCGTCCTGGGGCTGGCGCTGGCGGGCGCGGGTCTGCTGCTCCGCAGGCGCAGCCGCGCCTGACGCCGGCCGTGCCGGGCGCCGGCGGCAGGCCATCGTCGCCGGCGGGGTCGCCGTGGTGTCGCGTCGCGGCCGGGCGTCAGATGTCGTCGCGGCGCTGCAGGAGCCTCGGGCAGTACGGCCTGACGTGGCCGCGGGCGTCGCCGGAGGGCGTCGCAAGCGCGCGTCCGAGATCCCTGAGGAACAGCGACACGGGCCCCGCTGTGGCGCGCAGCCGGCCGGAGCGGTCGGTGGGGCTCTTGTCGGGCGCGGTCATATGAAGGTTCGTCGGCAGCATGCGGCACCTCCCGGGAGGACGGGGCGAGCCGGTCGCTCGCTCATGATGTACTGGTAGAATATTATAGGCACAGCAAAAGGACAAGTCAGTGACAAGAGTGCCGTCCTGCTGTTGCACGCGGGCTCGCCGGTCTGCTACCTTGGCGCGGTGGACGATCCCGGCCAGGAGAACCAGCTGCTCCCGGACGAAGAGGGCTCGCTCGGCGAGCGTGTGTACCGCGCGCTCAAGGAGGACATCCTCGCGCGCCGCATCAGCGCCGACGAGCCGCTGGTGGAGCAGACGCTGGCCGAGAGGTACGGCGTCTCCAAGACGCCGGTGCGTGAGGCCCTGCGCCTGCTGGTGCACGACGGCATCCTGCGGGTGCTGCCGCGCAAGGGCTACATGGTGCGGCAGATGGGGCTGCAGGACGTGGTCGAGGTCTTCGAGCTGCGGCGCATCCTGGAGCCGGCGCTCTGTGCCGAGGCGGCCAGGCGGCGCACGGCCGCGCAGGTCGCCCGCATGGAGGAGTCGATCGAGGTCGAGCGTCACCTGGCAGACCCGAGCCTTGAGGAACGCGAGCAGTCGCTGGGCCTGCACGCGCTGATCGCCGAGGCCACGGGCAACCGGCGCGCCGTGGCCATGCACCGCGCGCTGATGGAGGACACGGCCCGTCTGCCGTGGCTGATTCCGGTGCTGAGGACCGGACCCGACCGACCGGCCGTGGAGGAGCACGTGCGCATCGTCGCCGCCATCGCCGCCGGCGACGCCGAGGCGGCCTCGCGCGAGATGTCGGCCCACCTGGAGGCGACCATCGCCCGCGACCTGGGCGGCTTCGGAGCCCGCTGACGAGGCGCTCTCCGGCGCGGGCCGTGCCCTGCGGCCCCCGGACGGCGCGCGCATCGCCTTCGCCTCCGGCAGCTCCGTGCAGCCCTCGGCCCTCTACACCGTCGGTGCCGACGGCTCTGGGGTGACCAAGGTACCGAACGTGAGCAAGGCCTTCAGCCCCGCCTGGCGGCTGCAGTAGAGGCGCGGCGCCGGCTGTGATAGGAACGGTGGCAGCCACTGAAGCGAGCCGCCGCATGGTCCCTGCCGATACGACCCACACGATCCTCGCCCGCTTCCCCGGCGACCTGACCGGCGCCTGGGCACAGAGCGTCGTGGCGCTGGCGCGGCCGGGGGCGCGGGTGTTCGCCGCCGACGTGCTCTCGGTGGACGTGGGCACGACCACGCGCGTGCGCGTGGCCGTCGACCACGACGCCTCGGACCTGCCGCGGCGCTGGTTCGCCAAGCTACCCTCGCTCTCGTGGCAGGCGCGCGCGATCACCGCCCTGCCGCGCCTGTTGCAGGCCGAGGCGCGCTTCTACCACGAGGTGGCGGGCGCCGTGCCGGTGCTGCTCCCGGAGGTGCTCGCCGGCCAGATACGGCTCGGCTGGGGCTCGACGCTCGTGCTCGAGGACGTCACCGAGGGCGGCGCGACGGCGGGTGCGCCCGGCGACGCCTGGACGGCGGAGCAGGCGGGCCTCGCTGTCGACGAGCTGGCCCGCCTGCACGCCGCGTTCTGGGAGCACCCGGGCCTCAGCGGCCGCTATCGCTGGCTGGCCGGCCCGACCCGCCGTACGGAGGACGCGCTCGGCTCGGCACTGGCCGTGCCGCTCATGGGGCGCGGGCTGAGGCGCGCCGGCGAAGCCGTGCCGCGCGGTCTTCGTGGCTCCGCCATGAGCTACGCGCGCCGTCGCCGCGACTGGATGCGTCTGCTCGGTGACGCTCCGAGGACCCTCGTCCATCACGACGTCCACCCCGGCAACTTCTTCTGGCGCGACGGCCGTCCCGGTCTGCTGGACTGGCACCTGGTCCGCGCCGGCGACGCGGCCGGCGACCTGGCCTACTTCCTGGGGACCGCGCTGCGCGTGGAGACCCGCCGTGCCCACGAGGACCGGCTGCTCGCACGCTACGGGGAGGCGCTCGCCGCCGGCGGCGTTCCGCCGCTCCCGGCAGAGATCCTCAGGCGCAGGTACCGCGTGCAGTTGGCCTACCCGTTCGAGGCCATGGTGCTCACGCTGGCGGTGGGGGGGCTGATGGAACGCAGGGCCAACCTGGAGCTCATCCGGCGCACGTCCGCGGCCGTGGCTGACCACGAGACGTTCGCCGCCGGCCCGGCGTAGGCCGGTCCCAAGCGCGGAGCCGAGGCGTCAGCGTCGCCACCGCAGGCCCACGCCGGCCACGACGGCGAGCGCGAGCAGGCCGGCGACCAGCAGCAGCGACCTGCGGGCGCGGGGGGCCGCGCTCCAGTAGACCTCGGACGAGATGCGGAGGTGTGCGCGCGCGGCGAGGCGCGACGGGCGCCGCGCGTGCCAGCGGCCGGCCCGGTATTCGGCGACGGCCACGGCCGGGTCTTCCATGGGCGCCGGCCGCTTGCCGGCGTAGTCCGCCCAGATGTGGTCGAAGGACACGAGCAGGCGGAAGTCGACCCCTTTGGCGGCGAGCAGGCCGGCCAGCACCAGCACCTGGCTCTTGCAGTCGCCGCGGCCGTGGCGGAGCACCTCGGGCAGGGTCGGGAAGTAGTAGGGCACGTTGTACACGTCCCAGTCGTAGGCGAAGGGCACGAGCCGCTCGCGGACGAGCGCGGCGATGCGGTCGGGGTCGTCGGGCGCCTGCGCCGCGAGGTCTCTGACGGCGTCCGCGTCGATGTCGGGCCGGCGCGCGTTACGCAGCGTCCGCAGGAGCAGCGCGGGGTGCGGGTAGGCCGCCCGGCCCGCCAGGACCGCGAGGCCGGCGGCCGCGGCCACGAGCAGCGCGCGGGTGCGACGCCCCGAGAGCGTACGGCTCACGCGGTAGGGTCGTCTGCTCAGCGCAGTGCCTCGAACGGTGCGGTCGGGACGACGCCCCGGACGGGGGCCGCAAGCTCCTCGTGGAACGTCACCAGCGCGTCCGCCTGCAACTGCGTGAGGGCGGCGTACTCGGCGGCGAAGGTGTCGGACCAGCCGAGCTGCTCGGCCAGGTCCCATGCCCGGCGCCGCAGCACGGCGTCGCCGAGCAGGCGAATCGGCAGCCGCCAGATGCGCTTCGGCCGCTCGCGTGCCACGGGGGCCGGGAGCTCGCCCTCGGAGACCTCGCGCCGCAGCGCGGCAAGGGTCTCGGAGCTCAACAGCGTGGGGCTCGGCAGCCGGTGCTGTGCCGCGACCGTCGGCTGCTCGTAGTCGGCGAGCCTGAGTACCGTGCCGGCGTCGATCACGAACCGGGTCATCACGTATCTCCCGTCGAGCCTGGGTGCGGCGAGGAGTCTAGCACCGCGCCTGGTGTGGGCGACCTGCCGCCTCGGCACCCTCGCGCGCCGGTGCCCGCGGCAGCGCGCTTCTGCGCCACTCGTACAACGACTATTGTCGTAGGCCTCTAGACTGCGTAGAGTGACATAACCCTTTGATGACGTCTCCAGTCGAAATTATTTGATTCTGATCGAGACCGTGAGACGGGAGTAGCATGGCACCGGTCAAGCGAGAGGGTGGAGGCCGAGGGTGCGTTCCACGAGGCTTTTCCAGCGCAGACAGCGGTACGGGGGGGTGGGCGACGCGCACTCCCACCTCCTTTCATCCCGACGTCCTCACCGGCACCCGGCGGCGCCCGGGCTGCGGGCCGGGGCAAGGAGGTGCGGCCCGTGAGCGGCCACGTCTGGAGACCACTGCTCGTCGTGCTCGTCCTGGTCGGGCTTCTGTTCGTCTTCAGGCACTACTACGTGCCCGACGACTTCGGCGTCCACGCGGGCGGCTACTCCTACGGCTGGTATCGCCAGTCGGCGATCCAGGACTGGCGCTGGCTGCCCATCAGGTACCAGGGGCGGCAGACCTGCGTGAAGTGCCACGCCGATGAGGCCACCGACCTGCAGGGTATGCCGCACGTGGTGATCCAGTGTGAGAACTGCCACGGCCCAGCCAACAAGCACCCCAAGGACCCCAAGAAGCTGACCATCGACCGGACCCGCGAGCTCTGCCTGCGCTGTCACGCCAAGCTGGCGTACCCGTCGAGCGCGCGCGGCGGCCTGCGCGGCATCGACGCCGCGACCCACCACCCCGGCGAGGAGTGCGTGTCGTGCCACAACCCGCACAAGCCGCTGCTGCCCACGCCGGCGGCGTCCGACGTGAACGTGCGCCACGACAACCAGTACTGCCGGCCCTGCCATCTGGACCAGGTCGACGTGGTCACCGGCATGCCGCACCAGATCATCTATTGCGAGAGCTGCCACGGGTACGCCGGCAATCACCCGACTGACCCCGCCAAGCTGACCATCGACAAGAGCCGGACGCTCTGTCTCACGTGTCACAAGAACATGGCCGAGCACAACGTCGGGCGCGTCTGCACCACCTGCCACGACCCGCACAAGTCGAGCCTGCAGTTCCTGCGGTTCCAACCCTGAGTGCGCGAGGTCCCGACATGATGACGAGAAAAGAGTTCCTCAAGAAGACCGCCATCGTGGCCGGAGGGGTGCTCATCCCGGTCGCTGCCCTCGAGGTCCTCACGCCGGAGCGGCTGCAGGCGATCCAGGCGGACAAGGCGGTGCGCTGGGGCTTCCTCGTCGACACCCAGCGCTGCGTGGGCTGCGGGTTCTGCGTCAAGGCCTGCAAGCTGGAGAACGACGTGCCCTACGACGCCGACGCGAGCCGCACCTGGGTGGAGCGCTACGTGCTCACCAGCGACGGCCAGTTCCACGCCGACTCCCCCGAGGAGGGCCGCAACGGCTTCACCGTCGGCGCGATCGATCAGAACGAGAGCGGCATGCTGCCCATCGACCCGAAGACGATTGAGAAGGCGTACTTCGTGCCCAAGCTCTGCAACCAGTGCGAGAACCCGCCCTGCGTGCAGGTCTGCCCGGTCGGCGCCACGTTCAGGACGCCTGAGGGCGTCGTCCTCGTCGACCGTACCTGGTGCATCGGCTGCGGCTACTGCATCATGGCCTGTCCCTACGGGGCACGGTTCTTCCACCCTGAGTACCACACCGCCGAGAAGTGCACGTTCTGCTATCACCGCATCAACGACGGGCTGCCCTCCGCCTGCGCCCAGGCCTGCCCGTTCGGGGCGCGCCAGATCGGTGACCTCAAGGACCCAGAGGACCCTGTGACCAAGACCATCCAGAACGAGCGCGTCATGGTGTTGAAGAGCGAGTTCGGGACCAGGCCGCAGGTGTACTACGTCGGCCTCGACTGGGAGGTCCGCTGACATGGTGCACGGCGCGCTCTGGACGATCCGCGACCTGTTCGTCCTGCCCAACGAGTACGTCTACTGGACGATCATGATCGTCATGTACCCGTTCATGACCGGCCTCGTGGCCGGCGCCTTCGTGCTGTCGTCCCTCTACCACGTCTTCGGGGTCAAGCAACTGCGCGACATCGCCCGCTTCGCCCTGGTCTTCTCGTTCGCCCTGCTGCCCGGGGCGTTGGTGCCGCTGATGCTGCACCTGCAGCATCCGCTGCGCGGCATCAACGTGATGATGACGCCCCACTTCACCTCGGCGATCGCCGCGTTCGGAGTGGTCTTCTCCACCTACGCGGCCATCGTCGCCGGGGAGATCTGGTTCGTCTACCGCCGGCACTTCGTGGAGGAGTCCCTGGCGCTCCGCGGGTCGCACAAGGGGCTCCGCAAGCGGACCAGGTACACGGTGTTCACGGTGCTCACCCTCGGCGCCTTCGACCTCAGCGAGAGGTCCCTGGACACCGACCGCAAGGCGACCAAGGTGCTGGCTGCGATCGGCATCCCGGTCGCCCTGTTCCTGCATGGCTACGCCGGCTTCATCTTCGGCTCCGTCAAGGCGAACGCCCTGTGGATGACGCCGCTGATGCCGGTGATCTTCATCGTCTCGGCGGTCGTGTCGGGCATCGCCTTCGTCATGCTCACGTACATCGTCGTCATGGAGTTCCGCAAGCTGCTCGCCAGGCGGCGCCGGCGCAAGGTGGCGGCCGCCGAGAGCCGCGAACAGCTCGCCGGCGCCGAGGTCGCCGTGATCCGCATCACGGCGAAGTACCTCATCGCCTTCCTGCTCCTGGCCATGGGCCTCGAGCTTCTCGACCTCGTCTTTCGACGGTACACGGCCGTCAAGTCGTGGGAGGTGCTGCGGAGCGCTGTCTACGGCCACGAGTTCAAGCAGGTCTTCGTGATGCAGTACGGCATCGGCGCGCTGCTGCCGCTCATCCTGCTGCTGCTCCCGCGCCTCAGCATCAAGCGCGCGGCCCTGTGCGTCACCCTGGTCCTGTTCGGCATCTTCATGATGCGCTGGAACGTGGTGATCGGCGGGCAGTCGTTCTCGCTCACCCTCGCCGGGTACATGCAGTACGTGCTGCCGATCGTGCCGACGTCGTACGAGACGGCCAAGGAGGGGCTGGTCGGCGCCATCGCCGTGCTGCTGTTCCCGTTCGTGCTCTTCGCCATCCTCGTCAGGATCTGCCCCGTGTTCTCGCCGCCGGGAGAGGGGCGCGAGCTGGCGGGCTGAGGCGCGCCCGCGGCCCCGGGGCGTCCGACGCGCCGCCGACCCCGGGGCGGAACATCCGTCGGGGGGCCTGTGGTTGCGGCCTCCGTCCGCCGATGATTCCGAGAGACGACGGGAGTGAGGCGTGGCGGAGCGGCACACGGACGGGAGTGAGCAGCCGGCGGCGGCCGGGGCGTCGGGAGGCGGGCGCGGTCAGCGCGCCGGCGACGACGGGCGCGTCGAGCTCGTCGCCGTGGCCAGCGTCGCGACAGAAGACGAGCAGGCGTTCGCGCAGGGCCCTCCCGAAGACCCTGCTGACGCCCATCGCAGCGTGGCGCTGCGTGCCGCCGTCAACGACCTGCAGTACCGTCTGCTGACCGCCGACCCGCAGGACGACGTGCGCGACTTCGCCCTCGAGCGCGTGCGCGCGGCCGCCGACGCGGACCGGGTGTGCGCGTTCATCAACGATGTCGATGCGCGGGGCAAGGCGGTGCACCTGCTGGTCGCCGAGGCTGTCGTCTCGCCTCAGCTGAGCCTGCTGCGCGCCGGCGCGGCCGAGCCCGTCCCGTACGACGACTTCGTGCCGCACCTATACGAGCGCCTGGCCGCCGGCGAGCCGTTCGGGGCGCGCACGGAGTTTCTGCCGCGCGCCGCCGGCAGGCTTCTGGGCGCGCAGGACGTCGAGGCCGTGCTCCTGCTGCCGCTCTTCGCCGGCGGTGCCCTCAGCGGGTTCCTGCGGCTCGACCAATGCGAGGAACCGCGACTGTGGGGCGAGGAGGAGACGGCCATCCTGGTGTTGGCGGCCGGCTCGATCTCGGCGGCCATGGAGCGCCAGCAGATGGTCGCCAAGCTCCTGCAGCGCTCGCACGAGCTCGCGGCTCTGCTCGCCACGAGCCGGTCCATCGCCTCGAGCATCGACTACGACGTCGTGCTCCACGAGGTGGCGTGCGCGGCTGCGGAGGCGCTCTCCTGCCCGGAGAGCGCCATCTGGGAGAGCGCACCGGGGAGCGATGTGGCCACCTGCCGGATCGTCTACCGACGCGACGGACGGACCGAGCTCGCCGCGAGCGAGCTCGGCGACACGCTCGCGCTCGCCGATCATCCCGGCGGCGAGCAGGCCGTGCGCAAGGCCGTCGCGGCGCAGCGCTCAGGCCGCGACGCGCTGCCGCGAGAGGTCGGCCTCGCTTCGCTGCCGGCCGGCGCGCCGACGTCGGTCCTCAGCGTGCCCCTGGTCTGGCTCGACGAGGTCCTGGGCCTCATGGTGCTGACCGAGGCCGGGCGCGAGCGTCGCTTCACGCCCGAGGAGGTACGCATGGCGACGGTCATCGGCGAACAGGCCGCGGCGTCCCTCAACAACGCCCGTCTGCACCGCCGGGAGGAGGAGCAGCACCGCTGGTTCGCTGCCCTTGCGGAGGCCACTCGCGTGATCGCCTCCCGTCTCGACCGCACGGAGCTGCTGCGCGACGTGGCGCGGATCGCCATGCAGGCACTCCCGGTGGACGCGGCCCACGTGTTCGAGTGGGAGGAGCGCTACGAGGCCTTCGCTCCGCGCGCCTGGGCGGGGCCGGTCGAAGAGGGCGAGCCCGCGATCGTGGAGTCGTCCGTCGCCCGGTCGCTGCGCCGTGGTGAGCTCGTCGTGCAGGCGCCTGACGACCCCGCGACGACGCTCGCCGCGAAACGGCGCCTGACCGTCGCCGGCGAGCAGGCCGTCGTCTGGGTGCCCTTCCGCATGAACGACGAGAGCCTCGGAGCCATGCGGCTGGCCGACCTCTCGCGGCCGCGCTCCTGGACCGACGGCGAGCTGTCGTTCGCCCGCGCCCTCGGCGAGCACGCGGCCATCGCCCTGCACAACGCCAGGCTGTACGCGCTCATCGAGGACCAGGCGACCACCGACGCCCTCACCGGCCTCGCCAACCGGCGCACGCTGCACGCGCGGCTCGAGGGTGAGATCGAGCGCGCCCACCGCTACAGTCTGGCCCTCTCGCTGATCATGTTCGACATCGACGACTTCAAGAAGCTCAACGACACCTACGGTCATCAGGCGGGGGACGAGGTGCTGCGCACGATCGGCGCGGTCCTGCGCCGCGAGATACGCCGCGGCTCCGACCTCGCGGCGCGCTACGGGGGCGAGGAGTTCTGCGTGGTCGCCTCCAACACGGCGCTCAGCGGGGCGACGCCGGACGACTCTGCCGCAGACGACAATGGCGAGGCGGACGGGCCGGCGGGCCGCGGTGGCCAGGGGCCGGCAGGCGACGCCGGGGGTCAGCAGTCAGCGCGGGATGCGGGCGGCACGCAGCCGACCGGGCACCGCGAGGGTGCGGCGGCGTTCGCCGAGCGGCTGCGCCGCGTGATCGCCGCCACGTCCTTCGCTCTCGGGGAGGGCGGCATCTGCGTCGGCGTGACAGTGAGCATGGGCGTCGCTGCATCGCCCTGCGGCTCGGTCGACCTCGACGACCTCGTGGCCGCCGCGGACCAGGCCCTGTACGCCGCCAAACGCGGCGGCAAGGACCGCGTGGTGGTGGGCTGACGCGCGCCCGTCGGGCGCGTCGCTGCAGGGCGTCGGCAGCCTCGACGCTTCTTGCGTGGCCGTCGCCTACTCCAGCCGCGCCTTCATGGTCACCGTCCCGAGAAGGGTGCCGGAGGGCTCGTAGCGGGCGAAGGCGTCCGTGAGCTCGCTCCTGAGCCACGACGAGATGTGGACGGCAACGTCGCTCACGGTGAGCCAGCGGTGGCCGCCGCGCGTGGAGAACGCCATGGCGGCGCCGGCCGTGTCCAGCGTGCCCAGCACGCGGCGCTTGCCGTCTGCGTCGACGCCGGTGAGCCTGGCGTCTGCGCCGACGGTGGCCACGAGCTTGGAGAACGACAGCACCGTCCAGGCGCTCATCGTCTCGCGGCCCCACAGTTGAAGCCCGCCACGTCCTTCCACGGTGCCGGTGCTCCTGAAGATGTCGATGCTGCCGTCTGCGATCGGGAACTTGAACCGCCAGGCGGACGTTGTGAGCCGCAGCGTCGCCGGGGAGGTTGCGAGCGGGGCGATCCCACCTGTGAACATGGCCTCGGACTGGGCGGGGTCGGTGAGGAACGTGACCGTGCCGCCGGTGACCCTGGTGGCGGCGTGCGCAGGCGCCGCGGCGAGCGCAGCGGGCAAACAGACCGTCGCCGCGACCGTCGCGATCGTCACGCACAGCGCGCGGAGTGCACGCGCGCGTGCCGGCAGTCCTTGCATGGGGACCTCCTCGCACCTCGTTGCCGACGGACTCCCATTGTAGCCGGGGCCGGGCGGTGCGCGGCGCCTGGCGCGGGTAGTCACCAGATGCGCGCGCGCTCCGCCTCGGGGTGCACCATGGGTGCCGTCTCGGGCAGCGCGAAGGCGGCCGCGAACGCCGGCAGGTTCGAGAGCGGCCCGTTGACGCGGGCCCGGGCCGGCGAGTGCGGGTCGACGTTCACGATGAGGCGCAGGTACTCGTCAGTGTAGCTCGTGCGCCACACCGTGGCCCACGAGAGGAAGAAGCGCTGCTCGGGGCCGAAGCCGTCGAGCGGCGGTGAGTCCTCATCGCGGAGCGCCTCGCGCAGGGCGTCGTGGGCGATCTTGAGGCCGCCGAGGTCGGCGATGTTCTCGCCGAGCGTCAGGCGGCCGTTCACATGCAGGTCGTCCACGACGTCGTACGCGTCGAACTGGTCGACGAGCACCTGCGCGCGGCGCTCGAACTCGGCACGGTCGGCCTCGGTCCACCAGTCCCGCAGCCGCCCCTGGGCGTCGAAGTGGCTGCCCTGGTCGTCGAAGCCGTGTGTGATCTCGTGCCCGATGATGGTGCCGATGGCGCCGTAGTTCACGGCGTCGTCGGCGTCGGCGTAGAAGAACGGCGGCTGCAGGATGCCGGCGGGGAAGACGATCTCGTTGAGCAGCGGGTGGTAGTAGGCGTTGACGACGTGCGCGGGCATGGCCCACTCGCCCTTGTCGACCGGCTCATCCAGGCGGCCGAGCTGCCGGGCCCACTCGAACTCCTCGGCCCGCAGCCGGTTCTCGACGAACGAGCCGCGTGCGATGACGAGCCCGGCGTAGTCGCGCCACTCATCGGGGTAGCCGATCTTGTAGCCGAAGCCGTCGAGCTTCTCGAGGGCCGCCTGCCTGGTGCCCTCAGACATCCACTGCGCACCGGCGATGGCGCGCCTCATGGCTGCGAGGAGGCGGTCGACCATCTCCTCGCAGCGCTGCTTGGCGGGCGCCGAGAAGGCCGCGTCCACGTAGAGCTGCGCGACCAGCTCGCCGATGTCGGCGGACGCCGCGCTCAGCACCCGCTTCCAGCGCGGCTGCATCTCCTTCTGGCCGCCGAGCGTCTTGCCGTAGAACTCGAAGGCGGCCGTCTCGAAGGCCGGCGGGAGGGCCGAGGCGAACGCCCGGATGATGTGCCAGCGCAGGTAGTCCCGCAGCGTCTCCATGGGCGTCTCCGCGAGGATCGCGTCGAGCGCCTCGAAGAACCCCGGGTTGTCCAGGCCGACGGTCGCCGCGGCGACGCCGAGGTCGGCCACGTGGCCCGTGAGCCCGAAGCCCGGCATGAGGCCGTCAAGGGCGGCGACCTCGAAGCGGTTCAGCGTGAGCTGGACGTCGCGCAGCTGGGCGGCGGTGTACGACGGCTCGGCAAGCCGGGCCTCGAACGCGAGGATGCGCTCCGCCGCCTCGCGCGCCCGCTCCTCGGGGTCGCCGAGGTTGCCGAGCTGCCGCGCGACGTGGGCCACGTACTGCGCGCGCAGCGCGACCGACTGCTCGTCGTCGCGCAGGTAGTAGTCGCGCTCGGGCAGCCCCAGGCCGCCCTGCTCGACGTAGACGAGGTAGGTGTCCGGGTCCTCGAAGTCGGGCGCGATGCCGAGGCCGAAGAGCGGGCTCGCGGCGGTGCGCTGCAGGTCGCGCAGGAGCGCGCGCACGTCCGCGACCGAGGCGACGCTCTGCGCGCGCGAGAGATACGGCTCCAGCGGCCGCAGCCCCGCCGCGGCGATCGCCTGTTCGTCCATCGCCGCGGCATAGTAGTCGCCCACCAGCTGCCCGGCCGAGCCGCGGGCCTGCTCCGCCGCCGCGGCCTCCTCCAGCAGCCGCCGCAGGATCTCCTGGTTCTGCGCGTGGACGATCTGCCCCGCGCCCCACGAGCCGTACTCCGGCGGGACGGGGTTGGCGTCGATCCAGCCGCCGTTGACGTGGCGGTAGAAGTCATCGCCCGCGGCTGCCGCGGGATCGAAGAAGTCGGCGTCTATGGGGCGCTCGGGTCCGCTCATGGGGTTCTCCCGGTGTGGTGGTCGAGGTGCGGTGGTCCAGGTATCACGAGGGGAAAGCTACCCGTTCGCGGCCGGAGAGCCACGCGGCCGTCCTCCGGCATCGTCCACCCTCGTCACCCTTGTCGTGCGGTCCGCCGACGGTCATCGTCGGGTGCGGGGTTGCTGTGTGCCCTCAGCTCAGCGGTGCGGTGCTCGACGACGCGCGAGGCGCCGGGAGCAGCCGCTCGGCGGTGCACTGCTTGCGTTCTGTATTTACTTAGCGTATTGCGCATGAGGAGCGGGAGAGCTAGGGTGGTGAGGTCCTCACCTCGCGTGCCCAGGAGCACCGTCGTGGCCGTACCTGCGCCGAACAGACCGGTCAACTTCCGTCTGCCGCAGTGGGTGATCGACTTCCTCGAGACGTGCGCCGCCGAACGAAGCGTGTCGAAGACGCAGGTCCTCATCGAGGCCGTGACCTGTCTTCGCGACCGGGAGATCGCGGCCCTGATGGAAGAGGGCTACCGCGAGATGGCCGAGGAGTCACTCGCGCTCTCCGAGGCCGCACTTCCTGCGGCGATCGAGACACTGCCCGACTGGTGAGCGCGCCTCGACGGGGCGAGATCTACGAGGTCGACTTCAGCCCCGCCCGTGGCGGCGAGCAGGCGGGCATGCGTCCTGCACTGGTCGTGCAGAACGACATCGGCAACGCCTCCGCGCCCACCACGATCGTGGTGGCAGTCACCTCGAGGGAGCCCCGCAAGCCGTATCCGTTCATCGTCGAGCTCGTCGACGCCGGACTCCCGAAGCGCTCCTGGGCGCACTGCGCCCAGCTGGCCACGATCGACAAGGCCCGCCTTGGGAGGCTCATGGGCGTCGCGGGCGCACAGGCGATGCGCCAGGTCGACGTGGCGCTCTGTCACTCGCTGAGCCTTCCGGGTCCGGCCTCAAGGTAGCGCGTCTGCCTGGGCTCGGGCGCTGGCAACAGACTTGGGCGACGTCTCGGGTGGGGTATCCCGTGGCGAGGAGCCTTCCCGAGAGGATACAGAGGGGGGCCATGGACACCGCCACCGCGCGCCATCGCCAACGAGGCCTGAACCCACGGCTACCCTCTGGTCGACAGCTGTCGGGCCCTTGCCCCGCTCCTGGCCCAAGGACGAGGCCATCGACGGCACGTGGACGGAGCCGCCGCTGCAACGCGTGGGGTGAGGCGGCGGCTTCAGGAGGGCGGCCCGCCCGCGAACCTGCGGACGGCGCGGGCGTGAGCCTTGGCGGCCTCCTGCTCGCGGTCGTGCGGAGGCGCGGTGGTCACGAGTGACGCGAGGAGCGTCGCGGACGCTCTCGTCACCTCATCCACGGCGCGAGCGAAGGCCGCCTCGTTCGCTGCCGACGGCTTCGAGTAGCCGCTGATCTTGCGGACGTACTGCAGGGCCGCCGCCCGGATCTCCTCTCCGGTCGCGGGCGGCTCGACGTTGTGCAGCGTCCGGATGCTCCTGCACACGGGGTCACCTCGGGTCCTCGCCTTGATCCCGCACGCGGCAGGCCGCCGGCGTGCGGCTTCTCTCGCGTGACTTCCCCCTCTGCCGCGGCGCTCATTCACGTCGTGCCCACGCGCCTGTCCCCGACTGTTCCGGGAGCAACCGGCGCATCCGCGCATGCGGAGCCTACGCAATCGTCGGGCACACGACTCCAGGAGGACGTGATGGACCCGAAGCAACTGATACGAGATATCTGCGACATGATCGACACCCGCGACTTCAGCCGCCTCGACGAGCTGATCCACGAGGACTACGTCGACCACGGCGGCATCGAGAGAGAAGGGCGCGGCCGCGAGGCCTTCAGGGAGAACACCCGGCAGTCCATGGAGGCCTTGTCGGAGAGCCACATCGACGTCGACATGCTGATCGTGGAGGGCGACCTGGGCGCCTGGCGCAGCGTCTTCACCGGCGTTCACACCGGCAACCCCATGGGCCTGCCGCCCACCGGCAGGCGCGTGTCGATCGAGCAGCTCGACAGCGGACGGATGAAGGGCGGCAAAGCCTTGGAGCAGTGGGGCCAGGTCGACGTTGCCGCCCTGATGGCATAGCTGGGGGTGAGCCAGGCCGCATGAGGAGGCCGAGGTCGTCCCCGGCCGTTCCTCCGCGTCCGCCGCGCGGGTACGATGGCAGCTACAGCCGGGTCGCGGCGGGGCGTGCCGGGGCCGGGGACCGCGCGGCGTCGGGCGTCGCGCTCTCGTCGTGGAGGTCGTCGATGCGCACTGCTGCCAGAGTGTGGGGTCTTGCCGGTCTCGTGCTCGTTCTCTGCGCGGCCGCGCCGGCCGTGGCCGCCGCCGGGGGGTGGAGCCCGCAGGCCTCGGGCACGACGCGTTCGCTCAAGGCCGTGGCGTTCGCCGACGCGACGCACGGCTGGGTGGTGGGCGAGGCCGGGACGGTACGCGCGACCGCCGACGGCGGCGCCACGTGGAAGAGCCAGGCCTCCGGGACCGACCAGGAGCTCTACGGCGTCGCGTTCGCCGACGCGAAGCACGGATGGGCCGTCGGCGAGGGCGGCGCCCTCGTGGCGACGGCCGACGGCGGTGCGTCGTGGGCGCCTCAGGTGTCGCCGGCGCACAACGCGCTGTTCGGCGTGACGGCCGCCGACGCGGCCCACGCCTGGGCCGTCGGCCTCGACGGCACGATCGTCGCCACCGCGGACGGCGGCGCGAGCTGGGTGGCGCAGGCCTCGGGTACCGGCGTGCGCCTCAGCGGGGTCGCCTTCGCCGACGCCTCCCGCGGCTGGGCCGTGGGCGCCGGCGGGCTCATCCTCGCGACGTCGGACGGCGGGGCGCACTGGACGGCGCAGCAGTCGGGGAGCACGGCGGACCTGCAGGCGGTCGCCTTCGCCGGTCCGCTGAATGGATGGGCCGTGGGTAACGACGGAGTCACCGGCGTGGTCCTCGCCACGCGGGACGGCGGCGCTCACTGGACACCTCAGAGCCTGGGCGCCTCGGCCGCGGTCGCGTGGCTCACCGGGGTCTCCGCGGTCGACGCCTCACACGCGTGGGTCGTCGGCAACTGGGGCTCGATCCTCGCCACCGGCGATGGCGGCGTCACCTGGTCGAAGCAACCCTCCGGGAGCAGCGACAACCTCACCGGGCTGTGCTTCGTGGACGCCTCGCGGGGCTGGGTGTGCGGCTGGAACGGCACCGTGCTGGTCACCACCAGCGGCGGCGATGAGCCTCAGGCGCCGTCCGCCAAGCCCGTCATCACCCGCCTGAGCCCGTCGGCCGCCAGGCGGGGTACGCTCGTCACCATCGGCGGCCGCGACTTCGGAGCGGAGCGCGGCGCGAGCGCGGTGCGGTTCGGGACGGCGGTGTGCACCACGTACGTCTCGTGGACGTCCACCACGATCCGCTGCCGGGTGCCGGCCAGAGCCGCCGCCGGCAGCGTCAAGGTGACGGTGACCACGGCGGCCGGGAAGAGCAACGCCAAGAGTCTGCGCGTGCTGCGATAGCGCCCGCCCAACGGTGGACCTCGCACGCGGTGGTGCGACACTGGTACCGGGCGCCGCCGCACTCCGCGCCCCGGCAGCAGGCCCCACACGGGAGGTCCACCATGGCGGGTCCCATCGACGCGGTCACCGCGGTCCACAACGCGTTCCGCAAAGACATGGAAGGCGTCGACGCCGCGGCGCGCGGCGCGGCTCAGGGCACACCCGGCTTCGAAGCGGCGCTGGGCCGCTACCGTTTCCTGAACGAAGTGCTGGTGTGGCACGCCGAGGGTGAGGAGCTGGCGGTCTTCCCCGCCCTCGAGGAGGTCGCGCCCCTGGTCGCCGAGGCATACGAGCGAGACCACCGCGCGCTCGATGCAGCGTACGAGCGGCTGGACGTCGCGGTGGCGCGCGGCGACGCGCTCGAGACCGCCAGGGCGGCGGCGGCGTTCAAGTTCCACCTGGACGTCCACCTGGACAAGGAGGATGCGCACCTCTACCGCATCGTCGCGGAGCGCATCCCGCCGCCCGAGCTGGGCAGGATCGCCGGTGTCATGGCGGCGCACATCCCCGCCGAGCGTCAGCCCGAGACGATCTCGTGGATGTTCCCGTTGCTCGGCCCCGACGACCGCGAGAACATGCTGCGCATCCAGCAGATGGTGCTGCCCCCGGAGGTCTTCTCGATGGTCGCGGGGCTGGTACGCCAGGCCGTCGGCGACGAGTGGGCGGAGCTGACGCGCCGGATGCCAGACCTGCCGGCGTAGCGTTGGAGGGAAACCTCTGTCCGTCCTACCGGCGGGGCAGCTCCTCGAGGTAGGCGACCAGCTCGTCCCACGGCGGCGGGCCGTAGTTCTCGCCCGCGTCGATGTCGGCGGCGAAGGGTGGATGCTCACCGCGCAGCAGGGCGCGGCCGACCACCCTGCGCTTGGCGAGGTCGACCACCGAGACCTTCCATACGGTCTGCCAGGCGGGGGCCCCGTCGCTGTACTCCCCGACCTTGTGCGAGCTCTCCTTGACGAGCACGACCGTCCCGACGTCGGCCGGGG
>Ga0172371_10002887_pt1 | contig 26974 bp, 22 predicted proteins | sample Lak12m_FD_114543 | JGI IMG/M metagenome (GOLD analysis project Ga0172371, IMG submission 114543) | Freshwater microbial communities from Kabuno Bay, South-Kivu, Congo - kab_022012_12m | ecosystem: Environmental > Aquatic > Freshwater > Lake | place: Democratic Republic of the Congo: South-Kivu... | reverse complement strand
TTCCCATACTCTTTGGCGCTCGGCCTCACCGTTCGTTTCATTGTCTTACGATCCACCGCTGCCAGCCCGAACCGCGGCCAAAAGCCTTCATCCCACTCAAAATTATCAAGCAGTGACCAATAAAAATACCCTCTCACGTCCACGCCTTCTGAAATCGCTCTATGCGTCCAATATAAATGTTTTTTTATAAATTCGATCCTTTTCTTGTCGTCTTTATCAGCTAATCCATTCTCGGTTATATAAATCGGCTTGTTATATTTTTTGAGATTATTAAGAACGTGGTAGATTCCTTCGGGAAAAATATCCCAGCCCAGATCAGTTTTAACTTTTCTTTCCCTATTTTTGGAATGGGAAACACCCAATAAATATCGGAGTATGTCATAGATGCATAGAACATCATGAAAATAGTATTGAATTGACAAAAAATCATAATTTCCGTCTGTCAGTTTATACATTCTCTCACTGCCAAAATATCCATATAGCCTGCTCAGAAACTGATCGGCTAAACAATACCGATGCTTAGGTTCGACAAAACTAATATTATTAGCCAGTCCGACATAGTATTGTCTATTGGATCTATGAATAAGTTGGTAGGCTTTATTATACGCTTCGGCTAGATTCCTGTAAATCTTGAAAAAGGCCAAAAAATTTCTTTTTTGGGGCGGAAAAGCTTTCACAATGTACGATTGAGACAAATAAACTGTCGGCTCATTTAGGACAATCCAAAATTTAACTTCATTGCCTAGTTCATCAATGATTTTTTCAACGTAACGGGTGAAATATTCGATTGTCTTTTTGTTTTCCCATCCACCGATATCGCGAATCCACAGCGGATTGGTCCAATGCCAAAGGGTAACGAATGGCTCTAAACCACGTTTCTTAAGAGCTGTAATAACTTCCCGGTAATGTTCAATCACTTCTTTTTTGAATTCGCCCTTCTTCGGTTCGACGCGCGACCACTCAATGGAAAATCGGTGGGCGTTATGTCCCAAAGACTTCGCGATGTCAAAATCTTCTTTGTATCGGCCATAATGATCACAAGCAACACCGGAAATATAATTTTCCGGCCGCAGCATTTCGGGAAATTTTTTCACCTGCCAATCCTGATATTTTTCTTTGGCTTCTCGCGCCAGTCTCTCAGCGTTTTTTCTTTCCCACTCCGTCCAATCATTGTGATTATTTCCCTCGACTTGATGGGCGGAGGTGCTGCTTCCCCAATAAAAACCCTCCGGGAATTTCAATGTTTCTTCCTTCATATATCCTGCTCCTACAGATTATTTATTTCAACGTAAAACTTGTCTTCACCGTCACCATCACTTCTTTCTGAATTGACGAAGTGTCATAAGCTCCGTAGTCCGAAACTTCCACCGAATTAACCGGCAAAACTTGCACCACTCCGACTCCGGCGGATTTAAGCGCTCCCGCTTTCCGACCGCTGTTTTTGGCAATTTCATTTGCCCGCACCTTGGCGTCGCGGACCGCGTCGCCCAGCATTTGAATTCTCAGATCCGGCAGCTTAGAATAGTAATACTCTACCGACTGAGTAGAAAAGATAACTCCTTGATTAATAAGCGGTTGAATATTTTTGGCCAGAGCCGTTATTTTCTGTACGTCACCGGATTGGATTTCCACGTTCTGTCTTAAAACATACTCTTTGATATCGCCTCCGTTATCACCGTAATTATTGTTATAAACCCGTTCCATGGTAACCGGCGAAATACCTAAATCTTGTTCGGCAATGCCCTGATCTTTGAAAAATTTTTTCACTGCCGCTAAATCCCGATTCATCTGATCGTATCCCACAGGCAAATCGGTCGTGGGGATGGTGCGGGAAAAATTACTGGTCCATTTCACCGTGTCGGAAGTTATCTCTTGCTTAGTAGACCCAGTGACGGAAAGCGTGTCTTCTTGAGTTCGAGAACTGTAAAAAGCATAGGAGAAAATCGAGGCCGCGACAATGAAGCACAACCCAATCACTACTCCCTGATTGGGTACTTTGCAATCACACTTTTCTTTCATTATTTGGTTCATATTTTATAAATTAACTAATTACACGGCTTTCAACGAACAACATAATCCGTTCTTTCAATCATCTTCTGGGGTATTTCCAAACCGATCTCTTTGGCAGTTTTTAGATTCAGGGCAAAAAACCAACGGCGGGGCTGTTCGAAAGGTATATCGGAAGGGTTTATTCCCGATAAAACCTGATTGGCAATCAACGAAGTTTGTTTGCCTAAATCAATATAATCCACCGCGTATCCCATCGTAGCTCCTTCATCAACCTCGCCCTTAGAAAGGGCCATGTAGGGAATCTTCAGTTGCTTGGCATACTGAACGATCGTGCTCATCGCCGAACTTACCATCGAATCACCCGGATCCATTATGGCATCCGTGTCGCCCGGTTTTAAATTCTTCAGATAAGTCTCGATATCCTCTTTTTTTGCGATTTTTTGAGGGATAATCGTCAAGCCCAATTCCTTCCCTTTTTCTACAATTTTTTCCGTGCAAGGTCCCGCGCTTTTGTCTTCGGGACGGTAGAAAACCAGCACTTTTTTCACCTTGGGCGCCACCTCGCTGAGTACTTCAATTCTCTTGGGCGCAATTTCGATATAAGCGCAACTTGTTCCCGTCAAATTATTGCCGGAGCTTTGAACGTTTTTGACAATGCCGGCCCCCAAAGGATCGGCCACCATTGAGAACACCACCGGAATGTCCGTTCCTTGAGATATTTCTTTCACCGCGAGTGTCGCCGGTGAAGTGTTCACAAATATCATATCGGGTTTAAGATCGACAAGCTCCTTCGCGTACACCTTTAGTTTTTCCAAATCGCCCAGAGCGTCCCGATAAATATAAACGACGTTTTCTCCGTCGCGGTAACCCAATTCCTCCATACCAGTTTTAAAACCGTCCATATTCTGACTAACTATGGGAGCCATTTGCAACAGGCCAATTTTAAAAACTTTCTTTTCGCTGAGCGGCTGTTTTATAACAGAACGCTGCCAAACTATCACGCTCCCCACCACAATAATACCGATCGCGAAAACGGTAAAGGCAAGGGCTACTTTTTTCATTTTTGTTTTTTATATTATAAGTGATAATTTTTAATATCATACACCCGATTTTTTCGACCCACCACTAACCGCTCACTGGTTGCCGGTTACCCGCATTATCAAGCGGTAAAGTGAACATCACCTCTGTTCCTTTATTTTCTTCGCTGGCAATGGAAATCCGACCGCCATGTTTGTCGATGATATTTTTCACGATAAATAAACCTAATCCCGAACCTTCCGTTTCCATTTTTACCACATTAGCTGACCGGAAAAATTTGGAAAAAATTCTTTTTTGATCTTTTTTCGGTATGCCCATACCGCTGTCTCTTACTCTGACCTCAAAACCACTATTAGAAATTTTCAAGCTAATTCCTATCTCACCATAATCGGAAGTGTACTTTATCGCATTATCAAGAATGTTTTGAAATGCCAGCTTAATTTTTTCCCTATCCATATAGAGTTCCGGCAAACGGTCTTCTTTGTCTAATGTTATTTTGAGATGTTTTTTGGCTATCAATCCTTCTGTATCGGCAATTACGTCGTTGAGCACCTCTTGAAAACTCGACTTCGAGAAGACAAAGCCAAACCGGCCTTCCTCGATACGGGAAACGTTTAGCATATCATTCACCAGAATTATCATCCTTTCGTTGCTCTCATAACCCTTGCGGAGAAAATTAGCCTGTTCTGGGTTGATTTTACCGGCATCTTCGTCCAAAACCATTCCAACCGCCCATTTGACTGCCGAAAGAGGAGTACGTAACTGGTGAGCCACAATGGAAATAAAATCGGATTTCATTCGATCGACCATTTTCTCTCGAGTCAGATCGTAAAATATTTTCATATGCCCATAACAAATCTTGTCCTTACTATAAATGGTACGAGTTATAACTTTATAAATAAGTTCTTCGCCGGAACCATTGGTAAGAGCGGAATCAGGCAGTTTTTTCTCTTCCGTTTTGCCTCCCACCACCACTTCCTCCACTACGGGAAATCCCCGACTATCCCTCTCTATTTCTCTTACTTCGAATTTAGCCGGAATTACTTTTCTGAAGTCAAGGAAAGAAAATCTGGCGTTTACGGTTTCCGTTTTTTTATCTAAATCTTCGTCAGAGAGTCTAAATATTTTTTTCGCGGCCGTGTTCAGCAAAATAATGCGCCAATCACTATCCACTACAATCACGGGATCGACAAAATTGGCGATAATTGAATCAGTCTTATTTTTTTCGTTTTCCGCCCGCTCTTTAGATATCTCCAAAACATATTGATTGCCCATAAGTTTTTGGTTGGCTTTTCTCAATATCAAAATAAACCAAATCAAAATCGCGATGACTGCCAAATTGCCGACTAAAAAAATAATCAGCCACTTACTAACTTCTTGAAGTGGAGCTTCTACTTCAAAAGCATCCTGTTCTATCAATACTCCCCAATTCATCCCCCGGATATTTAAAGGAACGGCTATCCCCAGTACTTCGACATTGTTTTCGTTCAAATAGCGCGCCTCTTTGTTTTTTGAAGCAGAACGGTTGGCGAAGACGTGTTCCGCCATTCCGGACATTTCACCCGTTTTGTCCTCCGTAGAAACAGGCTTCAAACTTGTTTGCGTGTTATTATTGTTCATCAAAATCGGCCTCACGGGAGGCAAATTGAGCAAGTTTATTTTTTTAAGCACTCTCGAAGGTTGGGGATCAGCTACCAACATCCCCTTATCGTCAAAAACCGAAATCCGTCCCGTTTCTCCAATTTTCATCTCAAGGGCAATTTCCCACATGCCGCGTAAAAAATATTTACCTTGCAGTACTGCCTGCGGCTCTTCTTCCCCTAAACTTTTAATGGGAGTGGTAACCATAACATACGGCTCCATATTGGAAGAATAATTCACCCGACTCATATAAGTTTTACCCAATTTTGCTTTTTCAAATTGCTCCAGATTTGAAAAATCTTTCAATTCGGTAGTGTTTGAAGAAGTTTCCCGCGAGTATCTATTTTTTTCCAAACCGCTTAGGTCGATCAGGGAAATTTCCCGAGTGTGGTTGTTTTTTTTAAGAAAATCTTCGATAAAAACTTCCATTTGGGGAGAATCCAACCCTACTATTGCCACATCGTGCGCCAGTGATTCTATTCGGTCTATTTCAGAATTGGCTTCCTCTTCCATCATACCAGCCGCGTGATGAGCTTGGGAATATTCATATTCAAGAGAATTGTTACGCAGACTGGCGGCAAACCCCCTCAGCCAAACAACGTTTACCTGGAAATTAATAATGACTATCCCTATAATGGCTGCCAGAATGACTAGATAAAGGAATTTAATGTTTTCTATTCCTCTGATTTGTTTTTTGTCTTGGTTTTTAATGACGAAATTCATTATTTATTTTCATTTATCCCACAAAACTATTGCCTTTACAATATTTTACTGCTACTCTAAGCTTGTATCTTTAGCAAATGTTTCACTCCAATCTGGTTAATGTCAATTTAATTAGTGTGGAGCCAAAAGCAGAGGTCGACTAAAGAGTTTTAAACAAACAAGATTATACTCACAATGAGCCAAAAGTTATACGTAGGGGGCATTCCCTACAGCTCCACCGAAGATGAAATCAAAGGTACTTTTTCCGAAGCCGGCGAAGTGGTTTCTGTGGCGATCATCACCGATCGCTACACTGGCCGATCCCGCGGATTTGGTTTCGTGGAAATGAACAGCGAAGACGATGCCAAAAAGGCTATCGAAATGTTTGACGGAAAAGATTACCAAGGTAGAAAATTGACCGTCAACGTCGCTCGACCCCGCGAAGAAAGAAACGACAACCGAGACAGAGGATAAATCCCGTATATTTCCGATACCGATATTGACGCAACTCCCCAAATACTATTGGGGAGTTGTTTTTTATTTATGCGAGCTATATATTTATTGTGCGACACTTATTATTGACAGTTTTAATTTTCTTGTTAGACTTTACTGTTTAAAAAATAGAAGAACGGAAAAAGGAAAAACTTCATTCCTTCATCGAGAAAACGAAGAAAGGGGATCAGGATGTTGAGCAAGTTCAAATCTAGTAGAAAATTTAAGTTACTGACAGTCGCATGGGTTTTTACGGCCGGAGTGTTTCTCCATGCCAGTATTTGTCAATTCATAGTCAAAGGATCATGGGTAATGGGGTTCTGGGAAACGCTTCCTTTTTTGCTGGCGGCAACGATCGTTAGTTTATTCATCCTAATCCTGAAATCAGAACCAGATTGAAGGGATCGAAAGAGGAGGAGTCGAACCATCACGACCCGCTCGGTAAAGACAATCACAGTCTATACCGAGCGGGCTTTTTTATTTTTTCCGCATCATGTTGTCTGGTAAATCATTTGTGGAATTATCTTTCTTAATTGGCAGTCCGCTGTTCGTGTCAAGATTTAGAGATTCCTCAATATTGTCCATCTCTTTTTCGTCTTTTCTCATCTGATGAAAAAGCCAGAACCAAGCAGCGGCCAGAACAAGAGCCAAAACCACCCCCGCGCCGACCAAAAATAGAACTAGATATTTCGTATCGCTCAACTTAAATTTGAGATAGCCCCATGCGGTATCCGCGGAGCGGCCGGAATTGATAACATCGCGACATTGTTTAATGTAAGGATCCAAATACGCGACCGTATTAAAACTACTATTTCCTTGTTTAGCCAAATCAAAATCCAAAAGCGCTTTTTGGCATTGGTTGTTTCGGAAAAACGCCAGTCCCGAAAGAAAATATCTATTGTAATCACCTGCCCGAAATTCGGCAGGCAGCTGCCCGCCCGTTGAATTTTCCGCGATTATTTTTTTCGCTTCATCGATTGGAATGGCAAAGGCAAAACTGTCTCCATCTTGTTTGGCAAGATCGTTGGTAATAAAAGTTACCAAACCTATCACTCTGCCTTGTTCATCCAACAGCGGCCCTCCACTAGATCCTCTGGAGATTTTAGCGTCCGTCTGAAAAATTTTAAAATCCCCATTCATTGAGTCCTTTGTGGCACTGATTATACCCTGGGAAAAAGTCGGCTCTAACAAATCCTTTTCGCTCATTTCCGCCGTTGACGGATAACCGAAGATATAAACCTTCTTACCCGTGGAAACACCCGTTGAAGTTCCCAATTCTATGGACGGAAGCTCTTGTTGATCAATTTTCAAGAGTGCGGCGTCGCGGCTGTCTTTGAAAAAATTATCATTCACGCCCACAACGCTTGCCATAAAACCTTCTCCGACCAGTTCCGCCAGACTTTCTTTTTGAGAAGAAGGGTTGAGAACGGTCACAGTTTTCTCGAGATTAAACCTACTCTCACCTAAAATAAAATCCGCTATTTTCTCGCCAAATTTAGCCATTTCTTCTTGATTTTTGTTTTCACTTACACTTATTGCTTCTTCTTTATTTAATTTGGCGTATCCATCATCAATAGCTTGATAAACATAGTCGGAAACAATCAGGTTTTTGATCGTCTGATAGGAGACGACATGAGAATTGGTCATAACATAGCCATCGGAAGTAACGATCACTCCGGTTCCCGTCAAATATTCATCGATATCAACTTTTTGCGGTCCGGTATCTTTCTTGACCGTCACCGACAAATTCTTGAAGTCAATATCAATAACAGGGACTTCCGCGCTGCCCTTGACATGCTGGACAATTTTTACCACCGAAGGCTTAGCGAGATCAGCCGCTTCTTTTTGGGTGAGAGCAAGTTCGCCAGCCAGAGCATTAACAGCAAAAGATAAGCCGGCGACTAAAATTAATGCGTAGAAGCAACTTTTAGATTTTTTCATTGCAATGCGTCTCTATATAACAAGGGGGGTTAGAAAGGTGATTCGAACTCGGAAAACTTTGGCAAAGCCCCATCTTTTTCCGAAAGAATCGGCTCTCTAACCGGCCAGTTTATGTTTAAATTGGAATCGTTCCAAATTATGCCGGCATCGCATTCCGGACTATAAAATTCATCTACCTTATACAAAAATTCCGTCTTGTCCTCCAAAGTACAGAAAGCGTGGCCAAAACCTTGGGGCACAAAGAGCATTAAAAAATTGTCCGCTGTTAGAGTGTATCCTTCCCACTGACCATAAGTAGGAGAATTTTTGCGCAAATCCACTATCACGTCATAGACGGATCCTTTGACCACCCGTACCAATTTCGCTTGGGCGTGAGGAGGTTTTTGAAAGTGAATCCCGCGCAAGACTCCTTTGTTCGTAGACATAGAATGGTTGTCCTGCAGAAACTCCGCGTCAATCCCATGTTCTTGAAAAACTCTCTTCGAGTACGATTCAAGGAAAAAACCTCGGTTATCTTTAAAAACTTTAGGCTTTATAAGCCATGCGCTTTCAAATTTGGTGGGGATGAATTCCATTTTGTTGAAATTTAAATATACCTAAAGCCTAGAAAAGATATTTGATTTTTCCAAGTATTTTACAATCTTGCAATTCGTCACGAATGTTGCCATTTGTAAAATAACCAGAGCATTATTGCACATAATCACATATTATTGGGATAGCCGCAAGAAACCAAGTCATAAAATCTTACTAATCATACCTGTGCTATTTATATTCTACGCGGCGGTATTGACATTTAAAAATTAATGCTAAAATAAAATATTATTAAAATTGTTAAACATGTCAATAGATGGTTACAAAACTTGTTTTAATGTAGCTGAGCGGAATTAAATTTTTCTGTGTCTGCCCCACAGGGGTAGCCCCGACACAAAAAAATTTAATTCCGCTCAGCTCAAGCAACACGGCAAAGAAGTTTTGTAACCATCTACAAATAAAAATTAAAATAAAAAAAATGAACGCCAGAATCAAAACCTTATTGTTGGCATCGGTTCCGTTGATGTTACTGGGATATTTTAACACCGCCAGTGCCGACTACTGGACTCGCCATACGCGGGATTCAAGTGGAAATGTTCTGCCCCAATATTTTGAATTGGAAAACATGTCCAAGAGTTCGTTGGGGGTAAGATTTCTTTACGGCACCGACCGAAGAGAAATGGCCGGAGCGGGAACGGACGATCACAACCTAATAAGCTACGACGGTACGAGTTGGACTGACCAGACAAACACTGTTGAAACCGTTGGGGGATACACCGACATTGAGTTTCAGAATATGTACGCGGATGCGAATAATAATGTTTGGATGCCCAACCGCCGCGATCCCAATCGACCATTAATAAAATATAATGGAAGCACCGGCCAATTTGAAAAAATTTCTGCCCAAACCATTGGGAGTCAAGTGGGAATTGGAGATGATCTTAAAATTAATAATTTATTTGCCGGACCAAACGGCAATATATATGCCGTTGCTTCTTCGACCAATCAACTGTACATAATTTACTATGACGGAACTTGGCACAATAGCGGATTGACTGGAAGTCCCCTAACCGAATATGGGGCGGATGGAGACATTTATGGAATTTACAGCAGTATTAACAGCGGGAGTTACTTCCTTTATAAATTTCACAGTTCCGAAAATGAATACTCCAATCCGTCGGGAGGAGATGTGGGAGCGGGTGTTTGGAAATACTCCTCGGGCAGCTGGACTCACTATAATTCAAGTTTCGCCACCAGCAATGGAGCTAATTTTGTTAACGGCGTAACTGAAGCTTTCGCCGATTCGACTGGCAAAGTGTGGGTAGGATCAAGACACGGCGTTTTTATGTACGACGGTACCAATTGGGTAAATTGGACTAAAGATAATAATAATATTTTTACCAATCGGGTCATCAAAATACAGGAAGATTCCACCGGTAGGATCTGGATTATTTGTTTGGAGAACGAAAATGTCACTGATGATAACGGCGGTATATCGATCTATGATTCGGCAGCCAATACTTGGGACTACTATACCTCTTACAACGGAGAAGGTGCGCTCGATAACGCCACTAATATTTTCATGATGGGAACGGGAGGCGATGAAATCTGGATGTTCACGGGACATGGAGAGGAAGCAATGAGTGCCGGAATCTACGCTTTGACCAGAGACAGCTCCCACATGGCTATTTACGGCCAAACTTCCGGCACTGTTGTCGAAAAAGCGGGATTACTGGAACAATTAAAGAAAAGCACTAGCAGCAACAAAGCGGTGACAATTTACAAGATGGCCAAGAAAAAAAAGAAGTGGAAGAAATCCGCCAGGGTTTATAAAGGCAGTTACAGCCAATGGTACAAAGCGTTGAGCCTGGACACCGGCCGCTACCGAATTGAGTATAAATCCAAAGGCAAAAAGAAAAAGACTAAGACTATTACCGTCTCCAGCGGCGAACCTTATCGATTGGATCTACGCTAACTTGATCTACTCTAACTTGTAGAGGAATTTTATGAATTTCCCCTACGGAAATATCCCCTATTAATTTAACAAATCCTCGGTAATCCGATTTTTGCAAGTCTTCTTGACTTTTGCGTCAACAATTTGATTGCAAATACTGAAATCTTTCTTAGTAATAGCCAAATCTTTAAGGCAATAATCCTTTTCGTCGCTTGTTAAATCAGCACACTCTTCCACTGAGTTTTTTTCGGAAATTGGAATGTCGCCGCATACCTGCTGACAATATCTATAATTGGCCGCGTTATCCTTGAATCTCGAACAATCGTCGTTGCAATCCTTCGAAGTAACGTCTTTCAGGCTGGCGGAGCCGGTGTTGGCATTAGTGTTGGTGTTGGTATTTTCATTTTGGTTCTGGTTTTCATTTAGATTTTCACTCTGGCTGCTGCCAGTCAAATTGCCGTTCTGGTTGCCGCCGTCAAGATAATCACTGAGATTATCGATAACGGAGTTTTGATTCTTGTTGGAATTGTTTTCGGTTTTTCTTCCGTACCGGTTACTGAAAACCACGTAGGCATAGCCGACAATGGCTATCGTAGCAGCAACGAAAATGCCTGTAAGAAGAATATTTGTTTTCTTCATTGGAATAGCAGTATGAATTTAAAAATTAAACTAATACGCTCCGCTGATATCCACTTTCGTGTAATAATGCTTCAAAATCCAAGTCCACGATTTTCCGTCTTTCGCGTATCCTAATGCGCCGTAAGCGGAAAGACCCCACATATGGTTGCCATTTTGGCCAGGTTTTATATTCTTTTTTCCTTCTTTGTGATCTTTGACAGATTTCAGATACGGATAATCGTCATCGGGATATTTTCTGGTTCTTCCGTCGGTATATGAACAATAAGGAGTAAGCGCCACTTCTCCCTTATATCTCACAATTTGTCCGCGGGTTTCATCGGCCGCTTGCCGGATGTCGGGATGGTCCTTTTCCCAGTCGTAACCACGGTAGATCTGCGAACCGGAGTCGCTGCGGATTTTAAATCCCTCCAGTTTGTACTTGGTGGAATTTTCAATGTACCAGTCACCATAGGTCCGAAATATGGTTGTCATCACCCGCACGTGGTCATCCGGACCGGTTCCGGTGGTTTCACCCATACCCCAGACATATTGTTCAAGCGGCAGCTTGTTGACAACCCAAATTTGCGTTACGGTGCTACTATTACCATTATAATGATCTTTCCCGTGGTAATAGTTGACTTCAATTTTTCCCCTGAAGTGGTCATAAGAATCGTTCGGTTTACTAACATCGAAAATTAAATCGGAATCATTTCCGTCGGCGGCATCACAAACCACTCTGTCGTCAATGAGAGTATCGGCGGTAGACTTGGAAACCAAGAGTTTGCCGTCGTTGTCATATTTAACTCTGGTTTCAGTGTCTCCCGCGATTTGGGCAACCACATTGCCGTCTTTGTCTTTGATGTTGTAGGTTTTGTTAGCCGTCAGTTTAAAAGGACTGCTGTCGTCTTTCGAAAAATACCACAAGCCTACCGAGATTTCCGGTCCCAATGAGTTCACTTCGGCTTGGTTGCTTACGTTTTGGCTGCCGGAGTTGCCTGCCAGTTTTTTTATCCGGTTGTAGTCTTTTCGGCTGATGCGCGGAAGAAAGCGCTGCCAAAGGGAAGGATCGACTCCATTTTGTTCGAGCATTCTCTGCCACTTAGTCGATTTCTTGGCAGTTGAAACAACCGTGTTCTTTTTTGCCCTATTGTATTCGCTATGAGTAATTTTCGGCAGATATTTCGACCAGCTCGCACGATCCACTCCATTCTGTTCAAGCATTTTTTGCCATTTAGTTTTACTAGCCGCCTCAGTTTTCATCAGAAACCCCGCGCTTATAGAAACCTCGGCAACAAGACAAAAGCATCCTAGCATCAAAAGCTTCGAAAACATTTTTCTTTTTGTATTTCTCTGCATACGCCAAAACTTAAAAACAAAATTTTCGTTTTTTTATGGTAACACCTTTTTTTAGATTGCAAACCCAGCAGAAATATAGTATTGCTATGTTTCTACTGGAAACAGCGCGTTATTTTTCCTATATTATGCTTCTACCGAAACTTGTAAATCAAGATATTTTTATACTGCGCGACCATTTCTAGTCCGGCGGGATTGAAATTTTTGTTGTCTTGTCCACCCAGTTGGGTGTTGGAGATAATTAGAGCATCCTTGCTGTTTTTAAGATCGTCGAAATTTTCCGTTCTCTTGAGACTTGATCCGATCGCCGCCCAATAATCGGGATTATACGGCGGCCAGTCTACGTTATACAAAGTCAGCCGGTCAGCGCTGAGATAATATTTCGCGATCACGTAATCAAAAGAGTTTAAAATATAAAAATCTTTACCTTGATATTTATTCAAATCTTTCGCAAACGCGTTCCATCCTTCAGAAAATCCTAATGGAACTGTTAAAAATAGCAGGGTAATATAGAAAATCACCGCTAATATTCGGTAGGGGAATCGTATCTTCGCAAGCCAGAATCCGAGTAAAACAAAGATGAAGTATCCGGCTGGAAGCAGATAACGCGCCACGAAAAAATACTTGCCGAAAAAGCCGAGAAACCAAACGAAAGCCATGAAACCAAGAGAGAAGGTAAGAACAGTTAACACCTCCAACGCCCTGTTGCCATTCCAGCCAAGATATATTATCACCGCCGTCATAAACGCCGTTACTAATATCCACATACTTATGTCCGCGACACCGTAAAACTCATTCGGTCCGGGCATGCCGGACGACATCTCCCCCAGCGGCGTACCGAAAATAAACATTTGAATATTTACCGGGATGTCACCGAAGTTAGCCGGCCGGATCCAGTCCAAACTGTTACTGGTCGTGTTCTTCGCCACATGTTTTAAAAAATTATGAGCCCATGGAGCAAAAACCACAAAAGCCGCCAAAAAACCGAAAAAAATATTTCTATCAGGAAGAATTTTTTTGATTATATTTTGTAAATCGTAAGTCTTAAATCGTAAATCTTTAGATAATACATCGCCCTCTCCAAAATTCCAAATCACATAAACGAGATAAAATATCGGTATAAAAAATATCCCCATGTAATGGGTAAGTGTCGACAGCCCAAGAAGAATTCCAAACAAAATATAGTATTTTGTTTTGTTTGTCTTTAAACCCCGAACAAGAAAATATGCGGCTAAAATTACAAAAAAAGAAAACATCGAATACATCCGGCCTTCTTGAGAATACTGCCATGCGAACGGTGAAATCGCCGCAATTAAGCTAGCATAAACTGCCGCTCTCTTGCCAAACAGCTCTTTAGCAAAAAGAAACGCCGCCCATACGCACAAAACACCAAAAATGGCCGAATAAAGGCGGATTCCGAAAACACTGTAGTTGAAAAAAGAGGCAAAAAATTTGAGTGTTAAATAATACAATGGCGGATGCACGTCCGCCATTATCATCTTCATCATTCCCATAAAGCTTTCCTTTACCGCGATTCCGGTGAACGCCTCGTCATACCAAAAATCTCGCCGATCAAGCTGGTAAAGACGCGTAGCCGTTGCTAGTATGAGAATAAGATAGATTGAATAACGATTTATAAACTTAACTATTTTTGCTAACATAATTTCTTTTATTGTCATCCTGGCGAAAGCCGGGATCCAGGAAAATAAATTCTTTCTGGGTATTTTATACCTTCATTTCAATTCCCACTATTTCCCAAAATCCCCTTGACCTGTTACAATATTAGTGATATCTAATCTTATCAGGATAAAAAGCTTTTTAGAGGGTAGTAGGGAGGTACCCTCAAAAAATATGTATTTCTCCTAACGGGTTGGAAAAGGTTTGAGAAGAAGTCGCAAAAAACCTGTTTAGGAGGAATTATGGAACGCTTGAATGGCTTGGATGGTATTAGTTGCGCTCATCACCGGTCCAGGATAGACTTTATCCTAGGAAAGGAAGAGCTTTCTGGCGAGATAATCAGCGGATGGGAAACAACGCCCGGTAGTCCCTTCTTCGAGGGAGGGTCGGGACTGAAACCGGATAGATTAAAAGAACTTTCCCTTAGAAAAGCTGAGATGCGAAGCCGGAAAGACAGAAACAGAAAAATGTCAAAATAGCGCAAATGTCCTTACGCCCCTTCAAGCCCGCAACTGCAAAAGCAATCGCGGGCTTTTTTTCTTTTCTTGCTAAAGTAGCCAGTAGGCGCACGCCTCTGGCGTGCGCCTGTCTAATGTCTATAAACCTCAAAATCAAGATTATCTTATCCTTACCGCATTATTCTTGGTTGCCTCGCCTTTGCCATCGATAGAAATGGAGAGGGGATAAGTATTTCCCGCTTCAAAATAGCTCATCGGAAAAACGCAGACCACTGACTTTCCGTTTTTGCTATAACTTACTTTGGCAGCTTCCTCAAATCCAAGGTTGCATTTGATAGTCTGATCCGAAGCCGGTTTCAAGTTTCTTCCTTTCACTTTTACCCGAAAAGTATTTTTACTCGCGTTATATTTAATAACCCTAGCTTTTTTATTGATTTTTCTTATCGCCATCGTTTTCACTTTACTCCCTTTAGCCACCGCCCGATAGGAGCTGAAGTGTTTAGCAGTAAATGTCAAACTTCCTTCAGCAGCATTATAGGTCACGTCGCTTACATCGGAAGCTCCGGCCAGTTTCCCATCCACGTAGATATCGGGCGTTTCGCTCCCCAAATCAAGTCCGTACATGGTGAGTTGAGCTCCATAATTTTTGATGTCGTCAAGCATGGAAGCGTTAAGGCTGATGTATCCGTCATTCATCTCCACCATGCTGTCAAAATTATTCATGAAACGGAAAAAACGGTAGCTTAGAAAATCTAAAGTATTGGTAAAAGAAATTTTTCCTTTGCCGGACTTTTCGAAATAGAGACCGGTTACATTGTGCCAATCGGACTGGCTGAACAGATTGGTCGAGACTCCCCCGTCCGCCTCGCCAGCCATGTCTGTTTGCATCTGAGTGGGCATTTGGGCAAGCATAGCGCACATTTGGTAGAAACCCTGAGCCATCTCGGCGATAGTTGGACCGTTACCTTGCCATTCTCCTCCTTGTGGAGTACCTTCATCCATCAACTCGTCTCGGTGTTGACCGATATACGTCTCCAATGTCCCGTCAGCTGACATCGCGTCAATTTTTGCTTGACAAGCCGTCGTGTCAGCCGGGGTGTCCATTACGCTGGTTACCTGCCAGAATATGTCGTCTTCATTCGGCAATTCGTGGTCATTGGGACCGGCTTTCGCGATGCCGGTTTGCCCCGCCGCGAAAACAACTGCTGCTGCCATAAAAAGCAGCATTCTGTTTTTTGTTTTCATTTTTCTGTTTATTTTTTAATTATTACGATTGATTAGGTTAAATTATACCATAAAAACTAAAAACTGGAAACTAAACGCTAAGAACCATAACTAAAATCAGAGAACCGGGCTGCTTTTAGTTTTAAGTTATGATTTTAGTTCTTAGTTTTTTTGAGTATCTTCTCCAACAGCTTATTCTGCCTTTCCGAATAGGCCAAAATCGCCTCGATCTCCCGTTCCGCTTTTACGTTTACCTCGAAGTCCGCTTCCGCCCTCATTTCCGAATAGCGTCCCTGCAAGTTTTGTCCCACCATGATGAGCGGCATGAGAAAAATTTGAATCATATTGGAAATAAAAAGCCAAAGCACGAAAGCGGGGAAGGGGTCGAATTTGAGCTCTGCCGGAGCAATAATATTCCAGCCCAGCCACAGAACGGTCCATGAAAAAATAATCAGAAAAAATCCGAACGTGCCGACCTTCTCCGTGATAAAAATCGCCACCTTGTCTAAAGAGCTCAGATTCGCTCTATACTCGATGTTTATGTTGCGAATTGGCTTTCTGAGAGCCCGAATTTCTTTGAGGGTGGGCAGTTTACGTCTTGCCATAATATTTGTTGTTTATTTTAAATCATTAAACCATCAGCACTGCACCCGCCTTTTATCTCCCTGCTGATATCCTTCGTTAGGATCATTTCTAAACTTTTTCGCTTCTGAGTTTTGAAAACTTCTCTTCGCACCGCAATAATCGATCTTGCCGCAATCAGGGCTTTTAAACTTGCCGTTGGCATCCATTTCGCCTTTTAGATTTACCTGCATAATTGTTCCGTTGCTTTGAGTCATATATTCTTTAGATTTCTCAACAAAACCACGGCGAGATTTATTACCTAGGGTGGCACAACCGGCCGAGCTGCCTTTTTTACCTTCATGTTGCCCACAACGGCCCATTAAAAAAACTTCTCCTCCTCCCAGATTACCTTGATCGTTCCTGGTGTAATCTCCTATCTTATATCCATCGTGTGATCCAAAAGACCAATAATCACGATAGCCGCTTCCTTTCCAGTATATCGTCGGCCCCTTAAAAATCTTCCAGCCCCGGCCCCACATGGACCGATTGCTTGCTCCCTTGCTAAAGTCCCTCGCTCCATATTCTTGTCCGCCCGCCATCGGAGTCCGGCCCAAGTCTTCTCCGTTTTTGCCAATAACTTTTCCGTCTCGCGACAGATAGAACATTCGGCTGATATTCTCATTGTGATTATTGACTAGAAATCTATCGCTCCTGTCAAAATTTTCCGGATGGAGTAAAACCACCAAAATCCCATTATACGGAATCTGATCTCCCGAAAGACCGACACATTCCTTTAACTCCTGAAATGTCGGGGTTGGATTAAAATTCCCAGCTCCCTGATCTGGCGGAAGAGGACCAGTATCGGTGGGAGTTTTTCCTCCCGCGTCCGGAGTTTTTCCACCAGTGTCAACAGAACCGGTAGTCGCGGAGCCAGTTCCCTCGTCTTTATTTTCAATACCGGTACTTTTATCCGCCCTTTCCGCGCCAATATTTTTACCTATATTCCCGGTTTTCGCGCCTGCACCGTTTTGAGGTTGAAAATCTTCTCCCTTGCTAAATTCTTTATCTATCAATCTTTCATACCAATCCGGTACATCTCCATACCTTTTAAAATAATCGTCCGCTTCTTTGATTTTCTCCGCGTCTGATTTTTGGTCGAAAATTTCCTTGCATTTCTGGTTCTCCGCCGCGTCGCCGCTTTCTTGACCTTCGCAAAATTTCTTGGTCACTCGCGGGCCTTGCAAACTTTCGAGGCACTCATCTTTCACTGAATCCGGATAAATCATCATCACGTCTCCTTCGCAACGGGAAACTGGACATTTATGTTCTTCTAGAGAAATATCCGCGCAGGATTTAGCCGAAGAAACCTTTTTCTTTTTGGTTTCGGTCTTCTTTTCCTCCTCGTACTTTCCCCGATCACCAGTTTTATATCCTTCTTTTGTTCTGTCTCCAGTATTATCGTTTTCCTCTTCTTCTAGCTTGTTCGCGTTTACGCATTTCTCTCCCGCCAAATAAAAACCGCTTGGACAATCGCAGGCAGTTATCGGGTTATAGATTTTTGAACACTTAAGATCGCGGCTCTCCCAATGCTCCTTATCGGCAAAACAGGGGTTGGAGAACTCCGTCATTTCTCCTCTAGAAGCCTCGCAGCTATCAGGTTTCTCATTTATCAGCATTGGAGTGCCTGAAGTATAAGCATAAATGTCTTTGCCGCCTAAATCGGAAACTTGGGCTATTCGTTTCAAGGAATCCGCAATTTTTTTGACTCCTTCACTGTCAGCATCGGAATGTGAAGCGCCCGTAAATTTTTTGATGTCGCTGCCCCATTCTATCCAGTAGTTATCCTCGGCATCCGTCGTGTTCACAGAAAAGATTGGACGGACTTTTCCATCGAAACTAGTTATCTGATCCGCCATGCCTTCTTCTTTGTCAACAACATAACCGGCCGATTTATCTTTCTCGAAACCCAAATTAACGTTGCGAAAATCAACGATGTCTTCGCCGGAAATTTCCCTGTTTCCTGCCACAAAATTCAATTTTCTTTCCGGGTCAAGCAGTTTTATGTCGTTCGCCACATTATCCGAATTAAGCTCGCCCGGCTTCAACCTCACAATCCGGTTGTCTCCGGAAACAATCGAACCAATATTGCCTGAATCCACAATCGAGCTTTCATTATTTTCGAGATATGAAGTGTCCGCGATGTTCTCCGGCGGCTGCGACTTCGCTTCAATCGGACTATCCGTGCTGCAATCAACACGATACCAATTGCCCGTGCTCTTAGCCCCCGAGAATAAGTAAGTGGAAAGTATGACTATAAACGAAACCAGCGTCAGCGCGAAACCGAAAACGGCAAACATTAAAAATCTTTTCGCCCGACTAAGTTTTTCTTCATCGCCCCTCCCCGATAAATAAAGAAATCCCGCCGTCACAACGAGCAGGATGGCAACAGCCGCGGAAATACCCGATAAATAGTGAAATAGGCCGCTTACCGTTGAAATTACCGAGCAAACCGAGCAATCCATTCCGCCGCAAGTGATTATTTGACTATCATTCATTTTGTTTTCATATAGCTTTCAGTAGGAATTTCAAATTTATATATGTTTATACTATAATAGATTTAAATTATCATCACTAAAAAACAAAATGGTAATAAAAAACGAAAGGGGGTGGATTTAGTGGAATATTCAGCTAACTACCAAGTAGGAGAAGGAGCCGCTCCATCAATGCCCCTCCCGCCGGAAGCGGCGGCCGGCATGATGGCGTTCGCGGGAGTATTCTTGTTCGTGGCATTGATAATCGCCGTGGTTTTCTACGTTTACTTTGCAGTATGCTTGATGAAGATTGCCAAAAAAACCAACACGCCTAATGGCTGGTTCGCATGGATTCCGATCCTGAACGCGATATTAATGCTGCAGATTGCCAAAAAGCCGTTATGGTGGATTATCCTCTTGATAATACCGATCGTAAACATAGTCATAGGAGTAATGATTTGGATGGAAATAGCCAAAGCCGTTGGCAAGCCGGAGTGGCTGGGAATTGTTCTGGTCTTGTCCCCACTGGTAGGTATTATACCGGTAATAGGCGCGGTCATCAGCCTTGTCGCGACCGTTGGAATTTTGGGATATTTGGCCTTTTCCGACGGCAAAACATCGCCGACGACAGCCACGCCCGCAAAAGCGTAGGAATTTGATTTATCAAATTCCTAATCCGACGTAGAACATGATGGATCATGTCCCTACCGCAAACAAAAAAAATCACCCGGAGGGGGTGGTTTTTTGTTTTTTTATCCGCCGAAGTCTTGGTGCCTGTCTGCCGCCGGACAAGCAGAGAGATAGGGTTTGATAGGAGCTGTTTGATAAAAGCGTAAAGAAAGAATAAAATTACAAGTTAAGCTGACATTTAAAAACAATTCCTAATTTTTCATTTGTTAAATGCTTGGTAAAGATCCCGATTATCTCGCCTTCCGCCTCAAGAAAATAAAACTCTATCTCCGCGGTAAATATGGCCCGGAATCTTTAGGAATTTTAAGACGAATCGACGGTTATGAAAGTCCTGAAGAAAGAAAAAAACGCCGTAGTCTTGTCAGAGAACTGCGTAAAGCAGGCTATTCCCTTCGCGAAATTGGAACATTAATGAACCTTACCGGCCAAGCGGTAAGCTCTATCATAAAAAGCACTACCCGATATAAATCTCGCAAAAAAACAAAGAATGAGGCACAAACGAAACTCTTTTAAATGTAAACATAACGAACTTTAGGGTTCATATGAAGATGGCGGAATGCCGCCTTTTTGAATGAAGCAATCCCTTTCCGAAGCTGAGGCGCCATCCCACCAGTATTCGACGTCTCCGTTGGGAAACGAGCAGCTCTTACTTTTTGTCTTGGTATTCGCTGGCTTTTTGTAATCAGACGTTTTCGATAGACTGGTGTCGTTCTGTCCCGCACGGTTTAAAGAGCTGCATCGAGGAATCGTGATATTGGGATCGAGGGTAGCGATGGTTTTTTGAATATTCGAATATTCACTATTATAGCCTGTTCCGTAAGCTTTGAGCTCTACGCCATAATCACCAGCCATCCACCACAAAGCCATGGAGTCAGGATTGCGATAGGTAGCTTGAAAAACTGTGGCTTCGCCGTTCCAATCAACGGTTTCAACCCACGCCAGATTACCGGGAACACCGACTGATCTTTTTCCCGCGAAATCCTGTAGGGTTTCCGTAGTAGTTATCGGAACAGCTTCAATTCGAACCTGTGCCTGCTCCCCCTTGAGAATAACTGTATTGGAGTTGTAGGTCATGCCGTTATTTGACCAAGCGACAGGATAGGTCAAAGTATAACGGTGTTTGCAGTTCCAATAATAAACACCATTCATTTGAAAATCCGGATCTACGACAGACCGGCTACCTGTTGCCGGATCGCTAAAACTTGATCCCCCGGTTACCACCCCTGTTTCACTGGTGGGGTTACTATAATTATTTGCTTGGGAGTTGGACTCGAATACTTCAATGCTCTCAGCAATTCTTTGCATATCCAGAATCGCTTGGCGCGGCACATCAGGGGGCATATCCCCATTAAAATGAGAATAGACGAAAACATATTTGCTGTTTCGACCTACCACTTCACCCATAGGAACCAACCCGCTGCTATCGTTTTTTTGCTCCTCGTCCCAAGAATACGCCACATAAGATGAAATACAAAATGGACTGGTATACTCAGGCAATTCGCTGGTATACTCGGCATATTTTGTTGGCAAAAAGAAGCAGGTCCTTCCTACTTCAAAGTCTCCTCCCATAGTACTGGACTCGGCCCGATATTTCTCCCAGCTGGAAGTAAAATTTAATCGAAAACCAAAATCTTTGTTTTCATAAACTAACGCCGCGCCAGAAAGATTTTCGGAAACAACATTTTTTTCTTCTTGCTGAGCCGCATTTTGCGCCTGATTCACACTTTGCGTTTGGTTTTGAATCTGAGATTCCAACCGATTCATCATTTGCTTAGTTTTACTTTTCCAAAGATACCATCCCCCCACGCAAACGCCACCGAGGATAATTAGTAAAAGCAATACTACAATAACGACAAGAAGGACTGTGTTAGAATTGCTCTGCGTGTTTGCCGGAAGAGTTTCTTCTTGTGGTTTGGCCACTTCCGGTTTTATTTCTTTTTTGTTTTTAGGCACAGTTACTAGTTAATAATTATTTTCTCTTATATTTTCCCAATAGTTCAGCTCGATCTATTATATGTTTTTCTATCGTTTTGCTCAATTCATCGACTCTGGTATTTTCATTAAGATCAAGCTTGCTGTCTAAGGCATAGATTTTAAAAAAATAGCGGTGCATCCCTGAAGGAGGACATGGTCCGCTATATCCGACTGTGCCTGCGCTGATCATTCCCTGTATCGATCCTTCCGGCACGGAATTTTCATTTATTTCCTTAGTGTCCGGCTTGATATTCCAAACTGTCCAGTGCGTCCAAGTTCCCAACGAGGCATCTGGATCGTTCATGATTAAAACCAAAGACTTAGCGTTCTCCGGCACCCCGTTAATGGAAAGTTTTGGGTTAATATTGTCCCCATCACAGGTATATTTCGGCGGAATATCGCCATTTTTAACAAAAGAAGTTGTATCCAGTTCCATGCTTTTTAAATTATTGCTTATTAATAAATCACTATCGTAATGTTGAAGAGTGTTTCGTATCCTGCCTTTCCAAAAATATAACCCTAAGACTATTGCCGCTAAAATTAAAATGCTTACAATTAAACTCTTCATGTTGCAAGTTACAATTACAAGTTGTTTATTCTTTATATGTTTATTATAATACAAAAAACTTAATTCTTGTAGGAGCAAAATAATTTTGTTTCTAAACAAAAGTAAAAATGCGTAAAAAAACAATAATCCTCAGTTTAATCACGGCATTTGCCGTAATACTGATTTCGACAGCAATCTATTCCGCTCCAAACAGCTGGGCCAAAAACTTAACCTCGGCCAAAAACAAAACCAGCAAAAATAAGGCGTTGACCAAATCGCCAGGGTTTTCTCCGGTCTATTCTCCGGATGGGAAATATATTGTTTATTCTTCCAATAACAAAGACAATGGCACCGAGGGGCCGCTTTACCGCAAACGCGCTAGCTCCAGGAGCAACGGCTCCAAAATCACGGACGATAACGGATCGAGTCCGGTTTACTCACCCGACGGCGCATCAATTATTTATGTTAATACGGATCATGGCAACTACCTCTACAAGAAAGATTCGGACGATGATAACGACGGAGAAAAAGTCAATAAAGTGGCTTCGCTTGATCCGACATACTCCCCTGATGGAAAATATGTGGTTTACGCCAACTCGGACGATGAAGGCCGGCTCTACCGGAAAGAAGCCACCAGTGATGACGATGATGACGAAGGAGACGCCATCAATGACGCTAATTCACACAATCCGGTTTACTCGTCTGACGGAGAGCACATCTACTATTTAAGGATAGATGACAGCAAACTCTACAAAAAAGACGCGGATGACGACGATGACGGAGACGAAATAAGCGGCATTAAAGCTTATTCTTTCACGATCTCGCCCAGCGGAAAGTATATTGTCTACAGCAACGTCAATGCTGACGGTAAACTTTACAAAAGAGCACTAAAAAGCAGCGGATCCGGAAAAGAAATCAACAAATACACTTCCAACGAGCCTTTCTATCTGCCCGGCGGCAACAAAGTGGTCTATTCTAACGGAGACAAAAAACTGCTTATCTATTCGCTGAAAATTAAGTAGCGTTGTCTAATTCTATTTATAATAGCAATCGTTATTGCTTTCATAGTCGCAAAAATACGGCATATCTTTGCCGAAGTTGGGAGGACCGTTTTTACTGACATAGCAATCTCTTTGTTTTTTGGTAGCCCTGCTCCACCATAATTTGGGATCTCCTTCCGGATAAGTACAGTCTCCGCTGGTACTTTCATTCGGTTTAACCGCTCCGCTTTCCCCGGCCGAGCTGCTGAAACCGGAGTTCCCGCTATCGCCGGATTCTTTCTCTCCGCTGGACGACGAGCTGGAATTTCGGCTTTTATCCGCCGTGTTCGAGTTGACGTTCGAGACTTCCGAGACTGAAGAATCTATGCCTTGCGGTACATTATTTTGTCCGGTGGCAGGCAGTTGATTCTCTTCGCCGCCGCCGGTTCGCCTGGAATTCGAAAGGGTGCCGCCATCCGCCTGTTCTGAAACACTGCCGTTGCCGTCGGAAAATGAGTATCGAGAATTGCCATTGTTTTCGCCTTGGCTCGAATTTCCCGCTCCGGCTTCTTCGGAAGGCGGTCTCGCGGAATTGCTATTACTCTTGCTCTCATAGGGATCGATCGGTTCTCTGATATAGACCGGCGCCATTTTCATCCCTGCCCAAATGAGAAAAGCCGCGATTAAAAATGAAACTAGAAGCACTCCCGGCACCAAGATAACCATCGGGACTTTATTGAAAAAATCGCTCGCCAATAATTTCCAGCGTTTTAACACGTTAGAATCCACAATAGAAAGAAAAATTAAATTAAAAGATAGAAATGAAAATAATGTCTAGTATTGGCATCTCGGATTTGGTGATTCGTCAGGATCTATACAACAGTCTTCGTCCATATGGTGTCCTTTTGTCTTGCTCTTCTTGCCATGATGGTTTTTAATCGCACAGCTAGCTTTTCGAATCAACACGCGATGCGGCTGGACTTTTCTTTCAATAATTTTCTTTTGAATTACCTGCTTTTCCTGTTGTGTTCCTTGTTTTTGTTCCGGTATAACCAAAGTGGACAGAATTTCAAAAAATTTAGGGAACGCTGCGATCACGTCTGGCTTTTTACCAACTTCAAAAGGATTGTCCGTTTCCGCAACTGTCGGAATAATGTTGTAAGTATAATCGCCACGAGCGACACTAAAAAAATAGGTTTCCAAAAAACATTTGTCATTGGGATAGATATTCACTTCCTGACCCGGATAATCACCCTCGCCTAAGACGGCTTCCTGAAATTCCAATTTATCGCAATCGTTTGTCTCGTATTTTTCCGCGCCCTTGGAAATAAGATTATCCGTGCCAACCGGACCGGGAAATTTTTTAGAATCATAAGCATAAATTTCATATTTTTTGTATCTTTTATTGTTGGCCTCCAAGCCGTTGCTAAAGGTAATTTTTTGTAAGTAATTAGACCCTTTTTGGGATTCCTCCGGCTTTGGATCGGGCCAATTATCCGGATATTTAATGGAAAATCCTGTTTTTTTATCTTCATAAGTCTTCCACATTATCGTGTCGTCAACGACAACTGGCAAATTAACATTGATTTTTTCTTTTCCTCCGTAATCGACATCCAGATAACTTTCGTAATAATACAAGGCGCTGCTGCCGAAAAGTAACGCCCCCAGCACGAGAGGCAAAGTTATGCTCATGAGGACAAGAGCTTTATGCACGCGGGGACGCTTATTCTTTAATTTTTTGAGATGTTTTTTGACGTGGCGGTGAACCCGTTTGGCGTGGTGGAAAATGCCGGTTTTATTTTTTTTCTTTTTTGTTTTTTTCATTTTATTTTATAGAATTTACTGGTTTACGGATTCCACGCGAAATCTATTTCGGACCTTTTAGCATTATCGAGTAGTCGTGCGCGCTATAGGCGCAGCCGGGTTTGGGCCATTCATCCGGATCGGGACAACAATCTTCATCCCGGTGTTTTCCTTTAGTAGCGCTTTTGTGGGGATGCTGAATCTTCTCCGGACATCTGATGCCTTTGGGCTTGGACGGCGCGGCCGGTTTCGGTTTGGCTGCTGCCGCTTTGCCGGCCGCCGTGTCCTTCGAACTGTCCACCACTCTCTTGGCGGCCGTTCGGAAAACCCAAGTGGACAGCATTCCGAAAAATTCTGGAAAATTTTCCTTTACCTCTTTTTCTCCGCTGTAACCGGCATAATTAATTCCTCCGACCGGGACAGGCACAACATCATAAGTATATGCTCCTTTTTGCAGAATCAGAAAGTAGACTTCAGAAAAGCAGGGATCATCAGGCAACGCCGACACCTTCAAAGCGGGATAGCCGGCAGTTCCAATTGGAACCGTTTCCAGCTCTTTACAGCTGCCATAATCCGAAGGGGCCGTATCTTTGATAAAAAGATTGTCGCTATACGTGGGATTTAAATTTCCGGGTTCTCTATTCAAACTGTAAATTGAAACATCAAAGCCTTTGCTTTCTTTGTATCCTTGCTCGCTATTATTTCTGAAAGAAGCTTTGAAAATGGACTTTGAGCTTCCTCCCTGTTGAATGACTTCCGGAACCGCCCAATCGCCAGGGTATTTTAATTCAAAACCGTAAGCTGCGTTTCGATAGGTTTTCCAATTTTTCATTTCTTCCGCAGTTATCGGCCGGGCTTCCCGCCCGGTTTCTTCACCGTTTGATGTCTCCGGTTGGATTTGCGATTCAGTTTTTTCCTCGTTTTCCGCCGCCGGTGAAATTTTGTTTAAACTATCCGGTGTTTTTTTTCGAAAAAAAAGAGGGATTAAGTTTAACACAACCAAAAGTACCACAATTCCGAACAAGACAAAATTCTTTCGCCAAATTTCCTGTTTTTCCGATTCCGAAACTTTCTTTTTTCTTCTCCAAAATCTTTTCCCGTCATTTTCTTTGTTCGCTTTTTTACTCTTTGCTTTCTTCTCAATCGTCTTCTTGTCTTTTTTTGTTTTACCGGCAAGCGTTGTTCCAGATTTTTTCCTCTCGCTTCGTTTCGCGTCTTTAGGGTCGGACTTCTCTTTTTTATTCTTTTTCTTTTTACCGGCCATGTCGAAGCTTAGTGAAAATAAAAAATAGTTGCAGGGGCAACCTGCTTTAAGTTAAATATTAAGGTAATAATTCTATTCCACAAAATTCAGCCTCCCCTGCCATTGTTTACTAACCTTACAAGCTTCACCGAACTAACCCCTATATTGACACTTTCATATAAACCTTATAATAGTAGCGGTTAGGAGTAAATTTTAAGGCATCTCTCAAATTCCACGCCTTGTTAAGGAGGGCAAGGTATGAAGACGTTAGGCTATTTGTCTTTGTGGACGGGAGTATGGGGAGTGCTTCTTATATTTGGACATTGGATTTGCTTTCGCAAACCTTGTCCATCTTGCGGAAGCTACAGCTTCAAAAAGCTTCCCCGCATGAAGAAAAGCCGGGAAGAACAAGAGGAAGCCTTCCACTGCAACAACTGCGAAAAAACATTTCTTCGGATAATAATCTAATCGCCTTTCCATTATTTAATTGCCTAATACTGCTCACTCGAGCAGTTTTTTCTTTTTGTATTCATTTTTATTCGTTGTATAGCACATATTTTATAAATATTGTACGACACTAGTATTGACAACTTCTTATTCTGTCTCTATAAAGACCAGTCCTAAAGAATAGGACATTGCGGCCCAAACGGGGAGGGAAAAACAGTAAAAGGGAGAAAGGAAAATGAAAGTTCAGCCCTTTTTGTTTTATCTTGTCCTTGGTTTGGGTTTGGTTTGTTTCGCTCTTTGTTTTGATTGTTGTTTTGCCGATTCGCCCGGTCCCGCTCCTAGGCAGGACTCAATGGCACCCGAAAGAATTTCCTCTTCCTTAGATAGGGAAGTGCGGGTCTTTTTGAAAACTCAACGCTTCGGTTTCTATGAAAAAGGGGTGTTGAAATTTTCGGTGGCGGTATGCACCGGCAAGAAAGGATATGAAACCCCGCGGGGAAAATTTCGGGTTCTCACAAATGCCCGCAATTATTACTCGCGGAAGTATGACGGGGCT
>Ga0172371_10002885_pt1 | contig 26989 bp, 20 predicted proteins | sample Lak12m_FD_114543 | JGI IMG/M metagenome (GOLD analysis project Ga0172371, IMG submission 114543) | Freshwater microbial communities from Kabuno Bay, South-Kivu, Congo - kab_022012_12m | ecosystem: Environmental > Aquatic > Freshwater > Lake | place: Democratic Republic of the Congo: South-Kivu... | reverse complement strand
CGTACTCGCCGGCGAGGAAGACGGCTGCGAGCAGGGCGGGCGGCGGCGCGGGCAGCCCCGCGGCGCGGCCGCGCTCGCCGCCGGCCCCGGCCGCATCCGCAGGCGTGCCGGCTCCAGCCCCTCCGCTCACGCCGGCCTCCTCCGCGAGCGGCCGGGGTACGCGGCGTCGTACGCCTTGAGAACGGGGTACAGCAGGAGCGTGGTGAGGACGCCCTCCGGCACCAGGTAGAACAGGTTGTACGTGGCCGCGTACAGCCAGGGCGCCTCCCAGGAGGGCGCGTACGAGGCGAAGAAGATCAGCCCCGAGAGGAAGTGGAACGCGAAGCGCGCCGCAAGCGCAAGCGCCACGGCGAGCGTGAGCGTCTTGAGGCCGCGCACGTCCACGAAGCCGGCCACACACAAGGACAAGAAGGCGAGGGGGTAGTCGAGCGCCGCCTGCGCCGGGTGGTACACGAAGGCGCCCGGCAGACCGAGCTGGAGCAGGCCGTACAGCAGGCCGGTGACCGCCGCCGGCATCACCCCGCGCCGCACCGCGATGAAGATCACGGGCAGCAGCTCGAGGCTCACCGAGCCACCCTGCGGCATCACGAACAGCCGCACCTGCCCAAGGACGGCGGCAAGGGCGATGGCCACGCCGATCTCGGCGATGGCCTGGACACCCCAGCGTGCAGGGTTGAGATTGAGGCGGTCCCCCATATCCATGACGGGTGTGGAGGACGTGACGACCGGCGTGCTCACCACTGCTCTCCCTTCGCTGGCATTACCCAGCAGCGTCCGGGGGACGCCGCCACCCCAGGGGTGGTCAGGTACGACGCGTCGGCGCCAGGAAGCGCCTTCTCAGCTCCTCACGCGGGAGCTCCGCAGGACGACAAGAGTCTACCCTACCCGTCTCCCGTGTGGACGACGTTTCATCACCTGGTCCCATGGTTCACCGGACCATGTGGAGAATGTGGATAAGTCGCTTTTCCCACGCTTTCAGGCTCACAATCGTCGTGGACAACCGCTTCGCGGGCGCGACTTCCCTTGACACGCCCCGTGCCGGACCGTCGTCACAAGAATACCTTCTTTTGCAGGTATTCTTTTGGAACCCGGCCGCGCTGCGAGCCCAGCCTCTCGAGAGCATCGAACAGCCCAACCTCGGACTATGTGGGTCGTAGCGCGTCGGCTTGTGTGAAACCGCATTTTCCACAAGTCCCGCAAATTGGGCACGTTCCGCGGGGCCTTCCGGGGCGTTGTCCACAGATACTGAACAGGCTGTGGAAAACTTCCCGGTTCCTCCTGCAAATGCTGGTTTCACGCGGAGCTGCGGAATGGTGCCGGCTCTGCTATGCTCTGCGCCCCCATGGAGTCGTTCCTCGACAGGCTGCTGGCCGACCACGAGGCCGCCCGCCGGCAGCCCCGCGATAGCGACGAGGCGCCCGCCCCACCCTCCCGTGGCGGGATGGTAGGACCCCGGCCGGAGCCTCCGCACCGAGGGGTTTCCGGGCCGCCCTCCGGGTCCGCGGCGCCCCGCATCGCCATCTACGACACGCTCACGGCGCCCCCGCGCGTCGTGACCATCGAAGCCGCGGATGTGCCCGCCCTCATCGCCTCGATGGCGGAGAAGACCTACGACTACTGCCGCCAGCAGGGCGGCCAGGTCCCGTATTCGGTCATCAACGAGCTCGTCGAGAACCTGCTCCACGCCTGCTTCCGCGATGTCGTGATCACTATCCTCGACGACGGCCACACCATCCGCATCTCCGACCACGGCCCGGGGGTGGACGACAAGGAACGCGCCTTCCTTCCGGGCTTCACCACGGCCACGGCTGAGCAGCGCCTGGTCATCCGCGGGGTAGGCTCGGGACTACCTCTGGCGCGTGACTCCCTGCAGCTGCTGCGCGGCGTGCTGACGGTGGAGGACAATCTCGGCGGGGGCGCTGTCTTCACTATCAGGATGCCGGCCACAGAGCCGACGCCCGCGCCCGCCACAGTCCAACCACCGGTCAAGCTCACGAACCGTCAGATCAAGGTCCTCGTGCTGCTCATGGAGCTCGGCGAGGCGGGCCCCACGGCCATGTCGAGGGAGCTCGGCACCTCCTCGGCGACCGCCTTCAGGGAGTTCGTTGAACTTGAGAACAAGGGGTTGATACACTCGCGCGGCGAGGGCAAGCGGGCCTTGGCCGAGGCAGGCCTCACCCTCCTCGAGAGCATCCTCTGACCTACGACTCCACGCACCCGGGGCCGGCCGCGGCATCCCGGGGTGGGGGATCGAGCGCACACGGACGACCAGCTGACACTCATCTGGGAGGAGACCAAGAAGCTCCTCGCCACGCGCATGCCCGAGGTCGCCTTCCGCATGTGGGTGGAGCGTATGTTGCCGCTCGGCCTGGAGGACGGCCACTTCGTCATCGCCGTCCCCAACGACTTCACCAGGGAGTGGATCGAGGAGCGCCTGCGGCTGCCCATCGCCGAGTCGCTCGCGACGGTGCTCGGCGACGCGGTCGACCTGCGCGTGGTCGTCGACGCCCGCGCCGAGCAGGCCAAGGGGGCCGCCGGGGCGCCGAGCAGTGACACGCCCCCCGAGATCGCTGCGACCGATGCGGCCCCGCAGGGTGGACCGCAGGCCGCGCCGCCGCCGCGCCGCACGGGCACACGCAAGGGCCCGTCGAAGAGCGGCCCGCCGAAGGTGCTCGGCGACCTCAACCCGCGATACGTCTTCGGGCGCTTCGTGGTGGGACCGGCCAACCAGTACGCCGCGGCCGTGGCCCAGAGCGTGGCGGAGGCGCCGGCCACCGCCTACAACCCCGTGTTCATCTACGCCGACACGGGGCTCGGCAAGACGCACCTCATCCAGGCCATCGGCCACGCGGCCATCGCAGCGAATCCGGACCTCACGATCCGCTACGTCACCGTCGAACGCTTCACCGACGACTTCATCAACGCCGTCACCGACAAGGCCCATATCGAGGGCTTCAAGCAGACGTACCGCGAGAACGACATCCTGCTCATCGACGACGTGCAGTTCCTCGCCGAGAAGCAGCAGACCCAGGTCGAGTTCTTCCACACGTTCAACGCCCTGTACGAGGCCGGAAAGCAGATCGTCATCACCAGCGACCGCCAGCCGCGCGAGCTGGAGGCGCTCGAAGAGCGCCTGCGCTCGCGCTTCGGCCAAGGCGTCGTGGTCGACATCGGCCGCCCCGACCTTGAGACCCGCATCGCCATCCTGCGCACCCAGGTGAAGTGGGAGGGCTTCAAGATCGCCGAGCCCGAGGTGCTGGACTGGATAGCCTCCAAGGTCACGACCAACATCCGCGAGTTGCACGGCGCCCTCACGCGCGTGGTCAGCTACGCCTCCATCCACGGGCAGGAGGTGACGAGAGAGGTGGCGCGCGAGGCCCTCAAGGACATCCTTCCCAAGGTGTACCAGCACCAGGTGACGGTGGAGATGGTGCAGGGCGAGGTCGCGCGCCAGTTCGGCCTGCACGTGAACGACCTCCGCGGCAACCGCCGCACCCAGGACGTGGCGCACGCGCGTCACATCGCCATGTACCTGTCCCGCGAGCTCACCGAGGCCTCCACCCCCGAGATCGGCCGCCGCTTCGGCGGCCGCGACCACAGCACAGTGGTCTACGGCGTGCGCAAGATCGAGCGACAGCTCAAGGACGGCCACGACCCCCAGCTGCAGGACCTGGTCGAGCTCATCTCGACGCGCCTCAGATCGGCGCGCTGAGACTCCCCTCGCCGCCGCGGCCGGCGGTCGCATTGCGGCACCGGCCGGTTCCGTCCGCCGTTTCTCCACAGCCCCTGTGCACGACCGCCTGACAACGCGTTGACGTTCTCCCGAAGCGCGGCCAAATCGGCTATGCTTCCCCCCGACATGCGGGCCGCGGCCGGAGCCGTGCGGCGTTCTGCACACCCCGTCCACAACTCCGTGCAGACCACCGGCGTTCGCGCCGAGCAGGGAGATCGGCACTTCTCCACATCGTCAACAGGCGCTGTGATGATGACGAGTGGAAGAGTGTTCTCTCTTTATTGTCATAAGGAGTCGGGATGAAGCTCACGTGTGACCGGTCGGCGTTGGTCGACAAACTCGCGATCCTCTCCCGCGGCGTGTCCACGCGGCTCGTGCTCCCGGTGCTCTCGGGCATCCTTCTGCAGGCGTTCGAGGGACGCATCGAGCTGTACTCCACCGACATGGAGATCTCCATCAAAGCCTCGCTCGGCGCGGAGCTCGAGCAGGAGGGCGAGATCGTCGTGCCGGCGCGGCTGTTCAGCGACATCGTGCGCAACCTGCCCGGCGACACCGTCACCGTGGAGGCGAGTGAGACCACCGCTACCATCTCGGGCGGCCACGCCAGGTTCACGCTCAACTCCTGGTCGGCGAGCGACTTCCCGCAGACCTCCATGTTCGACATGGCGGGCTCCTTCACAGTCGGGCGCGAACCTTTCGTGGAGACGCTGAACAAGGTGGGCCGCGCGGCGTCTCGCGACGAGACGCGGCCCATCCTCACCGGTGTGCTCATGACCATCGCCGGAGACGAGCTCCGCATGGTCGCCACTGACAGCTATCGGCTCGCCGTCAAGAAGACGAAGCTTGAGGCCGCCCTACCCTCTGAGGTCGAGGCCATCGTCCCGGTCAAGGCCCTGAGCGAGGTCGCCCGACTCGCGGGCTCCATGGGCGACGGCGAGCTCGAGGTCGCCATCGGCGAGAACCAGGCCCTCTTCAAGGTCGGCGACGACGCCAGTCAGGTCTTCATCGCCTCACGGCTCGTGGAGGGCCAGTTCCCCAGCTACCGCCAGCTGATCCCCGACTCGTTCGACCACGAGGTCAGTCTGGCCAAGGACGAGTTCGTGGCGGCCGCGCGGCGCGTCAGCCTGCTGGCGCAGAAGAACGCGCCGCTGCGACTCACCTTCGGCGCCGGTAGTCTCACCATGAAGGCGCTCACGCAGGATGTGGGGCACGCAGAGGAGTCCTTGGGTATCGACTTCGAGGGTGAGTCGTTCGAGATCGGCTTCAACCCGGCCTACCTCATCGAGGGCATCGAAGCGCTCGATGACGCTTCCGTCACGCTGCAGTTCACGAACCCGCTCAGGCCGGGACTCATCAGCGACGGCGCACGCTCGTTCACGTACCTCATCATGCCGATCCGCCTGAGTAGCTGAACGACGTCTCCGTCAGCGGGCCTTTGCCACTGGGGGCGTTCCTCAAGGTCGCCGGCATCGCCGCCACCGGCGGTCACGCCAAGCTGCTCGTCCAGGAGGGAGACGTCACCGTGAACGGCCAGGTCGAGACGCGTCGCGGACGTACCTTGCGACCGGGCGACCTGGTGGGCGTCGGCGGCGAGGAGTACCGCGTGTGTTCGTCTCCCGCCTGAGGCTGGTCAACTTCCGCTCCTACTGCGATGCCTCGGTACGCTTCGAGGACGGGCTCAACGTCGTCGTGGGGCAGAACGCGACCGGCAAGACCAACCTGCTGGAGGGCGCCTGGTTCGCCCTGCGCGGGGCGTCGCCACGCACACGCCGCGAGGAGAAGCTGGTCACCTGGGGGCAGCGATACACCCGCGTCGAACTCGAGTTGCAGGACGCCGCGGTGGGGCTGCAACGCGTGGACGTTGCCTACGCGACCGGGCAGGGCAAGCGGGCGCGCTGGAACGGCGTGGAGGTGCCTTCTCAGGAGGACCTGCGCTCGCGCAGTCAGGTGTTCATCTTCGTGCCGGAGAGCCTGCTGCTGGTGAAGGGGAGCCCGGCACGGCGGCGTGCCCACGTGGACGCCTTCGCGGCCGCACTCGACCCCCAGTACGCGGCCGCGGCGCGGGAGCTGCAGGCAGCGCTGCGCCAGCGCAACGCGCAGCTCACGGCCGTGAAGAACGGGGGGAGTGTGTGCGCGCTCGACCCGTGGGACGTGCAGTTCGCCCGCGCCGCAGTGGAGCTCGGCAGCCGCCGCCGAGCGTTGGTCGAGGAGCTCGGCGGACTCTTCACGGAGGTCGCCGCCGCGCTGGCGCCGGGCGGCGGCGCGTTCGGCCTGCAGCTCTCGACTCAGCTGTCGGGCGTCGGGTACGACGAAGAGGCGCTCGTCGAGGAGCTGCGGGCGCGGCGGCCGGGCGAGACGAGCCGCGGTCTGTCACTCTTCGGACCGCACCGCGACGACCTGCGCTTTCTGGAGTTGGCGTCTGTCGGCGCCGCCGACGCCGTGCCGGGGGCCGCCTCAGCGCCGGAGGAGCCGGGAGAGGCGTCGGCTGGGACCGGAGAGGATGGCACGGCCGGGTTCCTGCAGGACTCCTCGGCGCGTGGCGGGGCGTGCGGGCCCGTGGAGCTGCCGCGCGGGGGCCGCGACCTGCGGCTGTTCGGGTCGCAGGGTGAGCAGCGCGCCGCGGTGCTCGCGCTACTCCTCGCGGAGCAGCGCCTCGCCGCGGCGCGCACAGGCATGCGCGGCACGCTCTTCCTGGACGACGTGATGAGCGAGCTCGATGACTCCCGCCGCCGGCTGCTGGTGGCCATGCTTTCCGCCGCCGGCCAGGCCGTCATCACGACCACGAACCGGCAGTACTTCACCGCGGGGGAGCTGGCGCAGGCCGCGGTCATCGAGCTGCCGCTCGCGGGGTCGGTCGCGCCGGGTGATGCCGCGCCGTTGCAGGGCCCGTCGACGCCTCCCGACGAGGCGGCGCTGTAGCCGCGTACAGGCGCCCGCAGCAGCGCGGCGATGCGCGGCCGCCTCTCGGGTCGACGCTGCGGCCGCGGTGCCACCGTCGCCGTCGCGGGGCTCGGCTAGAATCGGGTCGTGGCGACCCCACAAGGGAGCGGTCGCCCTCGTGAGGGAGGTCGTCGTGGGATCACCGGTCTCGCGCCGCCACGGACGGCGCCTCGGGATCGAGAGGAGCACCGGCGAGGTGCCGCCGTGGTGAGCGGCCGGACCCCAGGCCCTGGAGGCGGCGGCGCGCGCCGCCACGGCGAACCTCGCCGCCTCGGCGAGATCCTTGTTCCCGCCCTGGGACAGATCGCGGCGAGCGATCAGGCGCGCGCCTATGGGGCCTGGACACTCGCCGCCGGTGACCAGGTCGCCGGGGGGGCCCGCCCGCGCAACTTCGCGCGGGGCACCCTCACCGTCGAGTGCTCGTCGTCTGTCTGGGCCAACGAGCTCACCTACCTGAGCGCCGACATCCTCCGGCGCATGGAAGCCGTGGCCCCGGACCATCCCGTCAAGAAGCTCCGTTTCGTTGTGGCCAGCGTAAGGTCCGTGCAGGAGCCCGAGGTGCCTGCGGCGAAGAACGAACCTAGTCACGCGAGGCCCGTGCCCGGCGACTTCGGCGAGGCGCGGGCAGAGGCAGCGGGGGTGCGCGACGAACGGCTCAGAGCGGTCATCGAGGCCCTCCTCGAGACGTCCGCGGAGGGGTCAGGACAGACCCCCCGCGAAGCCACTCCTGAAGGTTGACAGAAACGCATGATTTGCGGGTATTTTGTCACTGCATCAGGCTCGCCCTGAGCCTTGCTCTCTGGTATACTCACTCAGGCAGGAAGAAGCCTGCCTGCGCCCCCCAGCGTATCCCCCTCAGCGCACTGCGAGGTTGAGTGAGAAAATCGGACTATACCGCCCAAGATATCCAGGTCCTCGAGGGCCTCGAGCCGGTCCGTGAGCGACCCGGCATGTACATCGGCTCCACCGGCCCACGCGGCCTCCACCACCTCGTCTACGAAGTGGTGGACAACTCGGTGGACGAAGCGCTGGCCGGGTACTGCAACTCGATCACCGTCACCATCAACCCCGACAACTCCATCACCGTCGCCGACAACGGCCGCGGCATCCCCGTCGGCATCATGGAGAAGTACGGCAAGCCGGCGGCGACAATCGTGCTCACCATGCTGCACGCCGGCGGCAAGTTCGGCGGCGCCGGATACAAGGTGTCCGGCGGTCTGCACGGTGTGGGCGTCTCCGTCGTCAACGCGCTCAGCGAGTGGCTCGAGCTCGACATCTACCGCGACGGCTATCACTGGAACCAGCGCTTCGAGCGCGGCGTCCCGGTCACAGATCTGGTCAAGAAGGAGAAGCTCGAGAAGGACGCTCCCACCGCCAACGTCGTGTCGTTCCTCGCCGACCCCGACGTCTTCGAGGAGGTCGACTACGACTACCGCGTCCTCGCCCAACGCCTGCGCGAGACGGCATTCCTCACGCGCGGTCTGCGCATATCACTGGACGACCAGCGCGCCGACGGCGAGAGCGTCCTGTTCCAGTACGACGGCGGCATCCGCGACTTCGTCAGCTACATCAACCGCGAGAAGGACGCCATCCATCGCAGCATCATCTACTTCGAGAACGAGACCGAAGACGGCTCGGCCGAGATCGCCATGCAGTGGAACTCCTCCTACAACGAGTCGGTCTTCGCGTTCGCCAACAACATCAACACCACCGAGGGCGGCACGCACGTCTCCGGCTTTCGCTCCGCGCTCACGCGAACCCTCAACGACTACGCCAGGCAGAAGGGCCTCCTGAAGGACAAAGAGGAGAACCTCAGCGGCGAGGACATGCGCGAGGGGCTCGCCGCACTCATCTCAGTCAAGCTCAAGAATCCGCAGTTCGAGGGCCAGACCAAGACCAAGCTCGGCAACACCGAGATCAGCACGCTGGTCGCCACCACGGTCAACGCCAAGCTGGCCGAGTTCCTCGAAGAGAACCCCAGCGAGGCCCGGCAGATCGTCGAGAAGGCCATCAACGCGGCGCGCGCCCGCAACGCGGCCCGCAAGGCGCGCGACCTTACGCGCCGCAAGGGTCTGCTCGAGGGCAGCACGCTGCCCGGCAAGCTGGCCGACTGCTCCATCAAGGACGCGGCCCTCAGCGAGATCTACCTGGTGGAGGGCGACTCGGCCGGCGGCTCGGCCAAGCAGGCCCGCGATCGCTCATTCCAGGCCATCCTGCCGCTGCGCGGCAAGATCATCAACGTGGAGAAGGCGCGCATCGACAAGATGCTTGCCAACCAGGAGATCCTCACGATGATCAGCGCCATCGGCGCGGGCATCGGTGACGAGTTCGACGTCGAGCAGGCGCGGTACCACAAGATCATCATCATGACCGACGCCGACGTCGACGGCTCGCACATCCGCACGCTCATCCTCACCTTCCTCTTCCGGCACATGAAGCCGCTGGTCGAGGCCGGGTATGTGTACATCGCCCAGCCGCCGCTGTACCGGCTCAAGCAGGGCAACCAGGAGACGTACATCCACAAAGAGGCCCAGCTCGAGGAGATCCTGCTTCGCGGGCGCCTCGAGCAGATCCGCGTCGACAACACCGACACCGGGTTCACGTTCAGCGAGACCCGCTACCAGCGCTTCCTCAAGCTGTTCGGCGAGTACGAGGGCTGGGTCAAGAAGCTCAAGAGCCAGTGGGGCGGCGAGCTCATCGACTGGCTCAAGAACGGCCCCATCGTCGAGGCCGAGATCGACACGTTCGAAAGCCTGCTCGAGGCCCTGCGCCAAGACATCGACAAGCGCTATGTCATCGATGTCCTCGCCGTCGACGACGAGGAGCGGGTCGCCGACACGCGCCTCGTGGAGCGGCGCACCGGCCTGGCCGCGAACCTCGGGATCCCGTTCGCGGCCCTCGCCGGGCGCGAGTTCCAGGCGCTCAAGAAGGTCCACGCGCGCATCAGCGAGTTCGTGGGCCGGCCGCCGTTCACGCTGCACCTCGGCAACCGCAAGTCAGAGGCGGCCAGCTACGAGGAGCTACGCGTGCAGATCGTCGAGCTCACCAAGGAGGGCATGCAGCTGCAGCGCTTCAAGGGCCTCGGCGAGATGAACCCCGACCAGCTCTGGGAGACCACCATGAACCCCATGACGCGCACGCTCATGCTGGTGTCCATGGAAGACGCCCAGGCGGCCGACGAAGTCTTCACGATGCTGATGGGCGACAAGGTCGAGCCGCGCCGCGAGTTCATCGAGAAGAACGCGAAGGAGGTGCGGTTCCTCGATGTCTGACGGCCTCCAAACACTCGAAGGCAGGATCGAGCCTATCGAGCTCGAGGATGAGATGCGCTCGTCGTTCATCGACTACGCGATGAGCGTCCTCACCGACCGTGCCCTCCCCGACGTGCGCGACGGCCTCAAGCCCAGCCAGCGGCGCATCCTCGTGGCCATGCACGACCTCGGCCTCGCCCCCAACAGGCAGCACCGCAAGTGCGCCAAGATCGCCGGCGACACGAGCGGCAACTACCACCCCCACGGCGAGGCCGTCATCTACCCGACGCTCGTGCGCATGGCGCAGGACTTCAACATGCGCTACACGCTCGTCGACGGGCAGGGCAACTTCGGCTCGGTCGAGGGCGACTCGCCGGCCGCCATGCGGTACACCGAGGCGCGCTTCAGCAAGATCGCCGTCGAGATGCTGCGTGACATCGACGCCAACACCGTCGACTGGATGCCCAACTACGACGAGACGCGCCGCGAGCCCAAGGTGCTGCCCAGCCGCATGCCCAACCTGCTCGTCAACGGGGCGGCCGGCATCGCCGTGGGCATGGCGACCAACATCCCGCCGCACAACCTCGGCGAGGTCGTCGACGCCATCGTTCACCTGGTCGACAACCCCGAGGCGTCGGCCGACGACCTCATGCAGTTCGTCAAGGCGCCCGACTTCCCCACCGGCGGCATCATCCTCGGCACCGCCGGCTTCAAAGAGGCGTACCGCACCGGGCGCGGACGCGTCCGCGTCCGCGCCAAGGCCCACACCGAGCAGCTCAAGGGCAACCGCAGCGCCATCATCGTCACCGAGCTGCCGTATCAGGTGAACCGCGCGGCGCTCATCGACAACATCGTCGACCTCGTCAAGACCAAGAAGATCACCGAGATCAGCGACCTGCGCAACGAGTCCGACCGCAACGGCATGCGCCTGGTCATCGAGCTCAAGCGTGAGGCCATCCCCATGGTGGTGCTCAACAAGCTCTACAAGCACACCCAGATGCAGACCACCTTCGGGGTCATCAACATCGCGCTGGTCGACGGCGTGCCGCGCACGCTCACCCTGCCGGAGATGCTGCGGGCGTACATCGCCTTCCAGAAGGAGATCGTCATCCGGCGCACCAAGTTCGAGCTGGACAAGGCCGAGACGCGCGCCCACATCCTCGAAGGCCTGCTGGTCGCTCTCGACAACCTCGATCAGGTCATCAGCATCATCCGGCACGCCGCCGACGCGGACGCGGCGCGCGACGCCCTCATGGACACGTTCGAGCTCACGCGACCGCAGGCCCAGGCCATCCTCGACCTGCGGCTCCAGAAGCTCACCGGTCTGGAGAGGGACAAGGTCAAGGAGGAACACGCCGGTCTGCTGGCGCGCATCAAGGAGCTCCGCGCCCTGCTCGGCGACGAGGGCGCCATCTACGAGGTCATCAAGGGCGAGCTTCTCGAGGTCAAGCGGCTCTACAATGACGATCGCCGCACCGAGGTCGTGCCCGACGAGGGCGAGATCGACATCGAAGACCTCATCGCCGAAGAGCAGATGGTCATCACCGTCACCAAGACGGGGTATGTGAAACGCATCGCGGTCGCCACGTACCGCCAGCAGAAGCGCGGCGGCGTGGGCGTGGCCGGCATGGAGCTCAAAGAGGAGGACGAGGTCGAGCACCTCTTCATCACGAGCACGCACAACTACCTGCTGTTCTTCACCAGCGTAGGCAAGGTGTACCGGCTCAAGGTACACGAGCTGCCGCTCGCCGGGCGCAACGCGCGCGGCAAGCACCTCGCCAACCTGCTGCCGTTGCGGCAGGAGGAGCGCGTGTGCGCCGTCATCAACACGCGCGACTTCGACCCGTCCGAGGGCAAGTTCCTCATCTTCGGCACCAAGTCGGGCATCGTGAAGAAGACGCTCTTCGGCAGCTACAACACGCCGCTCAAGGCCGACGGCATCATCGCCATCGACATCCGCGCGGGCGACGAGCTCATGGCCGTCCGGCACACGAGCGGCGATGACGACATCGTCATGGTCAGCCGTCTCGGCCAGGGCATCCGCTTCCACGAGGCCGGCGTGCGGCCCACCGGTCGCAACACCTCGGGCGTCCACGGCATGCGGCTGCGTCGCAACGACGAGGTCATCTCCATGGACATCGCCCGCGACGACAGCGACCTCTTCCTCGTCACCGACAACGGCTACGGGAAGCGCACGCCCATCAGCGAGTGGCGCGTGCAGGGTCGCGGCGGCCAGGGGGTCATCGCCATCAAGCTCACCGACGTGAAGGGCTACCTCGTGGGAGTGCGCATCGTTCGCGACAACCACGAGATCGTCCTGCAGAGCCGCGACGGCGTGGTCATCCGCATGCGCGCCGACGGTATCAGCCGTCAGAGCCGCACGGCGACCGGCGTGCGTGTCATGAACCTGCGTGAGGGCGACGTGGTGAGCGCCGTGGCGCGCATGGTCGTCAGCGAGAGCGGCGCGACCGACGAGGAGATCGACGCCGATTGAGAGGAGACGAGAGCGACCAGGAGCAGGTCCTCTTCACCATCGGTCCCTTCGGTACGGCGGTCTGCCGGGGGCCCTACGGCGTCTTCAAATGGCAGACGAACAACATGACCCGCGTGGAGCTCACACCGACGCGGGTGCTTGGTCGCAAAAAGCGGAGCCCCTTCGTCTTCGGCGACTCCTCGCCCGGCGGCCCCGTGGTGTTCGACATTCCTTACGCCGGCATCCGGCTGGTGCGGCGGTACGACCACCCCGCCAAGCTGGGCCTTATGGACGTGCTGGAGTTCGCTTTCGTCTCGGCAACAGAGGAGAAGGTGCTGTCGGTGGCCGCCTACAAGGGGCAGGTGTCGCAGGCCCTCGACGTGTTGCGGCGGTATGTGCCGGCCGACCTGATCAGAGCCTGACGCGCAGGCTCAGCGCACCGCGCTGCGCCTGAGGTCCTGCCCCGGCCTGGAGCGCCGCCCGCTCACCCCTCCGGGACGAAGTGCTCGCCGGCGACGAAGTCCTTGACCGTACGCCGCGCGGCGATCCGCCGCAGCCCCGCCTCGGTGACCATGTAGGCAGCCGCCTGGTCGCGACCGTTGTAGGCGCTCATGCACTCCAGTGAGTAGGCGCCGACATCGAGGAAGGCGATCGCATCGCCCGCCTTGGTGCCGATCGGCAGGTAGCGGAACGCCGACCCTGGGTCGCCGGTGTACACGTCGCCGCCGTCGCAGAGCGGACCACCCACGCGGAAGGGCCGTACCGGCGGCTTGCTGCAACGGTCGGCGACCACGGCACGGAAGTACCAGTGGTAGCTGGAGTGCTCGAGGATGGTGTTGAAGCCGGCGTCCACCATGAGCCAGTCCTCGCGCTGGATGCGACCGGGCGCCGCCTCGACGAGCTTGGTCTTCTCGGCCTCCACGCGGGTCACCAGGATGGCTGTGTTGCCGGCGATGGCCCGCCCGGGCTCCAGGTACAGCCGCATCTTCGGGCGAGCGGCGTGGAAGGTCTCGGCTATGGCGCGGCCGTAGAGCTCCAGCGTGTGCGGCGCCTCGAAGTAGGTGTCGGGCTCGTCCCCGCTGCGGTCGTAGTACGGGATGGCGAGGCCGCCGCCGATGTCCAGATGCTCAAGGCGCAGGTCGTGCGCCGTCTCGACGCGATCGAGGAGCGCGAGGCCGCCCTTGAGCGCCTCCACGAAGGGGTCGACGCGCGTGATCTGCGAACCGATGTGGTAGTGCATGCCGACCACCTGCAGCGTCGGCAGCTCAGCTGCGAGGCCGAAAGCGCCGATGGCCTCGTTGATGTCGATCCCTGCCTTGGCGCCGGCGCTGGTGCGCAGGCCCGGGTGGGTCTCGGTGGCCACGTTGAGGTCCACACGCAACGAGACCCGGGCCCTCGCACCCAGATCGGCGGCGGTCTCCGCCACCCGCCGCAGCTCGAACACGGAGTCGACGACGATGGCCTCGATGGGTGGTCGCAGGGCGGCCTCGATCTCCTCGCGTGTCTTGGCATTGCCGTTGAAGATGATCTGGCGCGGTTCGAAGCCGACGCGAAGCGCTTTCCACAGCTCGCCGCCGGAGTTCACCTCGACGTCGGCGCCGGCGCGGCGCACGCGGTCGAGGAACCAAAGGTTGGAGCAGGCCTTGCTTGCGTAGAAGACCCGTGTCGCCGGGTGGTGTGCGCGAAAGGCCTCCAGTACCGCCGCGACGTTGCGGCCGATCTGCGCGGCGCTGAAGAGGAAGAACGGCGTCGGCAGTGTGTCCGCCAGCGCCGCGACGTCGAGCCCGTCGAAGCGCATGCGGCCGCGTTCGCAGGTGATGACGTCCTTCATGGGGTCGGCGATGCGCGAGAACTCCACATCACACTGCGGGGCGTCGTCTTCCACCGACGGCCTCTCCTTGCTCGGGCTGGCTTTGGCGCGGCGAGCGGGCCCGCTCGCACCGGCGCACGGCTGCGCAGGATCGCCTGACTGCGCCGTGTGCCTTGTGGGTACCCGGCCGGGCCAGGTGTCAGTCGGCGGAGGCGTCGCGCGTGGCCGTGACGAGCACACCGCCGAGTGAGCCGTCGCGCACGCGCCCAAGGATGGCCTCGTACTCGGTCGTGACGAACTCGCGCCACTCGGCGCCGAACGTGCGGGCGATGGCCGTGCGCCTGGCTGCGATGCGCCAGCAGAGGTCCTCGTACCAGCCGAGGAACAGCCGGCTCAGGTCGCGGAGCTCCGTGAGGCGCCAGCCGGAGGCCGCCAGCTGGGCCGGCAGCTCCTCGGGCCGCAGCGGCCGCCACCACGACAAGCTCCTGCGCGAGGGCGACGCGGTGGCGAAGCGGCCGTCCGGGTCGGCGTACTCGAAGAGGCGGAGCTCGCCGCCGGGCGCAGCCAGAGCGGCGAGCTGCTCGAACATCGCGGCCTTGTCTGGCACGGCGTAGAGCACGGTCATCGTGTAGGCCAGGTCGAACGGGCCGGCGAGGACCTCCGTGGCCCGCTGCACGTCGCCCCGGACGACGGTCACAGACGGGTGGCGCTCGCGCGCAAGGCGCCCCGTCTCGGCGTCCATCTCGAGTCCGGTGACGACACCGAGGCCCTGCGCCTGGACCCAGGCGGCCGTGCCGGCGCCGCCGCAGCCCGCGTCGAGGATGCGGCGGCCGGCGTCAGGTGCGAGCCCGGCGAAGAGGAGGCGGTTCGCCTCCACTTCGCCGGGGTGCGCGTAGTCGGCGTCGCGGATCAGCGCCAGCAGACGCTTGCCGGTGGCGCTGTTCATCGCGAGCTCGGCCATCGTCCTCTCCCTGCCGCTGCCCGCTCGTCAAATCAGCCCGTGAAGCCGCTCCACCAGCGGTGCGAACTCCGGCCCAGTGAAGCAGTACCCCAGCTCCGTGAAGCGGCCGCGAAGCTCCTTGACGGCGTCGCTCACGCGGGCGCCGTCGTTGACCACTGCGGCCATGAGCTCGGCCACGGCGACGAAGTCGGCCGGCCCCATGCCGAAGCGCGTCATCTCAGCGACGCCCAGGCGCAGGGCGCCCGACGCGGTGAAGCCCTCCTCGTCGGGCGCCGCCTGGTAGTTGCAGATGATGCCGTTGGCCTCGAGCCGGCCGGCGACATCGGGTCCGCGTCCGTACCCCACGCGCACGATGACCTGGTGCGTCTCCGTGTAGTCCACGGCCGGGTCGCCGGCCACGTCCAGCCCGGCCTCCTTGAGCGCCAGGGCGAAGGCCTTGGCGTTGCGCAGCACGGCGCGCTGGTAGGTGTCTTTGAAGTGGTTCATCTCGAAGGCCGCCATGAGCAGGCCGAGCAACGTGCCGAGGTGGTGGTTGCTCACCGAGCCGGGGAAGGCGCGACGCTCAATGGCTTCCCAGAGGTCGTACTTCTCCTCCGGCTCGACCCAGTTCGCGGCGATGAGGCCGCGCTGCGTGCCGAAGAACGTCTTGTGCGTCGAGCCGGTGACGAGGTCGGCGCCCTCCCGAAAGGGCTCCTGGAAGTGCGGCCCGATGAGGCCGAGCACGTGCGCCATGTCGTACATGAGGACGGAGGGGATGCCCGCCTCGTCCAGGAACATCCGCACCTCGTACACCGGCTCCGGGTGCAGCACCATGCTCTTGCCGAGGATGATGAGCTCGGGGCGCTCCTGCTCGATGAGGTCGAGGAGCGCCGGAACGTCCGGCTTGTACGGATCGTCCGCCAGCACGGGGATGTCGGCCACGGCCGGCACCTCCGTGCGTGGGTCGCGGGCCACGTAGTCACGCAGCGCCCCCATGGGCTGGGCGCTCAGGTGTCCGCCGCGGGCGATGTGGTTGTTGACGACCTTGGCGATGCGCCGCGGCTCGGCCTTGCGGTCGGCGCGGTTCAGGTAGTCGACCAGGGCGCTGAACACAGCCGTGTTGGCCATCTGACCGCTGATGACGCGGGTCTCGACCTCGGCGCAGCCCAGGTAGGCGCGCAGTTCGTTCTTGAGCAGGCGTTCGACCTCGTGGATGAACCCGGTGCCCTGGTAGTAGAAAACCTCCAGGTCGTAGAAGGCCTCGGTCTTCTTGTGCTCGGCGTAGCGGAACGAGGGGTCCGTGACCGAGAGCAGACGCACGAGGGGCGACGGCGTCATCTCCGACGGGATGAGGTCGATGCACTCGTGCTGGCGCCACTCGTGGTTGGCGACGGCGCCGCGCAGCAGACGCAGGGCCTTCTCGCCGGCCTCCCCGCCCTCGAGCTCGGAGAGCTGCGGTGTGTAGTCCCAGACGATGGCGCGGGCGCACGGCGGAGCGTCACTGCGCAGGTGGTACGGGACCACGAGCCCGGGCACGCGGCGACCGCGCACATCGACCTCGACCTCGTCGTCCTCGACCACGCGGCTGTCGACGTACGCGAGCGCGATGGAGCGCAGGTCGTGCTCGTCGGTGCGCGAGGCGCACAGGCCCTCGCCCTCGACGCCCCAGTAGGGCACGGCCGTGCCGCTCGTTACCCAGCCGACGGGGTCCCCGTCCGGGTGAAGCACTTCGGCACCCTCACGGGCGATGCCGCGCCCGGTCACGGCCAGCGGCCGTGTGAGGCGCGGCAGCGCGGCGATGTCGGAGTAGTCCCGCGCGAGGATGCGGGCGTAGGCGTCGTGCTGAGCCCTGAGCGCCGCGCGCCCGACATAGTCGCCCTTGCGCGCTGAGAAGCTGACCGCGAACGTGGCCAGCGGGCAGCTCATCACGGGGATCTCGTGTCCGGCCGGGTCGAGGCCGAGCTCGTGGCCGTACAGCGGCAGGCCGGCCTCGAGGCGCAGGGTGTCGCGGGCGCCGAGGCCTGTCGGCGTGGCGCCGCCGGCCACGAGTGCGTCCCACACGGCCGGCCCGTCCTCGGGCGGCAGGAAGAGCTCGAAGCAGAGCGGCTCGCCGGTGTAGCCGGTGCGCGCGAGCCGGACCGGGACGTGCCGGGCCCGCCCGCCTGCAGGGTCATCCACCTTCAGGGTGACGATGCTGAGCTCGTTGCGGAACGGGTCGGGCAGGGAGCCGTGCTCGATCAACCCGGCAAGGATTTCGCGCGACGCCTGGCCCTGCAGGGCAAGCATCGCGATCTCGCCGGTCTCGTCGGTGATGTCCACGTCCGGGAAGCCTTCGAGGTGCCGCTCGAAGTGCTCCCAGTCCTTCACGCGGTTGGCGGCGTTGACCACGAGCAGGTACGCGCCCTCGACGAAGCGGTACAGGTAGGCGTCGTCGACGGCACCTCCCGTGGGCGTCGGCACGATGGTGTACTGCGCCTGGAGCAGGTCCAACGCTTCGGCGTTGTTGGTCAGCACGTGCTGAAGAAAGGCGGCGGCGCCGGGGCCGCGCAGGACGAAACGACCCATGTGCGAGACGTCGAAGAGGCCGGCGTGGCTGCGCGTGGCGAGGTGCTCGGCGAGGATGCCGGTGGGGTACTGCAGCGGCATCTCCCAGCCGCCGAAGTCAACGAGCCGGGCGCCGGCATCAAGGTGCCGCCCGAAGAAGGGGGTACGGAGCAGGTCTGCCCTCTGTGCCGGGGCGCTCACGCCTCTGCCCACGACTTCAGCCGGCCGAGTCCCTCGCATATGCGACCGGCGTCGATGCCGGAGTAGGCGAAGCGCACGTACCGGCGCTCCTCGTGCGGCAGCTTGCGGCCGAAGTGGAGACGGGTGCAGAAGCTGACCCCCGTGTCTTCCAGCGCGCCGCACCGTAGCTGGTCGTAGGTGGTGTAGCCCTTGCTCTCCATCAGGCCGGTCACGTCCGGGTACAGATAGAACGTCGCCTCCGGGCGGTAGCAGGTCACGCCCGCGATCGTGTTCAAGATACCCACCGCGGCGTCGCGGCGCTCCTTCAGGGTGAGAACGATCTCGCGCGGCCCCGACTGGTCACCGGTCAGCCCTTCGAGGGCGCCGTACTGCACGAAGTGGTTGGAGCAGCTCTCGTCGTTGACGTTGAGCTTGGTGAACACATCTGCGATCGGAGCGGGGGCCACCGCCGCGCCCAGACGCCAGCCGGTCATGGCGAACTTCTTGCTGAACGTGTACAGCAGCACACAGCGCTCGGCCATGCCGGGGAGCGAGGCCAGCGACCGGCTCTGCCCCGAGTAGCGGATGTCCCAGTAGGCCTCGTCGCAGAGCACCAGCAGATCGTGGGCCAGGACGAGCTCCGCGAGACGCTCGAGCTCGGCCGGGGAGCTCTGGGCGCCGGTCGGGTTCTGCAGGTCGTTGAAGATGAGGAGCTTGGTCCGGGGGCTCATCTGGGCCTCGAGCGCCTCCCAGTCGAGCTCGAAGTCGTCGGCGGCGGCGACGTAGCCGTATGGCCGGGCGACGCCGCCGTGGAACTCGATCTGGCTCTCGTAGATGGGGTACCCCGGGTCCGGGTACAGCACTTCGTCGCCGGGGTCCATGAGCGCAAGGATGAACTTGGCGATGACGGGCTTCCCACCCGGCTCGATCACCACGTTCTGCGGGCCGAGCTCGAGCCCATGCGAGGCGCCCACGTCGGCCGCCAGCGCCTCGCGCAGAGGCGCGATGCCGGCGTTGGGGCAGTACCCTGTCTTGCCGTCGCGGATGGCGCGCGCCGCCGCCTCGACGATGTTCGGCGGCGTCGGCAGGTCGAGGTCACCGAGGTGGAACGGGTAGACCGTGTGGCCGAGAGCCCTCCACTCGTCGGCCTCGGCGGAGACGGCGAAAGCCGTCTCGGTCCCGAGGCGCCCGATGCGGGCGGCCAGCCGCGGGTCGACTGCTGTGCCCATCGCGCTCACCCCTTGACGTAGGAGGACAGGGTGATGGTCCCATCACCCTGTCCGCGTGCGACGCTCACGCCGCCCCGTTCCAGGGGCCCGTCCGGCCGCGCTCCGTTGGCCTGAGAGATTCGGCGGCGCATCCGGCGCCGTCCTTGCCCCTTCGGCGCCCGCCCCTTCTTCGAGCGGCGGGCTCTCGCGCGACCATCCGCCGGGCATCCTCGGTCGCTGTGAGGGTAGCACCGCCCCGACCGTGGGGGCAACGTGCGTGGGGAGGAGCGGGGATCCGCGTGCGCGGCCGGAGGTTCGTGCTTCAGGCCGGCATGTCGGTCTCCTTGAGGAAGAGCCGAGAGCGATGCCGGATCGTGCGCAGCACCCGGCGGTCCAGGCGGTAGTCCCAGCGGTTGAAGACGAGTGCTTCCAGCGGGTGCCAGAGCAGCAGCCAGGCGGCGATGCTGAGGCCCTCGGCGACCACCGACAGGGTCTCAAAGCCGGCGTCGTCCAGGCGATGCGCCACGAAGAGGATCGCATTGACCACGATCAGCGCGATCAGCAGCATCATCCATCCGCGCCAGTTGTTGCGCCGCGACTCCTCGTGCACGGTCACGAGGCGGGCGTCGCAGTAGCGGTCTATCGCGGTACGGATGCTCTGCTGCGTGTCCTCCTCCACCGAGCCTTGTGGGAGGCAGATGGTGAGCTCGAGATGGTCGATCAGGAGCCCGTCGCCCACACGAGCCTCCACGTACTCGATGGCTGGACGCAGGCTGTAGGGCTGGTACCACTCCGAGTACGGGTCGATGTCGGGCGTGCGGAAGAGGTCGGCGGGAGTGGGGAGACACAGGGTGACGGCGACGGTGCTCACGTCTGCCGTGTTCGCTTCGGGCCGGCCCGCCTCCTGCGCCGGCGTGGCGACTTCATCCTGCTCCGGCGTCGTGCGCAGGCAGGGCGAAGGAGAAGGTCGCGCCGCCGCCGGGCTTGCCCTCTGCCCACACGCGGCCGCCGTGCGCCTCCACGATGCGGCGCACGATGGCGAGTCCGATGCCGGAGCCGCTGTAGGCACCGCCGTGCAGGCGCTCGAACACCTGGAAGAGCTTGCCGGCGTAGCGCATGTCGAAGCCGGCGCCGTTATCGCGTACCCAGTACACGAGCTCGGCAGCCTCCCGGCGGCAGCCGAGCTCCACCTTCGGCTCGGCCCGTACGGCGCTGAACTTGACGGCGTTGTCTATGAGGTTGACCCACACCTGACGCAGCAGTGCCGGGTCGCCACGCGCGGGGGCGAGCCGCCCGACCTCCACGCATGTGTCTCCGCTTCCGGGGGTTGTGGCGAGCACCTCGTCGACCAGGGCGCGCATGTCCACGCGCTCGTCCGTCGGGAGCGTGCGTCCGAGTCGGGCGAAGGCGAGGAGGTCGTCGATGAGCTGGCCCATCCTGCACGTGTTGGCGACGATGCTGCCGCAGAGATCACGGCCAGTCTCGCCGATGGCCTCCCCGTGGTCCTCGACGAGTATCGTCGCGTACCCGTTGATGGCCCTCAGCGGCGCCCGCAGGTCGTGCGAGACCGAATAGCTGAACGCCTCGAGTTCGCCGACAGCCTCCTCCAGCTGGGCCGTACGCTCGTGGACGCGGGCCTCGAGGCTCTCATTGAGAGCCCTGATCTCGGCCTCTGCGCGCCGCCGCTCGGTGATATCGCGCGACACGCCGAGGATCTGTACAGCCTTTCCGTCGGCGCCTGTCAGGAACGTTGTCATGACCTCGGTCGGCACGACCGACCCGTCGCGTCGGGGCTGGTCCACCTCGTCCACGTATACGTGTGAAGCGTCGACGCCGGACTCGAAGGCCGCGATGCGCGGCGGTAGATCTCCCATGACGTGCATATACGACTCCGGCGTGAGCGCAGCCTCCACCGGCTGGGCGAGGATCTCATCGGGCGTGTACCCGCGCAGCCGCCGCACCGACGGGCTGACATAGGTGAAGCGGCCGCTGGCGGGGTCCATGAGCCAGATGACGTCTGCGGTGTTGTCGGCGATGAGGCGGAAGCGCTCCTCACTCTCGCGGAGCGCTCTCTCGGCCTCGATGCGGTCGGTCAGGTCCCGTGCGGCGGCGTAGACCATGCCGCCGCGCGGGAAGGCCTGCCACTCCAGCCAGCGGTAGTTGCCGTCTTTGGCGCGGAACCTGGTGACGGCGCGCCTCTCGCCCTGTCCTTCAAGGAGCAGCTCCACGGCCCTGATGGTGGCGTCCACGTCGTCGGGGTGCAGGAAGTCGAGGAACTGCCTGCCCTCCATCTCCTCGACGCGGTAGCCGAGGGTGCGCTCCCACTCCGGGTTGAGCCGCCGCAGGGTACCGTGCGCGTCGGCGATGCACAGCAGGTCGAGGCTCTCCGTGAAGAAGCTGTCGAGCTCGGCCTGCTTGAGACGCAGCTCGTCCTCGGCGCGCAACCTGCGGATGGCGACGGTGGCCTGGTGCACCAGCATCTCGATGGTCTCGGCCCGCGGGATGCAGTCGCCGCCGCGGATGCCGAGGGACAGGGTCCCGTAGTGGAGGTCGCCGCAGGCGTAGCCGATCACGAAGACTTCGCGCACGCCGAGCAGGCACTCGATGGCCGCGCACGCCGCTCTCGGCAGCTTGCCGAGGGCGAGGGCGTAGACGCCGTCCGCAACGGGCAGCAACCTGCCGCTCCGGTAGTGCTCGAGGTCGGCCGGCCGCATGTCGGCGAGGTCGTAGGTGATGGCGGTGGGGTCGTCGCCGACGAGTGCGCGGATGGGCCCCAGGTACCTGTCGAGACCTGCGGTGTGGCTCACCCGGAACGTTTGCGCGCTGAGGTCGAGCGCGGTGTTCACGATGAAGCATGTGGGGAGCAGCGCGTGGACTGCGGCGACGACCGCTGCGTAGACGTCGTCCTCGTGATCGGCCCCGATGAGGGCGATCAGCGCTTCGTCGACGATCCCCGTGTCCATCTCAAGGCTCTTCCCGCGCGGCGCCGATCTCGGCGCGGCGCTCTCCGTCTGACAATGCTATCGGCGGCGGAGTCCTGTTCCTGCAGCCTGTCCGCACCGCACCTGCCGCGCCGGGCTCTGAGGTGGCCGGGTCGCTCGCCCTCCGGTAGACTCGCGTCCCGTGAGCGACACCGTCGACACCCCCGCCACCCAACAGGCCAAGCCGCCGCGCCGCCCGCGCGTGTTCAGCGGCATCCAGCCGTCGGGCACCATGCACCTCGGCAATTACCTGGGCGCTGTGCGCAACTGGGTGGAGATGCAGGAGACGCACGACTGCGTGTACTGCGCCGTCGACCTGCACGCCATCACCGTACGCCAGGTGCGCGCAGAGCTGCGGCGCAACACCGTCGACCTCGTGAACTTGCTGCTGGCCTCCGGTATCGATCCGGAGCGCTCCATCGTCTTCGTGCAGAGCCACGTACCCGCCCACAGCGAGATGATGTGGCTGCTCAACACCATCACCTACATGGGCGAGTTGCGGCGCATGACGCAGTTCAAAGACAAGACCGCCGGGCAGGAGGGCGAGAGCATCGGCGTCGCGCTGTTCGACTACCCGGTGCTGCAGGCGGCCGACATCCTGCTGTACCAGGCCGACGCCGTGCCGGTGGGCGAGGACCAGAAGCAGCACGTGGAGCTCACGCGCGACGTTGCCATCCGCTTCAACAACGCCTTCGGCAAGACGTTCGTGGTGCCGGAGCCGTACATCAAGGCCGGTGGGGCCCGCGTCATGGGGCTCGACGACCCCACGCGCAAGATGAGCAAGAGCTCCGGCTCCGAGGGCAGCTACATCGCGATCATGGACAAGCCCGACGCCGTCCGCCGCAAGATCAAGCGCGCCGTGACCGACTCGGGCACCGAGGTCCGGGGAGGCCCGGAAAAGCCGGCGCTCACCAACCTGCTCGACATCTACAGCGCGCTCTCGGGCGAGCCCGTCGCGGCGATCGAGGCGCGCTACGAGGGCAGGGGCTACGCCGAGCTGAAATCCGACCTCGGCGACGTGGTGGTCGAGGCGCTGGCGCCCATCCAGGAGCGCATCCGCGAGCTCGAGGCAGACAAGTCGTACACGCTCGGCGTGCTCAAGCAGGGCGCCGAGCGGGCCGAGGCCATCGCCAGCCGCACGCTGGCCAAGGCCCGAGAGCGCATCGGGCTCGTCCCTCGCCCGTAGCGCCCACGCGAGATAGACTAGCTGGCCCAGACCCAGCGTCCCCGCCCCGGAGGCACGATGATCCCCAACGAGCTCATGAAGCGCCGCGGCGCCGCCGCAGTGATCGATCAGATGGTGGCCGAGCAGATGCGCCTTGAGAAGATGCAGCAGCAGAGCGCCGAGATGGTGGGACGGGAGCTTCCGTTGATCATGTGGAGCGGCGTGGGGCGCATCGTGGCCGCGGGCGACGACGGCGTGTCCCTTCTCGTGCGTGGCATGCGCGCCGACTACACGTGGGAGCGCCTCGCGCGCGCATGGAAGCGGCTGCGGGACAACCACACGCTGAGCATCGACGAGCTCGGCGGCGCGCACGACGCCGTCGGCATCGTCAGCCTGTTCGCGTTCCTTGAGGCCGACAGCGTCGACGTGCTCGACGACCGGGGCCTGCTCGTGTACCGCCGCACGACCAAGCGTCGCGAGAACCCGGTGCACCAGTACGCGGACATGAGCATCCCCACCGCCTGGCCCCAGTGGCGCAGCCACATCCACGGGGACTGACCCACACCACAAGGACATCCCCGGCGAGCCCCGGCGCCACGCCCCCGTGAGCCTGCCGGACTCGCCTCCGCTCCACCCCGGAGGAACGCGATGAGCGACGGCTACGGCGCCCAAAGCATGACGGCTCCGCTGAAGCGCGTGGTGATGCGGCGGCCCGGCCTCGAGATGGCCGCCGCCGACCCCGCGGCATGGCACTACACCTCGGCGATCGACCTTGGGGCCGCCCGCGCGGCGCACGACGTGTTCGCCGACGCCCTGCGCGCCTGGGGCGTCGAGGTCCTGTACCACGAGGAGCCCCTGCCGGGTCTCGCCGACAGCGTCTTCGTGTTCGATCCCGTGCTCGTCACCGACCGCGGCACGCTGGTGCTGAGCATGGGCAAGGAGAAGCGCCGCGGTGAGGAGGAGCCGCTGGCACGGACGCTCCAGGCCTGCGGCGTGCCCGTGTACGGGCGGCTCGAGGGCGCGGCCCGCGTCGAGGGCGGCGACACCATGTGGCTCGACCACGACACGCTGGCGGTCGGCCGCGGCTTTCGCACGAACGCCGAAGGCGTGCGTCAGCTCCGCGGCCTGCTCGAGCCGCTCGGCGCCTCCGTCGTCGACTACGACCTGCCGTACTTCACCGGCCCGGAGGCGTGCCTGCACCTGTTGAGCGCCATCAGCCCCGTCGACACGGACCTTGCGGTCGCGTACCCGGCGCTCATGCCGGTCGCGTTCTGGGCCGAGCTCCGACGGCGCGGCGTACGCCTGCTCGAGGTGCCGGAGGGCGAGTTCCTGCACTCGCAGGCCACCAACGTGCTCTGCGTGGCCCCGCGTCGCTGCGTCATGCTTGAGTGCAGCCCGGTCACACAGCGCCTGCTAGAGGACGCCGGCTGCGAGGTCGTCACGTTCCCTGGCGAGCCGCTCTCGTTCAAGACCGAGGGGGGCCCCACGTGCCTCACGCGGCCCGTCTGGCGCGACGCCGTGTGAGGTGACGGTGGCGGCGACCGGGCGCCGGGAGCGGTGACGTGGGCGACGACGGCGGGTCGGCGGTCGCCGACTCGCTCAGCGCCGCGGAGCGGCACGTGCTCGCCGCCCTCGACGGAGAAGGTCTCGTCGACCTGCTCCGCGAGCTCATCGCCATCCCCAGTCTCGACGGCGACGAGAGCGAGGCGCAGCGTGCTGTCGCGGCATGGCTGCGCGACGCCGGGCTGGACGTGGACGAGTGGGACATCGACCTGGCGGCGCTGGCCGCACACCCGGACTGGTGTCACGAGGTGGAGCGCGACGAGGCGCTCGGGGTGGTGGGCTGGACGGGCGCGCCGCGCGGCGGCCGCGACCTCATGCTGAACGGTCACATCGACGTGGTCCCCGCCGGCGATGAGTCGATGTGGAGCTCCCCGCCGTTCTCGCCGGTGGTCCGCGACGGCCTCGTGTACGGGCGCGGCGCCGCGGACATGAAGGGCGGCCTGTGCTGCGCTCTGGCGGCCGCCCGCGCCGTGCACGACGCCGGCGTGCGGCTGCGTGGGCGGCTCAGCGTCGCCAGTGTGGTCGGCGAGGAGGACGGCGGCACCGGCACGCTCGCGACGCTGCTGCGTGGGCATGCGGCGCAGGGAGCCGTCGTCGCCGAGCCGACACGCCTGCGTCTCGTGACGGCGCAGGCGGGGTCGCTGATGTTCCGCCTGACGGTGACTGGCCTCGCCGCGCACGCCTGCGTGCGCGAGGAGGGCGTGAGCGCCGTCGAGATGTTCATATCGCTGCTCGCGGCGCTGCGCCGCCTCGAGGCGGCGCGCTGCGCCGCGGAGCCTGACGGGGAGATCGCGTCGAGCAGCCCGCGGGTCGCCGGCGCCCCGCGCTCGCCGCTGTTCGCCGGCTACCGCCTGCCGTGGCCCATCGAGGTCGGCACCGTCCGGGCCGGGGATTGGGCCTCCAGTGTGCCCGACACGCTTGTCGCGGAGGGCCGCTACGGTGTCGCCGTGGGCGAGGACGCCGGAGAGGCTCGGCGCGCGCTGGAGGACGCGGTCGCATGCGCCGCCGCGGCGGACCCCTGGCTGGCTGGGCACCCGCCCCGGGTGGAGTGGTGGGGCGGGCGCTTCGACCCTGCCGAGACGCCGGCGGACGACCCCGTGGCCGTCGCGGTCTCGTCCGCCGCCGTGAGCGTCATGGGGGCGACGCCACCCGCGGAGGGCGTCACCTACGGCGCTGATATGCGCCTGCTGGCCAACACCGGCGGCATTCCGACGGTGATGTTCGGGCCGGGCGACGTGCGCGTCGCCCACAGGCCCGACGAGTACGTGCCGCTCGCCGATCTCGAGGCCGCCGCCAGGGTCTTCGTCGTGGCGGCCCTCCGCTTCTGCGGCGCGGAGGACTAGACCGGTGGCTGCGTGGCCGGGATCCACGCTCTCGCCCGGCGGGCGAGGTCCTCTGATCTGTTCCACTTCACCGCGATGTTCATCGTCATGGGAGCGCTGGCGAACTCGTCCGCCGTCGTGGTCTACACGGCGCAGAGCGTGATCTCCATCACCGTCCAGACGTTCTCCATCTACTCCATCCGCCAGGTCCTGCGTGAGAACGCGTTCCGGTATCCGTACGGGGCGGGCAAGCTCGAAGATTTCTCGGCATTCCTCTGCGGGGTGCTCTACGTACCCTCGGGTCTGTATATGGCCGGCGACGCCGTGACACGCGTCGTCCACCCGCAGCAGGTGGGATACGTGCTCAGCATGATCCCCATCGCCCTCTCAGCCACGAGGATGGTGGCCATGTACGCAGGCGTCGTCCGCCTGTCGCATCGCACGAAGGTCCCCTCGCCTCTGCTGCGCGCCTATCTGCTCGACTACCGGGTGGGGGTGCTCAGTGACGTCGGCGTGCTGAGCGCCTTCGCCGTCGGCTGGCTCCTCGTGCACCAGGGCCATGTGGCCGCCGGCGATCGCGTTGACCCCCTGATCGGGCTGACCATCTCCGTGTACATGGTGTGGGTGGGCGTCTCGCTCGTGCGTCGCAACTTCCGGGCGCTCATGGATCTACCGCTTCCCGAAGACGAGCAGCTGCTCATCATGAAGGTCCTCGCGGGCCACTACCGGGACTACGACAGCATCGGCACCCTCTACCACACATTCCCCACCCTTCACAACCTCTTGCCGAGTGATTCCTGAGTAGGTGGCCCGGCCCTCCTCAGCAGGGCCTCCTCGCTCAGTCCCAACGCCCACACGTACTGCAGCTGCTCACCCGTG
>Ga0172371_10002882_pt1 | contig 26995 bp, 23 predicted proteins | sample Lak12m_FD_114543 | JGI IMG/M metagenome (GOLD analysis project Ga0172371, IMG submission 114543) | Freshwater microbial communities from Kabuno Bay, South-Kivu, Congo - kab_022012_12m | ecosystem: Environmental > Aquatic > Freshwater > Lake | place: Democratic Republic of the Congo: South-Kivu... | reverse complement strand
GGCGCCAGAGATGTTCGCGTCGAAGGCCGCCGCGCTGCGCCGAGATTTTCTCTGCGTGGGATGGGGAAATCTTTCATCGTCTTTCTTGCCATCGTCAGCATTTTCACCCTGGGGAATTCGTCGGACGCGTTCCTGGTGCTGCGCGCCCAGAATCTGGGCATTACGGTTACCGGAATTCTCATCATGCTGGCAATGTTTAACTTGATTTATTCACTGGTTTCAACCCCGGCCGGGTCATTATCGGACCGGATTGGCCGGCGACGTTTGATCATTGGCGGATGGCTGGTATATGCAGTCATCTATCTTGGCTTCGCATTGGCGCAGGCCGCCTGGCTGGTTTGGATTTTGTATGTGGCTTATGGATTATATTATGGTCTGGCGTATGGTTCGGCCAATGCGATGGTGGCTGACCTGGCGCCAGCGCATTTACGCGGCACAGCTTACGGAACCTATAACGCCGTCATCGGGATTTTAGCCTTTCCCGCTTCATTCATTGCCGGGTTGCTCTGGCAAAGATTTGGACCCTCAGCCCCCTTTTTGTTTGGCGGAACTTTGGCTTTGATCGCCGCGCTCTGGATGATGTTTTGGCAGCCGAAGGTTCACCCTGTGGATGGGGCGTGAATTCATCCAGAGCAGGTTGAGCAGGCTCTTATTGCCCGCGCGCCTGGAGGTAAGCGCTTACATCCAGGTTGAAATTTATTTCTTCCAGCCTGAGCGCGGCCCAGGGTTTGCCTGTATCCAACCAGGTGGCGTATGAAACGGTGGGTTGGTTTTCCGGTCGCTCTTCTGTGGTGATCCAAAGCGCCTTACTTTTGTCATGGGGCGCCTTATAGCGCATCGCTTCTGTTAAATCCACCAGGCCGGTTTCTGGGTTGAAGCGCACAATGAAATTTTCCTCTCCATTTTCAAAAGGCACGAACAGCAGGGCAGTGTGATCATCCACTGCCTGCCAGCGGGCGCGCGCATCGGTCAGCCAAAGGGCAGGAAACCAGCCGCCTTCCGCCCATAACGCCAGGTTGGCGCCCTGGTTGGTGTTTGGGTCGTCATAATATGTTCCCATTGGGCTTTCGAAAAAGCTCTTGCCGTCCACATATCCCTCGTTCACTTTTATGAACGGAATGCCAAAAAATGTGGCTTCGAAATAGTGGCGGTAATCCTTGCCGGTATTGTGAACCATCACAAAGCGCGCCGGCAGCCAGACGCCAAACGGGCGGATTCTGCCGCGGCCGGTGAGAACCACGCTTTTAATCACCGGAATCTGTTCGCCGTAAACGGTGCGGTAAAACCGCTCTACCGGCGCCGGCAAACCGGCCGGCAGCGGGATGCTTTTCACATCAGACTGGGGCAAATCAGGTATGCCAAAGGGGCGTGGGCTAACCTGCAATCCCACCCAGCCGATCAAAAACAGGGCCATGAGGATGAAAATAACAATGATCATAGGCTTCATTTGGCTCTCTTTTTAGGATTGAAGTCAAGTTCTGGAACTCGCTTGCGCCAATTCTTCTGGAAGCGGCTGATTTTCTAGCCAGGCTTTAATCATGCGATAGTGCAGGTCGGGTGCAGCGGCGAACCAGCCGTGTCCCATCTTAGGCGCTATTCGGTATTGTGCAGCCGGCATAATTCCGGCCAGCAGGGCGTTGGACTGGTGTACTGCAGCCGGTTCCATTTCTCCCGCCACGAACAACACCGGGCTTTTCACTTTCTCCAGCCCGGTCGGTTGGCGCAAAGATAGCGCCTGGATAAAGGAGCGGGTAAACGAAGCAGACGACATGGCGCGCAGGTTGCGCCTGAAGTCATCGTACTCGTCGGGTGGAATTTTGGTCGAGTTGGCAATGGTCTGGATGACGAAATTCGTCTTTAGGAATGGCTGCAACAAGCGAAAACCGATTTTCATCAGCGGCAACCCCGGCAGAGGCAATACCCCGGCCCCATCTATGATCACGTGATCGGTCAAATCCGGCGCTTTTCCCAGCAGGGTAATGGCAACGCTGCTGCCCAACGAGAGTCCGACGAGATGAGCGCAGGAGTTTACGGCGCGTTGGCGGATCAGGTCTATCACCCGATTGGCGCTGTCATCCAGCGATATCCACTCCTCCTGGTTGCTTTGTCCAAAGCCGGGAAAGTCTGGCGCCAGGCAATGATAGTCTGTGAACCGCTGCATGTGGGATTTCCACATAGACCCATTTGCTCCGTTGCCATGCAGAAATACAAGGGTTGGTTGTGTCTTCAACCCGCTTTCGTGTATATACATTGAAACGCTACCTCTCAGACTATTAAAATTCTACAACTGGATTCAGAGGAGGTCGTCTCCCATTGGTTCGTCCAGGGATATAAGACTGCCCGGTACAACGCAGCATATTAGATGCTTTTCTAGTCTGCGGGCATCGTGCCAAAGACTGCGTCCCACACTGGCGAACTGACGCCATAGCGCTGGTTGGGGGTCTTGTAATGATGCTTCAGGTGGTAGCGCTTCAGGAATTTCAGTACGCCGGCGCGCATGGCGAAATGGTGGGTGGCGTAGTGTGTCAGATCATAGATCAGGTAGCCCAGAATGAAACCGGCGAATAAAGGATCCACCCACTGTGGAGCGCGTAAGCCCAGCCCGACCAGGCCATAGAACAACGCCAGGAAAACCAGCGCTAGCGGCAGGCTGACCACCGGCGGCATCACCAGGCGGGTTTTGCACTGCGGCTGGGCATGGTGGATGCCGTGAAACAAAAAGAGAATCCGTTCTTGCCCGGCGTTGCGCGCCCGGAAATGGAAGACAAAGCGGTGCAGAGTATACTCGGCGAAAGTCCAGATGAATAGACCGGCCAGGATGGCTGCGGGAATATAAAGAGGAAAACCAGGCGCAGCCCGCGTCACAACCGACCGGACTATAAAAAATACCGCCACTGGCAGCCAGATAACCGTCACTGTCACCGGGCTGATGTGGGTGAAAAATTCTAAGAAGTCGGATTTAAATAGTCGGATGGGGGTATCGCTATGGTCAATCGGCAAATGGCTCATGAGTCACCTCGTAAAAATTTCTGCCATTATAAGCTATTTCGCGAAATCAGTTGGGTTGCAGGGCATCCAGCCGGCGGAGGCGTACTGCGCGCCGGTTGTTACCGATTATGCTACAATCAGAAACATCCCGAATCCAGTTGATGGGTCGTTCTGTTGATGGATCGAAAGATTTAAGATTATGGAGATAATGAATGTCTATCCGGTCTTTAAAACCTACGCGCCTCAGTTTCTTGACTCCAGAAGAAGTTGTGGAGATACAAAAAGCCGTGCTGCAGGTATTGGGGACAATCGGCGTGCGCGTGGATTGGCCTCCCGCGCTGGAAGTTTACGCGGCGCATGGCTGTTTGGTGGATTTTACCGCCCGGATTGTAACAATCCCGGAACATGTCTTGATGCAATCGCTGCGTTCCGCGCCGGCCGATTTCTGGTTGCACGCGCCAGACCCGCAATTCGATGTGCATGTCACTCTGGATGATGTATACACGGTAGCCGGATCGTCGGCGCTGTATGTTCTGGATCTGGAGGGGCAGCGGCGTTCCGCCATCACCCAGGACCTGCTCGATTTTACTCGTCTGATTGACGCGCTCGATCAGGCGCATATCATGCACGCTATGGTCATCCCACAAGATATTCCCCAAACCGGTTTCGACCGGCAACTTTTTAGCAAAATAATGCAGCACAGCCGCAAACACTATTACTCGCAAGGGCAAGGTGGGCAGAGCGTGTCGGATCAGGTGGAGATGGCGACGGTCATTCAGGGTAGCCTGGAACAGGTGCGCCGGGCGCCCTGGTTTAGCTTTGTGGTGTGTTTCACATCGCCGTTGATTCACACCGCTGAACGGGTGCAGGAGATGATGGAACTGGCAAAATATAACATCCCGGTCTGGCTGGAACCGACCAATATGATGGGCGCTACCGGGCCGATCACCATCGCCGGGGCTTTGGTCGAACACGCCGCTAACGCGTTGGCCGGGTTGGTACTGATGCAATTGCTGAATCCAGGCCATCCGTGTATCATCGGAACCGCCTCCGGTGGGTTTAACATGCGCTATGGGACTTATGTCGCCGCCTCGCCGGAAGCCGTCCTGTTACATTGTGCTACAGCGCAGCTCATCCATGCCTATGGGTTGCCATTCGAAGGTGGCAGCGGGGTGGATAGCTGCCTGCCCGACGCGCAAGCCGGTTATGAGCGCATGTTGCAGGTCGCCCCTATGACGCTGGCGGGAGTGAACTTCATCCACCTGGCGCTGGGCATGCTGGACCAACTGCTCACCTCCAGCTATGAACTGGCAGTGATTGACAATGAAATCTTGACCGCCGCTTTTCGCCTGGGTCAGGGGATCAAAGTCAATCCAGAAACCCTGGCGCTCGATCAACTCCGCCAGGCAGGCATTGGCGGCAATTTCCTCGCCCAGGATTATACGCTCTATCATTACAAGGAACATCAATGGCAACCCGCCCTGACCACCCGCCTGGGCTGGGATGAGTGGCAGCGCCAGTACGGCGGCAAAGACATTCGCCAGCGCGCCAATGAGACAGCCCGTAAAATCCTGAATCAGCATTACCCCAGGTTGTTATCAAACGAAAAAGCCCGCGAACTGGAACGGCTGGCTGGCCTCTTCCAACAGCGGGCAATCTTGGGCGAAAAGTAAAACCCCAGAACTCAGACCGGCTCGATTTTGAGACTCCAATTTGTCGTGATGGATTCGCCGGGCGACAGGCTACGGGCTTGATTGGCGACGACTGCCTCCGCCAGGTTGTACCGCGAGACCCAGGGTTCAACCCCCAGACCGTAAATGCCAGTCAGCGGCGGCAGGTCGGCGCCGCCAAACGGCTGCCATAACACCACCCAGGGAAACAAAGCCGCGTTCCAGTCCAGGCCAAAGCGCAGTTTCAAGCGGGGATTGGTCACGCCCAGGTGTCCCATCGCAAAGCCAGTGACGAAAGCGTCATCGTGGCTGCGCGCCTCCGGCCCAGGGATTTCGCGCAGGTCAAAGGTTTCGCCGCACATGCGCCCCATGGCGTGCGGCCAGTTCGAAGATTGCTTCTCTGCCAGGCGCGCTGTGGCCGGTTCAGCCAGGACATCCGGGGTAATAATTGTTTTGGCGGGCATCTGTAGTTGGCAGCCTTGCTCAAGAAAATCGCCGCCCAAAACGATGTGGTGGCCCCAGACGAACGGCCAGGTTTCATTTCCCAGGTTGACGGCGCGGCTTTCCAGCATTAACACATTTCCCACCAGTTGTAACCGGCGTTCCACTCTAAAAGGCGTTTGGCGGCAGGCCACCGATAGGGATAGCTCATTCTCACCCAGGATTTGATAATCCCAGGCCAGTAATGCTACTTCTCCATGAAAGGGCAGGCTTTTTCCATGCACCTCGCAGGCTTCGTTTGCATTGGGAAATAATTCCTGCCAGCCGCCTTCGTAGTTTTCTAGGAAATCGGATGGTGAAGCGTCCGTGGGGGGGCGCAAACCGGCTGGCGTCTGCATCAAGAATTGCACGCCGCTCGGCTGGTGATAGAGCAACGGAATGTCCGCGCCTTTAGTAGGCAACACCGCCAGGCGCAAGAATTCATTTTCCAGCCACAAGGCTGGATGACCATTCAAGAGACTTTTTGAGATCATATTTCTTCCAAATCGGGAAACATCTAGAAAGTGATAGTCAGGCCGCCGTCTACGGTGATCACCTGTCCGGTCAAATACGAGGCGTCTGGCCCGGCCAGGAAATACACCACCCCAGCGATTTCTTCCGGTTGCCCGGCGCGTTTGAGCGGTAAATGGTGCCCTTCAAGGTAGTTCTTACGGAACCATTCGCCATCCAGTTCATTGACGCCGTTGACCACGCTCATTGGCGTGCGGATAAAGCCGGGCGCCAGTGCGTTGACCAGAATATTGCGCGGCGCTAATTCTAAAGCCAGGCTGCGACAATACTGGTTGATGGCTGCCTTGGCGCTGGCGTAGCTGCTGGAGCCGGCTTCCGCCCGCTTGCCATGGATGGAGGTGCAATGAATGATCCGCCCACCGTCTGTCATCCATGGCACGGCCATGCGCGTCAGATATACCGCCCCGTTGAACATAATATCGAAGCTCTTCCGCCACTCTTCCAGGGTCGAGTCGATTGAGTGCGCTGCAAAATATATCCCAGCGATGTTAGCGAGCGCGTCCAGCCGTCCCCATCGCTCTCCGACTAGCTGCCCGATCCGCTCCGCCGTACCTGGGTCGCTATAATCGCCTGGCGCAATCAGGTGTTCGCCTTTCGGCAAGCCGGCGACCAGTTCTTGCAGTTCTTTTTCGCGCCGGGCTGTGACGCATACATCCCATCCCTCGCGCGCAAAACGGTCTGCGGTAGCCCAGCCGATGCCGGAAGAAGCGCCTGTGACAATTACTTTTTTCTTGTCCATCATATCCGTCCTCCAGATGATTTGAGAAAGAGAATTTGAAAGAAATCCAATGGGAGGCGGCGCTTTTCTTGCTAACCTCTAACCCTTGACCGCGCCGGCCACCAATCCCTGGATAAAATAGCGTTGCCCCACCAGGTAAGCCAGTATCATCGGGATACTGGCCATCAACATGCCCGCCATGGCAATTGGCACGTCCCGGTTATAGCGCGAGCCAAAGATGGTTACACCCACCATCAAGGTGCGTGTATCATCCTGAGGCAGCAGCACCAACGCGATCAACAGGTCGTTCCACACCCATAGCATGTTTACGACCACCATAGTGACAATCGCTGGCGCGGCTAGCGGCAACAGGATCTTGAGTAAAATATCAAACGAAGTAGCCCCATCCAACAAAGCCGATTCAACAATCTCAAACGGGATGGTCAAAAAGAAATTGGTCAGCAGATAGACCGAGAAAGGCGTAATTAAAGCCGCGTAGACCAGGATCGCGCCCCAATAGGTGCTGGTCATATTTAGCCGTGTAAGCAAGAGGAATAGCGGGATTAACATCACCACAGGCGGGACAATCATCAGCGCGGTCACGGAGGAGAGCAAGGTATCGCGAAAGCGAAACTTCATCCGCGCAAAGGCAAAGGCGCCCATGGATGAGACTACCGCCGATACGATCACCGCGCCTAAGGTCAGGATAATGCTATTCTTAAACCAATCAAAGTATCGCCCGCCGCGCAGCGCAATCCGGAAATTTTCGGTGTAGATCGGTTTGGGGAAGCCGAATTTATCCAGGCTATAATTATCCATTGACTTTAAAGAGGTGATGATCACAAAATAGAGCGGCAAAAGCACCAGCAAGGTTGCCAGGATCAAGAAAGCGTGTCGGGAAAGCTTAGCCAGGTTGCGCCGCAGCGTTCTTCCAGGATGATGGCTTGCGCCGCTTGTTTCGCGGTGTTCTTTACCGTCCATGATTGGGGTTTGCGTGGGATTCATATCATTTCTTCCACTACGCTGGTCGAGCGCGCCCGGATGACCGGGATGATCAACACCAGCGTCACCAGAAACAAGATCACAGCTACTGCGGAGGCGATGCCGGGCAACTGGTTACGGAAAGCGAAATTGTAAATATATAATTCCATTACCACTGTCGCATTGCCGGGCCCGCCTCTCGAAATCGTATAGATATACGAGAAAATCCAGGCCAGCATCGTAATCACGCTGACCACTCCATAAAACTCGATCACGGTGCGCAACTGTGGGACAACCACAAACCACAGCCGCTGCCACCAGTTTGCGCCATCCACCTTACCGGCGTCAATCAATTCTTCATTAATGCTTAACAGTCGCGCCAGAAAAAGCACGATCCCAAAACCCACCTCACGCCAGATGATCACCGCCATCACCGACCATAGCGTCAGTCTGGGATTGCCGATCCAATCCAAAGCCAACGCGCCCAATCCGAGGGAACGTAAGGTCTCATTCAGCACGCCGTTCAGTTGCAAAATGTTGCTAAATACCACTCCGATAACCGGCACCGCCAGGATATAGGGTACAAAAAGGATCGAGCGATAAAATCGCCAACCTTTCACCTGCTCATACAGTACCATTGCAATCAAGATCGAGATCAAAATCATGATCGGCACTGCCAGCAGCAAGACGACGTTGTGCGAAACGGCCTGGCGAAAAACATCGTCTTTGAAAATTTGTCGGTAATTTTCCAGACCAATGAACGGGCCGCTCGCGCCCCGAATACGGCGTAAGCTAAAATCGAATATGGCTGCCAATGGATAGCCAAATCCGAAAACCAGCAGCAAGATCATCGGTAAAAGGTACAGATACGGAGTAAGCTTAGCTGTTTTAATCATCCCTGGTTCCTTCGGTTACTTGTTCACCGCCGAACCATCCACTAAAAGGTACTGGTCAGCCCACCATCCACGACCAGCACTTCACCGGTCATGTACCGGCAATAATCTGACGCCAGGAATACTACCGCCCCAGCGACATCCTCAGGCTCGCCGGCGCGCCCGAGCGGGATTTTGCGCAGACCGACATAATAGTTCAAAAAGACATCCGTTGTCACCTCGTCCACGCCATCCATGATGGACATCGGTGTATGGATCGTGCCAGGGGCGATGGCGTTGACCAGGATATTGTGTGGGGCTAATTCGACTGCCATGGATTTGGTCAGGGCGATGATGCCGCCCTTAGATGAACAATAAGCGCCGCATGTCCCGCTGGCTACAAAACCCTGTACAGAGGTGATACTGATGATCCGTCCAAATTTCTGCTTGACCATATAGGGCGCGGCCAGTTTGGCGCCCATATAATATGCTTCCAGGTCAACCGCAACCTGCGCCCGCCAGTCTTCGAGGGTATCTTCCAGGATTGTCGCATAAGTGCAGACTGCGGCGTTACTTACCAGAATGTCCAGGCGTCCCCATTTTTCTGCCACCTGCGCCAGGGCGTGGGCATACGCATCGTAATCTGTGACGCTTATCGCGAACGCCAGCGTTGGATGGCCTTTAGCCTCCAGCGCGGCTTTCACTTTCGCCAGGGTCTCAGGATTAATTTCGATCAACCCCACCGCCGCGCCTTCTTCGGCCAGTTCAAGCGCGATCGCTTCGCCTAAGCCCTGTCCGGCCCCGGTTACCACTGCCACCCGATCATTGAGCAAACCTCTACCCATTGCTCCATTCCTTCTCTGATGCACCGTTAGGCTTCCTGCCTGAGCGAAGCTCAGGCAGGAAGAAAAGCGCAATTCAATACAAATCTACTTCAGCCCCAAATCCTTTGCCCAGATGGAGTATTTCTCCTTCATATCCGGGTTTTGCTCGACCCATTTCTTGGTCACATCATAGGCGTTCTGACCAGCCTGTTCGCCAGTAAACTCACCTGAGATGATTTTCTGGGAATTGACGAACATGGCGTCGGTCCAGAACAGCACCGGCATCAGGTTGGAGATATACGGCACGGTGTCCGGGCCGCCGACCCAACCCTTCCAGATTTGCTTGAGCAACGGATCGGTGACCTTGCCCTCAACATCGAAGCTGCTATCGGTCGGGAGGCAATGCACCTGCTCCCACAACGCATTGACACGGTCAGCAGTGTGGAGATAGCGCAATAGCTCTGCAGCGACTTCTTTATTCTTGCTCTGCGAAGAGATGCCAAAGCCCTGGCAGTCGGAGATCGGCTTGCCGGCCATCTTACCCTTGCCAAAGACCGGGAAGACCATCCCGCCGACTTTATCGCTGCTGCCCAATGCGTTCGCTTGAGAGGCGGCAATGGGCGCCACGATGGCTGTCATTGCAGCCTTGCCGGCGCCAAACATATCAATGCCCGGATACAGATCAATCGAGTTCATGTCATCGTTGATGAAACCGGCTTTCCACAGTTCGGCAAGCTTGCTCCAATGCTCATAATAACGCGGCTCACGCCAGTCCAGGTCGCCGATGAACAGGTTGATGGCGTCGGCGGGCGTGTCCAGGTTCTGTCCCAGGCCATGCCCCATGTACCATTCACCCCACGGGCCATCTTTCAAACCGCCACAGATCGGGATCGAGCCAGCAGCCTTGATCTTATCGCAAGCGGCTAACAATTCATCCCAGGTCTTAGGCGGCTGATCGGCGTTCAGGCCGGCTTTGGTGAAGATTTCCTTGTTATACAGATACATCGGCGCGCATGAATACCAGCCCATCCGGTAGGTTTTTCCCTGGTAATTCGATAGCGGTGTAGGATTGGTGGCCTTGATCTCATCGTCTGGGATCATACCGTTCATTGCATCCAAATAGCCCAGCCAGACGCTCTCCATGTGATAAATTCCGTTCCATAAGAACTGAACGTCCGGGGCGTTTTTGGCAGCGGCGGCGGTCTGGAATTCCGAGATCACCACCGTCGTATCCTGCATGGTTGGTTCGATGGTGTTGCCGGTATCGGTTTTGAACTTCGCCTGGGCTTCGGTCAGCCATTTCTCCAAACCGGGAGCTTCTGTCTCGCCCCACCACCACATCTTCAGAGTCTGGCCGGTGGGCATCTTCGGCGCTTCAGTCGCGACGACTGGCGCCTGGGTGGCGACGGGGGTTGCCGGGGCGGCGCAGCTTTCGAGCAATGGCGCCAAACTGCTGGCAGCCAAGCCAGCCCCTGCAAGTTTCAGGAAACTTCGCCGGGAAAGTGTGCGATTCATTTTTGAACTCATAACATCCTCCTTGATACTCTTTGTCTGGTTATCCAAGTTTGCACTTTCAGGACAGTCGGCCTAACAGTCTGAGTGATATGGACCTCCTTTCCTTGAGTAAACAACATAAGTCATGGTGATTGTAAATGAGTGGTCAGCAATTCGCAGCCATGCTCGGTGACCAGATAAGCATCCTCCAGGCGCACACCGCCTATGCCGGGCAGGTAGATGCCCGGTTCCAGCGCCAACACCATACCCGTTTTAAGCTGTTGAGTATTATAAGGGACAATGCGCGGTTCATCATGGAAAGTCGCGCCCAAACCGTGCCCGGTATGGTGTGGGTAAGGCTCGTAACCCGCCTGGCGTATGAAATTGCGCACTAATGCGTCCAGTTCATTCGCCTGCATGCCCGGCCGGATGGCCTCAGCGCCCGTCTTGAGCGCCTGGTACACGACCTGGTATATTTTTTTCAATTCTTTCGAAGCCTGTCCGACAAAATAACTGTTGCAATTATCACCCCAATACCCATCGCTGCGCGGCACAAAATCCAGGATCAATGGGTCGCCATCCTGTAAGGCGTAGGCAGTAGGCAGTCCGCCGATTTCGGCTGTGCGAGCGCCAGCCACCAGGTCAACCAGCGCCGGCGCTCGTCCGCCGGCTTGTAGCTCGACTTTGCTCTTCACCCGCGTCCACAACTCCAGTTCAGTCATGCCAGGTTGAAGATGCTGGCGGATTTCAAATTGCGCCAGGTCTGCCAGCCGCAAGGCCGCACGAATTTTTTCGATCTCCTGGGCGGTCTTGACTGCGCGTAACGGGTCTAGCTGCTGTCCCAGGTCAACCAGGGTCGCCTGTGGCAGGGTTGTTTGCAATTTGACATACAAAGCTGCTGGCAGTTGCGCCATCTCCACGCCAATTTTGCCTGAGAGAGGGGCAAAGGATTTCAGCATGGCTTCAAACGCCTCCGCCATGCGTTGCGGGCAAGTCAGCGGCTCTTCGACGGTGTAACCCGCGTAGGATAGAACATTCGCGCCGCTGGCGCCCGCCGGCCCGGCTTCTCCGTCGCTTAGTAACAAAGTTATCTCGCGGTTATGAAACCAACCCAGCCCCGGCCCGCCTTCAAAGGGGCTGGGACCGGTTTGAATGGGAGGAGCATAGCCGGTCAGCCAGGTCAGGTTGACCGGGTTGGCTAACAGGGCGGCCTGTAAACCTTGCGCTTGTAAAAATTCAGCCAGTTTGGTGATATTTTCTGTATGCATAACCTGCTCCATCTCCTTTCTAGTTAAGACCTTTCGGGTTTTGAAAACCCGGAAGGTCTGACGCACAACTTATGAAAGCGACATGAACGGGGCAATTTGTTGAATGGAATGGAATGACCGGCGAACCCACTCGTCGGGATCAGAAATGTTATCGCCAGGCGCGCCTAACTCAAGACTGACGACTAACTCTTCATAGCCATACCGCTTGACCTGCCGGTCCATATCTATTTTCCGCAACCATTCCAGGTAATCTGCGATGGGTGTAACGCCGCTTCCGATTACCTGGTTGGTATGCCGGAACTTTTCATGATCGCTGAAATGGGCATGGATGATCCGCCCGCCCAGTTGAGCCAGGTCGTCTGGGCTTTCCCGACTCAAACCCATGTGGCCCAGGTCCACCAATACGGTGAAATTTTCTCGCTCTACATCTGTCAGCATACGCATCGTAGATGGCGCATCATTAACCAGGAACCAGACGTATGGCTCGGCCTCTAGAGCGATATAGATATCCCGCGCCGCGGCGTAATCGCATACCCTTTGGATAAAATGAACCGAATTTTCCCAGGCTGCCTGGCGAGGCAAGCCATACACCCATTGGCCTGGGTTGAGCATCAACTGGTTGACGCCCCAAAACTCACACAGATCAATGCCCTGGCGCAGATATTGAAAATTGGCCTCAAATTCAGCCAGGTTGCCAGAAGCCGGGTTATGAGGAGCGTGTAAAACGTAATTGCGCGCCGACAGGCCGAGCCGGAGCAGCTCGGTTTTGACTTGTTGGCGTTCCGGTAAAGAGAGATGCGCCGGCCCACCATGAAACACGCCATGCAGGTCAACATAGTGAAAGCCCAGGGCGGCCGCGCGTTGCAGGCTCTCTACCAGGGTCGCTTCTTCGGCGACATACCACAGGCCGGTCAGCATGCCAATTTTCATCAGCTTACTACTACAAGAGTTCCGCCTGCAACACTTTCAGCGCTTCGCCCATAATCTCGATCATATCATCTATCTGGGCCGGCGTGATGACCAACGGCGGGGTGACCAGCATCATGTCGCCCGCCACGCCCTCGATACAGCCGGCGCATTGGAACAGCGAGAGGCCGCGCTTCAGGCACTCCTCCTCAAATCTGCCGCTTACTTTGAGCTTGGGATCAAACGGCTCTTTGGTCTGCTTGTTCTTCACCAATTCAATCCCGCACATCAGGCCTAAACCGCGCGCCTGTCCTACCATTTCATATTCATCCACCAGGTCGTTGAGCCGTTTCAAAAGATATGCGCCGGTTTGGGTTGATTTGGTTAACAGGTCATGTTCTTCGACATAGTGGATCGCCGCAATGGCTCCGGCGCAAGAGACCGGGTTTTGGTTCATCGTATGGCCTGCCAGGAAGGGTGTTTTGGACGCCTCGATGGTCTGCCAGATTTCTTCTCTGGCAATCGTCGAGGAAATGGGCGTGTAGCCCGAGCTCATCCCTTTGGCCGTAGCGATAATATCCGGCGTCACATTCCAATGTTCGATGCCAAACCAGTAACCTACCCGTCCCCAGGCGGTCATCACTTCGTCCACGATCATCAGGATATTGTGCCGGTCGCAGATCTCGCGGATTACTTCGAAGTAACCTTCCGGCGCAGGCACTGCGCCAAGCGCCGCGCCCACCTCCGGCTCGGCAATGAAAGCCGCGATGTTCTCTTCGCCATGCTCGTTAATCGTCGTCTCGAGGACGCGCGCGCATTTCAGGCGGCAGGAGGGATAGGTCATCTCAAATGGGCAACGATAGCAATAGGCGGGCGGAATATGGGGCATATTTACGTACATCGGGAAATAAGATTTCCGCCGTCCAGTATGCCCGTGCACACCCGAGACAAAGATGTTATTGCCGTGAAAGCCCTGCCAGCGCGCGATTACGGCATATTTGGATGATTGCCCGCGTGCCAGGAAGTATTGGCGCGCCACGCGGATCGCCGAATCAACGGCATCGGTGCCAGTAGTGCCAAACCAGGTGCGGCAATGATTGCGCATGCTGCCCGGCGCCTTGCTGGCAACCAGTTCGCCTAATTCTTCTTGCTGCAGGTTTGAAAAGATGTGCGGCGCAGCAAAACAAACTTTCAGCGATTGCTGGTACATCGCTTCGGTCACACTCCTCACCCCGTGACCGATGTTTACCACCACCGACGAACCGGCCGCGCCGTCTATATAGCGCTTGCCTTCGGTGTCATATAAATATATTCCTTCTGCGTGATCTATCACGAGAAATTTGTCGCGCCAGGCGCGGTGGACAACTGTTCTTTGCGCTTTATTCGTCATCATCTTGAGATTCCTCCGAATATCCTTGTCTTTTCAAGTTTTTATATACAAATTCTTAAGCTCCATGCCGCCGGTCGGCTTCATGGATCACTTGCCAGATACCCTGGCGCACAGCCTGATCCAATGGCGATGGGGTATGCTGGTTTGTCAGTACCTTTTGTAGGGCGCGCTCAGAGATATCTTGCGCGCCTTCCGCTTCCCAAACCGACCAGACGCGCCGGTCAAAAAGTTTGGGGAACCACAATTCCTTGCGAAACTCGCTGACCGTGTGGTCGGTGGTCAGGTAATTACCGCCCGGACCGACTGCCTGGATCACATCGAGCGCCATGCTCTCATCGGTCACTTTGATGCCACGCTGCATACGCTTGACCAGGCTGATGATTTCATTATCTATCAACATCTGGTCTGGGCGCACGGTATTGATGAAATCAGTCTGCCCTACCCCAGCGACCACATTTAATCCTGCCAGAGAAGCCATCAAGCAGTTGAGCATTTTTTCGGCGCCCATCTGGGCGTCGGCGGCTTTAGCGTCGGTCATCAATCCGCCGCCGCGACTGGGTAGATGGTAATAACGCGCCATTTCGGCTGTCGCGACGCGCAGCAGGCTGAATTCTGGCCCGCCCATTTCAACTGCTCCGCGCGCCATATCCAGGCTGCGCGTCCACTGTGTATAAATTACCGCCGCTCCCGGTTGCACCGCCTGGCAGAGCGCGAGCGCCCCTAGAAATTCGGCGTTAGCCTGGGTCAGCGTACCAGCCAGGGTTACCGGGCCCGTCGCCCCTCCGATTGGCCCCGGGCTGACGCCGATTGGCAAACCGGCTCTGGCGCCGGCTACCATTGTGCTGGCTTGCCGTTCATCCAATTGTAAAGGGCTGAGGGTGGTCAGGTCTAAGGTAAACAGGGGATACTGACGCAGCGCTTCGCGGCTGCCGCGCACCATTTCCGCCATGCGCAGCGAGTCCTCCACACCCTCTTTCCCATAAGCGGTGTTCCAGATATGTTTGGTGGTGTTTTCCAGCGCGATGGCAAGCTGGTAACGGTCGTTGGTCTCTGCTGGAGCGTCCACGGGCGTGCCCATCAGGGCGTAAATATCCACCTGATCTAAGCCATCCGCTAGGCGCGTGATCCAGGCCAGGTCGTCCTGGGTGATTTCCTTGCGCTGGCGAGTCGCTGGATCGAGAAATTGTACGGCATAACCGCTGGTTGAGTAGTAGACGTTCCCTTCGCGCAGGTGGATTATCTGCGAGGTATCGCGCCCATATAACTTAATCTCTTTTGGGGCGTGTTCCAACGCCGATAACACCATTTCGGCGGGAAAGCGCGCCCGCTTTTTTGTCGCGTCGACTTTTGCTCCTGCTCCATCCAGGATCGCCAGGGCTTCCGCGTCCAAGATTGCCATGCCGACTTTTTCGAGGATATCCAATGATGCCTGGTGGATGTGTTCCTGTTCCTGGGGAGATAACAGTTGCAAGTTAAGGCTTTCCATTCTAATTATCCTTTTCGACAATAAGACATAGCGATCCGTTCGATCTCAGCGGTCTGTTGGCTGGTTAAAAGCGGTGGGCGCTTTACAGACAGGATGGTTTTGGCTCTGGCTGCGGCGGCCTGGCGCGCAGATAGCCCGCCGTGTTCCAGCCACTCAGAGCGGCGTTGACGGGTGAAGACCTTTGGCTCGAAAATGGCTTCCTTGTAGTGGGCGAGCGTATGTGGATGGGTCAGGTAGCTGCCATCCGCCGGGGCGACTGCGGCGATTGCCTCCAACGCCAGGGTGTCTGCATCGACAGAAAAGCCACAGACCAGACGGCGCACCATCCCCATAATGTCATTATCTATCACACATTGCTCCAATGAGGCGATCATCATACCGTCCATCTCGCTGGTGCATCCGTGGATCAGGTTGATCCCTGCCAGCGCCTGGGCGGTCATTAAAAAGGCTTTTTCTGCGCCGGCCTGCGCATCCGGGGTCTTAGCGTCGGTAGCTGTCACTGCCACCGAGGGCAGGCCGTAAAAGCGCGCCATCTGCGCGCCGGCCATGCCGGCCAGGCCGATCTCTGGCGAGGCTGTAACCACGTTGCCGCGCCGCAGTTCTGCCCCGCCGATCTCGACCGGGAAGATGAAGGGGTTGCCCGGGTTGATCGTTTGCGCCAAAACCAGGCCAGTAAAAAATTCGGCGTATTTTTGCGCCATGGCGCCGGCAATCGTTACGGGCGCAGATAGCCCCGGCATGGGCCAACTGGTCAGGCCGGTTGGAAAACCGCGCTGGCAGGCTGCCAGGATTACATCGTAATTCTTGTCGTTCAGGTAAAGCGGTGGACGGGAGTTCGAGTCGTGGATAGTGAAGAAGGGTCTCTCTCGAACAGCTTGAGCTGAACCTAAAGCGACTGCCGCCATCTCTGCAATTGCCTCGACATCGCTGGCGGTGTCAATGACCAACGCGGTCGGTTTGCTGCTCTGCGGGATAATCCGCGACGCCGCCAGCGGGTAGAGACCTGGCCCCTGGGCATCGCGTGGATCGAGGATACCGTGATTGAGATCCAGATATTCCAACTGGTCGCACAAGCGCGTGAACTCCGCCAGGTCATCCAGCGTGGAAGCCCGGATTTGACCGTCCAGGTCTAACACATCTAAGATACCCGCGCCGGACATGAAATTGACCCGCTGGCCTCCGATCTCGACCTGTTTGGCCGGATCAAGACCGGTCAGCTTGATAACCGGCGGCGCGCTCTTGACCGCTCTGAGAACCACTGCTTCGGGGATGCTCACCCGCTCGCCGGTCAAGACGCTTGCTCCGGCGTCAACCAACACTGCACGCGCCTCGGGCAATCCGACATGCACGCCGATGTCGCGCAGGATTTCCATCGTGGCGTTATGAATGCGCTCGCATTCATCCATGCTGAGGATATTTAGAGGTGGGAATTTCATCTGGGTGTTCATTTGTCCAAGAGTAAGCGGTGTTCTTTACCGCCGATCAACTCACCTGCTTTTTGTGTTATTCGGATAGGTCGTCTATCCTGCATCGATTCTGGTAAACTGGATCGCCTGTTGGAGGGCGCGTTCCAGTTCGGCGTCCGCGCCGGGTAGTAGTTCCACCGGCCCGGCTTTGGCTAGAATCTCTAGTACACGCTCATGCGCCACTTCGTGGATCATCTTGCTGCCGGCGTTAGCCCATTGCTCCATGGATTGCCGCCGGAAAAGCTTCGGGAAGAACAGTTCTTTGCGAAAGTTTCTGGCTGTGTGATCGTCGCTCAGATAACTGCCGCCATGCCCAATCCTCCGGATAACCTCCACCGCCAGGGTCTCTTCGCTGACCTCGAACCCGGACAGGATGCGTTTGACCATATGCACCAGTTCGTCGCAGATGACCACCATTTCTTGCGAGCCATATTGACCCCACGAAAGCGTACCCAGGCTTTGCGACATGGTGATGCCTGCCAGCCCATTCAACAGGCAGCCCATCATCGCCTCGCCGGCCGCCTCAGCGTCGGGGACCTTTCCCTCCACGCCGCCGCCCAGGCTATAGATAGGCAGGTTATAGATGCGCGCCAATTGCGCCATGGCGATTTTGCCCAAATCTTGCTCCGGGCTGCCATAGGTGCATTGGGTGGTTTTCATGTCAAACACATCTGTATCAGGCTTTAATATGACCGGCGCGCCCGGCTTGATTAATTGGGTTAGTACGACGCCAAATAAAACTTCCGCGTTGGTCAAGACGGTTGTGCCGGCAACCGTTGCCGGCCCGGTGGCGCCCATCAACGGACCGGGCGAATACATGACTGGGACGCCAGCCTGAACTACATCAATCAAACCTTCATTCATGACGGCGATTTTCAACGGGGTAATCGGTGTAACGATGCCCAACGCGGTCGGTCTTTCGCGCAAAGCCTGCTCGCCGCCGGAAACCGCAGCCAGCATCGCCAGTAAATGCTGGGTAAATGGTCGTTCCAGGATGTTCAGAACAGTTGGCTTGGTGGTATTGCGGAAAATGGCGTCGAAATCGTGGAAAAAGATCTCGCCGGTCGGCTGATCGCCTGCCATGCACAGGGTCTGGACGAAATCAATATTGCTCATCGCATGACCGATACGCGTGCTGGAAATCATATCCGCCTTAGTCGGCTGGCGCGCTTGCCGCTGGTCATAATCCCAGAAGAGCGGCTCAGACGTGCCGCCCATTCCATAATACACCCGCCCAACCTCTAGCAGCATATCCATCGCTGGATCATTACGCCCGTGCAAGACGACCGAGCTAGGCGCCGATTTGAGCGCCGCCTCTACCAGCTCACGCGGCACGCAGATGGTGCGCTGCTCGCGGTCAACCTTCGCGCCGCCTTTTTGAAATATATCCAGGAATAGGTCCGACTCGCTGAAGATACCAGGGTCTTCCAGGATGGAGAGCGAGGCCTGGTAGATGCGCTCTAATTCTGCGTCGGATAGTATTTTCAGGGAACCGCCTTGTGCGCCTGTCTTCACTGTTTTTCTCCTCATCTACACTTCCAGGCTGCTGAAGCCTGGAGTATTCTATTAAGCTGGAATTTGCAAATAATCCATGCCAGTTAAGCGGCACCACTCTTTGATCTCTAAGCCGATATGACCTGGCGCTAAAGCAAAGTGATGTCCATAACCCGCGTCGCCGAGCTTTTCTAGCGCTTCAGCCAGGTTGAAAGCGAATGCCACCTTAGCCGCCGAACCAGGAAATTCCAGTTCGTAAGGCACGACTTGCCCCAACATTGCCGCTACGCGCATGCTTCCTTTACGCCCGGCCAGGTTAACTGCCGTCACTGGCCCAGGGCGCATGGTGGTTTGGATGGTGGGACCGAATGCGCCGGGGCCAATGTGTTCTGGAATTGGCCGCAGGCGCAGTTTTCCCGGATTGGCGGATAGCGATGTGGGCATATTGCCGCAATGATGCCAGATGGCGCTATTTTCCTCCAAATCGGCCTTGATAATATCCACATGGAAGGTGGCCTGTCCGGAGAGCATTTGCATCGCAGCCATAATCACTGCGCCGGGGACATCGCTCTCGCACGAGGCTGCAATGCCCTGGTCGTTGGAAAGGCTGCAACCCAGGCAAGGGCCGCCCAGGTGGTCGTGGAAACATTCCACCGTCAAGGCCTGCAGGTCTTCCTCCGCCGTAAGCTGTTGCATCGCCAGGTACGATTTCACCCCATATTGCACCGCTTCAGCTGAAATAATCGAAGTATCAAACCTGTGGCTCAATTTCTGCCAGGCAGCGTCGGCTTGAGCCTCCGGGATAGCGTTCACCGTCCGCTCATATCGGGTCAAGCCGACATTGACGACCTGGACGCCCAGGGTTTCACGCAAGGCCAGCTCGTCAAAAACTACATCCGACATGCCTTGTGCGCGCCAGCCCATCAGTCCTACTCGCAGACCCTTCAGACGCTTTTGTAGGGCGGCTGCCCGGGTATAGGGGATGATCTTGCGCCAGATGCGTTCGTCGCCCAGGTTTCCGATCACCGTTATGTATTCCAGCCCCAGTTCTTTGAAAGGAAAGAAGGTCTGTTGTAAACCGACAAATGCTCCCCATGCTTCTTGAGTGGTCATGCCCCACAGGATGGCTGGCAGGTCAATTGCCTGCGCCATAATCGGCATGATGTGATCGAGAGTGAAATTACCCGGGATCAACAACAGGGCGTCAATTTTCTTGTCGGCGAAGAAATTTACTATAGCAGGGATTTCTTTTTCGCTTTCCAGTAGTTGCGGGCTGACTACCAGTTCCACTTTATCAAGCGGCGCGGTGCTGGGAAAAAGACCGATCAGTTCTTTGGCATATTCCGCCCCCGATTCGTGCGGCCAGGATGTGACAATCACTCCCAGGCGGGGTCGTAACATGCTCTCAGGTTGGTCTGTTATGTTCACAGATATTCTCCTATCATGACAGGCTTATCGGGTAAGCGCCATATTGTCGTTTGATTTTCACAATGTCCATGTATTTTAGCTCAATTGGGTGAAGCGCATCCACACCCGCCTCGATGATGTCGGATATGATCAAATCCAACATACCATCAAATGAAACAAAAATGGGCGACCGTAGGCATGGCAGAGATCGGCCGCCCGTTTCATCCAGGAAAAAAAGATCTGGCATAAAATCTTGGGCGAGACTATCACTCCATTGGTATACGCGATATCGTCTGCGATTGATTTTCATTTTGTATTGCTTTCGCAAGCGTTACGATAGACAACAAAACTGCAAACGTTTACATACTTACGACAACATTATACCTACTCAACAGGTAAAAGTCAATATTTAGCGTCGATTTAGCGCTATATAAACCAATCCAACCTGTACATAACCAACGTCTTTTCTGTAAACACACGCGCATTGACAAAGCTGCTGAAATGTGGTATTTTTTACATGTAAACGTTCTCATACGGCGCAGATTTTACTGCTAATCTGCGCCCATATGGCATGATCAGACTTGAATTGTTCGAACAGGATATCGTATGAAGCTATCGCTCACGATCCAAACCCCCGAAGTCCGGCCTATTGTTCCCGTTGCCTTGCTCACCGGCAGCCTACAAGAGAAGATTGAAAAAACTGCTCGCTGGGGCGCGGCGGGCGTTGAATTGCTGACCACTGATCCACAACAGCTCGACCCGGTTGAAATTTTGGCTTTGATCCATCAGAACGGCTTGCAGGCTGCGGCGGTCGCTAGCGGTGGGATGCTCTTTGCTTTGGGAGTCACTTTACTGAACGCCGATGTTTCCATCGCAGCTCAGGCCCGCCAGCGCCTGGTGGATTTGATCAATTTTGCCGCCGCCCTGGAAGCGCCGGTTGTCACCATCGGCAGCTTCCGCGGCCGTTCGGCCTGGGTCGGGGGGCAGGGAAAGGCTTTGCTGGGCGATATCCTGGCCGAAGCCGCCGCTTATGCGCGCCAAAAGTCAGTGCTGCTGGCGCTGGAAGCGATCAACCGCTTTGAGGCGGATATTTTAGCCACCGCCGCCGAGACCCTGGCTTTCATTGACCAGGTAGGTCAGCCGGCCTTGGGTCTCTTGCTCGACACCTTTCATGTCAACATCGAAGAGGCCTCCTGGAGCGAGCCTTTTCGCCTGGCGATGCAGGCCGGCAAGCTTTACCACGTCCACCTGGGCGACAATAACCGATTGCCGCCCGGCCACGGGTTGATTGACTTTCCGGCGATCGTCGCCACGCTGCGCGAAAGCGGCTACACCGGTTTTCTCTCTGCTGAATTGTTGGGTAAACCGGACGCGGATACCGCCGCTCGCCAGACTCTGGAATATATGCGCAAGTTATTAGGCCAGTAAAAAAATGAAACTCAGTTGCTTACCCGTTTCCTTTTTTTCTGAAATCATCTCCGGACAGTTGAGTGTGGCGGAATGGGCGCGTATGGGTAAAGAACTTGGCCTGGACGCAATTGACCTGAGCATCTTGTTCATTTCCGAGCGCACATTACCTGGCGCGGCTCGTCTGCGCCAACAGATTGAGGCCGAAGGGATGCGTGTGGCGATGGTTACAACCTACCCGGATTTCACTCACCCTGACGCCCGGCAACGCCAACAAGAACTAGCGCTGGAACAAGAAGCAGTCGCCCTCGCAGCCGAGGTCGGCGCGGAACTGGTGCGCGTGACCGCTGGCCAGGCTCATCCTCAAACCGCCATACCCGATGGGGTGGCGTGGGCAATTGAAGGGCTGACGCGCCTGGTTGAGACCACGCAGTCCAGCGGAGTTACCCTGGCTTACGAAAACCACGCCAAACCGGGCGTTTGGGATTACACAGATTTTTCCCAACCGCCTGAAATTTTCTTGCGTATCGTTGCCGGCGCTGCCCCTTGTGGCTTGAAGATTAATTTTGACGCCGGCAATGCCAGCGCCTTTGCACCCGACCCGGTGGCCTTGTTGCAACAAATCCTGCCCCGCGTGGTCAGCATTCACGCCTCTGATACGGCTGCAAAAGGCGAGTTGCGCCATGTGTTGCTTGGTACCGGTGTCACGCCTTACCACGACCTGTTTGCTTGCTTGAAAACTGCTGGTTGGGATGGCTGGATTTGCATGGAAGAGGCCTCTTACCAGGGGCGCGCCGGCGTCGAGGCCGCAGCGCGTTTCATCCGCCAGGCCTGGTCCAATGCCTGAGAGTGGCTTTTCGAGCGGTAACGCTCTGGCTTCATTATACAAAAAATTATTCATGGAGGTAGTGGTTCTATGAGTTCACCGACCATAAAGGATTTACCATTAGACCAGCCGGCTCTGGTTGAGCTTTACCGTCAGATGGTTACCATCCGCCGCTTTGAAGAGACGATTTTTGAGGTTTACCGGCGCGGCTGGATGCCCGGTCTGGCGCATCTCTCAGACGGGCAGGAAGCTACTCCGGTGGGCGTCTGTGCGGCTCTGCGCCCCGACGACACCATCACCAGTACCCACCGTGGCCATGGACACATCATCGCCAAGGGTGGGCATATCGGTCCGATGATGGCAGAAGTGATGGGCAAAGTAACCGGTTATTGCCGCGGCAAAGGCGGCGAGATGCACATTGCCGATGTCAGCCTGGGGATCCTGGGCGCCAATGGCATCGTCGGCGGCGGTCTGGGTATTGCCGCTGGCGCAGCATTTTCATTCAAACACATCGGTAAAAGTCAGGTGAGTGTGGCTTTCTTTGGCGACGGCGCGGTCAACCAGGGCATCTGGTACGAGACGGCCAATATGGCTGTCTTGTGGAAGCTGCCCTTGATCTACGTTTGCGAAAATAATCAGTACACCCAGTTTACCAACTGGCGCAAGCTGGTTTCTGGCGATGGGCTGGCGGCGCGCGCACGCGCGATGGGTATGGAAGCCTGGGAGGTGGATGGCAATGATGTCTTGGCCGTTTACCAGGCCACCCGCCAGGCGGTGGAACGCGCTCGCGCCGGCGAGGGCCCCGCTACGTTAGTTTGCCAAACTATCCGCTATGGTGGTCACCATGTTGGCGAGCCTGGCACGGCTTATCGCAGTAAGGAGGAGATGGCTGAATGGCGCGCCAAAGATTGCTTGACGCGCTACGAGCATGTACTGTTAGATAATGGCGTAATCAACCCAGACCAGTTAGAAAATCTGCGTGATTCGATTGAAAAGCAGCTTGAGGCGGCAGTGACCGCTGCCCGCGAAGCCCCGCTTCCTGATGTTAGTGAGGTGAACCAACATGTCTACGCGTGAATTAACTTTTGCCCAAGCGATCCGTGAAGCCCTGGATGAGGAGATGAGCCGCGATGAGCGCATTATTGTCCTGGGCGAAGATGTTGGCGCCTGGGGCGGCGTCTTTCGCACTACCGAGGGATTGTTCCAGAAATACGGCCCTGAGCGTGTGATTGATACGCCGCTCAGCGAAGAGGGCTTTGTCGGTCTGTCGGTCGGGGCGGCTATGACTGGTTTTCATCCGGTGCCAGAGATCATGTTCGGCGATTTCATCACGCTGGTGATGGACCAACTGGTGAACCAGGCTGCCAAGATGCGTTATATGACCGGTGGGCAACTTCATGTGCCGCTGACCGTGCGCGCTACGATGGGCGGCGGGCGCTCTTCGGGCGCTCAACATTCACAAAGCTGGCATGCCTGGTTTGCTCACGTGCCGGGCTTGAAAGTGGTCGTTCCCTCTACGCCTTACGACGCCAAGGGTTTGCTCAAGACCGCCCTACGCGAGCCAAATCCAGTGATCTTCTTCGAGGACAAGGTCATGTATGCTAAGGTCAAAGGCCCCGTACCGGAAGAAGAATATACGATCCCCTTCGGACAGGCGGATATTAAGCGGGTTGGCAAGGATGTCACTCTGATCGCTCTGTCGCGCATGATCCACCTGACCCTGGCAGCCGCCGAAAAGCTGGCCGCCCAGGGTATCGAGGCCGAAGTGATTGATCCGCGCACCCTCACTCCGCTTGACGAAACAACCTTGATCGAATCGGTCAAAAAAACGGGCGGCGCAGTGATAGTGGATGAGGGCTATCAGAGCTTCGGCGTCACTGCGGAACTGGCTGCTACAATTGCTTACGGCGCTTTTGATTACCTGGACGCGCCGGTCGAGCGCTTGGGCGCAATGGATGTGCCAATTCCCTTTACGCCAGTGCTGGAAAACGCCACCATCCCAGATGAAAACAAGATCATCGCCGCTGTGCAACGCATCATGGAAGGAAGGAGAGGCGCATGAGCGCAGGTTCTCAGTCATCGCGGAGCGGAACAGAAATCGTCATGCCTCGCATGGGGCTGACTATGGAAGAAGGCGTCGTGGTCGCCTGGTTGAAGAATGTTGGCGAACCAGTTCAGGCGGGCGAGCCGCTGGTCGAGATTGAGACAGATAAAGCCACGGTCGAGATTGAAGCGCCGGCGACAGGCCTCCTACACCAGATCGTCGGCCAGCCCGGTCAGACTTTTCCGATCGGCGCGGTCATTGGCTACCTGGCTGCCCCGGGCGAAACCATTTCAAGCAATCTACAGCCTGCTCCCATTGTTGAGACAGCCTCGCTTGCTGCCCCTGGCAAGGTGCGCGCCAGCCCAAAAGCCCGCCGTATTGCTCGTCAACAGGGCATTGATCTGAGCCAGGTACAGGGCAGTGGACCGGATGGGCGGATTGTCGCCTGGAACGTTGAACAGGCTGCTGTGCGTTTAAGCGCTGCCCCGTCGCTGGTTACATCTCCGAAAAAAGCCTCCCCTCTCGCGCAGAGGGTGGCAGAAGACTATGGCGTGGCTTTAGAGCAGGTGCAGGGCAGCGGACCGGGCGGCCGCGTCACCCGCAAGGATGTCGAGCGCGCCGTAACTGCCCCGCCGGCTGCGCCGCAAGCGCCAGCCAACGTTCTGGCCGGTTTCACTTACGAACCAGCCTCGCGGGTTCAGAAACGCATGGCTGAACGTATGGTCGCCAGCTTCCGCGATGCGCCGCATTTTTATCTTCACAGCGAGGCAGATTGCCGCGCCCTGCTGGCCTTGCGAAAGGCGCTGTTGCCAAAATTGGAAGAACGCTACGCTGTGCATCTTACCATCACCGATCTGCTGGTTAAATTTTGCGCTTTGGCGCTTACGCATCACCCGCAAATGCTGGCGCAATGGTCGGGCGACGGTTTGATGAAGGCCAGCGCGATCAACATCGGCGTCGCAGCCGATACGCCAAATGGCTTGCTGGTACCGGTCATCCAAAATTGCGACCAGTTGGGTTTGAGTGAGATTGCCCGGCAACGGGCTAAGTTAATCGAAAAGGCCCGCCAGGGCGCGCTGGCGCTGTCAGATCTTGAATTGGGCGTCTTTACCATCAGCAATCTGGGCATGTATCAGGTTGACTCATTTGATGCAATCCTGAATCCTCCCCAGGCGGCGCTGCTGGCGGTTGGCCGGATCAAGGAGCGGCCAGTTGCCGTCAATGGGCAATTATCCGTTGCGCCGACCATGCAACTCAGCCTCTCGGTAGATCACCGAGTGCTGGATGGCGCCAGTGGGGCGCGCTTTTTGAGCGAGTTGGTTGAACTGATCGAAACGCCCGGCTTAACCTTAGGGTGAATGCCTCACCTGCAGGCTGATCTTTTTTGCGCAAAGCCATCAGACCGGGCGACATTAAGGAGACTTGGATCCATACGCATAACTTGACAGTGGTGCGAAATTCGCTATAATCAGATTGTTCGACAATTAATTGTAAAACTATATAGAGTTAATCTATTCACATGGAGAACGAATGGCAAAAAAACTGGCCTACCTACACACTGTGACATCCCTGGTCGCCCTCTTCAATCAACTTTCGAAGGAATTCTTGCCGCCGGATGTAGAAGTTGTCCACATCGCCGACGAAATGTTGCTCAAACTGGCTCTGGCTCAGGGTGGGCTTTCGCCCTTCATCTATCGCCGGGTGGCGGATCATGTTGTGGCAGCCGAAGCCTTTGGCGCTGTGGCGGTGCAATTTACTTGCTCCTCTATCTCGCCTTGCGCGGACGCCAGTCGCCCGCTGGTCAATATCCCGTTGCTTAAGGTGGACGAACCGATGGTGGACCAGGCCATCGCGGCGGGCGAACGAATAGGCATTGCCGCGACTGCTTCCAGCACGCTCAAGCCAACCACCGATTTGGTTTATTCGCGCGCTGCCCTGGCTGGTAAAAAGGTGCAGGTCGATTCAGTGTTGGCGGAAGGCGCCTTTGCTGCTCTTATGTCCGGTGACACCGAAACGCATGACCGGATTGTGCGCGAGACGCTTCAGGGATTGATGAGCCGTAACCAGGTCGTCGTTCTGGCGCAAGCCTCGATGGCGCGCATTCTGGAAGCCATGTCGCCAGAGGAACGTACGATACCGGTATTGTCCAGCCCGCGCCTGGCTGTAGAGCGGGCTGCTAAGGCGCTCAGCCAGCTATAGGCGCGCGGAGCCGAAGCGAAACTCACCTGTTTGCAAAGACAGGATTACTCAACCTATTCATGAAGGAGCAATACATGGCTAAAGAACCGTATTTCCTGCGAGTGACCAAACAATCTCCGACTGAGTTCTGGATTAACAACCCCACTCGCAAGCAAGCCGACCTGGCGATTGCCCATGGCGCGTCGGGATGCACCAACAACCCTTCTTACACCCAGAAGATGCTCGATCACCCGGATGAAGCTGAAACTGCCCGCATGCGGCTGGACGAGGCTATCCGCGAAACGGACGACGACTGGGAGGCTGCCGAAGTATTTCAGCGGAAGATGGTCAAACCAATCGCCGAGAAGTTTATGCCGATGTTCGAAAAGTCCGGCGGGAAGCTCGGCTATGTCAGCATTCAGGGCGATCCGATCAACGAGGATGACCCGAATGTGATCTTGCGCGATGCGATAGCGAATCGTAAAGTCTCGCCTAATATTTGCTGCAAGATTCCCACTACTTCCTCTGGACTGACCGCTATTGAGAGCCTGCTCGAAGAGAATAT
>Ga0172371_10002881_pt1 | contig 27009 bp, 13 predicted proteins | sample Lak12m_FD_114543 | JGI IMG/M metagenome (GOLD analysis project Ga0172371, IMG submission 114543) | Freshwater microbial communities from Kabuno Bay, South-Kivu, Congo - kab_022012_12m | ecosystem: Environmental > Aquatic > Freshwater > Lake | place: Democratic Republic of the Congo: South-Kivu... | reverse complement strand
TAATTAACTTGGGGTAACCATATAGGGACATGGCGCATTATCTAATCTATTGCAATAGTAGTCATTTTTACAATGCGAAACTTTTAAAAAATACATTAATTTTTTAATACTGAATATCGTACCGATAGCTATCGTGATTGAATAATGCGTCCAGTTTTAAACGGCGCAATAAGTTTTATTAATGTGGCGAAAGCCCAAAACCAACCAGTTTTTAGTCGGGACACATATTACCGATAACCTGGTTTGAGAAAAGAAATTTACATCCTGAAAAGCACCTTCCCTGCCGACATATTTGAAATATAAGCCCGGAGGCCATCGTAGAAGTTATCCAAAGGATAGGATGCCTGAATGCCGGTTTCGATTTTCTTTTCGATAAAAAGGGTTTGGAGCTTATCCGAAATCCTGGAAATTTCTTCTTCAGAAGTCGATTTCATCCAATCACCCAGATTGAATCCGCGTAAAATTTTATTCCTGAAAATCACCTCAAGCGGATCGATCATTGAAATGGGTGAACCGGATAATCCACCATATAGAATTAGCAGAGAATCTGCCGGCATAACATTCAACAATTTGCCAGTCAGCTCTCCTCCCACCGCATCAATCGAAACTGTAGCCCGTAAAACCTCACTCAGGTTTTTCAGCCTTTCATCAAAATTTTCATCATTCAAATTTAAAACGTGTTGCTCACCCTGGTTTTTCAATATTCCGACATGTTCATTTTTTCGTACGAGATTGATGACCTCAATTCCGCTTTGGCGGGCGAAAAACCTGATAAACCGGCCAACCTGTCCCATCGCTGCCGATTGAATGAGTGCTTTGCACCCACTTTTTCGCACCTCCTCAAACATCGCGAAGGCTGTAAACGGATTAATAAACAAACAAGCTGTCTGCTCAACTGAAAGCTCATCCTTGACAATAATGTAGTTACCCTTTTTAAGGGTTAAATATTCACACCAGGCACCATCGCCTTCATCCTGCGTAAAGAAACTAACTCTTCGGCCAATTAGATTTTCTGAAGCTTCGTCACCGGTTTTTATGATAATTCCTGTACCTTCAAAACCCGGAACGGCAGGCAGCGCTTTGTTTACGTTGTACATCCCTCGCAAAAATGCAATATCCGATGGATTTACAGGTGATGCTTCCATCTTAACCAAAACTTCATTAAAAAGTGGAGAAGGTACTGCTCTATTGATAATCTTCATACTCTTTAAAGCACGCACCAGGTTTGAGTTGTAAGCCTCGATTACGAGGGCTTTTGTGGTTGTTGGAAGTTCCATCATTATTATTTTTGGTTTTTATTTCCGTATTCCTAAATGAAAAAACCGCCGGATTTGGTTCCCGGCGGTTTTATTTTAAAGATTAATAATTCAATATTATCTCATCGGATATTTTCTGAACAGATCATTTGAGTGCATCAGAATATCAACATATTGAGACCTTTTGTAGGCAAATGGATCATTCGTATGTTCTTTGGCAAGTTTTCCCTTGAAATCGTCAATTTTATGATAGTTTTTGGCATCCATCCATTTTTCGAGAGCAGCAAGCATCACTTTAATATTACCAAAGCCATTTTTGTAAAGTGTTGTTACAACTTGCACTGCATCGGCTCCGGCCAGCAACATCTGGATCATGTCGTCACCCGTCAAAATGCCTGTATTTCCACAAATGTCAGCTTTAATCTTTCCATGTAGCAATCCGGCATAACGTAATGATAACCGGTAATCGCCCGAATTACTCAAAAACCAGGGAAACACAAATTCTTCGGTTTCGATATTAATATCAGGCTGGAAAATCCGGTTAAAAAGCACAAAACCATTCACACCTGTCGTGTCCATCTGAGAAACAACACCCAGTAAATTGGTATAAAACGGACTCAATTTCACACTGATCGGAATTTTCACGGTTTGTCTTACCTTTTTTAGAACAGCAATTTGCTGATCAACGATATCCATTCCAGATTTAACCGAATCAAGCGGGTTGGCATAAAAATTAAGCTCCAATGCAGCGGCACCAGCTTCTTCGAGATTTTTAGCATAATCAGCCCAGGATACATCATAAACACAATTCAGGCTTGCAATAACCGGAATGTTAACTTTTTCGATGGCATTTCTGAGGTGGAGCAGGTGAGCTTCAGGGCCGGCATGCTGGATTCTCGGGAAAAGTGAAACCATTTCGGCATGACGCTCGTTGTATTCTTCGAGGCCGTCGTCGTGTTGCATCCGCTCCAATTGAATTTGTTCTTCGAAAAGTGATTTATAAACAATTGCAGCAGCGCCGGCATCTTCGATCTGACGCAGGGCGTCCACATCGGTAACTAAATTGCTAGCCCCGATAATGAGTGGGTTCTTAATTTCGATACCCAGGTAGGTGGTTTTTAAATCAGCCATGTTTCAATATTTTATATAGTGATAAATATGCTATTTCAGACTCACAAAAATATCAAAAATATTGGAGCAGGAATTTTTATTCACGAAAATATCCTTTTACCTGTATCCCAATTTCCATGTAAAAGTGAATTAGGAAATAATAAATGGGTCGACATCCTCAATTTTCTAATTGCTTTTAGCAATGGATATTACTTCAATAATTAATCTAAAATCATTTTAAATAGCTGATTTTGACGGCAGATGAGAAGTGAAACAGAAATTTATTTAGATGAAATGAGTAATTTCGCGTCAAATTTCAAAAAGTAAATCTTAAGGTTTTAAAAATATAATTTTATCATGACGAAGAAGAAAAAATTTATCACTTGCGACGGTAACTATGCTGCTGCTCATGTAGCCTATATGTTCAGCGAAGTAGCTGCTATTTACCCGATTACACCATCATCTACGATGGCTGAATATGTTGATGAATGGTCGGCAAATGGACGGAAAAATATTTTTGGCGAAACCGTAAAAGTTGTCGAAATGCAATCGGAAGGTGGTGCATCAGGTGCAGTGCATGGTTCATTGCAGGCCGGAGCGCTAACCACTACCTACACAGCATCACAGGGTTTGATGCTTATGCTGCCCAACATGTACAAAATTTCAGGCGAATTGTTACCGGGAGTTTTCCATGTAAGTGCACGTAGTCTTGCAGCTCAGGCGCTGTCGATTTTTGGCGATCATTCGGATGTGATGGCAGCCCGCAACACAGGGTTTGCTTTTCTGGCAACCGGATCGGTACAGGAAATTATGGATCTTGCCGGTATTGCACACCTGACAGCCATTAAATCAAGAATTCCTTTTGTACATTTTTTTGATGGATTCAGAACTTCTCACGAAATTCAAAAAGTGGAATTTCCATCAACCGAGGATATGACTCCATTGCTCGACTGGGAAGCTTTGAAAAGATTCCGCGATAACGCACTCAACCCTGAGCACCCTGTAACCCGGGGAACAGCCCAGAATCCGGATATCTATTTTCAGTCGCGTGAAGCTGCCAATAAATTCTACGATCCTATTCCTGATCTGGTTGAACATTATATGCAGAAAATTCAGCAACTGACCGGCCGGGAATATCATCCGTTTACTTTTTATGGCCACCCCGAAGCCGAAAATATCGTTGTAGCAATGGGTTCGGTGACCAGTACGATCCAGGAAACTATCGAATATCTCAACAACAAAGACGAAAAAGTTGGGTTGATTGCTGTTCATTTGTACAGACCTTTCTCAGAAAAATATTTCATGAAAGCGCTGCCAAAATCGGTAAAACGTATTGCCGTTCTCGACCGCACCAAGGAACCCGGAGCAAATGGTGAACCGCTTTATCTGGACATCAGGGATATCTTTTATGAAAAAGAAAACGCTCCACTCATCATAGGCGGGCGTTATGGTCTTTCGTCAAAAGACACTACGCCTTCGATGATCATTTCGGTTTATAATAACTTAAAAATGAACGAACCGAAAAACCATTTCACCCTCGGCATTGTTGACGATGTTAAATTTTCATCACTGCCTTTGCTTCCTGAAATCGGTATTCTACCCAAAGGAACTTTTGAAGGTAAATTTTACGGTCTTGGCTCGGATGGTACCGTTGGTGCAAATAAAAATTCGATCAAGATTATCGGAGATAATACGGATAAATATTGTCAGGCATATTTTGCTTACGACTCAAAGAAATCAGGCGGTATCACCACCTCACACCTCAGGTTCGGCGACAGGCCGATCAAGTCGTCATATCTTGTTGGAACTCCTGATTTTGTAGCTTGTCATGTTCCATCCTACCTGAATAAGTATGATATGCTTAAAGGACTGAAAAACGGGGGAACCTTTCTGCTGAACAGTATTTGGGATGCTGAAGAAACGAGAGACCGCCTTCCCGATGCCATGAAAAAATACATGGCCGAAAACGACATCCGGTTTTATATTATTAATGCAACAAAACTTGCCGAAGATATTGGTCTTGGCAATCGAACCAACACAATCATGCAGTCGGCATTTTTCAAAATATCGAACGTGATACCTTACGAAATGGCTGTTGAAGCAATGAAAAAGGCCATTGTTAAAAGTTTCGGACGTAAAGGTGAAGACATTGTTAACATGAATTTTGCCTCTGTTGATAAAGGTGGTGAAGTCGAAAAAGTTGAGATACCAGCAGAATGGGCAAAAATTGCGGTTAAAAAAGAAGTTGATACACGCGACATTCCTGATTTCATCAAAAATATAGTTGAGCCTGTTAATGCTATGAAAGGCGATGACTTACCTGTAAGCATTTTTAATGGTCGTGAAGATGGAACTTTCCCTGCCGGAACTGCTGCTTACGAAAAGCGCGGCATAGCCGTAAACGTCCCCCAGTGGATTCCGGAAAACTGTATCCAGTGCAACCAATGCTCGTATGTTTGTCCCCATGCCTGTATTCGTCCTTTCCTCCTCAATGCCGACGAAATGAGCAAAGCACCCGAAGGATTCATTACGTTAAAGGCTATCCCCAAAACTTTCGATGGTTATCAATTTAAAATTCAGTTAAGTCCGCTCGATTGTACCGGTTGCGGGAATTGCGCCGATGTTTGTCCTTCCAAAACCAAAGCTTTGGTAATGCAGCCACTGGAAAGCCAGATGCATGAAGCCACAAACTGGGATTTTGTGTCCAAACATGTTACCTATAAGGATCACATCGTACAAAAAGATAAATCGATAAAGAACAGCCAGTTTGCACAACCATTATTCGAGTTTTCAGGTGCATGTGCCGGTTGTGGTGAAACGCCTTATATCAAGCTTATCACCCAACTTTTTGGCGACAGGATGATGATTGCAAATGCCACCGGTTGTTCTTCAATTTACGGAGGTTCAGCCCCTTCCACACCTTATTGCACAAATGCTGAAGGCAAAGGTCCGGCTTGGGCAAATTCGCTATTTGAAGACAATGCGGAATATGGCCTGGGGATGATGCTTGGCTCCAACAAATTACGCCAGCGTCTTGTTGATAAAATGACGGCTGCCTCGAATGATGGAATTGACGAGACGATGAAAAGTGCATTCACCGAATGGTTAAATAATATTAACGACGGCGAGGGTTCGAAAGCTGCTTCAGCAAAGGTTATCGAAGCCTGTGAAAAATCGGCTTTGCCAATTGCCAAAGAAATCCTTGATCTGAAACAATACTTAATTAAAAAATCGGTATGGGCATTTGGTGGCGACGGCTGGGCTTACGACATCGGCTATGGTGGTCTCGACCATGTACTTGCTTCCGGTGAAGATATTAATGTTTTGGTTTTGGATACCGAGGTTTACTCCAATACCGGGGGTCAGGCATCAAAATCAACTCCGGTGGGTGCTGTGGCCAAGTTTGCCGCTTCCGGTAAGAAAATCCGTAAAAAAGACCTTGGCGCAATGGCCATGACGTATGGCTATGTTTATGTTGCCCAGGTTTCGATGGGTGCAAGCCAATCGCAATATCTAAAAGCACTTAAAGAAGCCGAGGCTTATCCGGGGCCATCACTGATTATCGCTTATTCGCCTTGTATTAATCACGGATTACGTGCAGGTATGGGAAAATCACAGGAAGAAGCCAGTCGTGCAGTTGAATCCGGTTATTGGCATCTTTACAGGTTTAACCCGGCATTGGAAGCCGAAGGGAAAAATCCTTTCCAACTCGACTCCAAAGAACCTGACTGGGATAAATTTAGCGAATTCCTTGATGGTGAAGTACGTTACACATCGCTACACCAGGCATTCCCCGCTGAAGCCGAAATACTCGGCAAAGAAGCTGTTAAAAATGCCAAATGGCGTTATGAAAGCTACAAACGACTTGCTTCGATGGATTTTACAGTCCACGAATAGTGAATGTAATTTTTTAAATGAAAAAAGCCGGGTAATTTGCCTGGCTTTTTTTATTTCAATACTGGTCAGATATAATAATAATATTTGCCTGCCAGCTTGTAATCAGGTCGGTCAGTAGAAATGAAGGATTTCTTATAATGGATCCGAAATATCAGATTCCTTAACTCATCAATGAAATTTTCTTTGTAGATTTACTGCAAAATATGTATTTACACAAGAAGATTTACAATGACCATCGCTGATAAAATTTCGGATAGTTTTTTACGTCTGTTTTCCGATAAAAAAATTAGAGCTATCGAGAAATTTGCCGTCATTTTTGCATTGTTTGGCTTCATGATGCACCTGCTCATTATTTTTCTGTCAGATATTGGAATAATAAACCACGCAGCATTTAATCAACCTTCAGGAAATTACATCTCAGCCATTTACACTCCCTTTTCGTTTTTATTGATTTACGAGGTTTTTTTATTTCTTGTTTATCTGCCAAAATCTTTCACAAAATCCATTGGCAAACAATACGAAATCATGTCTCTCATTGTACTTCGCCGAATTTTTAAGGACATCTCATTCTTCGACATGAAGCATCTTTCCGGATTTCTCGACAATAATACCGACCTGCTGTTTGATATGCTAAGTATCCTGGTTTTGTTTTTCCTTATCGGGATTTTTTACCGGCTTAAAAAACGGCAGCCCCATGTTGAAAGCGAAGGAGATATTAAAAATTTTGTAACAGTTAAAAGAGTGATTTCAATGATGCTGGTTCCCGTTTTAGTTGTAATGGCCCTTTTTAGTTTTGGAAATTGGTTTTGGGAGGTAATTACCTATCGTGAATTTCAACAATTTCCATTAAGTGATATCAACAATGTTTTTTACGACATTTTTTTCTCCATCCTCATCTTTGTCGACGTTTTCATTTTGATCATCTCCTTCCTCTATACCCATTATTATAGCCAGTTGGTAAGGAACTCAGGCTTTGTAATTTCGACAATTCTGATCCGGATTTCTTTTACGGCACCTCATCTCACCAGCCTTTTTCTGGTTGAGCTGTCCGTAATTTTTGGTGTACTGATTTTGCTGATTTATAACTTTTTTTTGAAAGAAGAAGGAAAAGGAGATCAGGAAGAATCTGATCTTATCAGCCAAACAACGCCCTGAAAACATCTTCCATCTTTGAAACAGGCACCAGTTGAATGTTATAGGATTTCTGAACCAGGCTCTTGAAGTTGTACCGTGAGATGAATATTTTTTCAAAGCCTAATTTCCCGGCTTCACCAATCCGTTGCTCAATGCGACTAACGGCCCTTATTTCACCGGAAAGTCCCACTTCGGCAGCAAAACAGACTTTCTGGCTCACCGGCATATCTTCGTTCGACGACAAAATTGCAGTAACAACAGCCAGATCAATGGCGGGGTCGTCAACCCGGATACCTCCGGCAATATTCAGAAATACATCTTTTGAAGCCAGACGAAAACCACTTCGTTTTTCCAAAACTGCAAGCAACATATTGAGCCTCCGCGAATCAAAACCCGTGGTTGAACGTTGAGGCATGCCATATGCAGCCGAACTAACCAGTGCCTGCGTTTCGATGAGCATCGGGCGTAATCCTTCCATGGTCGCTGCAATGGTGATGCCACTGAGTTGTTCATCTCGATGAGAAATTAAGATCTCCGAAGGATTTGACACCTCCCTCAGGCCGTCATTTCTCATTTCATAAATCCCAAGTTCAGATGTTGAGCCAAAGCGGTTTTTTACGGAACGGAGTATTCGATAACCATAATTTCGGTCGCCTTCGAACTGTAACACAGTATCAACCATGTGCTCGAGCAGCTTTGGTCCGGCAAGCTGTCCATCCTTGGTGATGTGTCCGATTAAAAAAACCGGTGTATTAGTAATCTTTGCATATTGCTGCAATTCGTTGGCACACTCTTTAATTTGTGATATGCTGCCCGCAGACGAATCGATGATATCGGTGTGAAGGGTCTGAATAGAATCAACAATAATTACTTGTGGCTGAAGCATTTTAAGATGGCCAAAAATAGACTGAACTGAAGTTTCGGTAAGGATGTAACATTCCGGATTCTCATCTCCCAGCCGCTGGGCACGCATCTTGATTTGTTGCTCGCTTTCTTCGCCAGAAATATAAAGTACATTCAGGTTTTTCAGTTTCAGAGCGACCTGCAACATGAGCGTGGATTTACCAATTCCAGGTTCCCCTCCAACCAATATCACAGAACCGGGAACCATTCCACCTCCTAAAACCCTGTTTAACTCAGTATTTTTTGTATCAATCCTGGGTTCACCTTCGACCTGGATGTTTTTGAGTTGTTTTGGAATGCTTTTTCTGGAAAGTGAAAATTCTGAAAGCGAATTCGGGGAACTTTCCTTTTGTACAACCTCTTCAACAAATGTATTCCATTCGTTACACGAAGGGCATTTCCCCAACCACTTTGGCGATTGATGACCACAGGATTGACAAAAGAAAACAGTTTTGGCCTTTGCCATAATTATTTTGACTAATTGAAACCAGGGTTAAGCTTTGCTAATTTTTTCAACAATGCTGCTTGTCGAAAATCCTTCGAGGTAGTCGATTGTTTTAACTTCACCACTTTTGGCTTTTACAATATCGGAGCCAACAATATCCTCTGCCCTGTAATCGCTGCCTTTGATTAAAACATCCGGCTGCACAAATTTAATTAATTCATACGGGGTATCTTCATCAAATAAAACCACCGCACTTACAAATTGCAGGGAGGCTAAAATCATGGCCCTTGATACTTGATCCTGGATAGGCCGGTTTTTCCCTTTAATGCGTTGAACCGAATTATCAGTGTTAAGTCCGACGATCAGCATATTCCCTTCATCAGCGGCTTTTGCCAGGTAATCGATGTGCCCACGGTGAAGGATGTCAAAACATCCATTGGTGAATACAATTTTTTCGGAATGGAACCTCCAATAAGCAAGTTTATAATGGAAATCTTCCTTTGTTTTGTAGATTTTCGATTCGACAATTTCAAGCCTTTGCATTTTTTGTTTTATTTAGTATCGGAAGTAAAATTAAGGATAAAATTCCGGCAATTACAATCATTAATGTTTGTGCGCTCCAGATCAGCCATCCAAGTGCATATCCAACGGTACTGATTACCTGGTAAATTACGAGCGTTTCAGCAACGATTACAGGATAAATACCAATTCCTCCCTGTACAACCATGATTCCAATTGAGCCGAATATCAACAGCGATAAGGCTGCTCCTATTCCAAGGTGATTTGTTTCGGTGAGGCTAAAAAAGCAAAGGTAAACCATCAGATAATAAAGAAACCAAATTAAAACCGACTGAAAAATAAATGTCCAGGGTTTCTTAATCTTTGATACCGACCATAACCCTTTCCATAAACCAGCCAAAATTTCTTTAACTTTTTGATAAATAATCAGTTTTTGGATTCTTGATCGTAATAAGAAATATATTCCACCAAATATTACGACAATAATTACAAAGCCAATCAAGTAAGATCCTGCCTTATCGCTTAGGTTAAACTTTTCGCCCAATGGCGCATAAATTTTCTCCTGAACATAAACATTTAGTTTGTCGAAAAAAATGATAAGGTTAAGAAAAAACAGAATCAAAAACACCACCATATCCACACTTCGTTCGACAATCACAGTTCCAAAGGATTTATTGATGGGGACTTTTTCGTATTTATTCAATACTCCACAACGTGTAACTTCACCAAGCCGGGGCAAAGCCATATTAGCCAGATAGCCAATCATTACTGCAAAAAATGTGTTTGCAATCTTTGGTTTGTAACCCAGTGTTTCAATAAGAATATTCCATCGCAATGCCCGCACAACATGACTAAGTATTCCAACAAAAATTGAAACGATCACCCAGGTGTAATCGGCATGAACAAAAGATTGCCAGATTTCTGTCTTTTGGATCGGTGTCAATTTTCTTAAAAAAATCCAGATAAAGAAAATTCCAATTGCAAGGAAAAAGATAATTTTAAGTACCGAAAGGAAATTTTTTTTCAAAAGCTTAATTCATTTTATTGTGTTGGTCAGGGAATATGATTGAAGGCACAAAATGCTTTGCTTCTTCAAAATCCATCGAAGCATACGATACAATTATGATAAGATCGCCTACCTGTGCTTTGCGGGCTGCGGCTCCATTTAACGAAACTATTCCCGAATCCCGCTCTCCTTTGATCACATAAGTATGCAACCGCTCACCATTTGTAATGTTAAAAATATGAACCCGCTCATTTTCGACAAGGTTGGCTGAATCCATCAAACTTTCATCGATGGTAATACTTCCGATATAATTTAAATTAGCCTCGGTAATCGTTGCACGATGAATCTTCGATTTTAATACCTCTATATTCATAGTTTGTAAAATTACTTAAATAAAATAAGATTGTCGATGAGCCTTACTCCTCCCAGAAAAACAGCAGTACAGGCTATTGCACACCGGGTATCTGACCAGTTCTTGATAGGCAACAGAGTCTTCGAATCTACAATTTCAAAGTACTCCATCCTAAAACCCTCAATCTCCGAAAATTGACTTATAGCCCATTCTTCCAATTCCTTTACTCCGTGATTTGTCTTTCTTTTCTTTACTTCCTTTAAAATCTGGTAAATTTGAGGAGCAATTTTACGTTCATCGCGGCTTAACCTAACATTCCTGGAACTCATTGCAAGTCCGTCATTTTCCCTGACTGTAGGACATGGAATTATTTCGATGGGTAACTTTAAATTCTCAGTCAGCGTCTGAATGATTCGCAATTGCTGATAATCTTTCATCCCAAAATACGCCTTTTCAGGCTCTACAATTTCGAACAATTTTCTGACAACTATTGCGACGCCATTAAAATGTCCTGGCCGGTGGGCACCTTCCATAACCTTATCAAGCCGACCGAAATCGTATTGTTCGTTAGCAGGCTCAGGATACATTTCATCAGTTTCCGGATGAAATACGAAGTCACAACCGGCATTAACCAATTTCATCGAATCATCTTCAAAGTTTCTGGGATATTTTTCCAGATCTTCTTTGTTGTTGAATTGAATCGGGTTAACAAAAATGCTGCAACCCACAAGGTTGTTTTCAAGTTTTGCACGTTCGATCAATGAGATATGCCCAGGATGTAAAGCACCCATCGTCGGAACAAAACCAATGCTTAATCCATTAAGTTTCGACTGCCGCACGTATGCTTTGGCTGCTATTATGGTATTTAAAATCTTCATTGGTAAATAATAATTATCTTATTCCTGGCTCAGAATGAGAAGCATGTTTTTTTCGAGTGTACTTGATGGTTTTTCGACAATCCTTCCAATTTCCCTATCCTTTCTGTAAAAGATAAAAGTCGGCACCCTTTCGATATTCAAACCTGAAATATCAGTGTCTCCGGCTGTTTTTTTTCGGTTTACTGCAATAATATCAACGTGTGCTTCGTCAAATTTCAAAGCATCCAAAACTTTAAAAAATGCTGGAACCCGCTCCCGGCTATCGTCACACCACGAACCCATGACGATCACAAGCCTCAAATTTCCCAATTTCTTCTTCAATTGCTTAACAATATTTTCATCAGGAATATATTTCGGATATTCCTCATCAAAATACTTTTTAAATGGTTCCAGTGTTAGGCCATCACGATTGATTTTACCAAATAATATATTGGAATTAAGATCAGGATCAACAATTATCCTGTTGATTTCCTGTGCAAAAATATTTCCGCTAAACAGAACGAAAAAAACAATAACTAATTTTCTCATTTTACATTTGTATTATGTGTCTGGCAAAAATAAAAAACCTTTTAGTGCAATAAACAAATAACAAGCCTTCGGGTTTTCTTTGATTTAAATAAATTGAGTTACAGTCGTTAAGCCCGTAAAATTAGTTGGGCCAGCTAACTCATTAATTTACCCAAAGGTTGAGCGTTTGATTTTTGAAATGATTTGATCCAGATCATCTTTCATCTGCATTTTCATTTTCAACTCCTGCTCGTACTTCAATCGGAGATTTTTTAATTCTTCAGTTAAAGCCTCATTCTCATCGATGAGTTGCTTTTGGGTCGCTATTTCCGTCGAAAGATGAATTAATTCATGGCTCCCTTCCTGCAAAAAGCCTCCATTTTTGAGTTGAAGCATCAGGCCTTCCAATTCTGCATTGACTTTTTTATGGGATTTGACTTCGGTGTCCAAAGCAGCCTGCATTTTCAATAATTCCTTTTCCATTTCCTCCTTTTCAAAGTCGATTAATTTGACCTTTTTCTCCATATCGATAATTTCCTGCTTTGCACCCTGGGAATTTGCTAAAACCCGATACTGATGTTTACATAATTCCAGTTCTGACTCCTTTTCCATTCGTTTACCAACTTCAAAATCATATGCTTTTCTAATCTCAACAATTTGATTTTCCATCAATATTTTTTCCCCTTCAATGTCGGATTTTTCTTTAATAATTTTGGCAAAATTTATCTCCTGATTTGATTGTAAAATATTCAGTTTATGCGTTAAATCGTTTTCTGATTTTAGCATGGCCTCAATTTCCTCATTTGCCTCATTTAGTTTTGTAAGATAATTTCTCGATTCATTCTCTCGTACGACGGCATTTTTCCTTGCTCTGTAATATCCTATAAAGAGTATCAGAGAAAAGACAAGGAGGACCGAAAAAACGACGAAAATAAAAATGAAAGTAGTATTGTCAGGGTGGCTCTGTTTATTTTCAGCAGCATTGTTTCTTTGAAAAGCTTCGTTATGTTTTTTCAGGCTATCAATTTCGTTCTGTAAATCGTTTAGCATCAGCAAAGGTTTTTCAAGAGATTTTGAATTTTCAATCAAAAGAATTGAGTCGTATTTTCTTATTTCCTCCAGATATTTGTTTATTTTGACAAGATTTGTCCAAGTCCTGATAGTCATTGTATCCCGGTGTCGAAAATACAATTCCAATAAGCTATCCCTTTCAAACAGTACAGTTTTATGGGTATTCTGTGAAGATAAAATAACACTGTAAACAAACAACATCAACAGAATCAACGGCTTCCTCATGGTATTTATGATTAAGAATTTCCAAAACAAAATTAATCGTTTTTGAAGAATCATCCTGTTTAAAGAGGATAGTCAATAAAAAAGGGGACCTATTGGTCCCCTCTTTTTTTATTTCCAAAGCTATCTATTAATTAATAGTAAGCCTTTTGGTAATTACAGTTCCATCAACGCTTTGGATTTGTACAAAGTACATACCTGGGCCGAAGTTAGATGTATTGATCTGGAAGTTCGACTGATCAACCGGACGATCAAATACCACCTGACCTACATAATTAACAACTTTCAAATTCCTGATTTCGAAATTTGTCTGGATGTTAACGAAGTCCTTAGCAGGATTCGGGAATATCTGAACAGAGAGATCCGAAGTAACCACATTGATTGAAGTAGCACTTAACTTTAATCCGTTAATAGCTGAAACACCTTCATGGTTAAAAATGTTGGTATTTGGCATCGTAGGATCGAAAGTTGCAGTTGCGTCGATAACTTCACCATTGCGGTAAACCTTGAAGGTCATTAAATCACCGTCAGCGAAACCGTCATTGCCATCAGTGAAGATATTATCGGCATACACGCTTAAGAATACATTATTCTTAAGGCTTTCGAGTTGAACCATACCAGCAATATTTCCATATTGGTTAAATGCACCAATAACATCACCTACCTGCAATTCAGCAAAAGCATCGGTAGTGATAGCAATAGCATGCATTGTACCCGTATTTTCAACATCATTCCATGAAGTGCTATTTATTGCAACTTGTTCGTCAGTTACAGCGGCATCAACAATTGGAACATTAAAATCAACAGTACCGGGTGCATTGAGATAAACCAAGTAAGCACGACCAGGAACAAGATATTGTAATGTATAAATGTTCTTATCAGGCCAGTAGGCAGATGCGTAAGTAATACCCATTGCCACAACAAGATTTGCTCCCAATGGTCCAAATACATCAGCAGCATTAACTACACCCTGGCTCCATACCGGCATAATCGACCAGCCTGAAGGTAATGATACCTCGGTTCCAAGTGTCGGCCATCCAACAACTGATATCGAAACAGGCCATGTAGTCTTCAGACCAAGTTTTCCACCTCTTTCTTCTGTCCATGGGAAGGAAAGGCCACCAGGAACATAAGTCTGGGTAGGCTGCATAAATGAGAAGTACTGCAAATTAGCACCAAGTGGAGCAAGATTATCTGCAATACTGTTATCAATTAAATCAAGGTATGTTGAAGCACCATTAACTTTGAGTGGCAAATTAATAACCTGAGTCCATGGAAGAACATCAAGATTTGCAACATCACTGTTCATTGTTGCACATTCGTTTGTAACAGCAACATAGTAGGCACCTTCATCGGCAAGTGTTATTCCAATAAGGACAAGTGAACTTCCTGTTTCACCATCGATCATACCGTTTGGACCATACCACTGATAACTGTCAGCATATTCTGCGGCAACAGTAAATTCTGCTACACCACCATAAAGCTCAGAAACATCCTGAGGTTGCTGACTGAAAACTGGATATGAGTTAAAGGTCATGCCAACAGTAATTAAGTCCGAAAAACATCCACTGGCACCAGCAACCTGACCTGTGAAAGTATAATCTCCTTCAGGATAATCTCCAGGTAATGCCAGATAAGTAATTTGTCCAGCGAAATCCTTTTTCAAACCGTCAACCAGCATGTATTCTGTACCATCATATCCAATATAGAATATAGGTTGATTTCCATTAATGATCTCCCACATCCAGGCTTGCCATGTTCCGGCAGTTGCTCCTGCATTTACTCCCCTATTATTCCAATAATCAAAGTAATTAGCAGGATAAGTAGAAACGAAGAAACCATTATATCCAACTGCAAGCTCACCTGATGATGCTAAAGTTGCAATATTTAGACCATATCCTGTTGAAGCCGGATTAATACAAAGTGTATAACCTTCTGTCAACGTCCCATCAACCGGTAACCATGAATTACCATCTTCAGTAACTTCTAAAGAAACTTCAGTTAATTCAGGAGTTGCGTTAACAAGGATATCAAAGTTACAACTTGCCGAACAACCAAATTCATTGGTTACCGTATAGGTAAATGTGTATGTACCTGCTGTTTCAGGATCAAAGCCGGTTACAACAGAACCTTCAAATGTGTAAACACCTTCCCCATCAAATACAACTTCTCCGTCGCCTTCACAGAATGGGCCGTAAGCCGGGCAATCGAATACTGGTAATGGATTAACAACAATTTCGAAGTTGCAACTTGCTGAACATCCAAATTCAGTAGTTTCAGTATAGGTAAATGCGTATGTCCCAGCTACAGCAGGATCAAAGCTTGTCACCACTTCACCTTCGAATGTGTAAACACCAGGGCCTTCAAATACTACTTCTTCTTCGCCTTCACAGAAAGGTCCATAAGCCGGGCAATCAAATACTGGTAAAGGATGAACAGTAATTGTACTTGGCTGATCAACCGGTGAAGAACAACCAGTCCCGTCAGTTACTAAAACAGGTTCATAAATACTGGTTTCATATAAAACCTCAGTAGTAATACTTGGATTATCGGAGGTTGTGTATGTTTCTAAAACACCATTCCAATAATATTCCACTGTCCAAGGTGCGGTACCTGTAAAGTATTCAGTGTATGTTATCTCTCCACCATAACAAATATCGGTAGCGGATAATTCATAAGAATAAGTAGGTAATGGATTTACTGTAATTGTACTTGGCTGATCAACCGGTGAAGAACAACCAGTTCCGTCAGTTACTATAACAGGTTCATAAACACTGGTTTCATATAAAACCTCAGTAGTAATACTTGGATTATCGGAGGTTGTGAATGATTCTAATACACCATTCCAATAATATTCCACTGTCCATGGGGCAGTACCAGTGAAATATTCTGTGTAGGTTATCTCTTCACCGTAACAAAGTTCGGTAGCAGATAATTCATAAGAATAAGTAGGCAACGGATTTACAGTAATTGTAAATGTACATGAACCTGAACATCCATATTGATCAACATAGGTATAGGTAATTTCATGTGTTCCAACACCTTCAAATGCTGGGTCAAAACTTACAATGTTACCATGAATATCAGAATATATACCACCTACGGGTAATCCACCAGTCAGATCAAAGGCAGCTGCATCAACACAAACAGCAAAATCGGCAGGACATGTTACTTCTGGCATTGGATTAAATGTCAATACCATGCAATCAACAGCATCCTGGCAGTCAGGGCCACCAACAGCTGTAAGGCAAAGTTCAACTGAACCCAATAAATAGTCGGTATCGCTTGGTGTATAAACAGCATCTAATGCATTTTCGTTGTCAAAATCACCTGTTCCAGTCAGAGTTGACCAGAAAAACTCAACTGCATTAGTAACCGAACCGTTCAACTGGTAACTTGAACCATCAGCACAAATGCCTGCATCGGCACCAGCATTAGCTGTTGGTGGATTAACACATCCGCCGCCAACTGGGGTGGCACACATCACATTTGAATGGCATGATTCGCTTAAATCTTCCATATTCTGAGTAACAGTGAAACAATATTCATCACCATTGGTTAATCCATCAACCTGATAATTGTTTCCTTCAATATCTGAAGCAATCAAAGCACCATCCTGGTAAATGTTAAAAGTAGGAACATAAGCTTGCTGAATTGTAAAGTCTATTGTAGCGATACTATACAAGTCGTTATCTGAAGGGAATACAGGTTGGGTCCAGCAAGATGGATCTCCGTATGGATCAGCAAAAGTTACCGTAAATGCTTCATTTTCTACACCAGCACTGGCATCCCAGCATTTTAATGTAATGGCATCACCAGGCACAAACCCGGCAGTAAGGTCACCAAGAACCTTAAATGCAATTAATGATTCATTAAACGATCCTGGAACTGGAGTTTCAACCAAGATTTCAACACCAACGATTTTTGCACCATCCAAAATAGCAATTTCATCACCTGCCTCTAAATCAACACCATTCAACTGAGTCTGATCAAGATAAATTGTCCAGGTATTTTCTGCTGCATTTCCACCACCCCATGGGAAATGACCAGTGATGGTTTTAAGTGGTGTATCACCTATACCAAGCCATGATAAATCAACAGTTTCGTTTCCAGCAACAGCAGAAATCAAATCAGGTGCATCCAATACGGTAATGGTGAAATTGCAGGAACCACAACAAACACCGTCAGGACAAATCATATGGGTAATTACATATACACCTTCCTGATAAGCTGCGGGATCAAATGATTCGATTTGAACTGCACCGTAATAATATGTTTCCCATGGTCCGGGATTAAATTCAATTACAGGGTCATTCTCACATACTACCATGTCAGTACATGTAGGAGTTACCGGTGCATTAACAACGATATCAAAATTACAACTTGCTGAACAACCAAATTCATTGGTTTCAGTATAGGTAAAAGTATATGTTCCAGCTGCAACAGGATCAAACCCTGTTACTACTTCACCATTGAATGTATAAACACCAGCACCATCAAATACTACGGCAGCATCGCCTTCACAGTAAGGACCAAAAGCAGGGCAATCAAACACTGGTAATGGGTTTACTACAATATCAAATTCACAACTTGCTGAACAACCAAACTCATTGGTTTCGGTGTATGTAAATGTGAATGTACCTACTGTATATGGATCCCATCCTTCCACAACTATTCCTTCGAATGTGAATACCCCACCTTCGGTAAAGGTAACTGCGTCGTCACCCAAACAGAATGGACCATAAGCAGGGCAATCAAAAACTGGTAATGGGTTAACTACGATGTCAAAGTTACAACTTGCCGAACAACCAAATTCATTTATTTTTGTAAATGTAAAGGAGTAAGTACCAGCTTCACTTGGATCAAAGCCGGCTACAACCTGTCCATCAAGTCTATACACACCATCGCCTGGAAATACAAATGCAGGATCACCAGCACAGAATGGACCGTATGCCGGACAATCAAATACTGGCAATGGGTTAACAACAATATCAAATTCACAACTTGCTGAACAACCAAATGCATTGGTTTCAGTATAGGTAAAGGTGTATGTTCCGGCTGCAACAGGATCAAAACCCGTTACAACTTCACCATTGAATGTGTAAACACCAGCACCATCAAATGTTACGGCAGCATCACCTTCACAATAAGGGCCATAAGCAGGGCAATCAAAAACTGGCAATGGGTTAACAACGATGTCAAAGTTACAACTTGCTGAACAACCAAATTCATTGGTTTCGGTGTATGTAAATGTGAATGTACCTACTGTATAGGGATCCCAACCTTCTACAACTATTCCTTCGTACGTGAACACACCACCTTCGGTAAAGGTTACTGCATTGTCACCTAAACAGAATGGCCCATAGGCCGGGCAATCAAATACAGGCAATGGGTTAACAACAATATCAAATTCACAACTTGCTGAACAACCAAATTCATTGGTCTCAGTATATGTAAAAGTATATGTTCCGGTTGCAATAGGATCAAAACCTGTTACTACGTCACCGTTGAATGTGTAAACACCAGCACCATTAAATACAACAGCAGCATCACCTTCACAGAAAGGACCATATGCAGGACAGTCGAATACTGGTAAATCGTTAACAACAATAACAAACTCGCAACTTGCGGAGCAACCAAAGGCATTCGTTACAGTATAATGGAAAGTATAATTCCCAGCAGCAATCGGATCGAATCCAGTAACCGGCACAAAATCAACATTTGTGTAAACACCCTCGCCTTCAAAAACAATTGCCGGATCACCTGCACAGTATGGTCCATAAGTTGGGCAATCAAATACAGGTAATGGATTAATAGTAAGCGTCATGCAATCCGTTGCATTGGTACAAGGTGCAGTAGCTTCAGCAGTCAGACAAAGCTGAACTGATCCTGCAGTGATATCATCAACGCTTGGCGTATAGGTTGGGTTTAAGATAGTGGCGTCATCAAAAACACCAGTACCTGTGCTTGTCCAAAGTAAGGAAATATAATTAGTTGCATTTCCAGCCAACTGATAAGAATCAGCAGGACAAATAGCAGCGTCATCACCTGCATTTGCAGTAGCATTTGTGCAGCCGCCACCGAAGTGAATTGTTGCAATGCTGTACAGGTTATTTTCAGCAGGGAAAACCAGTTGTGTCCAGGCTTCTCCGTAAGGATCAGCTAATGCAATATCATAAACATCAACTTCAACACCTGCACTCTGATCCCAGCATTTTAATGAAAATGCATTGCCAGGCACATAACCAGCAGTAAGATCACCAAGAACCTTAAATGCAATTAATGATTCATTAAAGGCTCCGGGAACAGGTGTTTCTACCAATACCTCAACACCAACGATTTTTGCTCCATCAAATATCGCAATTTCGTCTCCAGCTACCAAATCAACACCATTCAAAGTAGTTTGATCAAGATAAATTGTCCAGGTATTTTCTGCAGCATTTCCACCCGGCCATACAAAATGTCCGGTTGTTGGAACTTTGCTCTGTCTGGCTGTATTGAAAACTGATGCGCCACCTTCATCTGTACAAGGATAAACGAGGTTATCGGCAGCATTCATCGTTACCAAATAACCTTCACCAGCGTTACAGTTACCAATCGTATTTACCCAGTTAGGACCAACTTTCGTCAATGTTTTACCGGCCGAGTTCTTAACGATTTTTAAATTAGGTTTAATATTGTTAAACGCTGTTGAAGCATTCAAAGAAGCCATATTCAAATAAGGAACAATTTTGGTACCGCTAACAGGTATTGGTGTATTACATGGAACCTGGGGTGGGGTACCACAAATTGTAAGCGTTGATGGGCAATTCATTGTAACAATATAACCTTCAGTATTAATCCAGTTTCCAATGTTATTTACCCAGTTAGGTCCGACCTTTGCCAAGGTTTTGCCTGCAGAGTTTTTAGCAACTTTTAAACAGCCAAGTACAGATGTCATGATGTTTTTAAAATTAACATCCGTAGGATTGATATAGGTTGAAATGAACTGTGTCCCAGTTACCAAATTGACGTCCTGGCAAATCTGACATTGAATAACATTAATTGTAAATGAACAAAAATCTGAACAACCATAAGAATTGGTATAGGTGTAGGTAATTGTATGAATACCAACACCAGCAACAGCTGGTGAAAACGTACCATTCGAAACACCCGGGCCAGCATAAACACCTCCAACTGGAGTGCCACCAGCTAAATCAAATGGAGCAGCAGTAACACAAATTGGATCAGCATAAGTTGGGCAAGTCACTACAGGATCGCTTGTAAACTTAGCCACAGTGCTCAGGGCACCGTTTACCCAATTAAATTCAGCGTTGGCTGCATCATAAGCTTTTGCACAAGATTCTACACTTGTTTCCGTACGATACACTTTCCACTGAATTAATTCATTGAGGTAGAAACCGTTTTTAACAGCTTCAAGCGTATCATTTCCAAAAGCAACAACTGCGATGTTACCTGTACCAGTCCATTGTGCGGCACCGCCACACTTTAGTGTACCAGCATCATCATAAAATGCACCAACCCAGTCGTTTGCCTGTAGTGACGCAATACCATCAAATGCTACAGTTGTTGGAATCGCAAGTACGTGCGATGTAGGATTCTGGGTAAACCCCCACCCAGCAGGCAGGCCCGGAATCTGAGCTGCACCAAGAAATGGCAACAGCATAATAAGCAGTATCCATACTCTTGATTTGTAAACTTTTAATAACATGTAATCCTCCTTTTTTAAGATTTGTATTAATTTAGGTTAAAAAATTCTACGACTATTCGTAAACAAATATAGAATTATTATTTAAAATCACTAATAAATTTTTAACTTTTTTTATAGAACACACCTCCAAAACACCGACCCTCACACTTTACAATTTGAGGGAAGGCCAAGGTTTTTGAATTTTTAAATCCAAATGTCCCAGAAAAAAAGTATTAAAAACAAATAAAGAATAGTTATCAACAAATTTTCAATCACTTAATCAGTCAGATACTTAACCATTATCATTGATAATTACAAGGTTGATTCATAATTCAAATTTAGTGCAATTTTACCATACGCAAAAAATTAATTTTCACTCGCAAATATAGAAAAGTTTTATTAAAAACTCAACAAAATCAATCATTTTATTAACCCGCCGTTAATCCCTATTCCAGCAAAACTATAACTTTATGCTCAAAGATATGTTTGTTGTTGACTACTTTTAATAAATAAATTCCATTTCCAAACTCAACAAGATTAATTCTTATCAGTTTCTCATCAATGCCTTTCCATTCAACAGCAGGTTTATCAAAAATCAAACTCCCTTGTAAATTAAATACTTGTATTTTAAAATTGTCCCCAAAAGGTTCAAAATTTCTAATAGTAAAAACTCCTTGACATGGATTAGGAAAAATTGTTGGTCTATTGATATCACCATTTTCCTGTATGAAAGTCACGGTATCAATAGTAAGAAAGAGATCATCAATTGCAAAATTATTACATGGCAAAATAGCAAACGAGGTTAAACTTAGTGAGACACCTGCATTTGCTATATCGCTTAATCCAGGAGTGTAAACTGAATTTAGAACACCCGTATTATCAAAGATTCCATCGCCACTAGTGCCCCATTCAATGGTGGAAAAATTCTGAGCAATTCCATCAAGCTGTATTGATTCACCACTTTTAATGGTTATATCCTGACCTGCATTGGCTGTTGGCATTTTAACAATTTCCAGTAATAAAGTATCTTCATCCGATATTGTACAGGGAAACTCGGGTGAAGCAGACAATGTTAAATGAACCATTCCTGAATTAAGGTCACCAGTCCCGGGAGTATAAACCGGGTTCAACACAGAAGGATTTGAAAATGTTCCATCCCCGTCCGTGGTCCATTGTATGACTAAATAATGAATGGCTGAACCTGAAAGGTCAGCCACAGTATTTTCGCAAATTACCATATCCTCACCTGCATTTACCTGAGGCAGGCTTACAATATTTAATATCAATCCATCCTGAACCGAAGCCATGCATGGATATTGAGGATAAGCCATCAGTAAGAGGATTACACTCCCATTAATAATATCGGAAATCCCCAGATTATAGGTTGTACTAAGAAGGTCTGGATTCCCAAAAAAACCATCCCCCGATGTTGTCCAAATCACATCATCGTAATTATTCGCATTGCCTGTAACCTGGTGAATACCCGTCTGGCAAATAGTAGCATCATTTCCTGCAAAAACCATTGGCATCGAAACAATGTTCAACTGCATCTGATCGACAGCCTCAATACTACAGGGATTTATCGGAAAGGCAGTTAGGGTTAAATTTGCGGTTCCACCTGAAATGTCAGCAATACCCGGTATATAAACAGTATTAATTTGTGACGGGTTTTCGAAAGTTCCATCACCATCTGTTTCCCAATAAACCGTATCAAAATTACTTGCAAATCCAATTAAATTAAGACTGTCTTCTTCGCAAATTACTTTATCATCACCAGCATCAGACTGAGGCAAATATTCGAAGGAAATAGAGAGCACATCGGTTGCTGGAAATTCACATGGTACAATTGGAGAAACAGCGATAGTTAGTTGAACGTCTCCATTATATATATCAGCTTGCCCAGGCGTATAAACAGGGTTTAGTATAGTAGGATTGCTAAATGTTCCATCACCATTTGTCGACCATAAAATACTTGTGTAATTACTTGCCGTAGCGGTAAGCTGAACTGTTGAATTTTCGCAAACCGACAAATCGTTCCCCAGGGTTACAAAAGGAAGATGTAAAACATTTACAGTGATGAAGGAACTTGCCGGTAAAATACAAGGTGAGATAGGTTGAACAGTTAATGTCAGGCTTACAGTTCCATTTAATATGTCATTAAGCCCCAAACTGTAGGTAGGATTTAAAATGTAGGGATTTGAAAAATTACCGTCACCGGAAGTACTCCATAATAATCCATTGGTGTTATTGGCAACCCCATTAAGCTGAACCACCTGATTTTCACATATACTTATCGAATTTCCAGCATTTGCAGTTGGTTCCTGAATCACTGTAACACTAATATCACCATTTATTGTATTTGTTCCATCCGAAACTGTAACAAAATATTGAGTGCTAATTGAAGGAGTTACTAAAGGGTTATGAATGTTTGACATAAATCCTGGTGGGATTGAACTCCATGTATAAATATAATTTCCGGACCCTCCGGTAACAGTAGCATTTAATTGAGAGGAAGTACCATAACATATCGTAGAAGGAGATGCTGTAACTGAAACAAACAAACCTGTAGCATTCAGACTCAGTAGTCCGGACAATCCATTAGAAGTAAAATTTGTGCACGAACTTGGAAGTCCGGGATTACAGGTAACAACAGCAGCATATTCGTGCCCTACATCCCATGAATACACTTTATAATGCATGATTTCATTTGGAGCAAAGCCATCCTTCTCTGGTGTAAAGTTATCATCGCCAAAAGCAATTAATCCTGTATTTTGATCACCAAGCCACTCAGTTGCTCCACCACAGGCATACATGCCTTGATCATCAATATAAAATACTCCTATGTAATCACCGGGTTCAATTAAAATACCATTAATATTAGGGTTACAACTAAGAGGTATCGAAACAATATGAGTTGAGGGCGTGGGATTGTAATCCCATCCCGGAGGTAATCCCTGAGAAAATCCCAAATTTTGAATGAATACAAACCCTAAAATTACAAGCAGAATTTTCATTGCATTTTTCATGGGTTCAATTATTTAAATAGTTTTTATCAAATTATGAGCATGTAAAATTAATAATTTGATGGATTGAATAACAGCTAAAAAGTTAAATAATTCACAAAAAAAAAGGGCTCAACCAATGTGAGCCCTTTTTATTATTCAATTTAATGATTATTCGATAGCGATTCGTTTGATAATAACATTGCCTTGTGTTGTTTCAACACGAACAAAATACATACCAGTAACATAATTAGAAACATTAATCTGGAAGCTGCTTCCATTTACACTCTGATTGTAAACCGTTTGACCAACATAGTTAACCAAGGTAATGCTCTTAACATTTAAGTCAGAAACAACATTGATTACGTCTTTTGCCGGGTTCGGGAATACCTGAACATTGCTATTAAAGTTAGGTTCATTGATTGATGTAATGCTCATTGTCATTCCAACAACATTTGAAGCTCCATTGTTAGCATATGTTCCATCATAGTTCGGGTAATTAGGATCATAGGTAAATCCAAGATCATAAATTTCTTCGGTCGATTGACGATAAAGTTTGAAGGTCATAGATTCACCTTCAGCATATCCATCAATTTCCGATGTAATAGGATCATCACCCATAGCAATAAGTTTGTAGAAGCTATCTCTGCTTGCATATTCAGACATACCCACACAAACTCCACTCTGATTGAATGCACCAATTACATCGCCTGCCTGAAGTTGGCTTGTTGCTACATCAGCAAACATAATGAAATGTGGTTGTGAAGTATTCACAACATCATTCCAAGGTGTGCTGTTAGGACTGAAATCAGTCATTCCGGCAACTTTGCTTACAACAGGTTGTAATGGGTCAAAGTCTGGGTATTCAACGGTATAGGTAGCAAAAGGAGCTTTAGCAACAAGCAGGTATGCATTACCTGGTAATAAATCAGTAAAGTCCCATGCAACGTTTGTCCATACCTCACCATTGATCCAGTTATAGATCAATAATACATTGGCTGCGTTTGCACCAAATAAGGTTGGGATATCGGTTGGAACATTTGTTAATACAGGTAAGTAAGTAAACGATCCGTTTACAACAAATTGCTGATTATTCAACGAATCACCATAAATCGGCAAACAGCATGGGCCATTGAATTTGGCTTTGTAGCCAATTGCATCCCAGTTACCAAGCTGATTGATTGGAGGTGTAGGTTCCGGCCAGTAGTATTTACCAGCTTTATTAATCATAATGATAAGATTATTTACCGGCATAACTACTGGTGCCATAACTTGTGGAACTGTAGCTGCGCTCTTATCAACATAAGATGAGATACCTCTCCATCCATATGCATCAACCTGGATAATCTGAGTTGGTACAACAAGATTGATACAAGCTTCTGCTACAAATGAGCAAGAGCCTAAACCGTTTGCTGCAATACATAACTGAACTCCACCATCCCAAATATCGCTTACTCCAAGATGGTAAACTGCATTAACAACTGTAGGATCATCAAAGTATCCGTCACCTGCTGTTGACCATAATACCGAAGAGTAATTGAGAACAGTTGGATTGAGATTTATTGGGAACCAGCTCATATCGCTGAAATCAAACTCAGCGCAACCCAAAATCCGCTCTGGATCAAGGTCAGAAATAACCGGTTGTGCAACAATTGATAATACCATGCAATCTGTGGCAGTTTCAACCAATTCGCAGGCACCAGCGCCCGTTGCATTCAGACAGAGTTCTACTGAACCTGCAAGAATGTCTGCAGCACCAGGTGTGTAAACCGGATTCAAAACTGTTACATCATCAAATGCACCATCGCCTGAAGTCGTCCATTCCAATGCACTGTAATTAGTTGCATCACCAGCCAACTGGTAGGTGTCGCCCTCACAGATTGTACCTTCAACTCCTGCATTTGCAGTTGGAGCAGGATCAAAGGTAAGAGTCAGACAATCTTCAACTTGTGACTGGCAAGGAACTTCACCTACTGCAAGCAGGCAAAGTTCTACCGAACCGGCTGCTAGATCACCAGCACCTGGGTTGTAAATAGTAATTTCAGCTGTTTCATCATCAAAGTAACCATCTCCCATTGTTGTCCAGAATACCTGAGTTGCATTGGTCACTGTAGGATTGGTTGTGAATGTTTGTGTTTCGCAAATTGTTGCATCATCACCAGCATTAACTTCCGGTAAACCAATGATTGTAATCATTACACAATCAGTAGCAGCTACAGTGCAAGGATCGATCGGCTCGGCTGTTAAGCAAAGTTCTGCAAAACCTGCTGCAATGTCGGTTGCTGTTGGTGTGTAAACAGGATTAAGAATTGTAGGATCATCAACGTTTCCTGTCCATGATAATGAACTGTAGTTTGATGCAAATCCATTCAACTGTGCTGTCTGATCTTCACAAATCGTCTGATCATATCCGGCATCTGCTGTTGGTGCCCATTGGATAGAGAGTATCATACAATCGATAGTTGGTGAAGTTGCATAACAGGGAAGAATTGGGAATGCATTTATGCAAAGTTCAACACTTCCGTTTGCAATGTCAGCAACGCCTGGTGTATAAACCGGGTCAAGAATGGTTCCATCATCAAATGTACCATCACCAGTTGTTGTCCAGTAAATTGAACTTGCGTTATCGGCTGTTCCGTCGAGTTCGAAAGTACTGCCTTCGCAAATGGCTTCGTCATCGCCTGCACTTACATTGGTAAGTTGTGGTTGAACGAAAATAACTACATCATCAGATGTAACTAACGTACAAGGATCGATTGCAGTAGCTGTTAATGTAAGTGTAACATCTCCTGTTTCACCAACTCCTGGTGTGTAAACCGGGTTCAGGATAGTTGCATCGTCAAATGAACCTGCTCCACCAGTCCACAATACTGCGCTATAGTTAGTTGCAGTACCGTTCAACTGAATCGAAGTGTTTTCACATGTGCTTGCATCTGCACCTGCACTTACATCGGTAAGTTCTGGTTGTACAAAAATTACAACCTCATCTGATACAACTAGTGTACATGGATCAATGG